>WNGQ01008061.1_pt1 | contig 10081 bp, 4 predicted proteins | sample 5407661 | NCBI WGS metagenome assembly WNGQ01 (sample SAMN13153382, study PRJNA577476) | soil metagenome | isolation source: 60 cm soil or saprolite under Garry oak tree replicate 2 | place: USA:California | collected 2016-06-15 | reverse complement strand
GCTCCATGTGCAGACTGATGCTGCCTCGCTCACCATCGTGTTGCGTCTTCGGCCTCTGCATCGGCTGATCTTAGCTCTCTTGGGGCCGCTCTATGAACAAATCTATAATCCGTCTGGCTGAAACTGCGGAATGTGGGTACTAATTTCTTCCCTCAACAAATTTTGGGTAGTGACGCTCTTATGGGTGCAGTCCAAGAGGTAACTTACTATCTTCCGTATTTCGGGCCGTTAAGAAGTGAGATGGAGTGATCTAAATGGTGCGGAGTATAAGAATGTGTTGCAAGGGGTTGCATCTCAAAAGCTTATGAGGAATTCGTGGCCTACCGCTCGCCTCTGCAGATTCATGTTAATATCGACGCTTAAATTGGCCAGCCACTAACTGTGTCACCCCGTGGTCAAGAAAGCCCAGGTTCATATTGCTCGTATCTCTACAGAAAGAATCTACAAAATGCTTCAGTAAGCGCGATTCTCGGAGTGTGTCCAGATCACTTGATAGATGATCCACTATCTGACGTGATATGAACAAAATCAACTTTACTCGTGGCCGAGAGGCCATCACGTTGAATCTATTCAAGCTCATGAGGAATTCATCCTCATTCTGTATTGCGTCTGGGTCGCCTAGGGCGAATGAGGCGATAATTACATCCCGTTCCTGTCCTTGGAAACGCTCTACTGTGTCTACCGCATCGCGAATGAGTGATGGTTGCACACCGGTGCCCGCAAATATTGCCTGGAATCGGCTGATAATTAGTCCTTGCTGTGCCCGATGCGGCGTGACGACGCCAATAGCCTTCTGCCAAAAATCGTTTGGTTGGTAGGCTGCGTGAGTAGTCATTGCTATGGGGTTGCCAGTTTCGGGATTGTTCTCATTGAGCGGCTGATTCGCTACCCGCCCATGCAGTAGATGAATCAGCGAAGCAACTGCATCTGCCTCGAACTGATTCCACTGGCTACTTCGCCCCTCAGGATAGACAAAACAGGTCATCGGATAATCGGGATCGAGGAATGCCGACCATGCAGTCGTCCAATAAAGGCTGGTGGGCCAGTTTGGGGGTTGCGCTGCTGGTAAAGGTACAAGAAGGTGGAGGCGCATGTCTGGTGAGAAACTGTTCAAACCCGCCCGGTACCCGGCATTTCGTGAAAATTCTACGATCGTCGAGTTGGAACGGTAGTTCTCTTCCAGCATGGCGGGAGATACGCGATGGAACTGCTCACAGAAAGCGTATATTGAACCGACCATAGTCTCCAATCCGACCGGTGCTTCAGCTTGATGAATAGGAGGCAACTGCTTAGGATCCCCCGCGAGAACAACGCTCCCATCTGTTGCCAGGGAGCAGAGAGTGAGAATGGCGTGAGCCACATCCATCTGTGATGCTTCGTCAATTAAGATTAGGTCAAACAGCTCGTCCTGGGCAGGGTTATTGTTGATCACAAGTAAGTTATGAACCTGCTCCGGAGTTGCTCCTACGATAGTGATTCCGCTTGCTTGCTGTAAGCGGGTACGTAGATCGGCGACTGGCTGCGAGGGGTTGCGCTTGTTCAACTCAAGATCAATTTGAAGAGGAATGCTCCCGTTTCGTGGTTGAAGATAGGACCGAATGCGATAAAATTCGAATGCGGAGTGGGGCAAGAGAGTCTGGATGTCGTCATAGACGTCCAGCAGTACATTATCAATCGCTGTGTAAGTGGACGCACAGACGAGGATGCGGATCGGCCTCTTCTGCTGATGAGCTTCCAGTACAGCGCCAACAACAATTGCTCTCGCTGTCCGGCTCTTTCCTGTTCCCGGAGGACCCCATACAAGCTGTAGACGTCTCGACAGGGCCCCTTCCCATGCAGCCCACTGTGAGGCATTCAAATTGAGGCCGTGCTGCACAAGTGCTGTACGCACCAAGGTGAGGTTACGTGCAATACTCGTGGTGTACATTGTCGGCGCATCCCAAAGGAGATCTGCAGGGGGCGTATGCCCGGTTCTCCGAGCCCCAAGTCCCGTTGTTTGTCCAGTTGCCTGTCGTACTAGAGGATCACTTCGTGCCAATGGCGGATTCCCAATCGCACGTAGAGCAGCCCGGAGTTTCCTCGTGAAGTAATCGTGATAGACAGGGTCGAGAATTACGTCAGCGGCGAAACTCGCTAGACTGTGGGCTTCTAAGTCATTCAACATATCTGGCCAGCGACGGTTCGGATCAAGGGCAATGAGCCTGTTGTCTCTGTCGATACCTGCTACCGTCACCGCAGTTACATCTTCCATGCGGGTGTGCCACCGATCTACTGGGTTGGTGGGCTCCAGCGGCGTTCCTCTTGTAATAGAGAGATGTGGTTGATCCAGGAAACCCGGTTGTGCCTCTGGCGCCAGCGCGAAGTTAAAATCGCCTTCTCGCAGTTTCACCTCACATGACGCAGCGCGCAATTCGTAAACACGGCGACCTCGGCGGGAGGTCAGATTGAGTTGTGCAAGCGCATGTTGCTCTTCACTTCCCGTGAGTTGGCGAATCAGTCGGGCACTGTAATACCTCGCCTCGCGTTCATGAGGAGGCATCGCTCGTTGCTGCTGGACTTCGAGTTCGGCGAGAGCTTCGTTGAGTTTCGCAAATGCATACCAGAGCTGCCCGTCAAAACTGAGGCGTTCCTCGTACTGAGGGGGGCCAATCCTGATTTTGGGCGCTGTTTGGCCCAATCCTGCCCTCAGGTCGGTTTCCAATTGCTCGGTCACTGTCTGTAGCGCACTGAGTCTCTTCCTTATCGTCTCATCGAGCGTGCGCATCTGTTGCGACCAGTGATGGGGGATCGTGGCGCGCGACCAAATTTCATGTGCTCGCTCAGATGGGATCTGATCACTCAGTTCATCCTCAAACAGTGGATGTACACTGAATCGTGCAATATTCGGTGGAAGTTGCGGGTCATGATAGATCCTAGCAACATCTAATAAGCTGTAGTAGTGCGGAATAGGCGCGACGAGCAATGTGCGCACCACCTCGCGGACGATAGTAATAGGTGATTTCCGCGTCATCAACGCATAGTTGGCTAACAATTCTTCTGACGGAAAGAGCCAGGCAAGATGTTGGATCGTTCGCTCTCTCAGGATTGCCTGCAGGTGGCGTCCGATAACCCGTGTCAGATGGTCATATTGAAGGGTATCCCACAGATAAAACTGAACTGTGGTATCAAGATGCCGGTTACGCGCGTCCGTCAGGATCAAATTTATTTGGTTAAGAAATGCCAAGAGTTCTCTTTGCTCGGACTGAAGATCTTTCTGATCGACAACAAATGAGACAGCTCCCCTCCAGTCCTCTCTGTTCCTGGGGGAAGTATCAGTCGAACCAAACGGGCGAGGTTCTAGCCAAAATGCTTTCAAGCCGAAGGCAAAGGTGATAGCACTCCCCAGATCAAAATCAGCGGAGAGATAAATATGGAGGTCGGCCCATTTCGGCATCACCGCCGAAGTGCCGCTGGACGGTGCGACATGAGCCTGCTGTGTCTGAAGCGAATTGGCACGACTGGAAACAACGGTGCGTGTCGCACGTAGCACCTGGTGCATATCGTATACTGGATGCGTTGGCGCCAGCTGTGCTAGGGATGAGACATTACCAATGCTCTGGCCATGCAGTACCATGCTGGCACCGCGGGAAATAAAAGCTACTCTACTGAGATGGTCCTGTCGCTGAGCCATTTGAATGCAGTGATCAGCGTGATAGGTGGGCTGCCCCTGCGCATTGTGCCAGGAGTAACCAAGATATTCACACCCTTTGCACCGGTTGTCTACATGCCATTCCAAGGCTTGCCAGGATGGCTCGGCTAAGACTTCACGAAGGTCTTCCTGAAGAAAACGACGAAGGCGAAAGGCGAATACTTCGTATGGCACATGTTCCAGGTCTTGTTCCAGAGCCTCCCGAAGTTGCAGGTTTGATGGCGTGATTCCCTGAGCCATGAGGCTGCGGTTGGTCATCGTGAGGTGTGAGGCAGCGTGTGATCCCGGCCAAACCGCACCATCAGGGACAACAACGAACCGATGATCGAGATGATGATCAACCAGCCAGCAGGCCAGAGCTATTGTATAATAGGTAACCTCTGCAAAGTAGCTAGGAGAGGGCTCTGCGGTCAACTTGATATCGATAACGCGTAATTGAAGTCGTGCGTCTAGAGCAGGGAGATTCTCGACTTCACCGGATGGTGCGACAAACGTGGAAAAGTGCGACGGGGGTAGCACTTCAATGAGGTCAGGGCGAACTCTCGCGTACTCCAAATTGAATTGAGTACGATATCCAGCGATTCCCTGCTCAGTTTCGAATGTTGGTTCAATTTCGAATTCTGCCTCGACGAGAAAGCGATCTGGGGCTGCATGCATCAACGCACCTTGTAGTAGTACGTTGTGATACCTGACCTGCCCGGAAGAATGAGTGTAAGGATTTCCTACTATCGCTGTGGCACCGAACGTTTGGGTCAGGTCGTGCAACTTCTCCGCCTGCCATCTCTCCCCGGCCTGTGTAATTTGTTCCAGTCCTGGACGGGGTTGCTGTGGTGGGGGCATTTGCTGCGCATTTCGCTCATCTGCGTAATCGCGCTTGTTTGGAGAGAGATACAGCTTCAACTGGCGCCTGCACTCAGTGCGGATGTATTGCGATAGAGCTTCTTTGCTAAATTGAGGCACGAGTTCACATCTCCTTCCCTACACTGGTGGGGGATCTTCTTCGAGTAACTCCTGCAGAGGTTTGATTACTCCACCGTCATCTGGACTGGGAAATAAGCCGAATGTACCGGCAACTAGACAGGCCCGGTAGAAGTTTCTCTGATCGGCATCTCGGAACTCAGCTATAGTCTGAGCACTGAGCCTGCGTGCCCACACTATGTAGTGATCTTGAGCAGCCCTTACTACACTATGAGACAGATTAATAACAGGTGCTTTCTTCACCTGTCCGTGCTTCACAACAACGAATACTGCGTCCCACGTGCTATTGCCCTCGTGTTTATGGAGGCCGGTATTGCTGTCCCCCAGCAATGGGAAAAGCTGAATAGCGTGCATTGCACCACCTGCCAAGGCTGTTGCCAGGGAATACCACGCGACAGCGGTGCGGTGCTGGTATGTGAACACTAATCGCCCCCTGGACTTAAGTACGCGGGCGATCTCTGTAAAGCAGTTCCTCAAGGCATGCTGAAACTTCAACACTGAACCTTCGCTCCGTCCTTTCGCCGCTAAGTTTTCGTGGAAACCCACTGCACCTTCTGCATCTGACGGAATAAGACCAAAGAGCTGGAGCCAGGGGAGGAAAAAGTCCGATAGTTCAGAATAGGCGATATTATCAAAGTAAGGTGGATCGGTTAACACAAGGTCAACAGTCTCGTCTTCAAGGAAATCGAGGAGTTGCGAATTCTTATGTATGATACTTGCATGAGGTACAATACTGGCCTCCGCAGAAGCGGCAATTGGTTTGCGTGTGACATAGAATCCACCTTCAAGCAGAGCCTCCTTCGGCGCACGCGTCCACTCAATAGCCCTTTGAACCTGGCGTACTGCATTGGGAAATGTACCGCGACCAGTGCCATCTATCCAGGGATTAATTTCTACAGGACGAGTTATATGGCGATAGGCCCTCACCGAAAACAGTGGAGCAAGACGCCGCCAGCCAAATGCGTAATGTGTCATCATGCAGTTCGTAGTTAAATGGTCACTGAAGGCGATGGCCATCGCCTCATGTTTCGGCTCTTCAAGTCCATCGATCGCTTCGGCCAGGAGCGATAGGTGAAGGAGCTGCCTCGGGTTGAAAAGCTCCCAATAGTGACGATATCCGTAGTCAACTAGGCGATTATCGACTCTACCTTCCTGAGGAATACTTCGCCTGGCAATCCAAGGCAAGGTGCCATCTAACTCTTTTCTGGCCTGTAAGGCACTCAGGGCATTTTCCAGAACCGATTCGTCGTAGGCCGTTGCTGGACGGAAACAGCGCTGTTTCATTGGAACTACTCTGCTTTTTGCTGGCTCCAGGGTTTCTAGTGCGAAGAGGCGCCAGCGTGGCGGGGTATTCGTACGAGTCGCAATATCAATAAGGCGCTCCTGCCCTTTACAATGGGGACATTTGAGAAGACCGTAATGGGTTGTTCCCGCCTGAATAGACATTCTGAGGCTACAGCGTTCACAACAAAGCTCTGCCTCATTACGAGATATGGTTTTCACATCGTGGCAGTTCGGGCAGAAGACCCACTGTAATGTACCTTCCGCTTCATAGGCAAGCTGGTAATGTGGATGGGCTTCAAAAAGATGCCCGCAGTGGGGACAATCTACCACCTGTACCCAGAAATAGTGGAGCACTTCTCGTGTTTCATTCCCCTCGATCACCGTTTGATAGTATTGGGCTAGCCGTTCTCCTACCTGACACTTCAGTTCATCTAGGGTAGATCGTATGTCTGGCAGAGTACCTAAATGGGTCTCAAATCGAGTAACTGCACACGCAACAGCGTCAACGTCAATCCCCACCACAGTAGCACCCAGGCGCAGTGCCTCTATAATCGAGGTCCCCCCTCCGACGAAGGGGTCGAGGATAGTGCAGCCGCCCCAGTCCGTACCATGATAGTAGGCCGGCCAAAAATCTGCTCCCTCTGGTAAAGCAGCAGCCGTCAGCAGAGCACGGAAAGCAGACCCGAAGCGGCGAGCGAACCACCGATGCACCTGATAAATAGGGCGAGGCCGCCTGCCCTCGCGCAGCGCGAGAATCGCCAGGTCCTCTATAGGGAGCCGACCTGCATCCAAAAGAGTTCTTTCCCCCCGTTCGGAAAAGCGCGGTTGCTTTTCATACGCGGAATTACCACTAAATTCTATCATCATTATCTAATACCAGTTCAGACATATTACCCATGGCTATAAAAACCAACTTCCCTCTGTCGATTTCTACTAAGGCACCGTTATCGAGCTCAAAACACATTGACACTGACATCCGATGTCACCCGATGACAGGAATGATGATGAAAATTGATTAAACAATCTGCCGGGTTCCCTCGCAAGCAATTTTCAGAGGGCAGGCTATGCAACCCTGTTCTCTGCCCTGGACCTACGCACCGTCTCATTCTGCAAGTGGACTCATACGTTGTTGAATAATCTCTTCCAGATACTTTTCTCTTGACACTGGGTGCCAAATCATCTCATAGTGCCCTTTTAGAGCATCGCTTGCTTTAAGAAGACAATATGTCATGTTACTGGCTGCAGCGGTCTTCTCTGCAAATGTTCGTTTCGCCACGACGACCGGCGCATCGATCTGGTAATCGGCTTTCACCTCGACGATGTAATAGTTGCCGTCATCTTTTTGGAGTAGAAAATCCGGGTAGTAGCTGCGAATCGTATGAGACTCCGGGTCAATGTATTGAATAAAAAAGTCTGATTGGTTGTGCGTGAGCATACCGGTAAAGTAGACTCTTTTCACTTGACTGTCGTGTAGCAGAAGCGGGAAAAGATAGTGTTCTGGCTCCGAGTCAAAACAGTAGGCATCCAGATGAAAGCTTTTATCTGCGTATGCTTGATGTTCTTGTTCTCGGGTAACGAGTGCAGGCTTTGCGTTGATCTCGTAGTAGCCACGCTCGGGCACTTTGACGAGTTCGATGACCTGTTCTTCTCTGTGCTCATACACTTCGATTGTGTAGAGCTCCTGGAAGAGGCGCGGAATCACCCAGTCGTAGAGGAGTTCGTTGAATTCGTTGACGCTCGAGACGATGGTAGCAATGTCCTCTGTTGTACTGGCCAGGATCTTTTCGATGTCTAGGCAGGACCGGTTCAGGTAGCGGGCAACTTCTGCTACAAGGGTGAATGGGCTAAACTTTCGCCGCTCTTTCGCCTGGGAGATGTCCTCTGTTTTGATGGTGTGACTGTTTGCAGAGAGTCCCTCGCGTTCTTCGTGTATGAGACGGTACTGATCGGTCGGGGCTTTCTTTATTTCCAGGTCTATGTGGGCAGGGAACTGCTTCTCCCGCAGCTGAAAGAGGCTGCGTATCCTGGTGAGGCGCACTTGCTCGACGGGAATCTTCACGTGGACTGAGACGGGTTGCGAATCGGAGCCACTCGATTGGAGACCTTGCACTGAGACGCGAAAATTCTGTTGTAGCTCATCTTCCAGGATCGACATATTCTCGTCGCTTAAGTACACGTGTCCCGTACGTTGTGCTGCGCCGATAGAGCGTAGACAGCGCATGGACGCCTGCAAAACGAAAATTTTCGATTTTGGCTTGCGGTAAAGCGCGACCGCAAAGAGCGAGCGACAGTTCCAGCCTTCACGACCTTTATTGACAAGCAGAATGAACTGCTTCCCCGAACCCGGGGTATCAAGGCGATTGAACTCGCGAATGTCCTCATTGGAGGTGAGTCTGGGATCACCGACATTGACAAGGATTTTGTCCGTGGAGATCCCGTGTTCCAGGAGGGCATGCTCTACGGCCGGCCGGAGTTCGTCCTGGAGTTCTTCGATAGTGGCGGCGAAGAAGGCCATTTTGGGGTGTAAATCCTCGTGACGATCATCCAGGTCATTATGAGAGAGAAAATCCTGAATGGCGATCTCGACAAATTCCGATGTTTGGGCATTCTGATATCCGTGAATGCGCACCTGCTTGAGGTATTGCCCCTGAATTGCGTCGGACAAGCCGAATGCATAGACTACCTCGGGAAGGATGTGGTTCTGGACATAGGGTGTGCCGGTATAGTTGAAACAGGCAACGACGTGGGATCCAGCCCGTTTGAGGCTCATGGCCAGTTCATCGATTGTCAGGCGCAGACTCGTCCTACTGCTATCCGTCCCCATGTCTTGAGCCAGTTGCGTGCCGAAAGCATGGTGTGCCTCGTCAACGTAGATACCAAGCTGACCGAGCCGCTGGAGCTTCTGGAAGCGTTGATTGGAGGTGAGCGCTTCCTCGCTATCCAGCTCATCACTCTCGTAGAGGCTGCCGTATTGAGCATAGACCGACCCAGCAGGGAAGGATAGCTGATGACTCGACATGAAGAGCTCGAAGGGCGATTTGGGCTTGTGCTGGCGCTTCAGGATGACTTTCTGCGTATTAGAGACGATCAGATTGAAGCGGGAGCGATCAAGAACGTTGAGCGTCATGCCCACCTCATCCAGGAAATGGAAGCGGATGTTGGCATCGAGCCAGCTGACATATTCGGGGGGGACGACCCGCGACTTATCGAAGGTCTGGATCTCTCGCAGTGCCTGGAGTACAGTCGTATCAGGAGCGAAGACCAGGGCGTTGTGGCAATACTTGGGATCTTTAGGGAATTTATTGGCGAGTATAAACTCATAGAAGATGCAGGTGGCCATGAGGATGGTTTTGCCAGTGCCCATGGTCAATGCGAAGATATAGTTGGGGTAGTCGCGCGTATAGGCTTTCAGATGGTTATACACCTGCTCGAAAACCCCTTTGGTCAGTTCCTCAAACATGCCAGGTTGGGAAACTTTACCGAGCTGTTCGTGTTCGGCAACAAAGCCACGCCCTGAGAACTGCTCTACCCGCTCGGACCACTCCTTGAAGAGTTGATGCATAGGCTTATTGTCGAGAAACTCCTTGAGGAAGACGTACATCTCCAGCGCCTCGAACTGCGGCTGGCGCAAGAAGGCATTAGCATTCGCAGGGCTATTGAAATCAAGGTACTTCCTGGTGAGCTCACGGTAGTGCTGGCGTATGCGCCCGCGATTCTGTACATAGAAATCGCGCAGGTGGAAGTAGAAAGGGAAATCATACTGGACCACAACTGACTTAGCCATGCGTCAGCTCCTTCTCCAGCGACTCAGAGAGCAAGTCAGTGATCTTGACGCGGATCGTGCCAGCATCGTCCGGAATGCTGTAGCGGCCAGCAACGAGTTCGCTTCCCTCGGGCACATCAATGACAGCAGGTTGTAAGACCGCACCGTCATAGTTCCAATCGACCATGACCGAATCCACCAACTCCCGCCAATCCTCCACGTACTCCTGTGGGAGGCTGAGTTTGGCGAGCAGGTTCATAGGATAGAACTGCTCGATCACCAGGTAACCATCCTGGATGGCGATCACTGCCTCAGCGTCGCGTTTGAACTGGAGATCCTGCCTGTCGTGCAGAATATCTACCACTTCG
>WNGQ01008059.1_pt1 | contig 10081 bp, 9 predicted proteins | sample 5407661 | NCBI WGS metagenome assembly WNGQ01 (sample SAMN13153382, study PRJNA577476) | soil metagenome | isolation source: 60 cm soil or saprolite under Garry oak tree replicate 2 | place: USA:California | collected 2016-06-15 | reverse complement strand
CACCTGAAGGTCCTTGAGTGCAGAGTCGGCAGCGTTCGGGGCAGCCGGGGGCGCGACGACTGGCGAGTCCGGTCACGCTCTGTGATAGCCATGGTGTTTTCGTGGACACCAGCGGGCAGATCCGGATGGCCGCCGACAGTTCCTGACCGCCCGCCCGGCCATCGGGACGGGGGTCCCGGTGATGTGCCGCACGGAGCCATCGGTATACCCGATGTGGCAGGGCCGCAGCCGCAGCGCGTCCAGCGCGTTGCTCAGCGCCTGCGTATCCCAGCCGACCAGCGATTCGATGGCGTCGAGGTCAGCAGCGGTCACGAAGGACTCCCGTGTCGATGTCGATGATCAGGTTGCGCCGTGAGTCGACGGTCACCATGCAGTCGGGCCCGACGCAGCATGACGTCTCGCGCTCCTCGAACAGGGCGGGGCCGGCGATCGTGGTCCCCGGCACGAGCTCGTGCCGGTCGTACACGGCTACCTCGAGCGTGATGACGTCCAGCGATCCGGTCTTCACAGGCTCGTCCCCGGCACCACCATGCTCGCCAGCGGGACGTGGTGCTGTCCGGCGTGCATGTCGCGGTCGTGCAGGCTTCCCTGGGCGACCGGGCGGGGGAAGGACACCTTGACCACGCGCAGCTCGGGGATGCGGAAGATCTGCATTGACGCGGGCGCGATGTGGTACAAGTCGCTGATCAACTCGGTGGTGATGAGCGCGTCAGCGAGGCGATAGCTCTCCTCATCGGGCATGAATGCCTCGAGCGTCATCCAGAACGGGCCGGCGTTCTTCGACCGCACCTCGAGCGCGAGGTCGCCCAGGGTACGGGGCGCGCCGCCGGGGTCAGTCATGGCTGCGCTCCGTCATGTCCAGGCGGAACATCTCGGTCGGCGAGTCGACGTCGAGGACGTGGTTGAGCACGAACTCGTACGCCGCGCCGCGGTCGATGTGTGCGGGGGAGGTGGCGAACGCGAAGCTGGGCAGGTAGTTCATGGCCGGCAGGCGAAGGTGCAGCAGCAGCGGGTTGGCCAGCTTGGAGATTGCCGTCGCCGTATCCTGGTCGTCCGCGCTGACCAGCAGCATCACCCCCACTTCGGCGGGCGTTGCCGGTCGGCGCTCCAGCTCACCGAGGATGGCGTTGTAGCCGTACAGCCGCAGATCGGCTGCCCAGGAGCCGGCCGGCAGCTCCAGCACGGTCTCCACCCGCTCAGCCAGCATCTTGGTGAAGAACTCGGCCCACTCCTCGATCGACTCGAGGATCCGCGGATCCCGGATGCCGGTGAAGGACACCGTCTGGTACCCGGTGATCGCCGCACCTTCGAGTTTGACCGTGTACTGGCCGGCCGGCTCGAACCGTGACCCCTCGACCCGCACGGTGCGCTCGTCGAGGGCGGTGTAGCGGGCATCGGCCACCTCGATGGTGCCGCCTGGTTCGCGCATCGTGTACGGGTTGACCGTCTCGTACAGCATGTGCGCGGCCACCGACGTCGGCGTGCAGGCCGCGCCCGGGTCCAGCGGCTCGATGGTGAAGCCGGTGTGATCGATCCGGGCGAACACCCCGCCAGAAGCCGGGCCGGTGGTGCACTGATCGCCGCACTCGATGATTTTCGCCGCGTGCCAGGCCGGGCCGGGCGGCATCCCGCGCATGAGGGCGAAGGCGGCGCAGACGGCCGTGTCGGTCGCCCGGCCGGCGAGCACGACGTTCGCGCCGGCCTGCAGCGCCTGCTCGATGGGCTCGTGGCCCATCATGGCGACGATGTGAGCGCATCTGCCGAGCGTCGCTGCGTCCAGGGGGGCGCTGGGCGGCAAGGCATGAATGCGTCCCTGTTCCAGTTTCGTAACCAACTGGCCGGCGTCCTGCTCGCTGAAGATCTTCGCGACCCTCAGGTCGAGCCCGTCTTCGGCGCAGATCGCGGTGACGATGCCGGCCACCCAGTTCACGCCCGAGTCTGACCCGCTGGTGCCGCAGGAGCCGACTACCAGCGGTATGCTGGCGCGGCTCGCCGCCGCCAGCAGCATGCGAAGGTCGCGGCGAACCGCGCGCTCGGCCGTCTTGGCCATGCCGGTGCCGAGGTAGTAGGGGCCGGAATCGGTCGAGCCGCCGTCAACGGCGAGGACGTCGGCGCCGAGCCAGAGGCCGCGAGTGATGGCCTCGGGGCGGAACCCTGCGCCGAGCATGCCGGTCGGTACCAGGATGCCCACGCTGTCTGGCGGGCCGGCTCGGTCAGGCATGTGCCGCCTTCCTGAGCGTTAGCCGGACCGGTCTGGGCCGGCCCGGTGATGGATTCACGCGACGAACGTGGCGACACCGGGCGGAATGCGGACGAACACCGGCCCCTGCGCCAGCGGGCGCTGCGAGCGCACGAACAGCTGCACCGTTCCGACAGCGACGCGGGACTGGTAGTGGTCACCGAGGTAGGAGGCGTCCAGGACGGTGCCTGCCGGGCCGCCGCCAGGTGCGCCGGGCTGGCTGATCTCGATGTCCTCCGGCCGGACGGCGATGGTCCCGTTCGGGCCGGCATAATGCTCGGGTACTGCGATGCCGTCGCCGAACTCCGCCGTCTTCAGGATTGCGCCGCCATCCGGTCCGGCGGTGACGGCGCCGGACAGGAAGTTGCATTGCCCGAGGAACTCGGCGACGAAGCGCCCCCGGGGCTGCCGGTAGACCTCCTGCGGGGTCCCCTCGCGCAGGATCCGCCCGCCGTTCATGACCAGGATCCGGTCACTCATCGACAGCGCCTCGTCCTGGTCGTGGGTCACGAAGACCGTGGTGAGCCCCAGAGTGTGCTGCAATCCCCTGAGCCAGTCGCGGGCGCGTTGACGCAGCTTGGCATCGAGGTTCGAGAACGGTTCGTCCAGCAGCAGCACCGCTGGCGAGTACCCGATGGCGCGGCCGAGGGCGACCCGCTGCTGCTGGCCGCCAGACAGCTGGTGGGGGTAGCGGCCGGCGTGTTCGCCGAGTTCCACCAGAGCCAGCACATCCGCCACCCGGGCCCTGATGGCGCGCTTGGGCATCCTGCGCACGCGCAGCGGAAACGCCACGTTTTGCGCGACGGTCATGTGCGGCCAGATCGCGTATGACTGGAACACCATCCCGAGGTTGCGCCGCTCGGCCGCAAGGTCGAGGCGAGCGGACCGGTCAGCGAAGGTGTCGTCGCCGCAGGCGATTCGCCCCTCGTCCGGGGCCTGGAAACCGGCGATGCACATCAGGGTCGTGGTCTTGCCGCAGCCGGAGGGTCCGAGCAACGTGACGAACTCCTTGTCCTTCACGGTAAAGCTGACGTCGTCGAGGACCCTGGTGCCAGAGAAGGACTTGCTGAGGTGTTCGACGCGGATGTCAGGCACGGCGGAGCCTCCTAAGGACCCGGGCGCCGAGCAGGAGCACGATGGCGACGATGGCGACCTGGAGGACGGCCAGCGCGGCGACCGGGCCGACGATTCCTCGCGCCCAGGTCTGGAGCATCGTCACCCCGAGCACCTCGGTGCCCGGTTTCTGCAAGAACACCACCGGGTCGTAGTCGCTGAGCAGCGTGATGAACATGAGCACGAACGCGGCGAGCAGTGCGGGACGCAGGATGGGCAGCAGGATCCGCCGCGCGATCGTCCACCAGCCCGCGCCGCTGGAGCGGGCCGCGCGGTCGAGCTCGGCGTTGATGCGCGCGAGGCTGGGATAGATCACCACGTAGGCCAGGGTCAGGTTCCGCACGCAGAGCGCGATCAGCTCGCCCCACAGGTTGTTGCGGACCAGGGCGCCGGGCGTGAACATGAGGTAGGTCCAGAAGAAGCCGATGCCGAGGATCACTCCGGGCACGGCGCGCGGATAAATCAGCGCGGGGGCCAGGGTCCGCCGCAGCGGGAATCCCGATCGGTGCGCGATCAACGTGGCCGCCGCCACCAGCAGCACGGTGGCTGCGCCGCCGCCGCCGGCGATGATCAGGCTGTCGATGATGGATCGTCGCAGCGTCGGGTCGGTGAGGACGAGGTGCCAGTTCTCGGCGGTGAACAGATGCCAGGGCACGACCAGCGTGGTCAGCGCCTTCACGCCTGACATCAACACCAGCCCCAGCAGCGGGATCACGCAGGTGACGCCGATGTAGGCGGCGAGCCCGATGCTGGCAGGCCATCGCCAGCGGCCCAGATCGAGCGGCCGGTGAGCGCCGCCGCCGCGGGCGTTCGCGGCGGTGAACCGCTGTTCGGGACCCGACAGCCGGGCGCGCAGGATCAGCAGGCCCGAGACGACCACTAGCAGCAGCACGGCGCCTGCGCTGACGAACGGCGGGTCCGGGGTCACGCTGTTGCTCCACGACCGGTACAGGTAGCTGGCGTAGAAGTCGATGTTCGACGGCGTCCCGAGGAACAACGGGATGCCCAGGATCTCCAGGCACAGGGCGAAGATCAGCAGGGTGCAGTTCACGATGGCCGGTCGCAGCATCGGCAGCGTGACCCGCGCGATCACCCGCCCGGGTCCCGCGCCGGCGCTGCGAGCGGCGTCCTCCAGCGAGGAGTCGGTCCCGGCGAGCGCCGACTGCACGGTCAGGTACACGATCGGGATCGTGATGACGCCACCGAGCACCGACATGCCGGGGATCGAAGACAGGTTCCACACCGGCAGATGCAGGTTCTGGGCGACGACCTGGGTGAGGTAGCCGCCCTGGCCGTAGATCGCCAGCCAGCCGATGATGAGCCCGAGCGGCGGGATGACGATTGGAGCTATCAACAGCAGCCGGTATGCCTGGCGCCCGGGCAGGTTCGTCCGGTTGCAACCGATCGCCAGTGCGGTGCCGCCGGCCACCGCCAGCGCCGTCGTGCCCACGGCGAACACGACGGTGTTCTGCACCGCCTGCCAGAACAGCGGGTCGGCCAGCAGTGTCCGGTAGGCCTGGAGGGTGAACCTCCCGCCCGGCAGGTAGATCGGCTTGCTTCGCAGCGACGAGTAGACCAGCGGGAAGAAGGGGCCCACGACGAGCGTGATCACGACGAACCAGACCAGCGCCTGCCCGGCGCTCGCCGGCATCCACCGCGCCCGGGGCCTCGCCGTCACCGGCGCCATGACTTCGGGCAGGCGCTCGGCCGTGCTCGTCATGCGCTTCCCTCCTAATCTGCCGTCCGGCGCGCCGCTAGCGGTGGAAGACCTGGTTCCAGCGCTGCGTGATCGCGCCCTCCTGGGCAAGCACCGCGGGGCTGACCGGCACCAGGTAGATCGCGTGCGGCGAGACCTGGTGCTGCAGCGCGGTCAGGGACGCGGTGCAGCCGTTGGCGGGGTGGAAGCTGTTCATCGTCGCCTCGAAGCCGCTTGCGCAGAGCGCGTCCTGGCCGGCCTTGGTGTACAGGAAGTCCAGGAACAGCAGCGCCGAGGCGGGGCTGGCCGCATGCTTGGTCACCGTGATACCGCGAGGAATGAGCGGCGTCGCGTCCTTCATGAAGGTGTAGCTGGCCAGGCCCTTGTAGTGCGGAAGGGCGCCCTGGCCCAGCCCCGAGGCCATGTAGCCGACCGACGCGGCGCCTTGCAGGATCTGAGCCAGAGCGGTGAGCCCGTCATTGAAGGTCGTCGTCTGCGGTGCCATGGCCTGGTAGTAGCTCCACACCTTGGCCGGACCCAGGATGTGGATCAGGCCGTAGATCCCGGCGTAGTTGAGCTCATTGGAGATCACGTACGAAACCAGCTTGTACCTGGCGGGATTCGCCTTCGTGTCCGCGGCAAGCCGCGCCCACGTGTGCGGCACCTGGGCGGGCGTCAGCAGCTTCGGGCTGTAGGCGAGCAGGATGGGCTCGGCCGACATGATGAAGACCCCATGACCCTGATTCACCCAGGGCGGGAACGCGCTCAGGCCTGCCGGAGTGACGCCCGCGCTCACGCCGTAGCGATCCCCCTGCACCCACGCCGCCGGGGCGCTGGCGATCAGCAGGTCCGCGGTTCGCGCCCCTTGAGCGGCTTCAGCCTCATACTTCGTGAACACCGCGTGGTCGTCGAGGGCAGTTTCGCTGACCTTGATGAAGGGGTACTGCTTGTGGAACGCGCCGAAGACCGCCTGGAAGTACTGCGGCGGCACGTTGCCGTAGATCACCAGGCCGTGTTCCCTCCGCGCCTGCTGCTTCAGGGCCGAAAGCGGCTTGTGTGACAAGGACACCGACGAGGACGACGCCGGGGATACGCCGCCGGTAGAGCAACTGGCCAGGGCGGCCGTCAGAGCGGCGGCGGCCGCCAGGGCGCTGATTTTCAGCGAAGCGGGCACGTGAGCCTCCTGTTCACTACAGCATACTTGCTATAGCATCAATGATCGCTATGATCCTCCACGCGAAGAGCCTTCGGCGGCCCGCTACGCGAAGTGAGCCCTCGACCGACGCTGGCCGGATCGGCCGGCACGAATCCAGATCGGCCGGCGAGCAGGCCCGCTGGCCGCGTGCAACTGCCCGTACTCGGCACCACGGTCGGCGAGGCGTTAAGCTGTATGCTATAGTAAACATATCATCGGCATGGCGGCAAGATTTCCATCCCGGATTAGTTGCAGGTCCCCGCAGTAGCACCCCAGATCTGCAACTTGCCATAACAAGTGTTAGGTTGCATCTATCTGGAGGTGGCCTGCCAACTCTTCCAGGGAGCCGCATGACTACGGCATCGGATCTGCCATCCCTGTTCCGCGCGGAGTCACTCGCCGAGCAGGCGTACCGGGCGATCCGTGAGGGCATCGCGACCGGCCTGTTCAGCCCCGGCGAACGGGTCACCGAACGCGGCCTGGCGACCCGGCTGAACGTCAGCGCGACCCCGGTCCGGGAGGCGCTCAGGCGGCTCGAGCAGGAGGGCCTGATCGAGCGGGTCTCGGCCCGGCAGCTTCGCGTCGTCGATCACTCCTCCGGTACTCTGCGGGAGCTTCTGCTGACCGGCGCGGCGCTCCGGGCCATGGAGGCCCGGTTCGCGACCCACAAGATCACCGATGCGGCGCTCGACCGGATGGCGGCGCTGGTGGAAGCCCTGGCCAGCGGGGGCGAGATGGACACTCCGGAGCGCATGCGGATCGCCCGCGAATTCGACCTGGAGATCGAGCGCGCGGCCGACAACCCGACGCTGCGGAGCATGATCGTCAGCCTGTCCATCATCGGTCAGGAGCGGCGGGCTCAGTACGCGCAATTCATGTGGCTGCATCCGGACGCGGGCCGGCGCCGGGTCCAGGGCCACCGCGACATACTGGCGGCGTTCCGCAAGCGCGATCCGGACCTGGTGGAGCAGGTCTTCCGCCGCCACGCCACCCTGGGAGTCGAGCTTCTCCTCGCCGACCTCGATTAGCCCAGTAACGCCCACGGCGCGGCACCGGCCGTATTTCGCGGGCGGCCTGCCTGGCGGACGACGTGCACCACCGCCCGTTCGGCAAATAGAAGATCTCTCGCCGGAACGAACGGGGGTGCTCGGGTCGGCGGCCAGCCGGAGCGGGCGGAGGGTGGTCGCCTCAGCGAGGGTCGGCGTCGGTGACGTGCGTGCGGCTGCGGACCGGCGCGACCTTGATCAGCGCGGTGTAGGTGACGTCCGCGATGGCCAGGTGCATGAGCACGAGGATCACCACCGGGCCGGTGGGGTTGCCGGGGGTGCCCAGCAGCAGGAAGTCCGGGATGAGCAGCAGCGCCGTGACGAGCGCCGCGAGCCGGGTGAGCAGCCAGTTCGGCCGGCAGCTCAGCCTGGTCACCGCGTCCCAGGCGAGCGTGGCTCCGGCCACGCCGAGCGCGGTCAGCAGGGCGTAGGTGCCGAAGGCGAACTTGCCGAACGACGCGGGGACGGTGAACGCCGCCCGGCCGATGGCCACGAGCACGACGTCGGCCGCGAGCGAGAGGACCGCCGCGGCCAGGCCGGCGGTCATGACGCGCCGGTGCGCGGGCGGGGCCGTGCCGGGTGCGGGGCCGGTGACGGTGAGCCGGAACGCCCGCCGGGTGAGGGAACTTCGCCGGGTGGACACGGGGACTCCTCGGTCTGGAGAAAGGGATGGAGACGGCCGACGGTGCGGCGGAGGCCCGCCTCGGGACGGGCCTCCGCCGCATGTCTTAGGGCGCCGCGACCGGGTCGAGGGGCCGGGCCTCCGGCGTCTCGTCGGCCGGCTCGCCGCCTTCGACGCTGAGGCGGGGCAGCCGCCGGTCCAGGAAGGCGGGCAGGGCCCAGTTCATCCTGCCGAAGGTGTGCATGACGGCCGGGACCAGCACGGTGCGGATGAGCAGGGCGTCGATGAGGATCGCGACGGCCATGCCCAGGCCGATCATCTTGATGGTGCGGTCGGTGGTGATCACGAACGAGGAGAAGACCACGATCATGATGGCTGCCGCCGCGCTGATGGTCTTGCCCGTGATGGCCTGGCCGATCCGGACGGCGGCGTCGTTGTCGCGCAGCTTGAGCCATTCCTCGTGCATGCGGCTGACCAGGAAGACCTCGTAGTCCATGGAGAGCCCGAAGAGCACCGCGAACATCAAGATCGGCACCAGCGGGGTGATCGGCCCGGTGTGGGTCACCCCGACCAGGCCCTTCAGCCAGCCGAACTGGAACACCCCGACGATCACCCCGAACGCGGCTGCGGCCGAGAACAGGTTCATGATCGCCGCCGTCGCCGGGATGACCAGGCTCCGGAACAGGATCATCAGCATGATGAACGACAGGGCCACGACCATGACGACGAACAACGGGAGCTTGGCCGACAGCTGGCCGGCGAAGTCGTCGGACAGGGCCGTCTGCCCGCCGACGAGCACGTCGAGCTTGCTTCCGTGCAAGGCTGCGGGGATGACGGTGCCGCGCAGCTGGCCGATCAGGGCCGAGGTCGAGGCGTCCTGCGGCGAGCCGGTCGGATACACGTTGGCGACATCGACGGCAGGGTGTCCTGGCCCGGCGGGAAGCAGGTGCGGTCCGGCGATGCCCGCCACCCCTGGGGTGTGCGCCGCGGCGGTGACGACCTTGGCGAACGCGGCCTGGTCGGCGGGTCCGTTGACGGCTGCCACCAGCTGCAGCGGCCCGCTGAAGCCGGGCCCGAAGCCCTGGACGAGCATCTCGTACCCCCGGTAGGTGGTGGTCGTGGTGCTGGTGGGGTCGGTGCTGTAGTCAGCCGATCCCTGGCGCATCGAGAAGAACGGCAAGCCGAGGGCGACCAGGGCGGCCAGCACGCCGGCGGCGTACATGACGCGGTGCGCCTCGACCCGCTTGGCCCAGCCGAGCCACCTGCGAGAGGCCTCGGGAATGTCGGTCTCGCCGCGGGCGAGCGCGGCGCGCTGACGACGAGTCAGGGTCCGCTTGCCGACGATCCGGACCAGAGCGGGCAGCAGCGTCTGCGCGGCCATCATCGGGAACAGCACCGCGACGGAGGCGGCGATGGCCGCCCCGGACAGCACGCTGACGCCGACGGTAAGCATCCCGAGCAGGGCGACGCACACGGTGATCCCGGCGAACATGACCGCCCGTCCCGCGGTGCCCGCGGCCGTGACGACGGCGTCCTGCACGCTGAGCCCGCGGCGGATCCCGCTGCGGACGCGGGTCAGGATGAACAGCGAGTAGTCGATGCCGACGCCGAGGCCGATCAGCGTGCACAGCTGGGAGGTGAAGGACGCCATGGAAATGGAATTGGACAGGATGGCGATGACGGACAGCCCGGCGAACAGCGCGATCCCCGTGCTGATCAGCGGGAGCAGGGCGGGAAACACGGCACCGAACACGATGAGCAGCACGATGAGCGCGGCGCCGATGCCGATGAAGGTGCCGTTGCTGCTGGACGGGTTCGTCGAGGCGGCGACGCTGCCGACCACGTCGACCTGCAGGTGCGGCGAATTAGGCGCCCGGGCCAGGCTGACCAGCTGGGTGGCCTCGGCCGCCGGGATGGCGGTGTCGGCCCTGATGAAGTTCACCTGGGCGAACGCGATCGTGCCGCTGGCGCTGACCTGCCTGGCGCCGGCCGTGGTGTAGGGCGAGGTGATGCTGCCCACGTAGTGCAGGTGCGAGACCTTGGCGAGCATCTGCTGGATCTGGGTCCTGACCGCGGGGTCGGTCATGTGGCCGGTCTTGGTCTGGAAGACGATCGTCTCGGTGTCACCCGAGACCGACGGGGCGGCGCGCTGCAGCAGGGCCGCGGCCTG
>WNGQ01009604.1_pt1 | contig 10083 bp, 8 predicted proteins | sample 5407661 | NCBI WGS metagenome assembly WNGQ01 (sample SAMN13153382, study PRJNA577476) | soil metagenome | isolation source: 60 cm soil or saprolite under Garry oak tree replicate 2 | place: USA:California | collected 2016-06-15 | reverse complement strand
CAGGACCGAACTTGTGCCGAGAATGAACATCAATGCGATCACGGGCGAAGCAATGATGACCGAGCGACCGATGTCGCGCGCGGGCGAGCGCGTTTCTCCCGCCAATATGGCGACGTATTCAAATCCGCTCAACGCGCCGACGGACAGTTTGCTGAAAATATTGAAGCAATAAAAGATCGACATCGTCGGCAACGCAAGCTGGAGCGGCTGGTAGTTTTTTAATTCGCCCCGCATAAGGCCGAGCAACGGCAGGCAAATCAGCGCGCCGTAAACCAGGAGCATCGCGAACGCGCCAACATTGTGCAGCCACTTGCCTAACGACAAACCACGGACACAAGTCCAGCCGAGACCAGCGACAAGTGCGGAGCTGATCAACGACACGCCCCATTTGCTGTTCGGCATCCACGCCGCGCTCGGACCGATGGCGTACGAGATATTCGTCGTCGTAAACATTCCGCCGAGCGCGATCACAGTGATCGAGAGCAGCCAGAGATTCCACGCCACGATAAAACCGGCGAACTCGTTGAAGCCAAGTTTCACCCATTGATAAATGCCGCCTTCGAACGGCATCCGGCGGTTCAGATAAATCACGACCGCGGCCTGTGGAATGTAGAAAAGTAAAATGGCGAGCAACCAAAAGAAGAGATGCGCTCGGCCAAGCTTCGCGGCGGCGCCCACCCAGGTTGAGCCGACCACGAAAAGAATTTGAGTGAGAACGAGGTCGAATAACCCGAGCGGTTTTTTGAGCGATTCGCTGCGCGTTTCGACATTCTGCTCGGCGCGCTCGAGGTCCGTGCTCACAACCATCGATTAGATCCAGATGTCGATCTTAGCGTTCGTGGTCCGACCTTCGCGGCGGCGGGACGTTGCGAAATTCGCGGTGCCGAATCTTGCCGCCGGCGTAAGCGATGTAGCCGCCGATTCCCAACGTCGCCACGCCCGACAAAATCACTCACCGCGCTCAACACGGCCAACCCATAGAAAAACCAGATGCAATCTTCACCGCGGTCACGATGTTCGTCGAGCCAGGCTCGGCCAGGTTCGTCGGCCATCGAAAGCACGCGATCGTAAGCTTGTTCGCCAAATTCATAAACTGGCCAGGCCGACGCCGCACTGACAAGCACGACGATCAGGGTCGCGATTTGCGCGCGACGGCTTCGCAAAAAAAATGCGACGATCAATCCGAGCAATCCCATCGCCAGGCCGTAGATCGGCAGTGGATTGATCAAGACGTGGATGTACTCCGGCTGGCGCAAGTCGCGCAGAATCGCGTCAATCATGGCTCCGCCAAATTCTCAAACGCGAAGTCGCGTTTCAACTTTTCGGCGCGGGAGCGTCGCCCGTTTGCGACATTTGTTTGTCTTCCCAATACGGAACGTATTTTTTCCAATCCGCGGTGGTGAAATGCCACCACTCGACGCGCAAACCGTAGAAATTGTTGTGGGCCATTGCCAGCTGCAAAAGCGTCAGGTGCTGTTTCACGAGCGGATCCCGCCCGTTATAGCGCAGCATCGCCTGGGGCGTGAATTCGTCGAATTTCGTAGGCATGCTTGCGTCCTGGCTCCAGTCGTCCACCAACGTGGCGTCTACCGAGACGCCGTAGGAATGCATCGAGCCAAAACCTCTTTCCGGATTCGCGACGTATTGGTCCTTTTGCGCGTACTTCCAAAGCAGCTCCTGCGCCTCCTTCGGCCGGTACGCGTCCCAAATTTTCAACCGATAACGAAATTGCTTGAGATAATTTTGCGCGCCGGCGAGCTGTTGCGCGACGCTCGGCAAAATCAAAGCGCGTGTACCGGGCGGATACAGCGCGTGTCCGGTCACGTTGTGCTCAGTCGCGTAGCGCAAATCGATCACGATCGTGGGATCGACCTGCGCGATATCCACCAGCTCCCGATTGGCTGCTTGCGACGTCTGCAAGATCGACATCGCGGCAGCGAAGACGATCGTTAAAGTCAAGTCGCGAGACATGGGTCGAGATTATAAGCGCAAACTGCCCCGACAATCAATCGCCAGCAACGGAGGTGGCGATGTCGGTTTTTGCGATGCGCTGCAAGAGAAGGCGCGCGGTCTCCTCCGCCACATTGAAATGCAGCTCGAGGTTGGCCCCTTGTCGCGTAATTTCCGGCGGTTGGGCGTAGAGCAGAAGATTGGAATCTTGCAGACGCAGCCAGCGTTGCGGCTCGTTGTGCAAATTGCGCGCGAGTTCCGACGCTGATTCGGGAGATTTCAACTTTAAAAACAAACGCGCTTTAACCGGATTTTGCAGCGTTAACGCGAGCCCAAGCAACTGCGAGTTCTCCAGCAACTCGGGCACGAAAATCGGGTGAAACATCCGCGTCAAATCGGGCGGGCTCCGCGAGATCATCCGCAGCGCGCTCTCGCTGTCCAACGCCTGGAACCGGTCGAACAATTGTCCAGTAATTTTCAGATCAAGATCGATCCCGAGCCGAACCCGGACCAGTTCATCCACTTCGCTCGAACTGCCGACCGCGAGAGTGCTTGGACCAACTCGCGCGAGCGCCAGATCGGGTTTTTCCCACACCGGCAGTCCGCTCACATCGCGCTTGTGAAACTCTTTGTCACCTTGGACCGAGCGGATGATTTGCGAAACATCGCCGCGGTTTTCAATCAGGATAAACTCGCGAACGGTCCCGATGTCCGAGCTCGTCGCCGCCCGGGTGATTCGGAGCGTGTCTCGCGACAAATTGAGCGCCGGCACTCGCGCGGCTGGGCCGATCAATCCATTCCACACATTCTGCCAGACATCGGCTTGCTCCTTCTGCCACCGTTTCGGGAAATCGTCGCGCTCAAATTGTTCGGTATTAATCGATAAGATCGCTTCCGTTTGTTGCGGCAGCCACTCGCGCTTGCGCGGTGATTTTGCGATCAACGGCAAAATAATTGCCAACAGCGCGATCACCGAAACAACACTGAAATAGAATTGCCGCAGCTCCTGTTTGTCGATGTTGCGCGAGAGCAATGCGAGCTCGTCATTGTGCTGCTGATGTCGATCCACCGCGGCGCGATGTTTGCGCACGCCTTCCAGTAAATGCGGCGCATTCGGCGGAGCGATGCCTTGTGATGCGAGATGCCGTCCAATGTTGAGATAGGCCGGGTTTTTTCGCTCTTCGACGACTTGATGATGTTGTTTGGCTTCGCCAACGGCGTTCTGCTGTGCGTGAATGTTATCGGCGAAACCTTTGTCACGCGCTTCATACTCGCTGCGCACTTTCGCAATGTTCTTTTCGATCGCGGAAAGCTCTTCTTCAGCAGCGGCGAATTTTTCCTTGGCGATCCTTGAAGCGTCGCTGCTGCCGAGTCGGGCTCGGACCAATTCGGCCCGTTGTCCCGGTAACCGTGCCCGCCGCGCGCTGATGCTGCCAGTTTGCGTTTCCAAGTCCGCTGGCGGCGGCGTGAGCGCTTGAAGCTCGGACAACTTTCTTAACAATTCCTGGTCGGCTGTCTCATTATCATGAATCCGCCGCTCAACCGCACTTACTTCGCGCTCACACAACTCAGCCGCGCTCTTGGCGTCGTTGCGACGCTGCGAGATTGGTTTCTTCTCCGCTTCCAACTTCGCCATCGCTTCGGTTTGCTCTTTGGCGTTCGCTTCCCGCTGTGCCTCGATCTTTTTGATGCCCTCTTCGATTTGCGCGATCCGCAGTGCGACTTCCTTTTGTTCCTGCTCGAGTTTCTTCAAGGCCACGATTTCGTTCCGGAGTTCGGGAAAATTCGCCGCCTGCGAAGTTCCTTCGCGCCCGAGAACGATTTCGCTTTTCTGCAACAACCGTTTTTCGTGCCGCAATATCATGCGCGTTCTTTGCCGCCGGATTTTTAGTCCGATCTCGCGCAGGCCTGTGCGTATGAAACTCATTGCCGCCTATTCCTCCGATTCGGCCAGTTTTGTCAACACACTGAAATCTTCCAGCGTGGTTGTATCGCCGCTGACTTTCGCGCCACTCGCGATTTCTTTGAGCAATCGCCGCATGATTTTTCCGCTTCGTGTCTTCGGTAGCGCTTCGGCAAAGCGCACCTCATCCGGTTTTGCGATCGCCCCGATGTGCACCCCCACGTGGTCACGCAATTCGCCCTTCAAATCGTTCGAAGCGTCGACTCCGCTTTTCAAGGTCACGAAAGCGACCACGCTTTGTCCCTTCAATTCGTCCGGCCTGCCGACGACAGCCGCTTCTGCGACTCGCACATGACTCACCAGCGCGCTCTCGATCTCCGACGTGCCGAGCCGGTGCCCGGCGACATTAAGGACGTCGTCGATGCGCCCGACGATCCAAAAATATCCATCCTCATCGCGTCGCGCACCGTCGCCGGTGAGATAATTCTCTTTGTATTCGCTCCAGTACTGTTTTTTGTAGCGCTCCGTATCACCGTAAATCGTCCGCAACATCGACGGCCACGGACATCGAATAATTAATTTCCCGCCGACATTGGCGCCGACTTCCTTTCCGTTTGGATCGACAACTGCGGGGTCCACACCAAAGAACGGAAGCGTCGCGCTTCCAGGTTTCGTCGGAATCGCGCCCGGCAAAGGTGTAATCATGATCGCACCTGTTTCCGTCTGCCACCAAGTGTCGACGACCGGACAATGCTCGCCGCCGATGTTTTTGTGATACCAAATCCACGCCTCCGGATTAATCGGTTCGCCAACTGTGCCGAGCAGACGGAGCGACGACAAATCGTGTTTTTTCACCCATTGGTCGCCCCACCGAATGAACGCGCGAATCGCGGTCGGCGCGGTGTAGAGAATGTTGATCCGATTCTGCTCGATGATTTTCCAGAACCGGTCCGGCTCCGGCCAATTAGGCGCGCCTTCATACATGAACGTGGTCGCGCCGTTGGCGAGCGGACCGTAAACGACATAACTGTGGCCGGTCACCCATCCCACGTCCGCGGTGCACCAAAAAATATCTTCGTCGCGAATGTCGAAGACGTATTTCGTGGTGGAATAAATTCCAACGAGGTAACCGCCGGTCGTGTGCAGAATCCCTTTTGGTTTCCCGGTCGAGCCGCTGGTGTAAAGAATGTAGAGCGGATGTTCGCTGTCGAGCGCCGCCGGCGGACAATTGTCGTCAACGTATTCCAGCTCGCGATGCCACCAAACGTCGCGGCCCTCTTCCATGTGAATTTCATTGTGGGCACGCTGGAAAACAATCACGCGCTTGACCGATGTCCCGCCGCGGAGCGCGTCATCCACATTTTTTTTGAGCGGAACAATTCCACCGCGGCGATAACTGCCGTCCGCGGTGATCAGCGCGATTGCGCCGCTGTCATGGATCCGGTCACGAATTGAATCTGCGCTAAATCCTCCGAAAACAACGGAGTGGACCGCACCGATGCGCGCGCAAGCCAGCATTGCAATCGCGGCCTCCGGAATGGTCGGCAGATAAATGATGACGCGATGGCCCTTGCCGATTTTGTTTCGCTTCAAAACGTTCGCGAAGCGGCAAACCTCGCGATGCAATTGCTGATAAGTCAGTGTCCGTTTCTCGCCCGGCTCCCCTTCCCACAAAATGGCGGCCTTGTTGCGGCGGTGGGTGGTCAGATGTCGATCCAGGCAGTTTTCGGAAAGATTGAGTTTTCCGCCAATAAACCATTTCGCAAACGGCGCTTTCCATTCCAGGACTTTTCGCCATCGCTTTTGCCAGGAAAGTTCCTTCGCCTCGCGCGACCAGAATTTGTCCGGCCGCCTGATCGACTCGCGATACATCCGCCGGTATTGGGCGAGATTCCTGATGCGCGCGTTCTGCGCGAATTCCTTCGCCGGTTTAAAGACGCGCTTCTCCTTTAAATGCGATTCAATGTTGCGGTTGTCGATCTTCATTCTCTGATTGTGGCAATAATCGCTGCTCAGGTTTGTAGGGCAAGCGCTCCGCTTGCCGTATCGATAAATTGGCAGGGTCGCCGCGGCGGCCACCTACCCTACAAATTATTTGTCTTCTGCTCTTGCGCGCGAAAAGTGAACCGATGAGCGACCACATTTACAAAAAGATCGAGTTGGTCGGTTCCTCGCCGAACGGAATCGAAGACGCGGTTAAGAATGCACTTGCCCGGGCAAAAAAGACCGTCCGCAACATGCGCTGGTTTGAGGTTGCCGAGACGCGCGGTTATCTGGAGGAAGGGAACATCGCGTATTGGCAGGTGACGCTGAAAGTCGGCTTCACCCTGGAAGGGTAGCGGCGATTGACCCAATCGCCACCGAACGCCAATCCAGCTCGGATCGGTTCGGTGAATCGCGCCTCCTATTCTTCTTCTTGCGCGGCTTCGTATAATTTCGCAGCGCCGTAAATCAGGATCGCTGGTTTAAGCGCTAACCGCGCCAGTCGCACAATGCCTCTCAGAATTCGCCCGATGCCCAAGCGGTTTAAAACGAATCCCGCCAGCAAGGCATAAGCAAGCGACTGGACGGGATTCTCTCGCACATACGTTCCCGTCTCGCTAAGAATCTGATCGAAGTGCTCCCGCGTGTAACGTAGTCCGCGCTCCGCTATATCATCATGTCCTCGCTCTTCCATTCTGAATAACGATTGTCCGCGGAACGTAATTGGTCAATGCAAAGTCAACCAGATCGTTGTCGCTCCGACTCCCGGTGGAAAATCCATCGGTGGCGGCTGGCGATGTAACCTGCCGGATCTGCGCGATAATTTCAGGCAATAACGCGCCATTCGTTCAAGCGCCTGTTCGTTCAGCGTTTCGCAATTGGTCGACACCAAAACGCGAGCGCCGCCGTCGACTAGTTCCAGCGCTGAAATAATTAGCTCCTCAAAATCGCTTTCCACATGAAATGCCCCGCCACGTTTCGTCCGCGAAAATGTCGGTGGGTCCAGAATAATCATGTCGAAGTTTTTGCCGCGCCGCGCCAGGCGATGCAAAACAGAACGCACATCGTCGGCAACAAACTGATGTCCTTCGGTCGACAATGAATTGAGCCCAAAATTTTGCTGGCCGCGTTCCAACGATCTCTTGGAAAGATCGACATTCATCGTCTGCGTACCGACCGACGCTGCCGCCACCGAGAACGAGCAAGTGTAAGCGAAGCAGTTTAGTAACCGCTTCGGCTTGGTTTGCCTGACGAATCGACGATTCTCGCGTTGATCGACAAACAGCCCGACCGAATATCCGGCCCCAAAATCGATTCCGAATTTGAGATGATGTTCCGTAGCGTTCGTCCGAAGATTTTCACCTTCATTGCCGAACAGAAGCTTCGGCGTCTCGCGCTCTTCATTTTTCTTCGGCAACAATCGCGCGAAGACGCGACCGATCGGAAACTCAACCGATTTGCCCCAGTCGCTGAGCTCGTGAGCGAGACCATCGCGCGCGGCTGTTGTTCTGAACGAGATCAGAATATCGCGACCGAAACGCTCCGCCCAGCCATTGTCGATCGTGCAAAGACGATGGGCGTCGGTCCCTTCGGCTTCGAAGGCGCGAAGAAGCGCGAGATCGATCCATTGAGACTTTGCGATCATCTTTGTGTCACCCGCAGGCAAATTGTTATCGACGCGCTATCGTTAGGCGACGTTCAATTCTTTGTCTGTCGATCTATGCAAAGCGTAACGGTCCGTGTTCCGGCCAGCACCTCCAATCTTGGGCCTGGCTTCGATTGCCTCGGCGTCGCGCTTCGCATTTACAATTTTGTGACCGTATCGCGCGCGACTGAAGGTGAAGTGCTGGCACCGATTGCAACCAAGGCAACCGATTTGTTTTTTAAACAGACCAAACAACGACGCTTCGCCTTTTCCTGCTCAGTCATAGAAAAATTTCCGCGCTCGCGCGGTTTGGGCAGCAGCGCCACGATCCGGCTCGGCATTTTGCACGGATTGAACGAACTCACTGGCAGACCGCTTGATCGATTGTCGATCTTTCGCTTGTGCGCAAAATTGGAAGGACATCCCGACAACGCCGCGCCATCTTCTTTCGGTGGGTTCGCCGTCGCGCACGGCAAAAATGTTCAGCGATTTCAAGTCTCGCCGCGACTAAAGTTCGTTCTCTTGATCCCTGATTTTGAAATTCGGACATCGGCAGCCAGAAAAATTCTGCCGGCAAAGATTTCGCGCACGGACGCTGTCACGAGTGCCGGTAACGCCTGCGCGATCACAGCCGCATTCGCTTCGGACGATTACGAAAACTTGCGCGGCGCTTTTACCGACCAACTTCATCAACCATTTCGCCAGAAGCTGATCCCGTTTTTGCTGCGCGTCATTGCTTCCGCTGAAAAGGCCGGCGCCCTTGGCGCGTTCTTGAGCGGCTCGGGATCGACAATCTGCGCGGTCACGCTGCGAGATGAGCGAAAGATCGGCGCCGCTATGCAACGCGCCACAATGACATCTTCGCAAATTGTGATCACAAGCGCCGACAACCGCGGCGTTCAAATCAGCAGTCAGAAATCAGCAATCAAAAATTGAAATGGGTCGCACGCTTGAAAATTTAGAGCAGTTTGGCATCGACGTTGTCCTCGGCCGTCGCCGCGGATTTCGCGCCGCGATTTTGCGCGGAATGCTTTACGGGCTGTCATTTATCTACGAGCGCATCGTCCAGCTTCGGCTCTATTTGTATCGCAAACGGATTTGCCGCGAGCGCACGCTCGGTTGCCTTGTCATCAGCATCGGAAACCTGACGGTCGGTGGAACTGGTAAAACGCCGGTCGTAGAAAAATTCGCGCGCGCGCTGCAAGTCGGCGGGCGCCGCGTCGCGATCCTGAGCCGTGGCTACAAGAGTGTGCCGAAGCCAACGAAACGGAATTGGTTCGATCGATTGCTAACAAACGATGTCGATCCTCCGCGGGTTGTGTCCGATGGAAAATCTCTGATGCTCGATTCTGTGACCGCGGGCGACGAGCCCTACATGCTCGCGCACAATTTGAAAGACGTAATCGTGCTGGTGGACAAAGATCGCGTCAAAAGTGGGAAATTTGCGATCGACAAATGGAAAGTGGACACGCTGTTGCTCGATGATGGTTTGCAATATCTCCATCTCAAGCATCGCCTCGACATCGTGCTGGTGGATCGACAAGCGCCGTTCGGCAACGAACTCTTGCTGCCGCGCGGGACGTTGCGCGAACCGCCGCGGAATCTGCGGCGAGCGAGTTACGTTTTCATTACCAAAAACACCGGCGAATCGAACGACGCGCTGATCGCACGCATCCGCCGGTACAATCGCACCGCCGAGATTATCGAATGCGGGCACCGGCCGCTCTATCTGCAAAATATTTACACCGGCGAGCGATTAATACTCGACCGATTGCGCGGCGCCTTCATCGGCTCGATCTGCGCCATTGCCGCGCCGGAGAGTTTTGAAGGCGCACTCAAGAATCTCGGCGCACATGTCGATCTTGCATTGCGTTACATCGACCATCACTACTACACCGAAGCCGAATTGCGCAGTTTCATTAACCGCTGCATCCGGCGCGATCTGGCCATGATTATCACCACCGAAAAAGACGCTGTGCGCATGCCCCGATTGCCGGAAGCGGAAGTGAAAGTACAAATTTATTTCATGCGCGTTGAAATCGAGATCCTCAGCGGCCACGAGAGTTGGGAGCATTGCGTCGCCCGCATCTGCAAACCGCAGCCCATGCTGTCGCCCGAAAGATTTTTTGCTTAGTCCGCAGATTTCACAGATTCACACAGATTTTGGCAGAGGAAATTCCGGTTTCTCTTTGATCTGCGGAAATCTGCGTAATCTGTGGATGAAAAGAAATGCCTGAAACAGCCGAGCTCGTTGTCGAAGGGAAAAAGCTTTCCGTCTCAAACCTGAACAAGGTGCTTTACCCGAAAGTCGGGTTCACCAAGGGCCAGGTGATTGATTATTACATTCGGATCGCGCCCGTGCTCTTGCCGCATCTCGAAGACCGGCCCCTAACGATGAAGCGTTATCCGAACGGCGTGGACAAAGAATTTTTTTACGAAAAGAATTGCCCGTCGCATCGGCCGAAATGGGTTAAAACGGCGAAAGTTTGGAGCGAAGGCAACAATAAGACGATGGAATATTGCCTGGCGCAGGATTTGCCAACCCTGGTTTGGGCGACAAACCTGGCCGATCTCGAACTCCACACGTCGCTTGCGAAAAAGA
>WNGQ01008057.1_pt1 | contig 10083 bp, 12 predicted proteins | sample 5407661 | NCBI WGS metagenome assembly WNGQ01 (sample SAMN13153382, study PRJNA577476) | soil metagenome | isolation source: 60 cm soil or saprolite under Garry oak tree replicate 2 | place: USA:California | collected 2016-06-15 | reverse complement strand
CGCTCAAGGTGCGCCACAAGCCCTGCAAATTGCGGATCGTTGGCATATCTGTAAAAATTTAGGAGATGCGGTTGAAGACTATCTGAAGCGACGAAAGATCCAGATACCGCCTTCTCCATCATCAGAAACGACCCCCTTGGAGACGCCTGCACTCCCTCCACTCCCACCCACAGATCCGGTGAAACGTCCATGTGCCGCTCAAGCAAAAACGGCACGAAAGCAAGCAGTGATAGACCAGGTGAAACAGATGCACCAGGAAGGAACGAGCATTCATACGATTGCCGCTCAGCTCAATCTTGCCCGTAACACCGTTCGCCGATATGTGCGTATGGAGGGGCCATTTCAACCTACCCTTCGTCCACGAAAACCTTCCCAGCTTGACCCGATCTCGCGATTACCTCTGTGAACGCTTCAAGGAGGGCTGTTCTAACTCCTACCAGTTATGCACAGGACATTCAGGAAAAAGGCTATCGGGGAGGAGAAACCTCTGTGCGCAGTTTTGTCGCGCGTCTTCGCAAGAGATTACCGGGTATGGCTCGTCCACCCAAACGGGCAAAAAACGGAGACGCTGGATCTACGTCGCCAAGAGAGCTTCGTTGGTTGCTCTCCAAGCGAGAAGAGGAGCTTACCCGCAGCGCGAAAAAGGTGATCTGATGCGGCTTCTAGAGAGTTCTCAGGAGGTGATGATCGTGTACCGATTACTCCAGTCGTTTCTGCACATGCTGCGCACCCGACAGCCGGAACGCCTCAATGGATGGATGAAAGAAGCCCGCGCCTGCGGCATCAAAGGACTGGGCAGTTTTGTCGCTGGTGTAGAGCGGGATTATGATGCCGTTCGAGCCGGACTGACTTTTCACTGGAGTCAAGGGCCAGTCGAGGGAACGGTAAATAAGATTAAAACGCACAAAAGGCTCATGTATGGGCGTGCCAGTTTTACCTTGCTTCGCTGATTGGCTGACAGAATTAATGTGCCTGAGAAAAGAATGAGAATGCTCAACCGTGGATGGTCAAGTGGTGAGTTGTTTACAGCCGTTCGTCTCACGTTTGCCGTCAAGTGTCGAAAGTTTTGAGATTCTCGTTTTGAGACGACTTTTGAGATAGCTCAACCATTCATGCTGCCCTTGCGCTTCTGATGCGCCCTGCTCTCTATAAGCTCTTCTGTTTATCTCATTTAAGACTCTGTTGACGAATGCAAGAAATACGAGAATGATAGAATAAGAGGGAAAAGTCAGCGAAAAGCCAAAGAGTCAAGGAGCAGAAGCATGTCGATGTACCCACAAGAAATCGGAAGCATTCCAGACGAAACGGTGCGCATAGTGCAGGCCGCGTGCCCCGAGGGAACCCTGGCCACACGCTTGTGTGATGCGTTGGGAGAACTGTATCAAGACACGCAATTTGCCTCGCGCTATCCGGTCTCGGGCCAGCCGGCATATGCGCCGTGGAGATTGGCTCTGGTGACCGTGCTGCAATACAGCGAGAATCTCACTGATCGACAAGCGGCCAATGCGGGACGCGAGCGCATTGACTGGAAATATGCTCTCGGATTGGACCTCTCGGATGCCGGCTTTGATTACTCGTTGTTGTCGGCTTTTCGCACGCGTCTGGTAGAGGAACAAGCAGAGACGCTCTTGTTGGATCGACTGGTAGAGGTGTGCAAAGAGCATGGCTGGCTGAAAGAGGGAGGCAAGCAGCGCACGGACTCCACTCATGTGTTAGCGCGGGTCCGTTCGCTCTCGAATCTGGAATGCGTGGGAGAAACGCTCCGTGCCGCCCTGGATGATCTCGCGGCTCTGGCCCCTGATTGGCTGATGCAACAGATCAGTTCAGAGTGGTTCGAGCGCGTGCCGCCATCGCGTGGAGAACTATCGCTTACCGAAGACAGAAAGCCAGCGCACGGCATTGGCGCAGCAGATCGGAGTAGATGGGTTACTACTGCTGCATGCAGTAGCGCAGTCCGAAGCACCTGTGGGCCTCTCGGATCTCGCAAGCATGCAGATGCTCAGAGAGGACGGGCCTCAGTATTACGACCTCTCGGGTGGGAAGGCGAAATGGCGAGCAGGGCCGCAAGCCAGCTCGAGCAAAGGGATCATCCGCTCCCCCTATGATCCGCAAGCTCAGGCCAGCAAAAAACGAGAAATGATCTGGTTCGGCCGACATCAGTTCATCTGACGGAAACCTGTGACTTGGATGAGGATGCTCAGGCCCGATCCCGGCCTCAGCTCATTGTCGAGGTGGAAACAACAGTAGCCAATGTGCCAGATGTGGAAATGACCGCAATCATTCAAGCGAAATTGGTCAAGGCTGACCTCAAGCCGGAGGAACATAATATACGTCCTAAGCAGGCCCATGAAGCCTTACAGGCCCGACGACAAGAACAAGAGACATCGGCGTGGAGGCTCGCCTATCAGACACGAGCAGGCATAGAAGGGACGCTTTCCCAGGCGGTACGAGGCATGGGAAGACGACGAGCGCGTTATGATGGCTTACCTAAGGTGCATTTGCAGCACGTGTTGACCGCAGTGGCCATCAATATGGTGCGCATCGATGCGGTCCTGACAAACACCCCTCGTGGCAAAACACGTCACACCCACTTTGCGATGTTAGCATCGAGACCTTCTTTGCCAGAGCAGATCAGTGCCTGATGCCCATTCGATTCGCAATGTCATTCGTCAACAGAGTCATTTAACGATCGGTTTTGCAACTCATCAACCAGGCAACCAAAAGCGTTTGGAAGTTGCTTCCACATCGCTCTGCTGATCTCGCCCCCCCATTCACTGTACTCGGCGCTTTCCTACGACTTGCACCGAAGCCGCGAGACCAGTCGTGAAGAGCGCGCCGCATGGTCAGAGTTGCTCAAGCGCCGCTGCCAGTGTTTTCACCTTGTGAGGGATAGCCTCTTCGTCGGTTCCAGCGTAACCAAAGACGAGCCCCCCGTGAGAGAGTGACTCCAGGCTGTAGGAGGAGATAGGCAGGACCTGAATACCGACCTGCGCGGCAAGACGCGCAGCGCGCCGATCATCTTTCCCGGGCGGGAGCCAACCGACCAGATGCATCCCAGCCTCGGGAGCATGTACTTCGAGCAGACCAGCCAAGTGCGTTTGCAATTCGCTCTGGAGCAGATCGCGAAGCTTCTTGTAATGGTGACGCATACGACGCAGATGGCGGGTATAATGGCCTTCGTGCAGAAAGTCGAAGAGCGCCATCTGCTCCAACAGAGGCAGATGCATATCAAGGATGCGCCGCATGGTCAGCAGAGGCTCGATCAGTTCGGTGGGCGCGACCAGGTAGCCCAGGCGCAGGGCGGGAAAGAGCACTTTCGAGAAGGTCCCGATATAGAGTACCCGCCCGGTCTGATCCAGCCCCTGCAACGCCTCCAATGGACGTCCACTAAAGTGATATTCGCTATCGTAGTCGTCCTCCAGAATCCACGCCCCGGCCTCGCTGGCCCAATTCAACAGGGCCAGACGGCGAGGCAGGCTCATCGTGACTCCGGTCGGGAACTGATGCGAAGGAGTGGTGGTAACCAGGCGCGCCTCCTGACACCGCCTTCGCCCAACCTCTACCACGAGTCCCTGCTCATCGACAGGCACAGGGACCAGGCGCGCACCCACTGCGAGAAGGACGCCCCGCGCGCCAAAGTAGCCGGGATCTTCTAGCCAGGCTACCTCACCAGGACTCAGCAGAGTGCGCACCGCCAGATCATATGCCCCTTGAGAGCCAGCGGTCATAATGATTTGCTCAGGGGTGCAGCGCACGCCGCGTGTGATGCCGATATGTGCCGCAATGGCCTCGCGCAGGGGGAAGTATCCAGCAGGTGGTTGGTAGTGAGCGAATTCGTGCAGCGACTGCCGGGCGCGGCGGGCAATCAGACGCGCCCAGACCTCGTAAGGAAACAGATCGAGCCCTGGCTCGCCGCCAGAAAACGTCCCACCAGTTTGCCCCGCTCTGTGCGAAGGCCACGGGAGATCCTTGAGTGGGCGCAGACATGAAGCCAGGTGGATGGAAGAAGCCTTCTCCGAGTCTGTTCGCTCCTCCGGCGGGCTCGCGACCTCAGCATTGAAAAGCGTCGCAGGCAACGAGCGCGCCACCACTGTCCCCTGTCCTACTCGGCTCTCCAGATAGCCCTCCAGCACCAGCTGCTCATAAGCCAGAGCCGTCGTCATACGCGCCACGCCCAGTTCACTGGCGAGTGAGCGTGTGGAGGGCAGGCGCGTTCCATGCTCCAATTGCCCTGTCCGGATGGCACTGCGTAGGCGCTCATAGAGCTGCTTGTAGAGCGGCATCGGCAACGTCGCATCCAGTCGGATCTCTAGTCGCTTGGTTGGCTGAGCACGCCTGGGCATGATCGTTCTCCTGATGATCGGATACGGTATTCCATCCATGACCAAATTTTTAAATGGCATAGCCATTGTAGCAAAAAATGGCACTTCTCACAAGACCATAAGGATGGTATGCTGCAGATATGCAAACAGAGTCAAAGCCTGAGAACGTTGGCATATGCCGAAAAGGAGAGATTATGACTGCACGTATGAGAAAGGAAGAAGCAAGATGTCAACGCTGCATCTTCAAGAAGACGCGCTGATGAAACTGAAAATAATCGGCTATTGGGCGACCACCGCCATCGTCACGCTCGAGCTTCTGGCAGGTGGAGTGACGGACCTGGTACATGGGCGAGAGGTGCTCGTAGTTGGCCAGCCTGTCGTTCTTGTCGTGGCACAGCTTGGCTATCCGTTGTACTTGCTCACGATCCTCGGAGTGTGGAAGCTGCTTGGAGCCATCGCCTTGCTTCTGCCGCGTTTTCCACGGCTCAAGGAATGGGCGTATGCTGGCACCTTCTTCGAGTTGACGGGGGCGGCTGCATCGCACGCGGCGCGTGGCGATAACGCGAGTGCCCTCGGGCTCCTCATCTTCGCCGCTCTCGTCATCGCTTCGTGGGCGCGTCGACCGCCAGGCCGGGCCCTCGGCGTCCTCTTTCAGGCCCGCGTACTGAGCGAAAGAAAGGGACCCCCTTCTGGCCAAGACGTTTCAACCCACGTCCTTTTTTAAGGCCTTCAATACTCTGATCAGCGCCCGTGTCACTTCCATGACCATGCTTTTAAATGGTATGGATATTCTAGCAAAAGAGATTCTTTCAACAAGTCCAGTATGATGCTCTGTTTCTCCAGAGCAACCAGGATCAACGTCTGAGAAGAACGCTTCGATTTGAGAGGAGGAAGGAAATGTTCGTTTCCCAAGAAGGGAATCTGGTGACAGTGATCAATGTTTTTGAGGCGAAACCTGAACAGCAGCAGGAACTGATCGATGGGTGGATTCGCTTCGTCGAAGAAAAGGTCATAGGTGAGACCGGCCTGATCGGGGCGGCACTGCACAGAAGCATGGACGGCACTCGCGTCGTCAATTATGCACAGTGGAGATCGGTGGAGGACTATGAGCGCTTTATGAAGAAGTACCGCGAGCAAATGGAGGCTCGTCGCCCGGTAGCCTCGCGCGTCGATTTCCATCTGTACGAAGTCGTCTATCTCACCGAGCGCAGAGGCCGTTAATTGTCTGAGCGGCAACCGCCAGGGGGCAAGAGCATGTGTCTCCTCGCCTTTTCCCGCACGTATCGAGCCGGTGGAAGGCAGGCCGGGCAAAAAGGAGCGAGGATCGTATGGCCAAGCCCTATCGAGTAACTAGTTTCGTGCGCATCAACAACACCATAACCACATTATTGTTGCGCCTGGGCATCAAGATGTGGAGTTTCTCCCTGCTCACGGTTCGCGGACGGAAAAGTGGCAAGCCCATCGTGACTCCGCTTGCCATTTTTGTTCAGGATCAGAAACGCTACCTGATTGCTACGTATGGGGTTGTGAACTGGGTGCGCAACCTCCGAGCGGCGGCAGGGGGGGCGATACTGACCCGGGGACGACACAGCGAAAAGATTCGGACCATCGAATTGGAGAAAGACACCGCAGCTCTTGTCTTTCGGGAAGCATTGCGCTCTGGTCCCCCCGGTATTCCCACCGTGATCTTTCGCGCGTACCGCGCTCTCTTCGTCCTCCCTTACCTGGGTGTCACCGAGAACGCTTCACTTGAGGACTTTGAGCGCGAAGTGCTGACCCATCCGGTTTTTCTCGTCCAATCGGCTTCGGAGCAGGCACCATCATAATCCCATACTTGACACCCATGCCAGAAGCTCGCTCTCAGGAAAGGAGAAACGAGACCGTGACAACACAGAATCGACCCCAGGCGCTTGCCACCCTCGTGCAAGAAAACGTTGTGTGTCTGACAACCTTCCGCAAAAATGGTATCCCAGTTCCCACGCCCGTCTGGTTTGCCGAACGTCAAGGTGTCATCTATACCTATACAGAGAGCCATTCGGGAAAAATCAAACGTATTCGTCACACATCGCGGGTGACGCTTGCCTCGTGTAGCGCTAGCGGGAAAATCAAGGGACCGGCCGTCGAGGGTCAGGCTCGTATTATCAGTGATGCTCAGGAAATAGCCGATGCTCAAGCCACGTTGGCAAAAAAATATGGCCTTGTAAGAAAAGCGTTTTACACATTGAGAGGAGTGCTGCAAGCTCTCCAGCGCAAATCACCATCAGGAGTGTATGTGGCGATAGAGGTATAAACCGTTAAGTTTTGAGAAGAGGCTAATGTCATTATGCTAGAAAATTTCGATCCGACGACAATTCAAGATGAGACACTACGTCAGGGTGTCTTTTTTTCTAAGACCGCATTTTTCTCTGGGATAGTTGTCCCCAAACAGCTCTGTTGTCTTATCTTGTCAAGTCAGAGATGGGGATAAGCTTCCCCTCTCATCAAGGCATCTAGCTTGGCCACCGTGTCGATCTGCGACAGGGGGGTATAGACCACCATTCCCCAATCAGGTTGTTGAGGAACGGTGAGAGTGGTGATCTGAAACGCCAGGTGGCCGACCAGGGGGTGATAGAATTCACTAGAACTGTTGCATGTCAAGAGAATCTCATGCTCAGGCCACCAGCTCCGAAATTCAGGGCTAGAGGTGCTCAAATCGGCAATCAATTCCGTCACCCATGCCTCATCGCCATGCTGGTCCCTCAACGCACGCAAGTGCGCAATGCAACCGCGTGCGGCACGTTCCCAGTGGACGAAGCGTTGGCGTTGCAGCGGATTCATGAAGAGAGACCAGGCCAGGTTGCGCTCGCGCTCCGAGGCTGTGGAGTAATCGCCGAAGAGTTGGTTCGCACTGTTATTCCATGCCACTACACTCAAACGATGATCGATCAGTTGGGCTGGGTAGAGAAATGCATCGAGGATAGCTTGATAGGGAGTATTCTGTGAACATTTGCCTCCATCCAATTTTGCTGGCAATGGAACTCGACCTCGCGCCAGGTTAAACAAATGGAGGCGTTCCTCGGTGTCGAGTTGCAAGATGTCTGCAAGGCGAGAGAGGACATGATCAGAAACCTGAATATCTCGGCCTTGTTCGAGCCAGGTGTACCAGGAAATACCCACGCCCACGAGCTGGGCAAGTTCTTCTCGTCTGAGTCCAGGCGTGTGTCGCTTTGGAACTGTTGGGAGGCCAAACTGTTCGGGACGCAGGCGCGCGCGACGAGTGCGCAAAAAATCGGCGAGTCCTGTAAGGGGCTGCACGCGTTCGGTCATCTATTCCTCATCATCTCGCATCGAAAACGGTTACTTTTTACACCTATGAGAAAATACACTCCTGGTTTCAGCACAGGCATTGCTCCATAATAGCACCAGATTGATTTGATCGTCTATTTCCTTGTGGTTGCTGGGTCAACGTTCTTTAGGAGGACATTTCCTCCAAAACTCCTCTGAAGGACAGAGCATCTGATTTTTTTCAATCACCTGGACAGGACAAAGCGAGTAAATACAAAAAGAGAGAATGTGTGATGCAACAAGAAAAGTATCCTTCAATGGCTACTACTCCGCGCGCCATCCGTGATCGCGTTGGGATTTTTTCTGAAGCGACCGATATCCTGGATGCCATCGCCAAGGTCCGCGAAGCGGAGCAGGCAGGGGTCCAACAAATCTTCGTTCGAGGTATCTGCGGGCAATAAGCTGGCTAAAACTGACGCACGAGCAAAGCTAAGCGGCTTACGCGAGAACCAGCGATGAACAGCACTAAACGGTGAGCGAGGGAGACCTGGCAGGGCTAAGGCAAGGGCTCGGACTGAATCACTTCCCTTCACATTGAGGTCGAGGCGTTTGATTGCCATGATTTTTGCTGCCTCACACTCGTCGAGCAACCTGGAGAAGGCAAGATTCACGTCGCCAGAACCGACAACGGAAGAGACCGGTGGCGCAATGTGTCGCGGAGGAACATAATCCTCCTGTGGCTCTGTCCAGCCTCCATCGTGCCTTTGCTGTATTCTTGGAATCAGAGGCTTTGTGGGGATGATATCCTCAAGCTCTTGTGGGTCGTACAAGACCAGATCACCTGCGAGGCTGATGGATGTTGGCACATTGCCACGTGCCTCTGAAATGATCTTCTCTCCCTCTTTGCCACGCCATATATCATCGCACAGCCCCTTGACGACACAGTCAATCAAGATAGTTGGCGTACGTAAGATCGGTAATCCAGCCTTGCGGAAGAACTGCTCATAGATCGCTTTCACTGGCAAACTCTTCTGTGCTCCAGGCCATACCTTTGTACGTACCCAGATTGGGCTGATTTTCGTGATACCATCCAGTACCTGATTCAGACCACGCAAAGTGTCGAGCAAGGCCTGCTGTTGATTGTGTGCAGTACTGGAATCGTCTTGTGGTTGCAGGACTACGTGCCGTAGGCCTTCTTCGGAAGGGTGGAAGAGGTGACGATAGGTGTTACAGAGTGCCATACGGAACTCAAGCCTGCTAGTCGCCCTGCGATCGATTAGGCGTTGCCATTGTGTACTCTCCAGACTGTTAAGCAATTCGACATCAGCCGTTGCCTGCTCGACAGCTAGCATCTCGCGGGTGCGGTCAATGAGGCGGTCCATCTGATTACTATCCGCAACTAAGAATAACACACGGTTGACATATTGGCGGAATGTCCCCTCAGTTCCAGCCCATTCGCTGAGATTTTTTACAAGAGATGGCGCTGATGCATTCTGCGCTGCAACAGTGGTCGAGTCAAAATCAATCACAGCCAGCGCAATGCTGTCCATCTCGTCGTCAATCTCGCCAGGTGTCGAGGGCGAGAAGATGGGCATGAAGAATTGGCCTTGATAGACTTCGTGCAAGCGTTGACGGATTTCCTGCTTGGCAACGCTCGCAGTGATATCCTGCTTGTGGTCGGCGATAACTTTATTCAGGCTTGGTTCGGTGTGAAACCGGTAATGACCCGTGACCGTGCGATCTAGATGCCAGGCCACCTCTTCCAGGGATGAGAGGGCAGTAATGACCATTGATGGCTGTATCTCCGGGCCGCTCATGGCACTGGTTATCTCGTTTGGTAGCGCCCCATGTTGTGTACCGACGACTAGTACTACTACCGTAGTTAGAAGAATTGATGGCGGAAAAGTGGCATCAAGCATGCCTCATGTGGTAAACTGAAGCATGATGTATGTCCATCCTCTCAGTCGCACGGATCAGCGCGCTTTGCATCACCTTCAACGAGCTGGCACCTCCACCTTACGTCAACGAGCGCAGATCGTGCTCATGTCCGCCCAGGGCTGGTGCGTTCCGGCTCTTGCTCGCGTGCTTGCATGTTGCCGTCGCACCGTGCGGCACTGGCTGCACGCCTTTCTTGACCAGGGACTCCTCGGGCTGCAAGGTCAGCCCCGTGGTCGACCCGCTCACACAAAGACAGAGGTGGCTCACGATTCCGCCACGCATTTGTCACCTGAGCAGATCGTTCCGAGAGGGAAGGAGGTACCCGTCATTGAACTGACAGTCTCAGAAGTTCGGCGTTTGTTGTCCCTCACCGATTTCTTTCCCACACTGAGCTCAGAGCACTCCTGGCGCTGGTCGGTCTGGCGGCGCTACAAGCAAGCCTTAGCCAAGAGGAGCCACTATCGCAAGCGCGGAGCTCAACCGCCTGCGTTTCGCATGATGTGGCTGCCTGCCGCCTAGTCTTCTACTCTGTCCAAGTGCGGTAGTAGTACTATGCCTT
>WNGQ01025206.1_pt1 | contig 10086 bp, 7 predicted proteins | sample 5407661 | NCBI WGS metagenome assembly WNGQ01 (sample SAMN13153382, study PRJNA577476) | soil metagenome | isolation source: 60 cm soil or saprolite under Garry oak tree replicate 2 | place: USA:California | collected 2016-06-15 | reverse complement strand
GGTCATCATGGGGCCGAGGGGCGTTCAGAGATGACTTTTCGTGCATATTTTAGGAACGTTTGCCTGTAGATGTTGGTGTCGGTGTCACCTGACCGTTCAACTTGGCTTTCTCTTCTTTAAGCTTGTTCTGCACGCCGCGCAAGTAGGATTGTGCGCCATCTAAGTCTGAAGCGGTGATGCTTTGTATTTCTTTGGGAACTTCATGAACTTGCTTAATCCAGGTCTCAAGGACTGTCTGAAGGGCGGCCATTGTGTCACTGTCCTGGTTAAATTTTGCAAGGAAGCCACGTGCATTTTTGAGTGCAAGCAAGGTAGCATTCAGGAAATCACCGGTAACGGTAGCAGCGAGCGTAACCAGAGGCGAGACAAAGGCATCATAAGCTAGACGTGTCAATTTAGCAGCACCGATGGCAGCATCAAGTGAGTAGCCTTCCAGATTGTCCAACGTGGTAATAAAGTCTTTGCGTACTTCGTTGGCACCGGCAGCCAATCCCTTGTTATACGCATCTTCCAACTGATGCTCGATATTTGTGCCAACATCATTGAGTGCCTGCGGAATGCGTGGTGCAGCCTCATAAGCAGCTATACCCCCGGCGGCAGCTAGCCCAAGTCCTATTAACAGCTTGCGACGACTCAATCCCTGTTTTTTGGATTTACGTCGTGCCGGTGGTGTATACTCTTCCTCCTCAGCTATGTCCTCCTCATAAATGGGTGCTGCCTCACGGCGGTAGTTGCGCGAGTACCTGCGTGGAGGCGCGGCATAATGTGGGGCAGGTAGCTCCTGAGCAGGGCTGAGTCGTTGGTCGCGCGGATCCACATAACCGGCATCTGGGTCTACATCGTCCATCTCGTTCCACTCATCAGTCTCGCTTTCACCCTCTTCGCCTGTCTCAATGAAGGGTTGTGGCGGTAGCATACGATTATTACGGGTACGATAGTGAGTGCCGTACTCGACATTCTCCTCTGGCTCGACATATTGCTCGTCGTACATATCTTGTTCGGTGTCGGTCTGGACAGCAGAGGATGCCTGTTGTTCGTCTTCGTACTCTTCTGGATTATGTTCATGTAGAGGCGCAGAAGCAGAACGGGACTTATTGGCGATAATACTTTGGCGGATGAGCTGGCGTGTGCGGCGCGGGTCGGGACGAGATTGGGCAAACTGAATCGTTGTTCGGTTAGGAGGTGCGCCTGTCTGGGAACTTCTGGAGCGACCACTTTGACTCATCCCCCCCCGGTTACTCCGTAAGGGATCATAATCATACTGTCGCCCAGGACTACGTCTGTATGTTCGCCTCTCAAAACTATCTCGATCCTTTGTCATGTGTGCAGCCCTCACTAAACTTACAGAACAAGTACATCGAGAGTTTACGGCTTTTTACTGAGTCTACCTGATTTTTCTCTCAATGTCTAGTTCTTCGTATTAAAAATGTGTGAAAATGGGAAAATGGATTTCTTGCGATACCTTCATAAGTTTCCTGATATCAGAAAGGCGTTGACCATAATGTTACTATGAAGTCTTGTTGAGAAAGCAGGCCAAAAATCTTGCAGTGTACCTGCGAACACACCGTATTCAAGTACTGCTAGTATAGCACAATGAGCATGCCACTTCTACCTCACCTGTGATGAAGCCAGGTTTTTGCTCCTTTATTGAGAGAATGTTCTGTATGCACTCTTTGCGCGTGAACATACTTTACAGGCTGACGTACTTGGTACTAAATGTTTTCACTTAGTGTACCACATACACTGATATAAGGCAAGCATAAAGGCTTATAGAAGTACCATAGACAACCCCTACTTCTTCCCAGGTTATGCTATAATGGTTTGCAAATTATCTGATTGCAATCAGGGCAAGTGAGGGAGAATTAGGAACATGTCCGATCACATAAGGGAACCAGAGGCTGCTATGCCAATTGTGGCATGCATTACTGTAGGAGATTTTCAGGAAAACTGCTATCTCTATGCCTGCCCACACACACGGGAGGCGGTCATTATTGATCCCGGAGATGAGACAGAGAAAATCCTGCACAGCATCCGCGAACTAGAATTGCTTCCTAAGTATATCTTAAATACCCATGGGCATATCGATCATATTGGAGCTATTGACGCCATAAGTGCTATATATCCGGTACCCCTGGCCATCCATCCAGATGATGTTGCCTTATATACTGATGAATCTGTAGCAAAGATGTATGGGCGTCCGTCACCATTGGTACACAGAAAACCGGACATCCTCTTACAAGAAGGGGATCAGCTGACCTTCGGTACGTTGACTCTCAGGGTACTCCACACACCCGGCCATACACGCGGCGGTGTCTGCTTCGTCAGCGAACCGTATTGTGTCTTTAGCGGAGATACGCTTTTTTATCGGAGTATTGGGCGGACAGACTTTGTGGGAGGGAATTATGAACAGATAGTAACATCTATTCGCACTAAACTGTATACCCTCGATGATGATCTCGTTGTCTTTCCAGGGCATGGCATCCCTACAACGATTGTCGAAGAGAAATTTGAAAATGAATTTGTTCGCTTAGAGGAGTGAGTTACTGTGGCTATTATTACGGTTATTGGTACTGGCTATGTAGGATTGGTGACAGGGACATGTCTGGCCGATATGGGCAACTCGGTCACCTGTGTAGATATTGTTCCAGAGAAAATTGAGCGGCTCAAGCAAGGCATTCTCCCTATCTATGAGCCAGGGCTGGAAGAACTGGTGGAACGCAATGTACAGGCAGAGCGCTTGCATTTTACTACCAGCTATAAAGAAGGCCTTGATAATTGTGAGTTTATTTTTATTGCTGTCAATACCCCTACTGGTAGTAGCCAGGGGGGAGCTGACATGCGCTATGTCGAGAATGCGGCCCGCAGTATCGCTCAGGAGCTTGACCACTACGCCGTCATTATTAACAAGAGTACCGTTCCTGTTGGCAGTGGCGATGTGGTGACGCGCATCATTCGTACCAATCTGGCTCGCCCTAACGTCCCCTTCGGCGTGGTCTCAAATCCAGAGTTCTTACGCGAAGGTTCAGCGGTACAGGACTTCCAAAAGGTCGCGACTCTCTATTTACCCCTCCGTGCGCCCATTGTGATTACCGACATCTACACGGCTGAAATGATCAAATACGCTTCCAACGCTTTCTTAGCTACGAAAATTTCGTTTATCAACGAAATCGCCCAAATTTGTGAACGCTTAGGTGCTGATGTCAAAGAGGTGGCTGTAGGTATGGGTTATGATAAGCGTATCGGACGAGCGTTCTTGGATGCCGGGCTGGGATACGGGGGCAGCTGCTTCGAGGCTGATGAGACGGTTTTCACGCTGAATAGTCCGAATGTAGCGACTGAACACTTCGATACCCTCTTTGCTAAAAGCGGCACCCCATTTCAAGGTGACGTCGTAGAACTGGTGCAGCCCCGCGAGCAACGTGTGCTTGCTTTTGATCTAGAGGCGGGACAGCCCATTCTCGCCAACGTAAAAGCCCTCACCCGACGACCATACAAAGGCGCGATGGTGAAGATCAACACCAGCATGGGGCGTACCTTGCGTGTGACTGCCGACCATCCTGTCGTTCTGTACAAGGATCAGCAGTTTGCCATTCTGCCTGCCGCAACGGTTGTACCAGGTGATCGACTGATGGCCTTGTGCGAATTGCCCACTGTTGAACAGGCCACCCATCTCAACTTGATCGAACTGCTCCAGGGTACCGACCTGGAGGCCGACGTCTATGTGAAGCCCACTGATAACACGTTCAGTGAGCAATATGAGCAATTTGCGGCTGCCATTCCACAAGAGATGCTCAAGTACCCACACGAGATCAAACGTCATAACCGCATGTCGCTGCGCCTGTTCCGCTACCTGAGCGAGTCACATGTACTCAATGTTCCTGCTGAGAAGCTGCAATTGTATACCGCCAAAGGCGCGGCAACGATGATCAACGCCTTGCTTCCGGTCGACGCTGATATGCTACGGCTGTGTGGCTATTATCTTGCGGAAGGCTATCTTTCTCGCGATCATGGGCGTGCCGATGCAGTACGGGAGCGTGTGGATTTCTGTTTCCACGAGCAAGAGGCTGAATATATCGCCGATGTACAGCGCATTTTGCGCCATTGGGGACTCAAGTTTATTGAGCGACATGCCACCCATGCCCTGACCACTGTTGTCTCTTCGCGCATCTTCTCCTGGCTACTACGTGATATTCTCCGTTGTGGTATCCGTTCAGAAGATAAAGCCTTGCCTCGCCTGGTATTCAATGTAGCACCTGAGCTACGCCGGGAGTTAATCCGAGGTGCGTTCAGCGGGGATGGTGCGGTCACAACCGTGCAAAATGGTCGGAATCTCATGCTAGAATATGCGACCGTCAGCAAAGTACTGGCAGATGGTATGACCCTGTTACTGCAAACAATAGGTGTCATCCCCTCTATTCGCACGCGTTGGATGAACAAATCGAAGCAAGAGGCCTATATCCTGCGGGTGAGTGGCTACGAACAAATCGCTCTGTTGAAAGATGCCTTTGGCGACAAACGTCATGTACACATTGAAAGTTTACTAGCGAGCTATCAACGCCATATTCAGCCTCATGGCTATGAGCGGCACGGCAGCTTTGCAACGCTTACGGTCCGTGAGGTTGAGCATGAAGATGTGGAAACAACCGTGTATAGCATGGAGACTAGCACGGGAACGCTAATTGCCTCGTCTGGGCTGATCAGCCATAATTGCTTTCCCAAGGATGTGCGTGCATTGGCCCATATGGCCGACGACGCTGGCCTGCACCCTCAGATGCTCAATGCCGTCATCAGATGCTCAATGCCGTCATGGAAATTAACCATGACCAGCGTCGCCTGGTGGTAACGAAACTGACGTCTATTCTCGGCTCGCTGCGTGGTTGCACCATTGGTATTCTCGGCTTGGCCTTTAAGCCCAACACCGATGATATGCGCGAAGCCCCTTCCGTAGACATTATTCGCTGGATGACCAATCAGGGCGCGGATGTACGCGTCTATGATCCCGTGGCGGCCCATACAGCTCGTGAGGCATTTAAGCGTGAAGGTATACACGAGGATGTCATCTTCTTCTGTCAAAGTGCCTACGAAGTGGCCGAAGGAGTAGATGCGCTGGTCATCGTTACCGAATGGAACGAGTTCAAATCGCTCAATATGCCGCAGATTCGCCATGCTATGCGCCGTCCCATAGTGATCGATGGCCGCAATGTCTACGAGGCAGCAGAGATGAATCGCCTTGGTTTCATCTATCGTGGTATGGGCCGTGGTACGGGTCCGGCTCCCTCAGTACTGCCGCCTGGAGATAGCACGAGTATGCCGCATATGTTCGCCCCGGCCTCGTATGAGCCGGAAGGAAAGTAAGGAAACACATGGAAGAAGACCTGCCACTCTTGTTCACACCATTGGTACGTCAACCGGGTGTAGCCCTACCCGATTGGCTTTTTGGCCCAAAGGGGGTGGCAGGTCTCCCGGCTCCCTTATATCCACCCCAGGGAGTCAACATCGCCGTTGGTATCGACATCATTGAGGTGAGCCGTATACGCAAAGTGTTTGAGAAGCACGGCGAACGCTTCCTGCAACGTGTCTATACTGAACGCGAGGTTTGGCAATGCCGGGGCAAAGCTACGCGCCTGGCCGGTCGTTTCGCTGCCAAAGAAGCCATCAGTAAAGCTCTGGGAACCGGGCTACACGGCGTCGCCTGGCGGGAAATGGAGATTGTGCAACTCCGTAGTGGCCGACCCACCGTCACCCTGCACGGTAATGCCAAACAGCGAGCCGAACTGCTCGGCCTGAGTGCCTTCGACGTCAGTATCGCCGACCTCGCCGAGTTTTCCATCGCCGTTGCCGTTGCCGTACAAACATCGTTACCATCTTCGTAAGAAGTGCGATTATGGATCACAATTACCCCCTTGAGTTTCACTGCGCACTATTGATCTCAAAAAGGCGTTTCACCGTATTGCTCAAACAGAACATAATGGAGCCTTTTTCATTCCATTACTACAGCTTGACTTAATCAAGGCATTCGTTATACAAAAGATTGTCAGGCTCACTCGTCAACAATAGCGTGAAACACAGCAATGGGCCCCCAGAGCCATTTCACCTTCTACATGGGAACGTATTGTAGGATCTCCCATCCTTTTTACCTTCATAGAAGGAATATTTCACTAGTATGACCTCAAGTATTGGTCAACATAAGCTGCTCATATAGAAATGAGGAGCCGATAAAAGCAGGTTGCAGACTGGATTTGACTTGTTTGGCTGAAAGTGAAAGCATCGGCAAAATATCCATCAGTTTGATCAACGTGACAAGCAGCGCATCTTAATGTACTATAGAGTAGTTCTCTACCATTGTGAGATGTTACAACTTCTAAAGATACGGAGAATGTCACATTGAATAAATGGTCAGCAACGTTTACTCTTAACACGAACTCTCGTCGATCAATATGGATTGGTGCGCTACGAGAGAAATGCATTCGAGTATGAGCAACGAAATATGGCCCTGAACCGGAGCCATCCATAAGAGGTTTTAATAGGAGGATAGATACTCGAACTGGCATCCAACTCAAGGTTATGCGGGTGTTTATGCTAACTCAGTATGTTTACCCGCCCCTAAAATATTAAGCACAATTTGTTCTTAGGCAAGGTTCAAATGAACTTGACAGTTCTTAAACAGATCGAATAACACAAAGTGGCTTGCTGAGCCGACTCAGATTTAAATTCGCCTGTTCAAACTGTCAAGTACGATTCGCATAAATTGAACCTTGCCTTAAAAGCAGAACAGTTAGTTTTCAGGAGGTATTATGTTCAGAGCTATTGCCATTGTAAGTGGGGGACTTGATAGTGTTACCCTAGCTTACTTATTACACGCAGAAGGTTATGAATTGCACTTGTTATCTTTTGACTATGGACAGCGCCACAAGAAAGAGTTAGCTTTCGCTGAACTTTGCGCGAAACGACTTAGGGCTGCATTCGATGTGGTTGATTTAAGCAGTATCACTCGGTTTCTCAAAGGTTCAGCTCTCACGGATGCAATTCCTGTTCCAGACGGCCACTACGCTGCTCCCACTATGGCAGTAACGGTAGTGCCTAATCGCAATGCTATGATGCTCTCAGTCGCATATGCAGTTGCGGTTGCTGAGCAAGCTCAGGTTGTCGCCATAGGTGTCCACGCTGGTGACCACTTTATTTATCCTGATTGTCGGCCTACCTTCATCACCGCATTTGATACCATGCAACGCATCGCAGTTGAGGGGTTTGGTGAACCACAACTGAGGCTAGAAGCCCCTTTTTCGCATCTTGGCAAGCATCAAATTGTCCAGCTTGGTACAGCGCTGCAAGTACCCTATGTTGACACATGGAGTTGCTACAAAGGTGGAGAAAAGCACTGTGGCACTTGTGGCACCTGCTTTGAAAGGAAGGAAGCCTTCGAGCTTGCCGGTGTTACTGATCCAACAGCGTATGAGGTAAAGTGAGATAGGGTATCTTTATTATCAGATGCACAAACGTCAATATCCTGAAAAGAAAAGCAGTATACCAGTATTGCTGCCTTCTAAGGTAGAGGGCGCGTCAAAGAGATGAAAAGGGTGCTCAGCATAATCATGATTATCAACGTGAGGAGAGATTTCTTTGAGATATGCAATCATTACTAAAATCTTTCGTTTCGAGTCGGCACATCATCTACCAGGGCACTATGGTAAATGCGCTCGTCCTCATGGTCATTCATATCGGCTAGAGGTCACTATTCGTGGTCCCATCAGGGATGCATCTGGTGAATCTGACCATGGCATGGTTATGGATTTTGGTGATCTCTCGCAGATCGTGAAAAATTCGGTTATAGACTGCCTTGACCACCAGGACCTGAATGCAGTAACAGAGCTTTACACAACCGCAGAGAATCTAGCGCACTGGATATGGGATGAGTTAATTGCCAGTGGTCTTTCCGAAGCACTACTCTATCGAATCCGTCTATGGGAAACCGACAGTTGCTTCGTAGAAATCACACAGAGGGAGCGCAATTAGATGAATGTAATGGAAATCTACCGCTCGGTTCAAGGGGAAGGCACACTGATGGGAGTACCCACTACCTTTGTTCGCTTCTTCGCCTGTAACTTGCGTTGCTCATGGTGTGACACGAAGTACTCGTGGAGTGTACGAGAGGGAGGAACGTGGGAGTCTATTACAGCACAGGAAGTGGCAGAACGTGTTCAAGCACTTGGAGCTCGGCACATCGTACTAACTGGCGGAGAACCGACTTTGCAAAAGGAACTGACTTCGCTCGCGCGATTACTCAAAGATCAAGGGTATCATCTGACTGTTGAGACGAATACGACAATCTTTCCCGCATCCGCCGTTCCCCTTATCGATCTCTGGAGTTTATCGCCTAAGCTCTCCAGTGCAGGTGAGAACTATCTACGCTATCCGATTATTGAACGTTTTCTCGAAGAACTTCGAGCAGATCAACAACAATGGAAATTTGTGATTCGCGACGATACTGATGAACGGATGCTCAGGAAGTTGTTATCTCGTTTCCCTTCATTCAGGGAACGACGATTGCCCATTATTTTACAACCAGAAGGTGATCTCGCTGTATCAGATTATCCAACTGCTCTCGCATACCTCGCAGAGCGAGTTAAAGACCCCTTCTGGAGCAACTACTATGTACGTGTTCTGCCGCAGCTCCACGTGATCATCTGGGGTAGGAAGAAACTGGTATAATGTGCCCAGCACCAGGCCCTTTTTTTCAGGGAGAAAAAAGTAATAGGTGTAGAACTTATCGCTTATCGGGAATAGTGGTGTATAATGGAATTACGTCAAAGGTATATAATTTCCGAGTAGTGGATTGTATTTCTATCAGGAAGTGACGATTATATGGGATGAAATACGTACGCGCCAACGTAAATGTTTATTATCTTTGTTTCAAGCGTCATGACGCAGGGTGTCAGACAAGAGAATGAAAATGCGCTCTTCTACGGCGTAGTTAACTCGATAGATATGGATCCGTGCCTCCCTGACAGCGTACCAACTGGTAACAAATCTTATATGTTAGAAGGCGGTCACATTGGAAGCAAACAGTTACGAGGGCGTTTTATCTCTCATCCCAGGCATGTATGTGCGTGTTCCACTGGATACTGAGCGGGCAGATAGCAATTTCCGGGAATACAGAATCGGTCAGCTATGCTCTCTCGATGAAGTTGCCAATACAGCGATTGCACGCTTCCATGGCCATGTTAACGACGAGCAAGACGAGGTCGAATGCCCGCTCGATTACTTGGACCGTTGTTTTATCTTGCCGGATACAGCCTGTGAGTTAGCACATAATGGTCAACGAGGGCGCATCCTGTATCGGTGCAGCGACGATTTTTTACCCGGGACGTTTGCCGAGTACTATGTGCAGATCGCGGATGTCGCAGGTGTGGTGCGCGTCCGCGAAGTCGATTTGCTCGTCCAACGCAACCGACAAGATTATGATCCACGGGCGCAGTTGCTTCGCTACGAATTTCAGCAGCCCGTCTGGAAGTTCCCGCGTGACCGCCTGATTGAGGCGTACAGCGAATTGCACAATGCTACCTTTGGTCTGGAAGAGTTGGTAAGCGCTCGCTTGATGCTTTTCGCTCACCAGGCCGAGGTAATCGCATGCGTGCTGGCTGACACGATCTGCCGCTATATTCTGGCGGATGAGGTCGGATTAGGGAAAACCATCGAAGCTTGTGTGATCCTGAAAGGGTTACGCAGCAGGTATCCGAGCCTCAGAGTACTGATCATCGCTCCAACCACGCTCGTCCACCAATGGCACAATGAGATGAATAGCAAATTTTGGCTTGATCTCCCACTTGTACATACTCACAACGATGTCGTTAAAGCATCCGATGCGCCTGGTTGTATCCTCTGCACCGAGGATATTGCAACAGGCGATGCCCCCTGGTTAGAGGTACGCAAGCAACAGTGGGGATTGCTCATTGTCGATGAAGCACACCATGTCGTCAAACAACCGCTACTCTTTCAGCGCGTCCATCACCTGAGTAGTGAGATTGCACGAGTACTCATTTTGTCGGCAACGCCAATTCAACGCTATAAGCAAGAATATCTCTCTCT
>WNGQ01016116.1_pt1 | contig 10088 bp, 12 predicted proteins | sample 5407661 | NCBI WGS metagenome assembly WNGQ01 (sample SAMN13153382, study PRJNA577476) | soil metagenome | isolation source: 60 cm soil or saprolite under Garry oak tree replicate 2 | place: USA:California | collected 2016-06-15 | reverse complement strand
AAGATCGCCACGGTTGAAAAGGAGGACGTGCAGTACGCAACGATGTTCCTGCCGAGGCACAGCGCGTATTTTGCCAGCTATTTTACCATCACTGGTTTGCACGGTCTGCACGTGCTCGGCGGCGTACTCGTGTTCATCTACATGTGGCTGCCGGTGAGCAAACGGCTTTATCAACAAAACCCCGAGCACCTGGCCAATCGCGTCGAAGTCAGCGGCCTGTTTTGGCATTTTGTCGACCTGGTCTGGATTTTTGTCTTTCCGCTTTTTTACCTGCTGTAACCATGAATAATCCGCCTGATATTTCTCAAGACTCAAAGGAATACGAAGAATACGCGCACGGCATTCGCAAGCACGTTCGTGGATACTTAATGGTGGGCGCCCTTCTCCTGGTTTTCACCGGCCTCACGGTTGCGTTGTCGTATGTTCATTTTGGCACACAAAAAGCGAATATTGCCGTGGCAATGCTGGTAGCGACGGTGAAGGCCGGCCTGGTGGCGGCGATTTTCATGCATCTCGCTGCCGAAAGACGGCTGATCTATCGGATCCTGATTTTCACCGGCTTTTTTGTGCTGGGAATGTTCTGGCTTATTTTATTTGCGTGGTACGATTACCCGATCTTTCGCTAAATGTCGCTTAAAGCTTTCCATATTGTTTTCATCATTTTCTCGACGCTGCTGGCGTTGGGGACCGGCGTTTGGTGCCTCTGGGTCAATCTCGTGGAAGGCGCGCCGATCTACATTGCCGGCGCGATCGCCTCGTTCGTAGTAGCAATTGTGCTGATGGTTTACGGTTTTTGGTTCTACAGGAAAATGAAGCGGCTGGGGATCATCACATGAAGACAATCGCCTCCTTGTTGTTGGTGTCGATTCTGTTTGCGGCACAGCAAGCATCGGCATGTCCTTTTTGTTACGGCGCCAAGGACGGGAAATCGACCGAGCACATGGCGGTTGCGATTTGGTTTCTTTTCGGAGCTGTGATGTCCGTTCTTGGTGGGATCGGCGCGTTTAGTTTTCATTTGTGGCGCCATGGACGCATGCCACTGGAGCCTCATCAGGAGCTTACTGAGGAAGATTTGAGCAAGTATGAATAGCCTCGCGCTGATCAATGAGTTTCTGGGTCAGCCGCCAAACGCTTCGTCGCATGGGTTGCAGATCGATCACATCATCGAGTTTTGTCATTGGTTCATGGGCGCGCTATTCGTCGGTTGGTCGACATTTTTTATCTTTGTTCTGATTCGTTTCCGGAAACGGCGACAGCCCAATGCGAATTATCTCGGCGTGACGAGCCCCATTTCGACGCACCTGGAATTTTCTGTTGTTCTGATTGAAGCGGTGCTGTTGCTGGGATTCGCGATCCCGTTGTGGGGAAAGCGCGTCAATCAATTTCCGCCCGGCAAAGAGGCCTTGCTCGTGCACGTGGTCGCGCAGCAGTTTAGCTTCAACTATCATCTACCCGGAGCCGATGGACAGTTTGGCCGACGCGACGTCAATTTTGTCTCGAACTCAAACCCGCTGGGCATTGATCCAAATGATCCGGCTGGCAAGGATGACATCGTTACGACGGGCGAACTTCATGTGCCGGTCGACCGCCCGGTTATTGCAGAGCTTTCCTCGAAAGACGTGATCCACGATTTTTTCGTGACGGAAATGCGGATCGCGGGGGATGCGATCCCTGGTTCTTTGATCCCAATCTGGTTCACCCCAATTAAGACCGGAACTTATGAAGTGATTTGTGCCCAATTATGCGGACTCGGCCATTATGGAATGAAAGGCACACTGGTGGTCGACACACCGCAGGATTATCAGGCTTGGTTAAAGGAACGCGCTGAGCTGGCTGGAACACAAACAACTCCGCCGCCGCCAACACAACGTCCACCCGGAGAACCGATCGGTGGTTCGACGCCCGGCACAATTCCACCACCGGGTGCACCCAAGCCTCCAAATAGCGATGCGCAAGGTGCCGGTGCTTCGCCGCACCCTGCACAACAAATGCAAAACGCGCCGTCGCCTGCGGCTTCTTCCAGTCCGAGCGGTTAGGCGTTACTGTAGCGGCGCTCTATGAGCGCCGAAATATCAATGTGGTCGACGTCAGGAAGCTCGGCGGTCACAGACCGCCGCTACAATAAATGGCTAAACCGATTCGCGTGGCTTACATGCGTGGCGACGCTCGTGCTCATTTGCAGTGGCGGGATGGTGACCAGCAAGAATGTTGGCCTCGCCGTACCGGATTGGCCGACCACATTCGGCTACAACATGTTTCTATTCCCAGTCTCGAAATGGGTAGGCGGAATTTTGTTCGAGCACACGCATCGGTTGATGGGATCACTGGTCGGCTTTCTCACGATTATTCTGGCGGTGTGGCTCTGGGTGCGCGAAGACCGGCCATGGGTCCGCAATCTCAGTGCGATCGCAGTCTTCGGCGTCATTTTGCAGGGAGTCCTCGGCGGGCTTCGCGTCACCACGATGAAAGATCAAATCGGGATTTTTCACGCCTGCGTCGCCCAGGCTTTTCTCGGGCTGCTTGTTCTTATCGCGCTGGTGACGACGCAATTCTGGCGATCGCTTGCAAATCAGGCGATCGATTCACAAAGATTTTTGCCAATCAAAACGTTCGCGGTGGCGATCACGATTGCGATTTACGTTCAGTTGGCGCTCGGAGCCACGATGCGCCACCAGCATCGGGACTTGTCGATTCTGGATTTTCCCACGGCAAATGGCGCGTGGATTCCCGACACGAGCGCGGCGGCGTTGGCGAAAATTAACGCATGGCGCGACGCTCGCGCTTTGTCCGAAGTGACTGCGTTTCAAATCTGGCTACAGATGGCGCATCGTTTTCTCGCGTCGATCATCGCGGTTGCCATCATCACCTTTTCCGCCCGCGTCTGGAGCGTAGCGGAAGTGTCCGCTGCTCTTAAGCGGTTGTCAGTTCTTTGGGTCATTTTGGTTATTTCTCAGATTGCCCTCGGCGGCTGGGTGATTTGGAGCAACAAAGCGGCCGATGTTGCGACCGCGCATGTAGCGCTCGGCGCGGTCATGCTATCTTTTGGTGTGAGCATCAGCGCAATCTGCTGGCGCGTTTCTGGTAAGGCCGGCGCGCTGCGACGACTCCCGAGAGCTTTCGGGACCGCGCGGCGTCCCTACCGATTTGCCGCATGAAAACGGCCACAATTCAAGATACGACGGTTGCGGCGCCGCGTCACGGCTTCGTTAGTGACCTCGCTGAGCTGGTCAAAGCGAGACTGACGCTGCTTGTCTTGCTCGGATCCGAATCGCCGATTGATTACCGCGCGCTCTTTCACACGGTCTTAGGTACTGCAGCAGCGGCAGCAGGCGCAGCGGCTCTCAATCAATGGTGGGAACGCAGGGCCGACGCACTCATGCACCGCACTAAAGGCCGGCCGCTGCCGGCCGGACGCATGTCGCCGGTACAAGCGCTCGCACTTGGCGCGGCTCTCTCATTTTTTGGCGTTGTGTATCTGGCGATTGTTTGCAATGCCTTGAGCGCGGCGCTGACGGCAATCACAATCGTGATTTACATCTTTGCTTATACGCCTTTGAAGCGCACCAGCACGGCCAACACAGCGGTGGGCGCCATTCCGGGCGCGATCCCGTCGATGATCGGTTGGGCTGCAGCACGCGGAGATATCGGCGTTGGGGCGTGGAGCCTTTTTGTGATCGTGTTTCTCTGGCAAATGCCGCACTTTTTCGCTATTGCATGGATGTGCCGCGAAGATTATGCGCGCGCTGGTTTCCGCATGATCTCAAGCGACGATACCAGCGGCCAACGCAGTGCCAGCCAAAGCGTATTTTTCTGCATTCTGCTCCTGGTTCTGGCCGGTCTGCCCGCGTTTGTTGGAATGGTTAGTTATACGTATCAGGCAATCGAGCTTCTGCTCGGCGGGTTATTCGTCGCAGTGGCGATGCGTTTTTTGAGACTGCGTACGCAGGGCGCCGCGCGTTTACTCTTCATCACATCTATTGTGTATCTGCCGCTGCTCCTGGCGGCTTTAGTTCTGACGAAATTGTGAACACCACTTCCGCAACACTGGATCGTGCGCCCACCCGCAGCGGTATCGTTTGGAAAACAACGCTGATTCTTATCCCGATTGTGACGCTGGCCGTGTTGCTCTGCCTGCGTAACGTCGAGGTGACGGCTCTGCGTCAACGAAGCATATCTGCTTACGGCACGGTGCCGGGTTTTCAGCTTACGAATCAAAACGGACAACCCTTCGGGTCGGCGCAGTTATCCGGTAAAATTTGGATCGCAGACTTTATCTACACGACGTGTCCGGGCCCGTGCCCGATGATCAGTAGCCGGATGAGTGAATTGCAAAAACCGCTGCAGAAAACGGACGTGCACCTGGTCTCGTTCAGTGTCAATCCCGAGAAGGACACACCGGAAGTTTTGCGCGGCTACGCCGACAAATTACAAGCTGAGCCGGGACGCTGGGATTTTCTCACCGGCGCCAAACCTGCGATCTACAAACTTTCGCATGACGGCTTCAAACTTGCCGTGTCTGATGGCAGCGATGCGCAGGGAATTCCGGTGCACAGCACGCGAATAGTGCTCGTAGATCGACATGGTCAAATCCGTGGCTATTACGACGCGACTGAACCGGAAGCGATCACCAAGCTGCTCGCGGACACGAACCATTTGCTGCGCGAGCAACCGAAGTAGTTCTGTAGCAGCAGGCGTATCGCCTGCAAAATCGGAATGATCGCAGCCGGCACGGCTGCCTCTACAGCGGCGGATTATCTCACTGGTTCCGGTCCCGCACTCGGCCCTTCATCGCAGACCATCTGCAGATAATCGCGGTATTCATTTTTCGGTAAACCGTCGATGATTTTTACGAGATCGGCTTGGCTAATGAAACCCATTCGAAGCGCGACTTCCTCCAGGCACGCAATCTTCAAGCCCTGTCGATGCTCGATGGTGGCGATGTAATTCCCGGCTTCGAGCAATGTTGTTGTCGTTCCGGTATCAAGCCACGCCACGCCGCGGCTGAGCAGCTTCACGCGCAGTTGGTCCTGCTTCAGATACAGCAAGTTGAGATCGGTAATCTCCAGTTCGTTACGCGCTGAGGGGCGTAGCGTCCGACAGAGATCAACGACTTGATTGTCATAAACGTACAGCCCAGGCACAGCGAACGGGCTTCTCGGTTCTTTAGGTTTTTCTTCGAGGCTGACCGCTTTGCCCTCAGCATCGAACTCAACTACGCCATAACGTTCCGGGTCGCGTACTTGGTAGCCAAAAATGCATGCGCCACGCTCGATCGCGAGCGCATGTCGATAGAAATCGAGTTTTCCGTAGAAAATGTTGTCACCCAGAATGAGCGACGCGCCGGAGTCGTCGATGAATTTCGCGCCAATCAAAAATGCCTGCGCGATTCCTTCCGGTTTCGGTTGCTCGGCATACTCGATGTGAATACCGAGCTGTTTGCCATCGCCCAAATAATCCTGCAGCATCGGCAAATCTTTTGGCGTCGAGATGATCAGCACTTCGCGAAGTCCGCCGAGCATCAGAGTCGCCAGCGGATAGCAAATCATCGGCTTGTCGTAAATCGGCAAAAGCTGTTTACAGACGATTTTCGTCAGAGGGTAAAGACGTGTCCCCGCGCCGCCGGCGAGCAGAATGGCCTTTTTCATTTTCGATTTTGAATTGTGATTTTTTGATCGGCGTTGTTCCAACGCATGAGGAACTCCGCCCATTGCTGCCAGAAAGGCGAACCTGTCGTCAAATCCATGCCGATTTTTTGAGTGATTAGCCCGAGCGTTTTCCGCGGCACAGAGCGGAATGTCGTTCTATCCAAAACAAACGATGCATCGAATTGCTCAATCAATTTCTGATTGCTCAGACGACCGCCTGTGCATTCGGACAACGCGTTCTGGATCCAGTCGCGCGGTAACTTTGTTCTCGGCTCGATGGTCGCGCTTACGGTTACATCGAGGAGTTTCTTTAATATCAGCGCGCATACGAGCGCACCGGAACTCGTGGCGTGAATGTGCGAGACTCTTTGCTCTTGAAGCAATTTCCGCAGCGCAAGGGCGAACCGCGCCTGCCGCAGGAAAATTGCGCCAGGCACACGGCCACTTTGTTGTGCGCGATCTTCTTCTAATTGCTGTGCCAGACCCGGATTTGCGCGCCATTCGGCTTCCAGCACCATCGCGTCCGGAAGAAATTTCAAGGACGGAGCGATCTGTTGCATCTGGCGATTCAGCCGCGTACCCGAATTGAATTCAGATACCAAAGGGATGATCGACACATTGCGTTGCTTCATCTCGTTAAGCTCGCGTTCTAGGAGCGGCAATTCGTGATCGGGCCAGCGGTCGATCAGATACGCGATCTTTGGCATCGCTTCATTTTTTTTCGTCATTTTGCTGCACGTGAAGCCGACCTGTAAGTTACCCGTGGCTGCCTCGAGTAGTTTCAGTAGCGGGGCGACCGTATTTTCAATTTGGAAATGCTGCTCAATTCGCGCACGTCCCGCGCGACCGTAGCGCAATCGCACCTCGCGATCGTACACCAAACGTTGGAGCGCTTCGGTTAGCGCACTGGCGTCCCCAGGAGAAACCAGAATGCCTGTGTCGCCATCCAGGACCAATTCGGGAATCCCAGCGAGACGAGTCGAAACCACCGGCCGCGCCGATGCCATCGCTTCGAGAATGACCGTCGGAAAAATATCGGTGGCTCCCTGGGCGTCGGTCGTCGAAGCTAACGCGAAAAGGTCCGCGGCTTGAAGTGTTTCTAAAACCCCGTTTTGCGATAACGAACCGAGCAAATGTACTCGGGATGAAAGATCCAATCGTTCGATCTTTGCCTGAAGCATCTCGCGGAGCGGGCCGTCGCCAATTATTTCGCAAATGAAATCCGCTCCGCGGCGTTGCAGCTCAGCGCAGGCGTCGATGAGATCCTCGAAACCTTTGAATGTAACCAGTCGTCCAACACTCACGATTTGTGGGACATGGTAGGGCGCGATCGCCGGGCGTGCGGTGTCACAACGTGGCATCGAAAAACGCTCAAGATCGATTCCGTTGTAAACGCGATGAATCTTTGCCGGGGAAGCCGGACAACGCTGGCGAAGCAAGTCGCGGCTGTAATCGGTTTCGGCGGCAACAAATTCCGCCGCGGCGCAAATCTCGCGGAGAAGATCGTCGCTGCCGAGGTCCTTCATAAAATCCTGCCCGTGCGCGGTCACGCTGAATGGAATGCCTGAAATCTCCTTGAGAAAAAGAGCGGTATGCGCCGCACGATTGGCGAAGTGCACGTGCACATGATGCACGTTTGCGCGCGTAAAGAAATCTGCGAAGTAGAGTGCATTGCGCGCTCGCAGTTCTGCCTTTGCCCCGGGCCCATATTTGCGGGCGTGCTCCTCGACCAGATTACGCGGCCATTTGCCGGTGGTTTTGGCGTTGCGCTCGAGAATCTTCAAAATCTCCTGCGGCGGCGCGTAATGAATTGGCGCGCGTAACCTGGCGATGTATTCATGGCGCAAGCTGGTCAGCGGTGGATACACCGAACCGATCACAAGTTCGATACCGCGCCTTTCGAGCGCCAGCATCTCCGCGTCGCAAAAGGTTTGCGAGATTACTGGGTAACGAGAGTAAAGATAGCCAAGTCTCATTGCGGAAAGCGGATACCCGAAACCGAATCGAACCTATGTAATGTTGTGGGGCAAGCGCGTCGCTTGCCTATTTCCTCATTGAATTCGTAGCGGTACGGCCAGTCTTCCCACTTTTGCACGAGTCCTGCACGCACCGGATTTTCTCGAATGTACAGCCATTTGTCGTGCAGCGATTCATTCCTGCGAAGTAGTCGATCGAAACAACCAGCCTGCCATCGCCAGGAAGCACCAAGCTGCTCGCGCATCCAGCGCTTCAAAGCAGCCGAAAAGCTTCCAAGTTTGGCTTCGCGGTTCCTAATCGGGGCGACAATGATATGAAGGTGATCAGGCAGAACGATCGCCGCCAAGACATGCCAATCTCGCAGCTTCGAAGCGGCGAGCTTGAATGCCCGAAATATCTGTGGATTTGCAAGCAGAGCTTTCCGATCGGCCATACAAATCGTGACGAAATAAACCACCGACTGCTCCCAAGCCAGCCAGACTGGAATCCGGGGAGGGTGTCCCATCAAATTTTGATTATGGCAGGCGAAGCGCCCGCCCTACAACGACGATCTCATTTAGCGAAACAAATGAGCGCCGCGATAAATTTTGCAAAACGCGCAACCCAAAATCACGAGAACCGCACGTCTTTGCCGGGGTCCATCTCGAAATCGAGCGTCAGTGAATCTTCCGTGTTCGGCTTGACCACTTCCTCGACAAATTTCACATAGATCGAATCATCGCGGAACATCGCGAATTTGTCCATCGACTCGAAATCGATTGCGAGGAAGAATGGCCACTCGGTTTCCGGGTCGATGCGCTTGCCACATTTAATGCTAAGGACCTCGGGAATTTTGAGGAGCTGCATGCGCGCGTTCATCATCATCTCCTCCACCCGGGCGGGTGTGACCTCCGGCTTCAATCTGTAGAGAACGATATGGTGAACCATGAGGGTAAAGCTAATAGGCGTTTCCAACGTGGCGTGCAAGTGCAATCCGCGGCCCACAAAGCGCGTTCAAGGATCGGTGGTCCCTAGTCCGCCGCCAATTTTGACTTTCCAGTAATTGGGGCGCCTCATCCCGGCCAAAGTCCGTGACAAAACATTTAATGGGAGGTTACTGTAAGCGGGCACGAACCATGATTTAACTCAATGGATGATGTCTCGCCGACCACACCGCTGATTTCAGTGGTCATCCCGCTTTACAACGAAGGCTCACATGTAAAAGAGCTTCTATCGGATCTGAAAACGGCGTTGCAACAGATCGGATGCCGCTTTGAAGTGGTCCTCGTCGATGACGGCTCGCCGGATGATACATGGGCAAAGATTAAGGATGCGGCGCAGGTATTGGGCAACGTGCGCGCGGTGCGGTTGAGTAGAAATTTCGGTAAAGAGTTGGCGCTCTGCGCGGGCTTGGAACGTTCCCAGGGCAATGCCGTTGTAGTGATGGACGGAGATGGGCAACACCCTCCCTCACTTTTGCCGCTCCTGATTGAGAAGTGGAGGACTTCCGGGGCAGACGTCGTCGAAGCGGTTAAGCGCAGCCGTGGGCGCGAATCCTTGGCGAGTAAATTTGGTGCGCTGACGTTCTACGTTATCCTGAACAAACTTTCCGGCTTTGAATTGAAAGGCGCTTCAGACTTTAAGCTCATAGACCGCAGGGTAGTGGATACGTGGCTGGCCATGCGAGAACGCAACGTGTTCTTCCGGGGAATGACTGCCTGGATGGGCTTTAGAACAATCCAAGTTCCCTTTGAAGTAGGTCCGCGTCGCGCGGGGAAGTCAGGGTGGTCCTACCTGAGGCGCGCGAAGCTCGCCTTGATTGGAATAACGACATTTTCTTCCTTCCCATTACGCCTCGTAACGTTTGCAGGGATGATCTTTTTTCTCTTCGCTGTTGGTTTGGGAATCCAAACGCTTTACCTAAAATTAGCAGGACGCGCGTTCACCGGTTTCGCGACTGTGATTTTACTGGAGTTGATTATCGGCAGTCTATTAATGATCAGCTTGGGTATCATTGGCGAATACCTGGCGCGCATTTACGAAGAAGTTAAAGGCCGACCTCGTTACATAGTGAGTGAATCAATCGATTTAGCTGACGGTGCCCGGCCCGCGAACCATGGCTGAGAAGAACGCAGGCTCGCGGGCGAAGAACGCAGCGGGGTCTTTGAGAGCATGGCTCCCGCCAGCACTGGTCTTCGCCGTCGTGCTCTTAGTTATGTTCTGGAGGCTTGGGAGCTATCCGCCCTACTTCAACGACATGGTTGACCAAGGGATTCACATGGAAGTGAACAAGGTCTTTGACCACGCAGACATATCTAACAAAGTGAATTGGTACTGGAAAGACATGCACTCCAGCGGGGCTTATGAGTCGCCGCTCTATGGCATGGTCATAGAGCTTGGGCTACGGCTCTTCGGGCTTACCTTGTTCGGCGTTCGTTTCTTTCCTGCCTTGATCGAATTTGGGGCTCTGATCCTTACATTTTTCGC
>WNGQ01018481.1_pt1 | contig 10089 bp, 8 predicted proteins | sample 5407661 | NCBI WGS metagenome assembly WNGQ01 (sample SAMN13153382, study PRJNA577476) | soil metagenome | isolation source: 60 cm soil or saprolite under Garry oak tree replicate 2 | place: USA:California | collected 2016-06-15 | reverse complement strand
GTCTGATCCGAGTGATGGGCCACGAATTGAACAACTCACTGACTCCAATCAAGTCGATCGCCGGAAGCCTGAATGCGCGACTCTCCGCCATGAATCTTGACACCGAACATCGGCAAGATTTTGAACGTGGCCTGAGCATCATCGAAGCTCGGGCCGCCTCACTCAATCGCTTTCTGCAAGCCTATCGTCAGTTAGCGCAGATGCCGCCGCCAGTCTTGAAGCAATGTTCGATATCCACGTTGGTGAAGCGTGTTGCCGCACTGGAGACTCGAGTCGATGTCACTGTGATTCCAGGTCCTGATATCACGGTGATGGCGGATCCCGACCAGCTCGAGCAAATGCTGATCAATCTACTGCGCAATGCTGCGGAAGCCGTGCTGGAAGCTTCAGTCTCTGGACAACATTCGAACGGATCGAGTGACCTCATCTCCGGCGAATCGGAAACACAGATAATCTTCACATGGAAAGTGGCCGAAAAAGATGTGACCCTGACAATCGAAGATAGCGGCCCCGGACTTATGAACCCAGGGAATGCGTTCGTTCCGTTTTACACCACAAAGCCAGGAGGCAGCGGTATAGGGCTCGTGCTCTCGCGCCAGATCTCGGAAGCCCACGGTGGGTCCCTTGAACTCGCAAACCGGCCGGGGCAACGAGGATGCACTGTGAAAGTCAGCTTGCCACGAACAATGCCGCAGCAAAAGCAGAGTTCAGGTGACTGATGCTGATGAAGAAGTCATTTCGGCGTAGTGAACTAATGCGTAGTGCCGTTCCAAACTTTGCATGCCCGAGAGAACTAGCGATGGAGCTGCAGCCGATAAAATTCGATTGGACCCAGGGAGCCCTCGCGGAAGGCTTACGGCTTTATGATGCGGGTGAGTTTTTTGCAGCACATGAGGCGTGGGAAAGTGTGTGGCTGGGGTCGCAGGAGCCGGAGAAGACGTTCTTGCAAGGGCTGATTCAGGTGACTGCGGCGTTCCATCACCTTCAACGTAACAATCCGCTAGGAACCACGCTGAAGCTGCACTGCGGCGGCTCGCGAGGTATCCTGCGTGTTTTGGAGGTATCTTCGCCAACTTACTCTGCGATGACATCCGCGAGCGGTTGCAGGCGCTCGAAGCGGGAGAACCGGTGCCTCAGGTGGTTTCGGCTAGAATACGACTCTGTTAGCTGAAGAAGTACCCCGCTCCATCCCATTCTGCTAGACTGCCTTCGGTTCCCCATGTTGACTCGAAGACATTTCCTGAAGCAATCAGCTGCCACCGCGGTATGTGCATCCATATGGCCTGCTAGCTTAACCGCTGCGGCGAAGTCTGGTCCGAACCTACAATTCCCCACGCGGCCCCGTGAGCGAATCGCGATTGCTTCGTATCCGTTCCGGGCGTTCATAGTGGACCCCAACGAGCAGAGCGGAAATGCACACGATCACAGAATCGATCTCAAAGATTTTGCGGGACACGCTGTCTCCAGGTTCAATATCAACAAGATCGAGCCGTGGACAGGGCACTTTCCGTCTACGGATCCGAAATACCTGGAGCAATTTCGCACTACTGTCGAAAAGGTGCGGGCTGCGATCGTCAATATCGCCGTGGATGGCGAGCATAGCCCTTATGCCGCCGATCGAGCCGAACGCGAGAAAGCCGTTGCTTTCAGTAAACACTGGGCGGATGTGGCGGCGGTACTTGGCTCACCCAGCATTCGTACGAACCTTCCTGACGCAAAGGACTCAGAGCCGGATGTGGAGCGCACCGCAGAGAGTCTGCTGCGCGTTGTGGAATATGCTTCTACGAAAAACGTTATCGTGAATCTAGAGAATGACAATCCCGTCAGCGAGGATCCGTTTTTTCTTGTGAAAGTCATCGAGAAAGTGAACAGCCCTTGGCTGCACGCGCTTCCGGACTTCGCGAACACTCTGGCAAGTGGAAATGAGGGACACGCCTACGAAGTAATTAATGCAATGTTCGCAAGGGCCTACAATATTTCGCATATCAAGGGGCTGGAAGCCACTAGCGACGGCAAGCTCGTGCATGTGGACATGGCTAAGACTTTCGGCTTCTTGAAACAACATGCCTATAAGGGCTACTGCTCCATGGAATGGGACAGCCCGGGGGATCCCTACCAAGGCACCGCGGACCTGATCGAAAAAACGATTCGATTCCTGTCTTAGGGAAGGGACGGCAAGACAGGCATTGCGTGCGCGAGCTTCAGGGGTGCTGCTGCTGAATCGTGTTGTACATTCTTTCGGCAATCAGGCGATTGCCTTCGGCAGCTACGTGCGCTTCGTCGAAGTAAATGGTGCCGGTTGCTGTATCGAGTGCATCCGCAATGCAAAACACAGGAGGCTGACACTTAGTCTTAATCAAAGCGTAAGCAGCCTGATTCGCTTCTTCCAGACCCGGCGTCTGCCGCCGGGCTGACTCGCGCGCGGCTTCTTCCTCTGCTGTCCAATGCTTGTTGCCAGTGGAGATTGTCGGCTCCCAGAAAAGTAAGGGTTTGAATCCGTACTCGTGCCCTATCGCCTCCACCAAGTGCACATTTTCGAGGTAACATCGAATTGCCTGGCGGGCAATTAAGTCGGTATCTTTCGCGGACGACCGCCGCATGCGGTTTTGCAGCTTCTGCTGCAGCAAGAGTCGCGCGGTATTTGTGTCCATGAGGTAATGAAAATTCCCGGAACCCGCCGAAGCGTGCCCCTCGAATAGCTGTTTGGTGTCGTCAAAGTTCTGGTGGACACCTCCTCTGCCCGATTGGTAGCTCTCATACACGTCGGCCGGGCCATCGTAGAAAATCACCAAGTCGGGTTTCCGCTCGCTTTTCTTGAGTTCAAGAATCAGCTTGATCACTTCCTGCGTATTAACCCAGGCTTTTTCTCCGTAATTTTGCACGCAGACATTTCGTCCAGCGAGTTCGTATTTCTCCGCCAGCAGCGAGGGAATGGTAAGCCAATCCGGCGTGCCAGCACCCCAAACTGTGGAGCCACCAAACATCCAGATCGTGTATGCTCTGCCGTCATCGCAGTGAGAGTGCAAGCTGCGGCGCACACCGGTTGCATCAATATTGATTGTCTGTCCCTGGAACGGCCTACGTTCCCAACCAACATAGGCCTCGTAACTAAACTTATTTGAGGGTTTCCATTCGTCCGCCAGGGTATTTACCCAAGCCGCACCTTGATAGACGGATTGAAGGCGACTTCGAGGGATGATATCTGTCTCCGTATTGGCCATTCGAAGCTTCGTGAAGCAAACAGCTTCAACATAGACCAGCCACAGGAAAACTAGAATCACCAAGATTCCAGCCTGTTTTGCGAATTTCTGCACAGATTTCTCCTTCACCGTTCCCTCAATTGAGTCAGGTCTTTCTTGTTGCGTTGTCTCACCCTAGTTATCTCAGTACTAGAACACTTGATACAAGAAAGGGCTTTCATGGCTACCGGCTCGAACGGTCATCAGAAATAATCCACCTACGACGAAGAGCGCGATCGCGAATCTTACGGACCACCGTAGCCACTGCGGTACCACCGGTTCAGTGCGCTGCCACCACTGATCGGGACGATAACGCTCCAGCAATTCGAGCACAGCGTATCCTCCCAGGCCCAACAGGAGCGACCCCGATCCGACAGCAGTCTGCCACTGCGTCAGGTTAAATTGGATCGTGCCAAGGCCAGACCAGATATGCGAAAGCAACCAAATCGCATCCGACACTGTGTGTGCACGAAAGAACACCATCGCGATAAAGAAGAGGTGAAACGTGAGCAACCACCCCATCCAACTACCCGCGCATGGTGAGGACGTCGCCCACCAAATACGCGGCGTTCACCAAGCCGAACACAAAGTAACCCCATGTGAGCCCGTGCCACAGTCCAACCGCCAGCATGTTTATCGTAATGCTGAGCGCGAGTCCGGCGGTTCCAGCCGACCGTGTTGCCATGCGGAGCGGCGTGAAAACATAGTCGGCCAGCCAGTTGGTCAACGACATATGCCAGCGCCGCCAAAAATCGCTAATGCTGAAAGCCGTAAAAGGACGATTGAAGTTTTCCGGTCCTTGAATTCCAAATAGCAGGCCCATGCCAAGCGCAATGTCGGTCAAGGCGGAAAAATCGGCATACATTTGCAAGGGGAAAAGATAGAAACCGGCAAGCAGCTCAACGCCGTGCAATCCCCTGACATGGGCGAAAACGTAGTTGACCGTCGGCGCAAGGTTGTCCGCGATGAGCACTTTCTTGGCTAGTCCCCAAACCAGGCGCGATAAACCCATCCACAAGGCGGTTCGCGCGGGCGAAACCTGGGTTGGCCGAATTTCGGCCAGCTGAACTTGTGTCAGAAAATCACCTGGTCTTTGAATGGGTCCGGCCACAAGCTGCGGGAAAAATGCGATCGCCGCGGCGAATTCCATGAAGCTCTGCGCCGGCTCAATTTTTCCCCAGTAAATGTCAATCACATAACTCATCAGCTTGAACGTGTAGTAAGAAAGCCCAAGCGGTATAGCCAGCCTCCCGAAACGGCCGAAAGGCAATACAGCAGCAATCTTGAAGAAAGCCAGGTACAGCGTAAGCACTGCTATCGCAGACGAAAAAGCGGCATAAGCCCGCCGTTGGGAGCTAGTATCGCCTGCTAATTTCCCCGCGAAGAAGGTAAAAACCGTAGCCACAGCCATTGCAGCGGCGGCCCGAACGCTCCAGGTGCAAGCAAATGCGTAGGAGGCACCTAACAAAAACAGAACACGCAGCCGCACCGGAACTATCTGGTAGACCGCGACGATCAGAGGCAAGAAAAGAAGGAACCTAAAGGAGGTAAAGGTCAACGAAGTGCACCCAGCTTTTTCGCGATCAACTCTGCCAAATCTCCCACCGTTTTCAGCGAAGTGACTTCGCGAGTCGTGAATTTTATCTTAAACTTTCGCTCCACACCGACAATCAGATCAATGTGGTTGAGCGAGTCCCAGTTCTCGACGTCGGCCGCGGTTGTCTGATCGTGCAGGACGATAGCAGGATTGTCGAATACTTCACGGAAAATACCGGTAAGTGTTTCCATGACTTCTGCTTTATCGGTGGCTGGCATATTAGTAGTCCTCTTAAAATGTCGAAGTGATCCTGGTGTCCCTCAACGGCTCCTTCAACTTACAACGGTAACACCGTCGCCTTCTGTCGCTTGAATGAACGTTCGTGAAGGTTGATAGTCGCCCGTGGGGAGAACCCAGCGACCATGGCCCTTGTCGTCTTCCCCCACCTTGGCGAAGCCGAATTGCAGGAAAAAGTCCTTCACCATTCCGTTCTTAGCAGTCGGGATATACTCCGCGGTTATGCTGCTGAGGCCAAGTTTCTTGGCGTGTTCAACAACCAGGTTCATCATGAATCCTTCCACGCCTCGCACCAGCACGCGGCAACTCATCAGCCAGTCCCGAATGGCGAGCTCTTCCTCACGAGCTTCCAAAGTCACTACCGAAATCAAGCCGTGATCGCTAAGGCGGTCCGCCAGCTTGGCATACAAAGGCAACCAGCGATTGTCTTCCATCAAAGCTTTGCATTCAATTTCTGAAAGGCGCCGTGTCGTTAAGTTGAACTGATTACTTCGTTGCATCAGCTGAGAGATGCGGGGGAGGTTGAAGGAATCAAATTTGGCCACCGTCATCCGCATATTCAGCGATTGCAGAAACTCTTCTACCGACGCGAAGCCTGCCTGCGACTCCCGGCGTTCCGCTTCTGCCCGGTAGAGTTCCGTGCGCTTGGAATCCTCCGACGAAAACGAAGTGGTCTCAAACAAATTCAATTCCGAGATGGCGCGAACGTAGTCAGCAGGATCTTCCGGCAGCTCCGGCACAACGATGCCAGGAATAAGCTCACGAACTAGATTCCGTTCAAACGGATTGTCATCGAGGAAGACCATGGAATCGAAGCCGATGTTTAGAGTTTCCCGTATATGGCGGATGTTGTCCGCTTTGTCATTCCAGTTGGCCACGAAGAGTGCGAAATCGTCGCGCTTCAAAACCATTTCGGAATGCTTCTCAAAAGGCAGCAGAGCAGTTTCCATTTGATTCTTACTGCAGACTGCGAGCAAAACCCCTCGATCACGCAGCTTCCTTAGATACAACTGCAGGCGGTAGAAGGCTTCGCCATCACCATGTGCGTTGATCTGGATCCCGTCGAGGCCGTCATCCCCGATCACGCCTCCCCAGAGAGTATTGTCCAAATCCACGACGACGCACTTCGTCACGCGCCCCAGGCTGGCTATGACAATTTCAACGATGTTGTTGGCGACATAGGGAAGACATTCGAGGGCGCAAAAATACTTTGCGCTATCCCAGAAACGTTCTTCGAACCAATACCGGCGGCCCAACCAGGACGCGACACCCTCCACATCATTGATGAGGACACTTCCACGCTGCCGCGCATTCTCGGCAATACGCGAATTCAAAGCTCCGACGGTCGAGTAAAACGATTCTGCCACCTTATGGTCGAAGTTGCCGAAAAAGCGTTCGTAAGGGAGCGCAAAGTTGCTCTGGAGGACAGTCGCAGGAAGGTTCGATTGAATGGCCTCCCAAATACTCTTCATGCGGTCGGTTGTCTGATTAGCAAACGAGATGGCATTGACCTGTGGCCGCAGGAAACTCGCCCGCAGTGCTTGAACGGAATTCAAGAGGACGACAACTTGGGGAGCAAATTGATACAGCCCCGAGTTACGGTCATAGACTTCCAACTCGATGCCGTCGAAAGGCGCCTCATAAATCTCCGCGTCCACGCCTTGTCTACAAAATAGCGTGCGGAGAATCGGCACGAAGCGTTGTGTGGCAGCGTCGGAAAGCAACGCCACCTTGATTTTCTGAGTGGTATCGGAGAAATTCAGGCGCCTGCTAGCCGCGAGCAATGCACTGTAGTCTAGATTGGCCATGTTTCGACTATCGGTCTACGCTCCAATTTCTACGCACTTCACCGGAATGGTACAAGTATCGTGCCAGGGTGTCTTATTTTAACGCGTCAGTGTTGAGTGTGTCAGTGAGGTCCGCCGGGAATCGGCGTCCTACGCGCCTTCCAGCGCGACCAAAACGTGGCGACCTTCCATCGCATGCCGGGAGCCATTGGACAGCTGTGCTCCTGAAGAATGAGAGCCGGCTGCGGCTCTTTGTCAAAATCGAAGCTGTCAAGCATGTCGTTGGCTTCGGTGTCTCGTTTGGTCAGCGCAGGCAGGTTAAACCTGTGTTCTGCAAATTTCAAAAACGAAGAGAACTCATATTGAGTGTGGCTTACATAGCCTTTTTTGGCGTAGGGAGAAATGATCAGCAACGGCACACGGGGACCTAGGCCATAGGTATCCACGGCGGGCGGAGGAACATGATCGTAGAATCCCCCGAAGTCATCCCACGTCAAAAAGACAACTGTAGAGTTCCAGTCTGGCCCCTGCATCACGGCATTGAGCTGTCGTACAGTCCAGTTCTCGCCTTTGCAAGTGCTGAGTGGAGGATGTTCATTGGCGCCACCTGTGGACAGCCAGCTCACGGCCGGCAGGTGTCCGTTCAAGGCATCGCTGGCGAACTGATTGTCCGACATCACTCGTTCATTCCAAAGTGGACCGTTTCGGATATGCCGTATAGCATCCAGCGTGGAAAACTGGTAGCCATATTGGCCCTTCGGGGGCGCATAGTACTTCCAGGAGATGTGAGCTGCTTCCATCGAGTCGGCCAAAGTCTGAAAATCAAAGCATGGTGGCTCGGTGGTGATCCTTCCATCTTCCTTCTGTACCGGTACTGTCTGGTTCTCATCCGAGTCACAGCCCCAATTCCCATTGCTGGCATGAGGATTATCCAGGACTCCTCCAGACTGAGCAGCCACCGTATAGAAGTGATTGGGAAAGCTTGGACCCGCTAGGGAAGAAAACATGCGATCCGCTAGGACAAAATTCCGCGCGTAAGTGAAATAGTTTGGTATGTCCGATTCGAGGAACTGGGTGTAAGGAAGCATATATCCGTCGACTTGGCCGCCTGCAAGTTGGTCGAACTTGCTCATGCGGCCACCATCCATTGCAATAACGGCGTCACGCCAGGAATGGCCCAGATCGTAAGGTGCCACATCGTACGCATGCATTAGCGGAATGGTCTTGCCGTTCGAGATCTTGCCGGAGGTTGCACCATCCGCACCCGGGAAGGTGCCAAAATACTGATCGAAGGTCCGATTTTCCTTGATCAAAAATACAATATGCTGAATTTTCTGAATACCTTGGCCAGTCGTCGGCTTCGTGCTGAGGCGCGTGGCGGTTCGCTTCGGCTTGGTATTGTGACATCCACCTAGACTGAACAAGAGGAAACACAAGAAGCTGGTGACCAGCAAAAACGAGCGGTTCATTTTCTTCATAGGGAGTTTGATCCGAATTCCTTATTTCTCAATAATCTGTGGAGCGCTTTTGTGGCGTTAAGTTGCTTCAGCTACTGGCACAAGAAATACGCATACAACGATCTAATCAATAAGGATTCGCGATCAGAGCAGCCAGGGCCCGCAACTGGCAAATGCCGCCGTGTCCACGACCTGCCCTCCAGTTGGCCCAAAAGAGCGCGCATTCCAATTATCACAGCGTACTAACAGTTTTGCCCATATCATTTTGTTTTCCCGCAAATTGCGCCAGGATCCCTGAGCTGAAGCGGCACATCAGATGATTTTAACTAGGGTTGCGGAATTGGCTCAGGTTCAGCGGAACCGTCGGCCCGGGGGTCTGATGCTCCAAAATTTATTCCATTCTTGGAATTATGCAACACAGCCTGCCCTCGACCCATGGCAGCGGAATACTCTTTTCTCAGAATCAAGTTGTGTCCTTTATCACGCAGTTGCTGCAATACCTCTGGTTGCACTCGTGATTCGATCACAATCCTGCAGCCAATTCCTTCCCCCGTGTCGCGAACCGTAAATCTGGGAGCTGACAGGGCGGCCTGAATATTCATGCCGTAGTCCACCATGTTCGATACAAATTGGGCATGCGCCAGCGGCTGATTCGAGCCTCCCATGATGCCGAATCCAATATGCATGTCACCTTGTTCCATAAAAGCTGGGATGATGGTGTGGAATGGACGCTTGCGGGGCGCTAGGGCATTGGGGTGGCTCGGGTCCAGCACGAACAACCCTCCGCGATCCTGGAGCAGAAAGCCTCTGCCGGTCACAGCAACGCCGGACCCGAAGTAGTCATACACACTTTGAATAAGAGATACGATGTTGCCATCCTTGTCGACGGCAGCTAAATAGGTGGTGTCGCTCTTCGCGGGACTGCCACTGGCTGGCGTGCAATTCGCTTTCGCCGGACTGATCGTGGCAGCACGCTTCTCGGCATAGCCTTTGGCAAGCAAGCCGCTCACCGGCACCTGCGCGAACCGTGGATCGGCGTCGTAACGATAGAGATCGGTGTAAGCCAGTTTCATGGCCTCAATCTTCTTGTGGAGTTCGACCGTTCCCTGCGGGCCGGACTGGTCCGGCTGGAAAGTAGCCATTATGTTCAACATCTCCAGCGCAGCCATTCCCTGGCCGTTAGGTGGAAGTTCATAGATCCTCCAGCCCCGGTAATCGATTGAGATTGGTTCTACCCACTCCGAGGCGAACTCCGACAGGTCATCGGCCTGCATGGTTCCGCCCAGGGATGTCGACGTCTTCAGGATCGTTTGGGCAATCTCCCCGCGATAGAAGGCATCGGGCCCCTTGTCCGCGATTAGACGTAGTGTTTTACCGAGGTCAGGGTTCGCAAACATCTCCCCCACATCCGGAACTTTGTTGTGGGGTAGGAAAACCCGTTGCGCCTCTTCAGTCTGCTTGAGCTTGTGCTGGCCGATCCCCCAAAAATCGTGGATGATCTCCGGGACAGGATAGCCATGCTCGGCATAGAAAATCGCCGGAGTGAAGAGATCTTTCCAGGGAAGCCGCCCAAACCGCTGATGGGCCTTGCTCCATCCCTCGACAGCTCCGGGCACGGTCACACTATGGATGCCGTCTTCGGGCATGGTTGTGACCCCCTGTTTCTTCAGAAAATCGATGGTCAGATTCCGGGGCGCCCAACCGCTCGCATTCAAACCGTACAACTTGCCGCTTTTTGCATCCCAATAGAGCAGGAACAGGTCACCCCCGAT
>WNGQ01008052.1_pt1 | contig 10089 bp, 8 predicted proteins | sample 5407661 | NCBI WGS metagenome assembly WNGQ01 (sample SAMN13153382, study PRJNA577476) | soil metagenome | isolation source: 60 cm soil or saprolite under Garry oak tree replicate 2 | place: USA:California | collected 2016-06-15 | reverse complement strand
TCAGGCGCAAAGAGCTAAGTCAAGGGCGAATGATTCGCCGCCCTTCTTTATCGTGGACTTGGTTTCGAACGCCCGCACCCGTTTTTCCCACATTTCAACGAAATGCGCCGGGGCTCGGTCGATCCCAGCGAATTCCTTGCCGTGGACTTCCATACTTGTGCGCTGCTCGATCTCGATCGCTAGACCCAGCCGGCGCCGAACGGTATCAAGATCGTGCGCTTGGGCGCCAATGTCATACTCGAGACATTGGGCAACCCATAAGTCGCCGTCCTGGAAAATGACCGCGCGAATGCCGTCGCTCTCCTGCTTCATTGTGCGATCCTTTTGCAAATCCGGTACACGCTGCAACACAACGCTGGCTCGGACGACCCGATCCGGCTTCATCCGCACTTTGGCAGCAGCGTCACCATGAGGCCACGGCCGACTTTCCAAATGGTTAATGGCCGGGTCGCAATCCGGCTAGTACCGCTGCACAGTGATTATGACTCTTTGATTTGGGGCTTAGAAGCGGTGTCTGGCTGAGGGTAGGCGCGGCCCAATTTGGTGCGGGCTTTCTCGGTTGTGAACATCCATTTGATGCGGGCCCTTGAGGCATTTCGCTGTCGTTCCCAGGCCGCGATCTCGGATACGAGCCGCTCCTGGGTGGCGATGCGCCTGTCCAGGCATTGGCTGCGCAGCACACCAATCTCGATCTCGACCATATTCAGCCAGCTGGCGTGCTTGGGCACATAGTGGAACTCCAGCCGGCGCAGCACCCGTCGTGCTTCGCAAGCAGGGAAGGCCTGGTAGAGCGCGCCGGCCGAGTGCGTCGACAGATTGTCCAGCACGACCCGGATCCGCTCCGCCTTGCGAAAGTGAAGGTCGGTGAGCTCGCGCATGCAGGCGGCGAAGTCCACTGCAGCGCGGCTGTTGGTGACTTTGACCTTGCGCCAGGGTCGATGCACGTCGAGGAAGATGAACAGGTTGGCGGTCCCATTGCGCTTATACTCGCAGTCGTAGCGCTCGAGCTGACCCGGCGTGGCCGGGATCGGCTGCCGGACCTCGCCGATGAGTTGGGTCGGGCTTTCGTCAAAGCAAACGACTGGGCGCTTCGGATCGGGCGCCTCCGCATAGAGGTCGAGCACATCCTCCATGCGGGCGACGTATTCGCCATCGACCTGCGGAATGCACCACATGTCCTTGCGCCACGGCTTGAGGTCGTTTTCGGCCAAACGCCGGCGCACCGTCTCGCGCGAGATGCTGTCGTGCTCGGTGAGCCTGACCAGTTCGTCCGCCAACAGCTCCAGGGTCCAACGGGCGCGGCCCTCGGGTGGGCTCGAACAGGCCGTCGCGACCAGCAGGGCTTCCTCTTTGCCCGAGAGCTTGCGGCTCGCTCCAGGACGCGGCTCTTCACTGAGCGCGGCCTCCAGGTTGCTGACGACAAAGCGGCGCTTGGTCCGGTACACGGTCGAGCCGCCCACGCCGACGCTGGTCGCGATCTCCTCGTCACTGGCGCCCGCGTCGGCAGCCAGCAAAATCTGCGCGCGCTTGAACTTGCGCGCCGCATGTTTGCCCCCGCTCAGAAGCGCCGTGAGTGCGCCGCGCTCGGCTTGGCTGAGTTCGACCCGATAACATACATTCATCTGTGCCTCCTCGTCGTTCGAGGCACAGACGAACAGCTGAATCGGATGGCCGGCGTGAGTCGCCCTGCAAAAACCTTCACGCCCAAGCAGGGCCAGTATCTGGCGTTTATCTACGCATACACGCGTCTGCACCGCCGGCCTCCGGCCGAAGCCGACATGCAGCAATATTTCCGCGTCAGCCCGCCTTCGGTTCACCAGATGGTGCTAACCCTCGAACGAGCAGGGTTCATCCAGCGACAGCCGGGCGTTGCCCGCAGCATCGAAATGCTCGTTGATCCGGAGCACCTGCCAGTCCTACTGCCAGTCCTACGATGACCCCAGATTCAACCGGTCAAAACCTCTGTGTCGAAGTACGAGGTCTGGCGAATGAAGTCGCTGGTGTGGATTCTGCAAGAAGAAATTTGGTCGGGCCAGGGCAATTGCGCGGCTAAAACAGCGCCCAGCTGTGTTCATGAGCCGACGGCGACCTGGTTATGTGGTCGTAGCTTGTAGAGGCCCCTGCTCGACGCGGGCGATTAAGGTTAATTCTTTATTAATTCGTTGCTCTCGGTTCAACGGTGAGAGAGCGAGAGTATAAAGAGGCGCGGTCCCGATGACGGTGGGACGTGTAGTCTCCCTTCCTCGGTCGGGCAGGCGGTGCACTCGTTCCCTGCGGCCACAAGCTCGACGTGGTGCGGCGTGGGAGGACAGGGACATGCACGTGACAGTTACGTCAGGGCTGCTTGCCGCGGCGCTGCTTTGGGCAACCGAGTCCATTGCGTTGGAGCCCAAACGACCACCTTCCTTGCCTGCATTGGATTTTAGTTGTTACACGTCACACCGCGTCGCATTCACGACGCTGCAAAGTACGGGCAGCGAACTCGGAATTGGCGGCGACAATTACGGAAAGCCGGTTTACCGTTTCACTACCATCGGCGAGTCCATGCTCAAGGTAGTCGAGTTCCCAGAATTCGACTCGATGCGGAAGGAGTACGAGAAGACGATCTCCGAACTTAGCTTTGATAATACTGGAATCGATTACATTTTCGGGTGGTCGGACAACGAGGCAATGGGCCTGCGCATTTTTATGGTAAATCAGCGCGACAGGCTCGTGTCGCTGCTCGAAGTGCCTCCAGGTTCTCACACAGTTCCTTTTGGAACATTGCAAGTCTTGAAATGCAACGATGCCGTCGCGCCGCCACCACAAAGTCAAGAGATGGCCTCCTGGTCGGAGAGAGCAAAGGCAGCCAACTCGATCCTCGACCGGGCGCTCTACCGAACCTCAACAGCTACGTTCCCGAAGCGTTTGCCAGTGCGAGCACAGGGCTCCGTTCCGCCCCGCAGCCGTTCACCAACTCCCGGCTTCAAAGCGCCACCGCTGAATCACCAAGCAGCCCGGTGACTTCTCTGGCCCCGACACGTGATCCAGCCCACACTAGAGGGTTACACCTTGTGATAATTGCATAATCGAAAAAAGCAGTTAGTGGCGGATCCGGCGTTATTCCATTACCCTTCGTCGAGAGCAGATCGATCGAAAGGGATTCCTCGGTCGGCTGCCAATGACGGTGGTTCCGCTCGTCCCGCCCGCACAGTCGCACCCTTGATGGGCCGTGATAGAATTTCGCGCCGGGCCAAAGGTGCGCACCAGTGCCACCGCGACGAGGACAGCTTTCATGGCGCCGTCAAGACATATTGCGCGTGCCGTCAGGAGCAAAGGTTTTAGGGCCGGCCGGCGGCTCATCACCACCGCAATTGCGATCATGTCGGTCCTTGCCGCACTCGCCGTCTCAGCGGCGGCAGTCGAGTCCGATGATGCAGTCGAACGCGCCGCGATGGTCCGCACCATCATCAGTTATGCCGCACAGGTGAGCTCGGCGATCGGCCGCGATCGCATCGCCCCGGGAGTGCTCGAGGCGATGAGCATTGTGCCGCGCCATGAGTTCGTGCCCGAAGACGTGCGGCGCCAGGCCTATGCCGATCGTCCGCTGCCGATTGGCTACGGCCAGACCATCTCGCAACCTTTTATCGTCGCGCTTATGACCGATCTTCTGCAGGTCGGGCCCAACGATGTCGTGCTGGAGATCGGCACCGGCTCTGGCTATCAGGCTGCCGTCCTCGCGCGTCTCGCGCGCGAAGTCCACACGATCGAGATCGTGCCGGGGCTTGCGGACGCCGCCGCGCAGCGGCTAGAGCGCCTTGGCTATGTCAACGTCGCGACGCGACTCGGTGACGGCTATTACGGATGGCAAGAGGCCGCACCGTTTGATGGAATTATCGTCACCGCCGCGGCGAGCCAAATTCCACCGCCGCTAATTCAGCAACTCAAGCCGGGCGGCCGAATGGTGATCCCCGTCGGCGCTCCGTTCGCTCTCCAGCACCTTGTCTTGGTCGAGGTCGATGGTGAGAGAAAGATCAGGACACGACAGCTCCTTCCCGTGCAGTTCGTGCCGCTCGCCGGCCGAAATTAAACAACGGGCCCATCCGACAAAGGAGATCGGAGCTTGGGGGCGCAGCAGATCGCATGCCGCAGCGAGAGGGGGTATGTCGGCCCGAGCACCCCGCCAGCTGCCATCGGCTTCGTTTCCGCCGGCGCGCTTGCCTACGAGGTGCTGCTGACCCGTCTCTTCTCGATCGTCCAGTGGCACCATTTCGCCTACATGGCAATCAGCATCGCCCTGCTCGGCTACGGCGCGAGCGGCAGCTTTCTCGCGCTGTTCCAGGATCGGCTGCGCCCTCGCTTCAATGCCGTATTCACCCTCATGGCGGCGCTCTTCGGCGTGTCGGCGGTCGGCGGCTTTGCCCTGGCCGAGCGCCTGCCCTTCAATGCCCTCGCCGTGATCTGGGAGCCGCGGCAGCTCCTTTATCTCGTGGCCTATTACCTGCTATTTGCTACTCCCTTTTTCTGCGCCGCGACCTGCGTCGGGCTGGCTTTCGCCGCTTTCCCGAACCACATCGCGCGGGTTTACCGCTATGACATGGTAGGTGCCGGGCTGGGGGCGCTCGGCGTTATCGCCGTGCTCTTCTGGCTCTTCCCGACCCAGGCGCTCAGGGTGGTTGGCGGCCTCGGCCTCCTCGCCGCCGCCCTTGCCAGCCGGCAGGAGGTCGGCGCCAGGCGGTGGTGGCGAACCGCCGCATATCTGATCGGCGCCGCGCTCGTCTATGTGGCAGTTCCCACCTCTTGGACGGCCCTGCGCTTCTCGGAGTACAAGGAGCTTGCTCAGGCACTCCTGATTCCCGGGACCGAAGTCGTCCGCGAGGAATCGAGCCCGCTCGGCCTCTTGAAGGTCATTCGCAGCCCGCTGATCCCGCTTCGCTATGCCCCCGGTCTGAGCCTCAGCAACACCATCGAGCCGCCACCGCAGCTTGGCGTCTTCACCGATGGCGGGGGCCTCAGCCCGATCACCGCCTTTGACGGCGGGCTCGAACCGCTCGCCTATCTCGACTACACCTCCGCGGCGCTGCCTTATCACCTGCTGGAGCGCCCGAAGGCGCTCATCATTGGCGCCGGCGGCGGCGCCGACGTCTTGCTGGCGCTCTATCATCACGCGGCACGCATCGATGCGGTCGAGCTCAATCCGCAGTCAGTGAGACTCGTGCGAGACACCTTTGCTGATTTTGCGGGCCATCTCTATGACCGGCCAGAGGTGCAGGTCCGGCTTGCCGAGGGGCGCGGCTTCATCGCCGGAGCCCGCCAGCACTACGATGTCATCCAACTGCCGCTGCTCGATTCCTTGGCTGCCACGACGGCCGGCACACTCAGTCTTAATGAGAGCTACATCTACACCGTCGAGGCGGTCGAAGAATATCTCCGCCACCTGCGGCCAGGTGGCTTTGTCGCGATCACGCGCTGGCTGAAGCTGCCGCCCCGCGACAGTCTCAAGCTGTTCGCGACGGCGCTGACGGCGCTCGAGAGGATGGCGGTTGCCGAGCCGGGGCAACGGCTGGCGCTGATCCGAACCTGGAGCACCACGACGTTGCTCGTAAAAAACGGCGCGCTGAATCCAGCCGAGATTGCGAAAATCCGCGCCTTTGCCGACGAGCGCTCCTTCGATCTCGCCTACTACCCCGGCATGCGACGGGAAGAAGCCAACCGGTACAACATCCTCGAGCAGCCCTATTTCTTCGACGGCGCGACTGCGCTGCTCGGACCGGACCGCGCGTCCTTCCTCGGGCGCTACAAGTTCGATGTTTCGCCCGCGACCGACGATCGCCCGTATTTCTTCGACTTCTTCAAATGGCAGGCGCTTCCCGAAGTGCTGGAGCGTCGCGCGCTGGGCGGCGCGGCGCTGCTGGACTGGGGCTACCTCATCCTGCTGTCGACGCTGGTGCAGGCGGCCGTCCTCAGCGTGGTGCTCATCCTGGCGCCGCTGCGGTTCTACCGGGTGAGCTCCGCGCCGTCTGCGGACAGATGGCGCGTCGCCGCCTACTTCCTGACGATCGGCCTTGCCTTCCTGTTCATCGAGATCGCCTCGATCCAGCGCTTCATCCTCTTCCTCAGCCATCCGATTTATGCGACCGCCGTCGTGCTCTGCGGCTTCCTCGTCTTCGCCGGTCTGGGCAGCGGCATCAGCCCGCAGCTCGCAGCATGGGTCGCGTCGGGGCGCGCCGGCGCGACAGGCGGGGGCTGGTGCGGCCGGCTGCGGCCTCGCCTTGGCGCGATCGACCTAGCGGTCACCGGTATCGTCGTGGTGGCGCTGCTCTACCTGGTGATCCTGCCGGCGGTGTTCCGGCAGCTGGTCGCCCTGCCGGACGCGCCGAAGATCGCCATCGCCCTGCTGCTGATCGCGCCGCTTGCCTTCTGCATGGGGATGCCGTTCCCGCTCGCCCTGTCGCGTGTTTCAGCGTCGGCTCCTGGGCTGGTGCCCTGGGCGTGGGGCGTCAATGGCTGTGCCTCGGTGCTGAGCGCGATCCTGGCAACGCTCCTGGCGATGAACGTCGGCTTCACCTGCGTCATGTTGATCGCGATCGCATTGTACCTTGTCGCCGCGGCGATTTTCCGGGCGCCGCTCGCCGGGGAGCGTCGCTGACCGCCGTCTCACCTCAGGTTCGGTCGCCGGCAAGATCGACGATCTGTGGCTGCTCGATCGGACAGCCCACCGCCATCGGGGTCAAACGACTTTTCGAGCACGCACCACGACCCTTTGGTCCAAGCGTCACATGCCGTGTTGGCGAAAATGCAGATGCGGGCAGGTCACCTGACAGCGGTCGCGTCATCGCGCCGGCAGTGTCGCGTTACCAGGTCCTGAAAAGGTCGGGAAGGGGTGGCGCCCTTCTTCTTGGTAACGATGATTGGCGCCGATCGGTTCTGGTCAGCCCCCAAGCCGGCAATGCACCCCTCACGTCGACCTGCGCGTGAGCCGTCCCAGGAACGATGTTTAGGCTTGCGAGTCTTGAAGCCGCAGGTTACCGATACATCCGAGGGGGCAGGCCAGAAGGTCCCCCGCGGCCAAAAAGAGCCGGACATGGCGCCCGATAGGCCACACGAGCAACAGCACCAGCTTGTTATGATCTCCCCTATCGCAGCATAGTCTCGACAGGCAGCCCAGCCGCACGCCACTCCGGAAAGCCGTCTTCTAAGCGACGAACGTTGAAGCCCCGTGCACGCAGCGCTGCAACCGCTTCATAGGAAAGGACGCAGTAGGGACCGCGACAATAGGCGACGATCTCCTCTGAGGGGTCGAGTTCTGAAAGCCGCGCCTCAAGCGCCCGCAGCGGGATGTTCACCGCTCCCGGCAAATGCCCTAAAGCGAATTCATCTTCCGGCCGCACGTCGAGAACAGTGACCGCTCCGGCGCGCGACCGCTGTAGAAGCTCTTCGCGAGAAAAAGGGGTTCATTGAAATAGCTGCGTACTACCCGCTCGACCTCGGCCACGTTCCGCTCAGCGATCCTGCGCAACGCTGCCAGCAAGTCGAGAATGGCGTCCTCGGCAAGCCGATAGTAGACGAACTTTCCATCGCGCCTGTTTGCCACCAAGCCGGCGCGTCGCATCTGCTGGAGATGCTGCGAGGCGTTAGCGATTGACAGGCCAGTGCGATCCGCCAGCACTTCAACGCTGCGCTCGCCCTGGGCCAATTGCTCCAGGAGCTCGAGGCGATGGGGATGCGCTAGCGATTTGGCGACGGCCGCAAACTGGGCGAACAGCGACCCCAGGGAGTTTCTCTTCGCGCTGCAAAGACCAGGGTGACGGCCGGGTTGAAATGCGCGCCCGAGACAGGAGCAAAGATCGTGATGATGACGACGAGGATCGCGCCCGTCGGGATCGTATTTCCAAGCAGCGCGATCGCCTGATTTCCGCCGGCGAGCCGCTCCGCCATGATGCCGGACCCGACCACGGTTGCCACCAGAATAGCGGTTCCCAATCCTTCCGCGACGAGCCGTCGGGGCAGCGAGCAAGCGGGTTCTTGCATGCGACCGGCAGCACCATTGCGCCGATGCTGTTCCTGTCCGCATGTCTGACAGCCGGCGCTCTGATGACCTTCGTTGTCCAAGGCGCGATCCGACGCCGGCATGGCGCCATGCCGTATACGGCGCCTGCTGCATGACTAACGCGCGTGCTGGGCAGAGAATCTTGTGCTCGGAATGCGGGATGCGGAATTGATGGGACAACATGCACCAAGGGACCCATTTGGATAAGAGCCAGTTATGGCAGACGCTTCTCCGTTCACAGTGAGCCGGTCAGATCACCCTCGGGAGCAATTCAATAGGTTCGAGAGAGTATCTCGACGGGGTCGGTAGGATCGACAACAGGCACGAGGAAGCATAGCCGGGGTTCGAGTTTATCGCCATCGATCCTGTTTTCGCGTATTGCTTGGTCCTTGAAATCCCGCCAAGCGGCTTGCTCTTCCGGGAGAGCTGATCGCATGCAGATCGGCGCTTCGCCATCCCACAAGGGCGCCCCGTCGTTCTCGAGTACCATCAGCTCTATTTCAACTGCGGAATTTTTCACAAACTCCTCTGCATCGGAGATTTGGTCTGCGTTTACAGCAGCAATGCCTCGCCCGTTGATCTCAGCGACGTATACGCCCATTCCGCAGCTCCCGACTCCAGCCTTCCCGTGCGTTGGTGGAACGTCACGCTCTATTCGTTGCAAACTCCACGCGGGAAAATGTGCCGCATGCAATTCGAGTGTTCTAATAGCAGGCACGGCCGCTTGGGCAGGCTTGAGCGGCTGGTTCGGATAACACAAGCAGCCGCTTCGTTACCGCCGTCGAGGAGTTGCCGCCCGATCACGCTACTCTTGCGCGGAGATACACGGCCGTTTCAAATTTGTAGCCGCAAGCCTCGCATTCCCAAAGATGCCGGACGCAGCGCTCGTTCACATGCTCGGACCAAGTCGGTGCGATTAGCGGATCACCACATTGTGCACAAGGTGTCAACTCGCCAACTGGTCGAGTTCTCTCACGGAAACCCATATCAAGCATGTAGTCCTCCCTGTTCTCTCCGCTCTTATCCGAACGATTTGTGAATGTCTGTTAAATGAGAGAGGTGAATATCCCGCGAAGACATTCGGGCAGCTTCCGGGCAGCGTGTTCAAAAGCTATCCCGACCGATGGCGCTCCAATATCCGCTTCACCTCCGCACCGCATCTATGGCACCGATATACTACCTCGTCCTCATCCAGCCCGGTTGTGGGCATAGTGGGGATCACGTCGGATACGCTCATCGGGATGCGGCACTTGGGGCAAAGCTGGACCTCTCCGGCCGACATTGTTCTAGGTTCTGCAGTCATGGGGCGCCTTCTGCATTGGACCAATTCCGCACTCGAATGGTCTTTCGATCAAGAGGGCAGCCGTGCGCTGCAACACTCATGCCTCTGCTGAATGCCCAGCGAGAGAATGGCTTTATAGAACCAATTTACCGAGCGCGGCGTTAGGACGCAGGCAAGAACCCTCGAATTCGACAGCGATGCAGGACAGAGAGAGAAAGGCAAGCGAGACAATCCGCGATCTCGGCGAGAACGCGCGCGAAGCCGCCGGGCGCAGCACAGTACCTCCAGAGCGGCTGAGGACTTCCGAAAATACCAGTTCAAGCTCTCTCGGCCGTTACGAACGTCTTATTGGAGTACGCCCAAGACGCGGTGCAGGCGCATTCGATCGCGGACCTGATCGAGCTATCAACGTCGCATTCGCGGCGGCAATTCGAGATGATGGTTGATCAGACGGAACTTGCGGCCAGCGCGCAACGCATGGCAACTGAGAGCACCCGTCCGCTCACAAGTGTTTTCGGTGGGCAAGCTGGCCCAATGAGCTAAAGAGGATCGCCGTCATCGGCACGATCTCGACCGGCCTTGGCCCTTGCCGTGGTCGCGTGGCGGCCGGGCTCGCGCCGGTCTGCTAAACCTCAGGCAGCTTGATTGTGTTGCCCACCCCGTTGGGAGATTCCGAGGGGGCGACCCCGACCATAATAGGACCGGGTACGCTATCCGAGCGCCCGTAGTCTCCGTATCAATTTCACGGCAGAGTCTAGATCGTTTGCAATGCGCGATT
>WNGQ01008051.1_pt1 | contig 10089 bp, 11 predicted proteins | sample 5407661 | NCBI WGS metagenome assembly WNGQ01 (sample SAMN13153382, study PRJNA577476) | soil metagenome | isolation source: 60 cm soil or saprolite under Garry oak tree replicate 2 | place: USA:California | collected 2016-06-15 | reverse complement strand
TTGCCGCGGAGATCGAATCCGCCGCGCGCAGCCGCGGATTGAAGACCTTGCTCATCGGCTACGACGGCTTCATGTCCCGGCTGACGGCGCGCGCCGCGGCGGCGCGCAACGCGGACTTTTTTCTGGCCGTTCACCACGACTCGGTGCAGCCGCAATTTCTCGAAACCTGGGAATTCGACCGCGTCGAGCGGCTGTTCAGCAACCGGTATTCTGGATTTTCCCTGTTCGTGTCGCGCAAGAACGCAGCGGTAAAACGCAGCCTCGGCTGCGCCTCGGCGATCGGCGAGGCGCTGCGCCATGCCGGATTCTCGCCTTCGCTCTATCACGCCGATCCGATCCCGGGGGAGAACAAGCCGTTCGCCGACCGCAGGAACGGGGTGCACTACTACGACAACCTCATCGTTCTCAAGACCGCGAGAACGCCCGCCGTCCTTCTCGAGGCGGGCGTCATCGTCAACCGCGACGAAGAGCTGAAGGTTCAATCGGAGGAAACGCGCACGCGAATCGCGACGGCGGTGGCACAGGGAGTGGAGCGCTGTTTGGCCCGTTTTTGACCCTCGCGGAGCGCATCGTATAGAATCGGCCGACCTTGTCGCGGTACCAGACGCCTTTCGGAAACGGAAAGTGAGAATATCCCCGGTCCTCCTGCTCCTGGCATGCCTGCCGGTGCACGCGCAAACCGTCGGAAACGCCGAGGCCGCGAAGGGAAAGAACTCGATGTGCATCGGCTGCCATGGCATCCCGATGTACAAGACCGCGTTCCCAGAGGTCTACTCGGTGCCCATGATCGCGGGACAGGCGCCCGACTATATCGTCAAGTCGCTGCAAGCCTACCGGGCGGGCGACCGCAGCCATCCGAGCATGCAGGGAATCGCGAAAAGCCTCTCCGACCAGGACATGGCCGACCTCGCCGCCTACTACGGCGGCGCGGGCAAGGCGGCCAAATGACGAGGTTCCTGGTCGTCGTGCTCGCGTGCTTCAGCGCGCAAGCCTTCGCGGCGGGCGATGCGGACTCCGGAAAGCTGAAGTCCCAGGCCTGCGCCGCCTGCCACGGGCCCGACGGAAACAGCCCGACGGGTCCGGATTTTCCGCGGCTCGCCGGGCAGCACTACGACTACCTGCTGAAGGCCCTGCGGGACTACAGGTCGGGCGCGCGCAGGAACCCGATCATGGGCGCGCAGGTCGGCAGCCTCGGCTCGCAGGACCTGGCCGATCTCGCGGCGTTTTATTCGCGCCAGAAAGGGTCGCTGCACGTCGTTCGCTGAAGCTTCGCGACCTTCAGGCTTTCGTTTTTTTCCGGAATTCGCACAGGTCCCGGATGATGCAGGCCGGGCACGCTGGTTTTCGCGCCTTGCACACGTAGCGCCCGTGCAGGATCAGCCAGTGGTGCGCGTCCTTGCGGAATTCCTCGGGGACGAATTTCAGGAGCCGCGCTTCGACTTCGCGCACGTCCTTGCCCGGCGCGAGGCCGGTGCGGTTGGCGACGCGAAAGATGTGCGTATCCACCGCGATGGTCGGATGCCCGAAAGCGGTGTTGAGGATCACGTTGGCGGTTTTTCTGCCGACCCCGGGGAGCGCCTCGAGCGCCTCGCGCGATTCGGGCACCTTCCCGCCGTGGCGCTCGACGAGCAGCCGGGAGGTCTCGAGGATGTGCTTCGCCTTGGAGCGATACAGGCCGATCGTGCGGATGTGCTCGATCAATCCTTCCATGCCGAGGGCGAGCAGGGCCTGCGGGGTGTCGGCCACCCGATAGAGTTTTTCGGTCGCAAGATTCACGCTCTTGTCGGTGGCCTGCGCCGACAGCACCACCGACACCAGCAGCTCGAAAGGGGTCCGGTGCGCGAGCTCGGTCGTCGGGTGGGGGTTGGCCGAGCGCAGCCGCTCGAAGATCTTCCGGCGCCTTTGCGGATTCACGTCCGCTGCCTTCGCGCCCGCGCGCGTTCGATGGCGGCCTGGATGATCACGCGCTTTTTCTCCGCGTCGGGATCTTCTTTCGCCTTCGACGCCCGCGCCGCCAGGCGCGCGGCGCGCTCCCGGCGCTTGCGCTCGTGCCGCGACCGGCGCCTCTCGAAGCGCTCGCGCGCGGCATCCGCTCGGGACTGCCCCCAGATCGCGTCGGCACCGACTGCGGGCACCATCGCTATGCAGTCCACGGGGCAAGGCGGAAGGCACAGGTCGCATCCGGAGCAGAGCTCGGTCACGACCGTGTGCATCAGCTTCGGAGCTCCGACGATTGCATCGACCGGGCAGGCCTGGATGCACAGGGTGCATCCGATGCAGCGTGCCTCGTCGATCAGGGCGACGCGGCGCGGCTGCTCGATGCCGTTCCGGGGATCGAGAGGCCGGACTTCGCGACCGAGCAGCGCCGCCAGCTCGCGGATGGCGGCGTCGCCTCCGGGCGGGCATCGATTGATTTCGGCCTCGCCTGTCGCGATCGCCTCCGCGTACGGCCTGCACGCGGGGTAACCGCACTTCGTGCACTGCGTCTGCGGCAGCAGCGCATCGATTCGCCGGACGAGTCCGCTCATCGAGCTGTCGCCAGGCCGCGGACGATTTCGCCGACGAGTCCCGGTCCTCTGTATACAAGAGCGGTATAGAGCTGGACGAGGTTCGCGCCCGCATCCAGCTTTTCGCGAGCATCGGCCGCGCTCGCGATTCCGCCTACCCCGATGACCGCCACGTTCGCGGGAAGCCGCCGCCGCAGTTTCGCGATCACCGCGGTGGCGAGCGCCTTGAGCGGCGCGCCGGAAAGGCCGCCCGACTCGCGGCTCGCGGGAAGGTGCTCGACCCCTTCGCGCGAAGCGGTGGTGTTGGTCGCGATGACGGCGTCGATGCCGCGAGCGGCGACGCGGTCCGCGATCGCTTCGATGCCGCGCTCGTCCAGGTCCGGCGCGACCTTCACCGCCAGAGGAAGGCGTTTTCCGTACTGCTTTGCCAGAGAGTCGCGCTCTGCGGCCAGAGCGGCGAGAAGCGCATCGAGCCTGCTCGCATGCTGCAGCGCCCGCAGGTCCTTGGTGTTGGGCGAGGAGACGTTCGCCGTGACGAAACTCGCATAGGGGTAGACCTTGCGCAGGCAGGCGATGTAATCGTCGGCCGCTCGCTCGTTCGGCGTATCGGAATTCTTTCCGACATTCACGCCGAGAACACCGCGGTAGCTGGAGCGACGAATGTTTTCCGTCAGGGCGTCGACGCCGTCGTTGTTGAACCCCAGGCGGTTGATAAGCGCCTGGGCCTCGGGGATACGGAATAGACGGGGTTTGGCGTTCCCCGGCTGGGCGCGCGGGGTCACCGCCCCGATCTCGAGGAAGCCGAACCCGAGGGCGCCGAGCCCATCGATGTGCCTGCCGTCCTTGTCCAGCCCCGCCGCAAGCCCCACGGGATTAGGGAAATCCAGGCCCATCACGCGCACCGGCACACTCGGCGCGCGAGAAGCGACGAGCGACGCGGCGCCGAGCCGCGCGAGGACATCGAGGGATTTCAAGCCGAGACCGTGCGCCGTCTCCGGGTCGAGCGCGAAGAGCAGCGGCCGGACAGCGCGATAGAGCATGCGCCATTTTACCGCGACGCGACCGGGCGCCCGGCTCAGGAATGAATCTCTTCGCGCGCGAGTTGTCGCCAGGTGCCGTCGACGAAGCCTTCGATCGGCTGGAAATGCGCCTTGTAGGACATCTTGCGGCTGTCGTTGATCCAATAACCGAGATACAGATAGGGCAGGGAGGCGCGGCGGCACTGCTCGATCTGCCACAGGATGTTGTAGGTGCCCAAGCTCGCGCCGGCGGCGTCGGGATCGTAAAAAGTGTAGACCGAGGAAAGCCCGTCGCTCAGCTGGTCGACGATCGACACCATCATGAGCTTGCCCTTGTCGCGGAATTCCACCAGCCGTGTGCTCACCCGGCTCTGCAGCAGGAAATGCGAGTATTGGTCGCGGCTGTCCTGGTCCATTCCGCCGCCGGAATGCCGGCTCGCCTGATAACGAAGATACAGCGAGTAGTGCTCGACGCGAAAGCGCAATCCCGTCACCGCGTGCTGCAGCCCCGCGTGCTTCGCGAGGGCGCGCCGCTGGCTGCGCGAGGCGCGAAACTCCCCGACGGGGACGCGCACCGGGACGCAGGCGCGGCAGTGATCGCAGTAGGGCCTGTAGGTAAAGATGCCGCTGCGGCGAAAGCCGAGGCGCACGAGGTCCGCGTACAGCTCGGTGCCGATCAGGTGGCTGGGAGTCGCCACCTGCGAGCGCGCCATCCGGCCCGGCAGATAGCTGCAGGGGTAGGGTGCAGTCACGTAGAACTGCAGTACGGCATGCGGCAGATCGTTCAGCTTCGACATTGCACCTGCGCGACGGATGCGCCGGACCAGCTCCCCGGCGAGTTCGGATAGTGTATCAACTCTTCGAGCAACCTGGAAAACCGGCGCCGGGGGATCTCGCGCGCGCCCAGGGTCTCCAGGTGCTGCGTGCGCATCTGGCAGTCGATAAGCCCGAACCCGGCCGATTCGAGATGGGTGACGAGAGCCGCGAGCGCGATCTTCGAGGCATCGCGAACGCGGGAGAACATCGACTCGCCGAAGAACACCCGGCCGATCGCCACGCCGTACAGTCCTCCCGCGAGATCCCCGTCGATCCAGGTTTCGACCGAATGCGCGTATCCGAGCCGGTGCAGGCCCCGGTAGGCTTCGATCATTGGGCCGCTGATCCAGGTGCCGGGCTCGCCCTTGCGGGGCGCGGCGCAGCCGGCAAGGACTTCCTCGAAGGCCGAATCGAAGCGCGCTTCATAGGAACGATTGCGAAGGGTTTTCCCGAGAGAGCGCGAAATCTTGAGCTCCGCGGGAAACAGGATCATGCGCGGGTCCGGGCTCCACCACAGGATCGGATCGCCTTCTGAAAACCACGGAAAGATGCCGTGGCGATAGGCCTCGAGCAGGCGCTCGGCGGACAGGTCGGCGCCCGCCGCGAGCAACCCGTTCGGATCCTTGAGCGCCGACCGGACCGGCGGGAAGGGGGTGTCGCGCTCCAGCCAGGGAATCATCCCGCTTTCAGCACTTCACCTGCTGCCTGCAGTACTGCGCCAGCTCGCTCACTATGCAGCGGCTCTCGACGACGGTGCGGGCATGCCCGCCGTGATCGAGGGCGAGGCGGAATTCGTACTTGCTGAAAAACTCGTTGAAAAGCTCGCCGCCCAGGGTTCCGATGGCGTGCAGGCCGTCGTTGTCCCGGTCGTGCTCGAGAAGGATTGCCGCGAGCGGTTGAGGTGCAGGGCCTGCCAGTACCTTCGCGCCCTCGGCCGGATCGTACTGGCTGTGCTCGGAGCAGCAATGGATGACGTGAGCGAACTTGCTTCCGGGTGACATCTCGTTGCGGTAGCTGATGAAGCTGATCTCGCGGGTGGGGTAGGTGAGCCGATGCGAACAGATCGCCGAATAGGCGACGATGCTGTGGTCCGCGCCCACGCCGCCCGGCCACTGGTAGGTCTGTTCCCTTGCGGTTTTCAGCTGCGCCGATACCATGGTCGGCTTGCCGAGATTCAACAGAAAGCAGGGTGTTCCGGCAAACGGGTAGTGAAAAATGAAATTCCGGTTTGCGGGGAGCGCGTGCGCCTCGAGAGGCCGGTCCGACGAGTCGATGAGCCGGGCGCGGGAATAGAACCGCGGGCTCGCGTCGGCGGGCGTCGCAGGCATGGAAGCGGCCAGCGCCGAGGCGGCGCAGGCGAACATGAAATCGCGTCTGTACATGGGAAATCCGTCGCAACGCTAAGGGGTGCGGGTCGAGGTGTCAACTGGCCGGCCCCGGACTGCGGTCACTTCGGCGGCAGGATTTCGCCGGCATGAAATCCGAACGCCCCCGCCTTGCGGTCTGCGTAGAAATAGCGCAGCGTCGTGGAGATGGTGCGAAACGCGATTTCCTTCCATGGAATAGCGCTCTCGCGGAACAGCCCGACTTCCAGGGTTTCCTCGCCCGGGCCGAAGTCGCGGTCGAGCAGCCGGGCGCGGTAGAAGACGTGGACCTGGTCGACGTGCGGCACCGACAGAAGCGAGAACACCTCGCCCAGCTCGACGCGTGCTTTCGCCTCCTCCGTGGTTTCCCGAAGCGCCGCTTGCGAGGTGGTCTCGCCGAGCTCCATGAATCCTGCGGGGAGCGTCCACAGTCCGTGACGCGGCTCGATCGCGCGCTTGCAAAGGAGCACTTGGTCTTTCCACTCGGGGATCGTGCCGACCACCACGAGCGGATTGCGATAGTGAATGGTCCCGCAGTTGTCGCATACGGAGCGAGGGAGCGAATCGCCGGGCGGCACGCGCAGCGCCAGCTTGGCGCCGCACTTGGAGCAGAAATTGAGCGGAGGGGAAGGCACGCGGACTATGATAGCGGACGCCGGATCAGCGCCGGAAGCTCGGTAAGGCTCCCGATGACATGATCGGGCGTCGCCCCCAGTTCGTCGACGGGCGCGCCGGTACGGTTGATCCAGAACGTGCGGAAACCGAAAGACTTCGCTCCGCAAGCATCCCAGCAGTTGCTCGAAACAAAACCGATCGTCGGCTTCGGTACGCGCAGCCTTTGCGCCGCCAGCCGGTACACGGCGGGAGCGGGCTTGTAGATTTTTCTCTGGTCGACGCTGATGACGATCCCGATCAAGCCGCGAAGCCCGGCGTTCGCCACCAGCGGGCGCAGCATCGCGGGCGAGCCGTTCGAGAGAATGGCGAGCTTGAGTCTCGAATCCCTGAGCGCGGCGAGTGCGTCGCGGACCTCGGGAAAAATCGTGAGCTTCAGATAGGCGCGCGTGAGGCTGCGGCGGCGCTCTTCATCGACCGGGAGCCCGAGCGCAGCGCAGGCGTAGCGCAGACTGCCTTCCGTGATCCGCGCAAAATCCTCGTAGCGCCGCATCAGACTGCGCTGCCAGGTGTATTCGAGCTGCTTGGCGCGCCAAAGCTGGCTCAATGCCGCGCCTTTGCCCGGCCACAATTGATCGCACAGCGCGGCCACCGAATGCACGTCGAAGAGCGTGCCGTAGGCGTCGAACACGATCGCGCGCAGGGGCGCCAGGGATTTCTCCAGGGAACGTGGGTGACGACCCGAGTATACTCGCGCCCGTGCAACCGCCCCACGCCGTCACGACGACAGCGGGCCTTCCTCCGTCGCAGATCACGCTTGTCTCGCGAATCAGCCTGGCGCTGTTGGGGCTGATGGTTTCGCTTCCGTTCCTGAATTTCCACCACAGTCTTCCGCTGCCCACGTTCTACACGGAGTGGGCGGCCTTTGTCCTCGGGACGGCGGCGCTGCTAGCGCTCGCACTCGCTCGGGGAAAACAGACCGGGCTCCCGCCTCTTTCGCTCGGATTGATCGGCCTGATGCTCGTCCTGCTGATTCAAGTCGCGCTCGGCATGGTCGCCTACGCCGAGCGCAGCCTCCTCGGCGCGCTGTACGCGCTGTGGGCGGCTTTGCTCGTGTGGCTCGGCGCGCACCTGCGCGAGCGCTGCGGCCTTGAGCGACTCGGACTCGTCCTGCAGGTATCTGTCGCATTCGGCGGATTCCTGGTGGCGATCACGGGTTTCATCCTGTATTACCAGATTGATTGGGCCGGCTTCCGGCTGATCTCGGGACCCGGAATGGATGGGATGTACGGAACCATCGCACAGCGAAACAACTTTGCCAATTACCTGGGCTGCGCGCTTGCGTCGGTGGTTTTCCTTTTCGGACGCCGCCGGCTGAGTCTGCCCCTCGCGACGCTGCTGGCCGCTCCGCTCCTGCTAGGCCTGGTGCTTTCGATTTCGCGCAGCGCCTGGATCTACGTGCTGCTCGTATCGATCTCGGCTTGCTGGACCTTCTGGCTCGGCGACCGCGGACGCCTCAAGCCGCTCGTGGTCTTCGCCTTGGGCATGTTGATTCTGTTCGCCGGTCTGAACGTCGTCGTCAGCCAATTTCCGGGGTTCGCCGGAGTGGGGGGACAGACGCCGACCCTCGGCGGGCGCTGGATGCAGACTGTCGCGTCCGATTCGATCCAACTCGGCGTGCAGATCCGGATCTACCTGCTCAAGGAAGCGTGGGCGATGTTCGCAGGACACCCCTTGCTCGGGGTCGGGTTCGGTGAATTCGCATGGAATCTGTTCGATCAAGGCGCGGGCTTCGACGGGCGCCACTCTGCGATGGCAATCCACGCACACAATGCATTGCTGGATCTGCTCGCGGAGACCGGGCTGCTCGGCGCGCTCTGCGTGCTCGTGCCGCTCGCGCTGTGGCTGAGGGCGTTTCGTTGGTCGAAGCCGGATCTGAACACTGGCTGGATGCTGACGCTCATCGCGATTCAGGCGTCGCACAGCATGGTGGAATACCCGCTCTGGCACGCCAATTTTCTCGGGCTCACGGCCCTCCTGCTGGGCGCGGCTCCCCAGCCGCTCGTCGCCTTGCGCTCAAGCCGCTTTCGGCAGGGCGCACTCGGGCTGGTGCTCGCGGCGGGAATTGCGGCGCTAGTCATGGTGTTTTCCGACTATCGAAGCTTCGAGCGCTGGTACCGGCAGGCGGACGCCTCGCAGCGGAGAAACGAGCCGCTCTCCCAGGAGCTGAAGGATTTCGCGGACCAGCGCGCGAGCTCGTTGTTCGCCGGGTATTACGACCTCCTCGGCTCCGAGCTGCTAGCCCTGAACCGTGAGGACGTGGACGCAAAACTTGGACTGAACACCTATGCCCTGCGGTTTATCCCGATTTCCACTGTCGCGTTCCGGCAGGCGGTCCTGTTGAGCCTGAAAGGCGACCACGACGGGGCGGCCAGGATGTTTTTCCGGCTTGCGACGGTGTATCCGAATACGCTGCGCGATCATCTGCGGCGCCTCGAACAGATGGCGCGCGAGGATCCGGCCGCATTTGCCGCGTTTACCGCCGAGACAAAGCGCGTGTACGAACAGGTGACCCGCTAACCGCATGCGCGCTCCCTTGCTCCTCCGCTCCAGCCTCGTCTTGTGCGGGCTGCTGGTTTCGGCTCCTTTTCTGAACCCCTACCACAGCTATCCCCTGCTCACTTTCTATACGGAGTGGCTCGCCTTCGCGATCGGGCTCGCTGCCCTTGCGGCGATTGCAATGGCTCCTTCGGGCGCCGCGGTGCCGGTACCGGCGATTTGCGTCGGCCTTTTCCTCCTGACGGCTTTGCTCGTCCTGCAGGCGGCCCTCGGACAGGTGGCGTACCCATTGCGCAGCGCGACCGGAGCGCTCTACGCGATTTGGGCGGGCCTGCTCGCGATGCTGGGCGCCTGGCTGCGCAGCGAGCTCGGAGAGGCTGCGGTTTCACGCGCCCTGCAATGGTGGGTCGCGGCAGCGGGCCTGTTCGCCGCCGCAAGCGGGTTCGTTCAGTATTATCACCTTCCGCTGCCTGCCGCCGGCGCTTACGTGGCCGCACAACCGATCAACGCGATGTTCGGCACGGTGAACCAGCCCAACAATTTCGCGGATTATCTCGGATGCGCGGTGATCTCCGTCGCTTTTCTCCACGCGCGGAATGCGCTGAGTCTCCTTCCCGCGCTCCTGGTCGCGCTCCCCCTGGCGGCAGGCATGGCGCTGTCCGGTTCGCGCGGCTCCTGGGGTTATCTCGCCATCGCGCTCGCCCTCGTACCGCTCCTTCGCCTCGGCGGTCATTCACGAGAGGCAAAGCGAATCCTCCAGCTGGCGTGCTTTGCGCTGGCGGTGTTCCTGCTGGTTCAGATTCTGAATCTGTACACCGGGATCTTCGTCGGGCCCGAAGGCAGACCGAGTTCCTCCGGGGAGCGTCTGATCCGCTACCTGGAGATCGGAGGCACGGGAGAGCGACCGATACGGCTCCAGCTTTTCCTGTATGCGTGGTTGATGTTCCTTTCGAACCCTCTTCTCGGCGTCGGGTTCGGGGAGTATGCCTGGCGCGCGTTTGAATTGTCGGCTGAGTTGGGGGGCGGTTCGCCTCCGGGTCTGGACCGTCACAGCCACAACCTGTTCCTGCAGTTGCTCGCCGAGACCGGGATCGCGGGCCTGTTGTGTGTCGGAATTCCCCTGGTCTCCTGGTTTTGGCGGATGCCGTGGCGCAGCCTGACCCCGGACCGGTGCTGGATGATCGGAGTCCTCGCCGTCATCGGATTGCACAG
>WNGQ01024198.1_pt1 | contig 10091 bp, 4 predicted proteins | sample 5407661 | NCBI WGS metagenome assembly WNGQ01 (sample SAMN13153382, study PRJNA577476) | soil metagenome | isolation source: 60 cm soil or saprolite under Garry oak tree replicate 2 | place: USA:California | collected 2016-06-15 | reverse complement strand
AATGTTACCCTCCATCTATCGTCGTCAGTTGCCACCTTTGTCGCATATCTATGAGAATAGGCGTGCCTGCTCCGCCATCGTCCGCCCTAGTCTCTCTGCCGCGCCGCTGATGTCGGACCATTCGACGACGAGACTGTTGTATGCCAGCGCCTCGTCCGCCCACTTCTTGCGCTCGCACACCGTGTAGAGCCGGTAGGCCAGGTCCCGAGCCACCTCGCCGTAAGCCCCGACGTGCTCGAGGATGCTCGCTGCTCCCGCGTCACCATGTTCTTGCAGCGCCCGAATAAGACGCTGCGTGACCTCCCAGACGGTGAGCCGCTTCGCCGTGGCCGGATTCCAGTTGCTGGAAAACTCATTCCGACGCAGCAGCCGCACCTTGCCACCTTGAGCCCGCAGGATGCCAGCTTCAACGAGGGCACCCACAGCGGTGTTCTTAGCCTTGGAGAGCGTCTCAGCAACACCATACGGGCCTTCCTCAATGCCATACTGCTCAAACCAGGCAACGGCCCAGCGTGTATCGGCATCGTACTCGCCCTCCTGCTCAGCCAGCACTTCATCGAGCGTCTGGTTGATGAGTTGGAGTGCCGTTCGCACGCGCATGGGCGTGCCATCTGATTCGAGCACTTTGCTGTAGCGCGAGAAGACAGCCATACCAGGGCCGATGGCGGATTGGGCCAGATCCACAGGCGCGATGTTGCCGCGCTGCAGGTCTTTGAGAGCCTTTGGCAGCTCACGCTTGAGGGCATTCAAAAAGTCGCGCCGGGTGGTGAGGGGTGCATCCGTGTGGCGAGCGCGACAAACGAGGATGATGGAGGAGGCTAGGGCATTGCTATCTAATACGCGTATTCGATTACCTAATTCTGTACGCATAGGCCAGGTGCCATTGATAGCGAAGCCAGCTTTGAGCAACCCCTCCAACATGGTTTCCCATCCAGTAGAGGCATTCACCTTGCTAATAGCGTACTCGTCATTAACCTCTTTTGATTCAGTCTGTTTAAAAGCGTAATAAATGGTAAGGGGGTAGTTATGATGCTGGGCCTCGCGCATGCCAATGAAAACTCTCCTCAGTCCTTCCTCAAAGAACAGCTGAGCCCCTGCTCGACCGTTATGGCGGATTTGGTCAGCGACAAGTTCCTGGCTCTTGGGCACGAGTAAGGTACTAAACAGATCCGGATAGACCTTATTCAGCGAACGGCGTAGCCAAACATAGAAGAAGTCGCTCAAGTCAGCGTTTATGTAGACACTTCTCAACCTGACCAAAGAATTGCGGAGGGTCCGTCGAGGCACCAGGGGGCTACAACGCGGCCCTTGACCTCATCCATACAGCCCTGCGGGCCGAAAGCGAGGGTGAAAGGTAAACTGGTGTGCTGGGACGTACGACCCTCGCTTTCGCTCTTCGAGTGTAATGGATGAGGTCAAGGGAAGCTGTGCCCGCGTTGCTTCACGCCCCCCGATGCCATGAGCACCATGTTCGCTCTCCGAAGAGCCTCCGGCGGGCCTCAGCTCAGGCTCCTGGTGCCAGGTGCGCTGAGCTGTCCCTTGCCTCTCACCATGTCAGTCCTCCGCCTCAGGACCATCAAGTGGCTCACCAAGATCGGCAAGGAGTTCTTCACATCGCCTGGCAACACGTTGATGTCGTCCCACTTCCGCCATCCAGCCCCGAGCAGCAGCATCCTCGGCAAGGAAGAGTTCCACTTTCCGCCGATGACGCAGACGTGGGGCTTTCTGTCGTGTCGTCAGGAACTTCGCGCAAAAGAGGTACAGGTCACATTCACACGGCCCTTCTTCTGGAAGACGGAGGCAGTGCCCCAGCTCCAGTTCGGTCTTGAAGAAGTTACATTTCAGCCAATCGATGTCAGCGCCTGACAATGTTCCAGCGTGGAGGATCTCGGCTGCAGGTCCGGCAATGGGCGCTCCTGGCTCAAGCGCAGCCTGGTAATCCTCGAGTACCTCTTCATCGGTGATGTCCAGGTAACGCATGGTCATGGCTGCACTGGCATGACCGAGGATCTTCATGATGGTGCGCATTCTTGCCTGTCGTCGCGCAAGCTGTGTGCCGACCGTATGGCGGAAGCGATGCGCAGTGACGGTCGGTTTTCCCTCTGCTGTGAGTAGCCCAGCTTCGCTACAGGTCGTATGTAAGGCACTCGTAAACAGGTAGCTCGCCGAAAGCACCTTTCCGTGCTGCATGAAGAGATAGCGTGTCATCACCCCCGTCTTCGGATCGCGGAGGCCTCGTTCCCCCTTGCGTTGTTCCTGCAGCACTCGTATGGCCTCAGCCGCTTCTCTGTGGATCGGCACCATGCGCTCTTTGTAGGTTTTTCCGGTAGGGAGACGAAGGCGTGGCGTCCCATCTGGGTAGCTGTCCAGGCAGTCGATTGACAACCGCACGATTTCATCGCGCCTGGCCCCACTCCAGCGAGCAATGAGGAGAGCGGCCCGTTGATAGGGACAGGAAAGTGCACGAATGGCTTGCATTAAACGTGCAAGCTCATGCTCAGGAATGTACCTGGGGACCCGCTGAGGCACTTTGGGGAGGTCTCCACTCTGCAAAAGCGGTCGCTGCGGTCCATCCTCCCATTGCCAGCGTGCGGTCTCTTGGCAGAAAACGGAGAGGCACGAAAGAGCCCCTCGTCTGGTCAGCGTGGCGAGGGGACGCCCGGTACGTGTGCTGGTCATCGTGTTGAGTGCCTCGGCGTACTCCGTGATATGCTCTCGCGTCACCCCTGCCAACGTCTCTACATCGGGATGTGCTTGCGTCAGCCACGAGACAAATCGATGCAGGTCTTGCTCGTATCCTGCAACGGTACTTGGCTGATCGGTCAGGCGGAGCACTGCAAGGTACCGAGCAATCACCGCTTCCATACGTGGTTTCATCACTCGGTGCCTCGGCTCTTGAAGGCATGACTTGCGAGGTTCTGTCGTGACTTGGCCTCGATGATACAATACCACCTGTAAGACGTGCAAGTAGGACATGTAATAGGCTCTCCTGGCGCGATAGCGTTCGCTTGATCCATAAAACAGGGATACATCGGGGCGTTCACCAAAGAGGAGAACTGCTTCGGTGAACTCGGCAAGCACCTTGGTATCAATCCCTTCGACACTGGTGATGGCTGTGTGGAGGAAAATCCGTCCGACGGTCCACTGAAGCGCAGCAAGCGCGGTCAGCCGGTCGTAGCCAAGCACCACTGCCTCTTCAACCAGCTGCTCTACGCCCAAATCTCTTCCCATGTGGGTGAGTATCTCCAAGATATCCAACCGATAAACGGCAATGAGCCATTCCCAGTCGAAGCGCGCATAGCCATGCAGGACTAAGTACAACAAGTAGCGTCGCGCCTCATAGGAAACCCGGGAGAATAGCTCATTTCGGTCCTCTCCATAGAGACGACCAACCCGCTCGGCCAATGGCTTTTGGAACCACAGGTGCAGGTCTGGGTAGCTTCGTACAAACCTTGAGCGAAACCCGAGGAGATGGTGTCTTTGTCGTAGGTTCTCGGTATATGCTTGGATGAACCGGGTGTACTCCTCGGCACTCGCGTGCTGGCAAGAAGGCAGGAGGGATTCACTGCGGATGCTAGATGCGGTCATTCCGCCACCTCCTCGCCGAGGGCACGCTGGTACTCAGCAACCATGAGCGGATCGGAGACCTGGGTGTAGATGCGTGTCGACTCTGGTGAAGCGTGGCCTAACCGCTTTTGGAGCGTCAGTTCACGCATGCCTCCCTCCCACATACGGGTCGCATGGGTATGCCTGAGCGCGTGGGGGGTGATCCACGGGTCACGAATATGCAGCCGTTCGCAGTGGCGCTCAAACAGTTTGACCAGGGCATGGTAACTCAAAGGTTCACCTCGTTTTTTGCCATGGCCGCCAACCAGAAAGACATAGGGGCTGCCGCTCTCTGTTGGTCGCTCCTGCATCACGTAGGTATTGAGGGCCTGGAGTGTTTGCGGTTCATGCAGATCAACCACGCGTTCCGTTCGTGATTTGGTTCTCGCCCCCTTGGGATGCTCCGTACGATAGCGAATCAAGACGCGCCGCCGACCATACTGGATATCCTCCAGGTGCAGGGTGAGCACTTCGCCAGGGCGCAGTCCTCCGTGCAACATCAGCAAGACCATCGCTCGATCACGCCACAGGTGAAAGGACTCCAGCAGCTGTGTCACCTGCTCTTCACTCATCGGGCGAGGCACGCGTTGGACGGTTTTGACTCGCACGATACGGCGCACTGGTCGCTGTCTACTGGCGCGACCCATAAAGGGTTGATGCCGGTCGGAGACACGAGCACTCGCAGGGTCATCTCTCGTTTGAATGGGATTCTCTCGCTGCGTGAATTGGTCTGAGAGGATCAGGTATTCGTAAAAAGATGAGACGGCAGCAAACGTGCGATTGATCGTTGGAGGTGAGAGACGGGTTGTCGATTGGTCGCTCTCCGTGGTGCAAAGGACCAGCCCTAATCGTCGTGCTTGTTTGCGGCTGGGAACCTCGCGCAAGTATTCAAGGAAAGCCAATGCATGCGCTGGAGTGAAGTCCTCATAGGTGAGCTGGTGTTGCGTGAGAAAGGTCATGAAATGGAGCAGATCGAAACAGTAAGCAGACAGCGTATTGGGAGAGTACCCCCGAGCGCGCAGATGCCGCATGAAGCCGGAGACTACGGCAACGGGCCGATCTCCAGAAGCTCAAAGGTCACGTCATGGTTACTACTGGTTTGGACACGGCGTACTCGCATGTATCACTTGCTCCTTCTGTATGGGACACCTGTTGTTAGTATGAACAGGTGCTATACAAGGGTACAAGTGTCTACATAACCGCATAAGGTACGTTATCATAATAAGGTGGATCAGTAGAGATGAGAGGATGAGTAAGGTCGTTTAGGATGGCAGTGGCATCGAGTTGCTTGGAAGCGCCTAACCTTACGGCAGGCAGGACTTCAACGACCTTGGCGACCCATTCCACACTTGGCGTCCAGGTTCCTGATGACATGCAGAATGGGTTCCCTTCGGCAAAATCCCAACTCATCGGGATTGCTTGCCGAGCAAAGGTGTTCCGCAACTGGAGCTTCGATGGACTTGCATCCCATGTACAAATTGTTGAGTGCCGATCCACGACTCTATCGACCGCCAGTGCCAAATAGGTTGCCACAGCATTTGAGTATGCTATATTGCCGCCAGAGTCTTCTAGCACCTGCTCTCGTGCCTCGCTCACTAGATCACTAAAGGTGATCAATGCCATGAGCTGGCGAGGAGTGAAGAGATCACGGTGGCGCGTCATACCATATCGTGGTGCTGCCATATACTGCGGATGTGTAGAGAGTTCAGTTTCGGACTCCCACTTAGGTTTTGCCTCCTGAGCGATGGCTTCATGCTCCTCATCAGGTGGCAGATATATCCGTTCCCTTTTTCCTTCGGCCACGATCGCCATCATCTGCGCGCCCATACGCCCGGCTTTCCCTTCGGTACGCACGTGGTCAAGGGGCACTGAACTGCCGCAGACAATGCACTTTGCCCCCAACCGATTCACTGTACCCTCTGGGGCGCCTGCCCCATGCCGTACCTCGAAGCGCACTGCCTTCACAGTGCGATCCACCATCGGTTCGACCCATGCCTCCTTGCCCTGCCTAGTTGAGAGCCAAAATTTGTTTACCAATGGCATTTGTGCACCGCAGGCCGGGTTTGGACACTTGACCGTACGTGCCCAGATCCAGGCGATCACAGTCGCCTCGCTGCTTCCGTATTCCTTGGGCAAATGCACCTTTGGGTAGAGATGCCCGATGCGCTTCCATGCTTCGTCGCGCATCCAATTGCCGTAGTAGCGGATATCCTCAGCCAGCCCATGTGCGCCATGCCACTCACCCTGCAAGAGGCGGGAGTTGGCGGTAGGTTGGACTGGCGGTTGTCCGGCGAACTTCGGTGGAATCTCGATCAGTGCCTTATTGATCAGTACCGCCACCGGATTCAGATCGCTGGCCAGTGCCTCCAACCCTAGCCGCTGTGCCTCTAACGGAATCGAGCCTCCACCACAGAAAGGATCCGACACAGGCGGGGCGTACTGTTTGAGCGCGGTGACCACTTCGGCAGAAGTCATATTGCGGGGAAGGGATATGCCGTAGTTGCGTGCAGCGCTGCGGGCGATCTCGACGCGGGCTGCGTGCAGTACTGCCTCATTAGTTATGTTATCCCACTTGACCAGGTCTTCGATGATGCGGAAGAGCCTTTGACGCTCGGTTACTTGTAACTCTTCAGTCGGGAACTCATCGGGTCGGCTTGAGGGGTCATCCACCATTTGGGCGAAGAGCACAGCTCGGCAGGTAGCCAGCGGTTTGCGTGACCACCACAGGTGCAATGTCGAGGGATGCCCGAAGCGAAGGGACTTCTCGCGGGCGGACTCTTTGTTGAGGGCCTCGAGAGGCAGGGCGATCTCGATCAGCTTTTTGCGATACTCAGGCATTTCCTCCAGCCTTTCCTAAGTGGTTTTGATAACGTAATCAATAGTGTTTGCAGATTCGATTCTCGAATAGAGAGCAAGCGGAATAGCTCTCTACTACGCAGCTTTTGAACCCTATCAATGTTTTTGGCTAACAGCAGCTTCTGTCTGATAGGCTAACACAAAGACATCGACATAGATGGAACGTTGTTCATCAGTCGGAGGCTCTTGATCCTCGTAGAAGCCCGTCAACTGCTCATCAGCACATTGGCGTATCCGCTCTACATTTGTGAGAGCATGTGGATAGTCATTTCGGGCCTGAATTGCACCATTATGCTTCCCAACAAGTCGTAATTTCTTTTCTTCTGCAGCATCGATCAACCATTGAGTGAGGTTGTCTGTTCTGGCAGTAATGTAGTCCCAAAGTAGAAAAGGTATCTCAATGGTGATGCGTTGATATGGTCCTATACGTTGTTTAGGGCGCCCGGGTCTTCGCTTCTCTTGTTTGTTCATTCTGTCTCACCTCCCAAAAAGAAACATATAGCGTATGCTTATAATTATATTCGTACGAAATTAATTTGTCAAGAGGTTACGGTGCCAATTTCTAGCCACTTTGGTGAACACAATGTGTGATCTTCACCAGGCGCGCTGCCGTTGCCTTTCAAAAATGCGGATACAAGACCTCATCATAGGCACAGCCTTAAAGGTCTCTTGGCTCATCCACCCTCCGCTTTGTCAGATCCAAGTATCGTGATTCGCTACACTTTCCATACCAGTAAGGTGCTAGAGAAAGAATGATTTCGTCAAAGCTATCGTATTTGTTGATAAACGAGTATGGATATCTAATGACGTCATCACAAGTTGCAACGTTTCATGGAGAGCCTTTCCCCCAAATCGCCTGCCTGATCGGCTTTGTAGCAACTTAGTCCCAGAATGTCCAGGAGTCTGGCTTACGCCACGATCTCCGCCCTCGATAGCAACTCCCTGATGGCGTAAGTAACGCTTGTGACGCCGAAATCTGGCTCACGGGTGAATGGACGAGAGATGTAACTGGGGACACCTACTATATCACCATCCACCTCTACGATCGCCAGAATGAACTCGTCCGGCTTGTTCAGCGCCGTCAAAATCTCATTCTTGGTGAGTGTCACGGTGTCCGCGCCAACCACGCGCCCCTTCACCTCGATGAAGCGCAGCTTGCCAGTGCCCAGCACCTGCGACTCGATATCATAGCCGCACTTCTCGGCGCTCACATCCCGCGGCACGAAGCCCAGCGCTTGCTCGTATGCGATCACAGCTCCCATTGCCGCTCGCTCGATGCGGTGCGTCTCACGGGCCAGGGCACTGAGTGTCTCATCAGACTCGCCACGTAGTTTTGCGAGCAGCCCTGCTGGGATCACCAGCACACCACCGGTGACGATTGGCGGCAGTGCCGAGATCTGGCGCTCTTGTTCTAGCTCCTCCATACGTCGCTGTAGCCGTGCCTGCAACTCGTCGGCGCGCTGGCGGGCCCTGGTCGAGTTGAGGCTGAAGGTCTTGCCTGCCTCCTCCTGCCGACGGAGTTGCGCTGCCCGGTGGTCCCAGTAGTTGATCTCCTTGGTTAACCGGTCCTTCACCGCGGCCATCGTCTTGCGGATCAACTCCTCCTTGCGCCCTTTCACCTCAGCCAGGTGCTGCGGCACCAGCGTCGTGATGGCGAAGGTGAGCGCCTGCTGCTCGATCTGCTCGCGCAGCGCCAGGCTGGTCAGTACCTGCTCAACGAGCATGTGCTCATCCTCGCGGAGCGGGCGGTAGTCCAAATACGGGGCGTATCCCGCCATGTGCGCTGTGCCGGCGGCATCCAGCTCGACAAATTGCATCTGGCGCGAGACGACGCGGCGATTGCCCGCGCGGTCGTTGCGGGCATCCTGGATGACATGCTCTAGATAGACCAGCGCTCGCGGCTCTTCGCCCGGATCGTTCGGGTCCACCAGTACTGCCCCCCGCTTTAAGAGATCCCGGTAGCGCTCCAACACGAGGTCAATAGTAGCGTCGAGCAGTGGATGGCCGGGGCAGACGAAGGCGGCAAGAGGCTTGCCGGGCATGGAGATCAGCGCTTTCTCAAAGGTGATGCGCTCGTAGCGCGGCAGCACCGCCTCCCCCGCGCCGATCTGGCGGTCTCGACTACGGATGACAGCCGGCACGTGTGTGATTTCGTAGCGTCCAGCTTCGCGCACGCGCACGCTGCCGCCCAGGAGCTTGAACGCCGCCAGGAAGAAGTCCGCGATGAAATGCGGTTGGAGCCGCCGCGCCTCCGCTCGCTCCATCTCTTCGCGGATCGCCCGGACCTGGCTGGCATCCAGCGTATCACGAGCCAGTGCCCGCTCCTCGAGGAGCTCACGCAGCCGCTCGCGGTCCAGCGCATTGTCCACCGCCTGGTTGAGCCGGGCGCGCACCTCCGGCTGGTCGCCGTAGCGAATAGCCCGCAGCACCAGTTCGCGTAGGGGCTGGTTCTCGAAGCGCACCCGGCCCAGCACGTCAAAGACCTGGCCTCCCAGCGCCTTGCGTTCTTCCTCCAGCTTCTCGAAGAGCCGCTGGAAGACCTCGCCTTCGCGCGTTTCACTGGCGACTAGGTTCCACAAGTGGCAGACCTCCGTTTGACCGATACGGTGAATGCGCCCAAAACGCTGCTCCAGCCGATTGGGATTCCAGGGCAGGTCGTAATTGACCATCAGGTGCGCCCGCTGCAGGTTGATGCCCTCGCCCGCTGCGTCCGTTGCCACCAGCACCAGCGCCTCTGGATCGTTCAGGAACTGCTCCTGCGCGTTGCGCCGCACCTGGCGACCTATGCCGCCGTGGATGATGACGACTGCTTCGGGACGTCCCAGCAATGTGCGGATGCGCTCGGTCAGGTAGTTGAGGGTGTCGCGGTGCTCCGTGAAGATCACCAGCTTGCGCCGTGCGCCGGAGGCCTCGAACATCTCGGCGTTGTTCTGCAACAGCGCAGCCAGCTCCTCCCACTTGCGGTCCGTTTGGCTCAAGCGCACCCGCTGGGCCAGCGCCTGGAGCCGGGTCAGGATGGCGATCTCGGCCTCCAGCTCGCGAATGGTGCGGGCTGCGGAGGCCTGGTCTACCACCTGCTCTTCGAGTTCCTCCACCTCTGCATCAGGCGCGTCATCCAGGTCGTCCAGATCATCCGCTGTGAGTGTGGGCAGGTCCTGGGCAAGCTCCAGGTGTGCCTCCGCTCCGCGCTTCAAGAGTTGCTCCTCCCGCAGTCGCTTCTCCAGGCGCTCGTGCCGTCGTCGCAGCGACTGGTAAATGGCCTCAGGTGAGGAGGCGAGCCGCCGTTGCAGGATGGTCAGGGCGAAGCCCACAGTTCCCTTGCGCCCTTCGTTGTTGAGCGCATCAGCGCGGTTGAACTCATCCCGTACGTAGTCGGTGACCTGCTTGTACAGGTCGGCCTCCAGTGGCGAGAGCGCATAATTTACGGGATAGGCGATGCGCTCGGGGAAGAGGGGCTTGCCGTCGAACTTGAGCAGCTTCTCCTTGACGAGCCGTCGCATCATGTCCGAGGCATCGGTGGTATGCACGCCCTCGCGGAAGCGCCCCTCGAAGCGGTCGCCGTCCAACAGGGCCATGAAGAGTTGGAAGTCCGCCTGCTTGCCGTTGTGTGGCGTGGCGGTCAGCAGCAG
>WNGQ01016363.1_pt1 | contig 10091 bp, 8 predicted proteins | sample 5407661 | NCBI WGS metagenome assembly WNGQ01 (sample SAMN13153382, study PRJNA577476) | soil metagenome | isolation source: 60 cm soil or saprolite under Garry oak tree replicate 2 | place: USA:California | collected 2016-06-15 | reverse complement strand
GGCACGCCCGACACGCGGCGTGAGCTGCCGCAGCGCGGATACTGTCACTTGCCCGGGGTGATGGCGGGAGCATCGGCGGTGCTATTGACACCGCTGTGAGAACGGAATCCCGCCGATGCTCCCGGAGGGGACCCTACCTGCTTCGCTGCAGGTGCTGCTGGCAATGTTCCAGCCGTGCTTTACCGCCCCGTCGTTCCGCACGTTCTGTGCGCTGGCCTGCGGGTTCTGGGCGCAGACCGGCCGGCGGACGGTGTGCGGGATGCTGACCGGCGCGGGCCTGGCCGGGATCTGCCCGCACCACCGGGCGCATTATTTCCTCGCCCGCGCCCGCTGGCAGCCCGGTGACCTCGGCCTTGCCCTGGCCCGCCTGGTGGTGAAGCTGCTGATCCCAGCAGGGGCGCCAGTCACGGTCGCGATCGATGACACGCTGTTCCGCCGCCGCGGCCGCAAGGTCTGGGCGGCATCGTGGTTCCATGACGGGTCAGCGGCCGGGAAGGACAAGACCGGCTTCGGGAACAACTGGGTCATCGCCGGGATCATCGTTGCCCTGCCGATGGTCTCCCGGCCGGTGTGCCTGCCGGTGCTCGCGAAGCTCGTGGTCAAGGGCACGAACTCCGGATCCCGGCTGTGGCTGGCCCGCCGCATGACCGAGGACCTGGCCGCCGCCCTGCCCGGCCGCACCGTCTGCGTGGTGGCCGACGCCGCCTACGCCGGGAAGGAACTGCGGAACCTGCCCGCATGCGTGACCTGGACGACCAGGCTGCGCAAGGACGCCGCCCTGCACGAGCTGCCGCCGCCGCGCACCGGCCGCCGCGGCCGGCCCCGCGTCAAGGGCCCGCGGCTGCCCGCCCTGGGCGCAATCGCCGCTACCGCCGCCTTCGCGCCAGTCACCGTCACCCGCTACCGGAAGACCGCCACCGTGCAGGCCGCCGTGTTCACCTGCCTGTGGTACACGGTCTTCGGCACCCGGCCAGTCCAGGTCGTCCTGGTCCGCGACCGCGCCCCCGGCGGCTACGACATCGCCCTGGTCACCACCGACCTGGACGCCAGCCCCGCCCAGGTAATTGAGCGGTATGCGGCCAGATGGTCCATCGAGGTCGCGTTCGAGGACGCCCGGCAGGTCTTCGGCGCCGGGCAGGCCCGCAACCGCACCGCCCGCGCGGTCCGTGCCACCATCCCGTTCACCCTGGCCTGCCAGACCCTGGCCATCATCTGGTACGCCACCGCCGGCCACGATCCCGCCGACGTCGCCGAGCACCGGGCCCGCGCTCCGTGGTATGCCGCCAAGACCGAGCCATCCACCGCTGACATGGCCGCCAAGCTCCGCCGCGTCCTGATCGCCGCGAAATTTCGGCTGCCTCGCCCTGGCCAGCCGACACCCGCGGAAATCAGCGCCATCCGCCTGGCCTGGGAAACCCCAGCCGCATAAGTGAGAAAGTCGAGGGAATACCAAAGATTCCCTTAATTTCGTTGAGAAAGCGCTCCGCCTGTTCAGCGGAACCTATTTTGTCTAGTTCATCCACGCCAATGAAGACCCGGAAGCCGCGCTTATGAACGGTGCTGGCCACGCTGCGGGCAAAGCTGCGGAACTGGTCGACGATCTCGGGGTAACTGAGAGGCTGTTCGGCGCGCGAGATCCCGCGGGCCAGCTGACCCTGAGTACCACCAGGAAGATTAACGCCGCCCGAAAGACCCGAGGTGCGGGTCTGCAGGTAGCGGACCTTTGCTAGCTGCTTCTTAGCGCTCGCGATCAGGTCCCGCTCATCACCGTCGCGTTCCTCGCGCCCCAAATCCCAGCGCTCCACCAGGCGGACCATCGCCCGAACGAAATCCACCGCCCCAAGGCAAATCACCACGATGGCGGCGTACTTTACTATCCCCGCCTGGATTGACAAGTGGGCTGCGATCGAGCGTTGCCAGCGCCACAGGGCAGCCACCGCGCCACCAAAAATGATAACCCGCCACAACAAAGAATAGGCTATGCTGCTGACCAACTTCAGCCAGGAAAAAAGCTGAATCATGCGATCTTTGCGAGATCGCTCTGGACCATATTTTTGGATTACCGCCTGGCAGAATGTTGCAAACAGGTGCAGCACGAAGTCCTTGGCCGCATAGTCGACCGGCGCGGCCACCATGCACCGCAGGTTGCGAGAGGTATCTTGCCCTGAGCCTTGGTCGCCCGGCCAGTTTTTACTGATCCCGCCGAGATGCTCGTCAGCTACACCATTCTCCTCACAGTATTGGCGGATAAGCATCGACTTACCAGAACCGCGCGGGCCGGCTACCCCGATGCTGGCACCATCGAGCCGGGCCAGCAACTCCCGGAGTTCGGCGGCGCTCTCAGTAGGGACCCTATTAATGCTGTCGTAGACCTCGCTGAGGCCGGGACTTGTGGAGACCAGGTATTCGCGATCGAGCCGACCTTGCCGTGCGGCGTTGATATAGGCGTGCACCGCCGCCAGCAGTTCGTTCTGGCTGATCGCGGACACGAGACGATTGCGGGCGAGGGCAAGTTCAAGCCTGTCACCCGAATGGGCCGTACGCTCCAGCAGCATACGGCCATATTCAGTGGTAAGGGCCTTCCATGCTCCGAGAATCACAGCCGCGACAGCCAGCAGCGTCACCCCCGCCTCGATCAGCACCACGGCTGGCCGCCACAACCGCACACTCACCAGACCTGCAAGCAGCAGGATCGCACCGCCTCCGCCGGCGGCTCGCAGCTGCAGGACCGCCAGTCTGCTCGGAACCCGTCGCCACGCGTAATCGATCCGCCCGGGGTCACCGTCGGCCTCGTTGCGGGCACGAGCTTCCTCATATGCTGCAAATTCCGATGCCGCCGCTCGCAGCACAGAGGCAGCAGCGAGCATCATCTCGCCCCGCAGCCTCTCCGCGGATAGCCCGAACTCATCGATCGCCGTCGCGATTTCTGGCCTCGCGAGGACCGCATCCAAAGCGGTCAAGTACATGTCGAAGAGCACCGGATCACTGGCCAGCGGGTAGGACTGATCCAGCCTCGTGATCGGCTCGCCCTCGACGGTCACGCCCACTCCTTCTGACGCGCACAGGCTAGCCTTAAGCATGACTGATTCCAACACGAGGCGACCCCGTTTCAGGGCGCGACGGCAGGGCGTCCTCTGGGCGCCCTCTGGGCTGGCTACGGTCAGTTACCCTGTGATGGCCAGATGATCATGCCTACAGCGCCCTGATGAGGCGTCCCGTTCACCGTTACCCACTGATCGGGGATGCACAGCCGCTGGCCTTCTGATTAGAGTTAGTCATGACGTCCTGCACGCCGCCTGGGTTCTCAGATGACTAACCCCCCGTCAATACAAAGGTACCTGCTTCCTCATGAGCGGCTGATCACCAGCCATCGCATGCATCCAGTGATGCTGCTGTTCCCACTCGGGCTGCTCGTATCCAGCCTCATAGCCGCCGGGATACTGACCGCCAGCGACAATCAAAGTCTTGTCGTGAGCGTCACCTGGACCATCTGGGGAGTAATCCTGGCTTATTTCCTTCTGAAGGTACTTGAGTGGAAACACAGGTGGCTTGCGGTTACGACCCACAGGATTATGCAAGGCGGCGGAACCATCTTCCTAACGATCATGATGATTCCGTTTGCGCGTGCGACCAGCGTAAACATTGGCCGCTCGACGCTAGGGCAGATGCTTGGCTATGCGAGCATCAGGATTGAGACCAGCTCGCGGGATCTTACGATGGAAGTAGAACACCTGGTTTATCCAGAGCAGGTCTATCTGAGCATTCTCGCCCAGCAGTATCGCAATACGCCGAGCGTCGCTCCTGACGATCAAGCATCTCCCCAAATCAACTAAGCGGGGGTTCTCGTGGTAGAACAGATCCGGTTACCGGCGCCTCAAAGGATCAGCGCATCGTTGACAAACGTCCACTCATCGGCACCTCACACACTCGCTGCATCTCATTTCGAGGGGATGCCGTAGTAAAGCGGCTGCACTGCAGCACGAACACGCCAGCCCACGCCAGCAGAGACTGCACCGCGGTAGCCCCAATCCGCCGGGGCCTGGAACAATCCAGCACCATGCTGGTTAATGACACTGTTTAAGCGATCCACTTGCCAGACACCTACCAAGCGCATACTGCGATCTGCGTTCCCATCAATGACCTGCACGCACAGAACGGCCAGATCTGGATAGCTATCATCTTTGATCGCCACCGAGCCGACGTCCGCGCAGATCGGCGGGTCGGCGCGTGTTCTTCTTCAAGCTCTCCGTCACTGACGGTGATGTGGCGCTGGAGATGGTCAACGATCACCCGAGTCCATCCGGTGCGACTGGGCTCGTCTGCTGCATCAGCGTCCGCAGCCCTCGCGCGGGCTACGTTCCAGCATCTGGCCGCGCGGGGCAGGCCATCCCGATGGCACGCTCAACGCGGCATGAGCGCGCGGTGCTGTCCGCGGTGATGTCGCATGAGTATGCAGAGTCCTGCGACGATTTTGCCTGGGGAGGTGGGTTGACTACCGGCGGGCAGGAAACACGTAGCGCCACCAGTCGTTCTGGACTGTCTGACTACTGCCCGGTCCCCTCGGAAACCGCCCCATCCACCATATGAGAAAGCCCCGCTGGGTTCCGCCCCAGGTGCTGGCGTTAATAACTGTCTGGCGACCTGTGAGGTTCGGGAAGTTCGCCCAGTCGTCGGCGTCGGAGAGGACAGGATAGTCGCGGTCATACTGGTAGTGGCAATAGGCGTTGGGCGGGAAGTGAACATTGCCGGCATGGGCAGTGGCGGCGTCCACCTCAGGATGCCCGGCGTCAGGTTGGGCGGGGCACGCGAAGTCCTGGGCGTACCGGCCGCGTTGGCCGTCGAAGCGATCCCACAGGGCCAAGCCGATGCCCGCCTGAATCAGGGCCTCAGACCGGTGCCCCAGGTCATGCAGCATCTCCGCGACGGTGCGCTCGTAGTTGAAGCCCATCACGACAAATGGCCGGGAGACCTGGGGACAGCTCGTGTTCGCGGCAGCGGCGCGGTACTCCTGGTAGCCGAACCACGGTCCGCCCCACAGCCATACCTCGTCTATCCGCTTTTGCCGGAGGGCCTTACAGGCAGAACCAAACCGTGTGTCGTAGGGCGTGTTCAACACCCGCGGGTAGTCGATGAGAGCACCGCAGTAGCTGGGGCTGCTATCGACCAGGCAGCCGAGGTACTGGGCGTTCGTGAAGGTGAACCCGCCCGGCTTGGCGGGATAGGCCCGGACCACCGAAGTGCGGACGATTCGCTGGTCGATGATCCCGGCGCTGGCGGCGGCAACGTCGGACCGGTACTCCTCATCAAGCCCAAGAGGATCGTTCCAGCCACGCTCGGCTGACAGCGGCACCCCGTCGTCCATGAGCGGGTCGAAGTCGAGCACATAGACCCGGACCCGCAGGTGCTCGTGCGGCGCAGCTGAGACAGCATCCGGCTGCGCTGCCAACATTGCGGCCATCGCGGCGGCGATCAGGATTCGCACCCAGCCGGCACCTCCCGTCGGCCTGCCCTCACCCCTAGCTGGCTTGGTTGTCGCCGATGTCATCTCGGCCTCCGGCATCTCGGGAATCGCATGACCGCGGCCATAACTTTCCAGCAAAGGCCAGCCCCGTGTTGAACGGGTGCAAAGCTGGTGGAGACGGTGTGGAGAATTCCGCTTTCCCGGTCCGGGCCGCGCGGTTGTGCCGGCCTGGGCCGCATGGCTGTGTTTCTTGTTGGCGGCCCGCGATCTGCCCGGCCCGCCAGGCCCGCGACGCGATCACCGCCCGCCGCGGGAGCAGATCCGCCGGTCACCGATTCTTGCGCCGCCGGTGCCCGGTGCCCGGCGTGCACGCGCACCAGGCAGGCCCGGATCGGGCGGGCGTGGGCGGCTTGGCCGGGCTTCTTGGCCGTTCACCGGGTTCTCCGCCCGGTTCGGGACCTGCCGCGGCACTGGCCGCGGCGACGACAGGGCTGGCTGGCAGGCGCGGGCGAACCCCTGACCGACGCCCGCGAAAAGCGGCACGGCAACTCCGGTCCTGGCGTGCACCTGGGACAAACAAGCCCGGCAGCACCCGGCACGGCTCACCGCCGTGACGGCCGCCACGACCTGATGGCCGCCTGGCAGGCTCAGGCGAGAGCGGCTGCGTCGCCGCGGCGGATGGTTCCGCCGCGGCGACCGAGGCGCACACGCCGGCGTTCACCTCGCCCGCGAGGCCTGCACCTACCTGCGCGGCACCGCCAGCTAACCAGCTTCCGGGGCGCCCTGGCCGCTAATCGGCTGCCGCATCCATGCTGGCCTTCGAACGATACGCCGGCCGGCCCGGGCCCGCAGGCCTGCTGGACATGTGACCTGATAAGAGTCCTGGTATCCCGGTGAGGACGCCGCGCCGGCGCGAAAATTGTGGTGGGGTGCCCGCCAGCGCCGAGAGCATGCTGGTCCCTGAGGCCGTATAAGAGTCTGGCGCCAGGGCCTGTTCCCGGGTTCTGGGGGTGATGGCGGCCCGGCTGTCGGGCCGGGTGGCCGGGGTTTCCACGGGCCCGGTGGCTCCTTCCGTGTGGATCTTCAGGCGGCGCTGCCGGCCGCTGCGGGTCAGCCGGGCGGCGGCGTGCAGGATGCGGTAGCGCGGGGTCTTCGGCCCGGCCCTGGCGAGGGTGCCGTCCAGGGCGAGCAGGCGGAGCCAGGCCAGCAGGGTCGCGGCGGTCAGGGCTGCGGCTTGCCGGGCCTTGTTCATGGCCAGTGAGGTGGAGGGGTATTTGCCGATGCCGCAGTCTTTACCGGTGCGGATGGCGTCTTCGACCCGGGCGTGGACCCGGTGGGCGGCGTCGATGTAGGCCAGCTGGCCGCGCCAGCCGCGGACGTGGCGGGGCAGGTTGGTGACCCACAAGGTATACCGCCAGCCGTCTTCGGCCTCGAACAAGGTGAGCTGGGCGCCAGGATGGGGCCGCTCGCGGCGGGCGAAGATCCGCATCTTGGCGGGCCATCCTTTGAGGTGGTCCCTGGCGGGGTCGTCGCGCAGCAGGCCGGTCAGCTCGGTGACGTGCGCTTCTTCGATCCAGCAGCGGCGGTGCCCGCAGCTCAGGTCGCCGCACGCCTCATCGGCGCGCCGTTCGCGGACTTCGCCGCGGGCATCCACGGCGATCTGCCAGGCGCGGGCGGGGACGGCGGCGATCGCGGCTTTCTCCCGGGCGCCCAGTTCCCAGCCGACGGAGTAGATGACCTGGTGGCCGGGCCGGGCGGCCAGCTTATCCAGGCGGGTGATCAGGCCGTGGCTGGCACCCGCGCCGTCGCAGGTGATCATCAGCCGCCGCCGGAAGGCCGGCGGCAGCGCGGCGATCGCGGCCTCCAGCACCGCGAGGTGATCTGCGGCGGTGTTGCTGCCGGCCGAGCCGGGCCGCAGCATCCCGGCCAGCGGCTCGCCGGTGTTGTCGCCGTAGGCCAGCAGCGGGTGCAGGCCAAAGCCCTTGAAGTTCGGCTCCGCTCCCTCCTTGTCGCTGTGGCAGGTCACCACCGAGGCATCCAGCCGGATGCACGTCACCCCGGTAAGCATCTTGTCCGCGACGCGGATGCCGGGCAGGGCGCCGTGCCGGGCCGTGATGCCGGCCCAGGCCGCGCGCCGGGCGGCGTTCACCGCCGCGGTGATCCTGCCTGGCGCCTGCTCGTCCCGGGCGATCTCATCCAGCGTCCGCCACGCAGTGGGCACCGAGGCGACCAGCCCGAACAGTTCCTGCTGGTCACCGATCACCCGGAAGTCGCCGATCACTTCGGCGCCGTCGGCGATCGCGCAGGCCAGGTCGGACAGCACCCGGCCCCGGTCATGGACCAGCAGCCGGTCCGTCGCCAGCGCCTTCGACAGGCCCGCGGTCAGGCCGATGTTGTCCGCCAGCGCCCGGACCAGCGCCACCCCGGCATGCGACACGATCCCGGTCCCGTCCGCGGTGACCTGCAAGCCCTTTTGCCAGCCGGTAGCCTTCACCTTGTAAGTGCTCCTCGATCCGGGTTCCGATAGGACTTCGACACCCTTATCGTCCCAGGTCAGGAGCACTTTCTATTGTCGCCGCACCGGCCAGATCACATGGCAGCGTGAATTCTCAGGGCTAGCGTGCGCCTGCATCGCGCCTGTAGAGCCTCTGAGCCACGAAGGCCGCTAAATTAGCTGGCATAGCGCCCGCCGAAGGGCGGTCATTTGAGGCGCCCAGGAGGGCGCCCGGCCAGCCCGCGCCCTTGTTGCTGGTGGTGCTGAAGGGTAAGGTGAGGTTTGGCCTTGGAGGGGACGGAAGGGAGGGCCATACCGCCTGCAAGGGAGACAGCAATGGCGGACAAGATCACGATTGAGCAGGCTGGACCGGACACGCGAGTCATCACGGCTTACAGGCCGGCGGAGCCGGACCCAGAGGTAACGCACGCCATAGACGAGGCTTGCCGGGCGATGGAAGCAGGCAACGGGCAAGGCTGCGACTCAAGATGTCCAGCACTACGTCGCTGGGGACGGCACGCCGGTAACGGAGGTCACCGTTTCGCCCGGCGCGCGTGACGTCAGCAGAGCGCGTTACGCTCACGAGGCAGAGTAAAGCCAGCCGGACATGGGCCAAGGCAAGAGATCTGACATAGCAGCATAGAGCAAAAGATAGCCAGCCCGTTTCTTGCGCGGGCTGGCTTTCTCTATGTTTGATCAAAGTTGTGACGCGATACAGAGGCTACCTCGCGCTCCTTGGGCACTTCCCCAACCCGCGCGAGCTTTACCTCTCCGATCTTCTTCAGCCCCCGCTGAGCCTTGCCGACAGTCGCGGTGAGTTAATAGAGGCTGGATCATTCGATCCACTAGCTGTGGTGGCTATCGAGAAGCCTCTATCCTTGGCACTCATGTCTTCACAGAACAATGTTACGTTAACAAATATCCGAACGTCGCCACCTGTGGACTCCAGTACGACCCAACCGACCGGGCTTCTGATGTTGTTAGACGACATCCGGCGGATGGTTCGCAACTGTTGCATTATAGAAAGCAGCGAACCAGCCACTGTACTTGGCGATGGCGCGGCCCTTGTTGTGGAGCATAAAAGTGATCTTGACTTGGCCAGGTGGGAGATTGCTGTAGTCCGGAACGAGATTTAGGTCGAGATCAGGATAACCATGCCGTGCCATCATGTCTCTGATAAGGTAATGCTCCAGCCTTACACTTCTGCCGTCAAGCCTCACCCAGTATTCACGGTCTTCCATCGAGCGATGAGGCGGATTAACGCTGGCTGGGATGAAGCATTTAACATAGCCGTTACCCAGGCGATTCCTTATCGCCTCAATTCTGATACCGGGGTTCTGCGGCATTAGGACGTTGATGAGCGAGTCTCTCAGCCTCTCGGCAAATGCCTCAACTTGCCTTATTGACTTAAGAACTGCCGCGTAATCCTGGCCGTCTCGCCTCCTCGTCTTGATCCCCCATATCAAGACTCCGCCCTCTGCATTAGAGAACGATGAAAGCGCTTTTGCGAAGTTCGTTTTATCGTATTCGCCCAGATCCGGAATTCTACGGTCTGACTTCTCCTTGAATTCGATGTGGTTGGTCTCGGCTTGCCGCTGCGTGACAAATCGGGCTCTGACGTCCGTCTCTGACTCAATGCCCGTGAAGAGGTTCAGGAGTTGGTCATCCAACGATACTCCCGGAGCGGTATCCGTGCTTAGCGCTTCAAGGCGATGCAGAGGCGTGAGTCCTGGGGGGCTTGCATGAGCCAGCCCTGGCGCGCCCCGAGCGTTACGAGATTCAGCGGCCGGCCTTCACGCGCTCCGTTAGCCGCCTCCACTCATCGGCCGTGAACCGCAGCACCGGGCCGTGCGGGTCCTTGCTGTCGCGCACAGCCACGATGCCGGGTATGTTGCGTGCGACTTCTATACAGTCGCCACTGTTGGCGCTGTACGAAGACTTGACCCATTTCAGGTCCATGTCATTGCCACTTCCTCTATCATCTGTGCCGATTGCTTAGGGTGCGGCTCTTTTGAGGTGAGCTGATTATGCTGCGAGGGCGAGGCTTTCGCGGTAGAGCGCACCGTGGATCCGTTCGTGCTCGCGGCGGAGGTGGTAGCGCCAGTAGGCGTCGAAGTCGCCGCTGGCGATCAGGGC
>WNGQ01011470.1_pt1 | contig 10091 bp, 10 predicted proteins | sample 5407661 | NCBI WGS metagenome assembly WNGQ01 (sample SAMN13153382, study PRJNA577476) | soil metagenome | isolation source: 60 cm soil or saprolite under Garry oak tree replicate 2 | place: USA:California | collected 2016-06-15 | reverse complement strand
GCGCCCAATGAATTTCGCCCCGTGGCCTTCCGTGGGAAGCATCCCGCTCAGAAAAAGCAGATTGCCCGTCTGCACCGCTTCTACATAGGTGCCGAATGCCTCAGGCGGCGTCGGGAGCTTGATGCCAAGTTCTTTCAACCGCTGCTCGGCGCTGGCTGGCCGAGAGCCTTCGCCAGTTCCCATTTGCTCTTGCGAATTTGTATTCATGTATCTCTCTCCAATCGGGAGATGAATCCAGGCCAGCGCCAGGGCGCGGTGATCGGGTGCATAGCCTCTGTCGTGGATCAGCCGAACGTGAACGCGAAAGCCTCCACGCCCGCATCGAGAAACTCGATCTCGAACTGTCGATCAGCAATGGGCTTCGGTTGCCGGATCAGCTGATACAACCGCTGTTGGGTCACCGTGCCGTTGCCCTGGTCGTCAACGTCAATTCCATGAGCAGCGCCCGGCGCCTGTCCATCGATGAACACGCGAAAGCGTACGAAAGTTCCTCGCGCTGCCGGCCCCATGACGAGATGTAAATCGCGGGCATGAAAGCGGTACGCGATGCGCCCGTTGGCCGTGTTCAGCACCGTGGCCTCTCTCTCCACCGTCCACTCACCGGCAAGGGCCCAATGATTGAGCGAGAAGCGAGCGGGGGTAGTATAGACGCGAGGCTGATCCAGAACTGCCCCACCGGGAGACGAAAAATTCTCGGTGCGCGCGTCCCCGACATAGTTTTCTGGAGACCGGAGGCTCCCCCAATCGGCGGCCACTTCCGCCCCCTGGGCATCGACCGAGACCAGGTCAGGAGCGATGCCGCCTCGGCCCGCCTCGGCCAGCAACTGTTGAATCATCATTTCCGACTGTTCGTAGGCGCCCTCGCCGAATTGGTGAGAGCGAATACGCCCCTGCGCATCGACGAGATAGAGGGCTGGCCAATAGTGGTTATTGAACGCACTCCAGATCGCATAGTCGGTATCGATCGCGATTGGATACGCGACCCGCATGTTCTTCGCAGCTTGGCGCACGTTCTCGAGGTCGTGCTCAAAGGGGAACTCAGGCGTGTGCACGCCGATCACCACCACTCCGTGATCCCGGTATTTGTCGGCCCACGCACGGACATAGGGAAGTGTGCGTAGCCAGTTGATGCAGGTGTAGGTCCAGAAGTCGATGAGCACGACTTTCCCGCGCAGGTCGGCCGCCGAGAGCGGCGGCGAGTTGAGCCACGCGGTCGCGCCACCCAGAGAAGGCATCTCACCTTCAATGGGTAATGGAACCGCCGCGGGGTGCCTCGCGGCGAGCAAGAGCTTGTTTGCTTTCATGATGTATGCCTTTCATATGCTTGGATCTGTCGGCGAGGTGCGTCTGCACCATTCAGGACGCCGGCATCGATCTGCAAAAGTCGAGCCTCGTGGTTCGGGAAGCGACCAGCTAACGGCCGAGGCCGCCCACCCGCTTAGCCGGCGGCGGCGACCGCGCTCAGGATCACGTCCGTGACAACCTGTGGCTGCGAGATCATGATCACGTGGGAGCCCTCGACCTCGGTGATCGTCGCCCCGGCGCGCTCGGCCATGGAACGGATGACATCGCTACCGGCCGCCTTGTCGCCGGTAGCAACCACAGCCCAGGCAGGCAGGGTCTTCCAGGCGGGCACCCCGGACGGCTCGGAGAACGCCCCCTCGGCAACGGGGCGCTGGGTGGCGGCCATCAGGGCAGCCTGCTCGGCGGGCAGGTCGGCGGCGAAGGCCTCATGGAAGTGTGCCGGATTGATGGCGAACTCCACGGCGGTCTCGGCTCCCTGACCCGTCGGATAGTGCAGACCTCGGAGAGGCGCTCCCCTTCCTCGGGAGCGAAGGCGGCGACGTAGACCAGGCCGACGACGTTCCTGGCTCTGGTGGCGGCGTTGGTGATCACCGCACCGCCGTAGGAGTGGCCGACGACCAGCACCGGGCCGCCCATCTGGTTGAGGAAGCTGGCGAGGTAGGCGGAGTCACTGGCAATGCCACGGAGCGGATTGGCGGGGGCGGTCACCTGCACCCCTTCTTTCTGGAGCCGCTCAATCACGCCCGTCCAGCTGGACGCATCAGCAAAAGCGCCATGCACGAGGACGACGGTCAGAGGGCCAGTGTTGGGGGTTGTCTGAGACATGAGCGTTCCTTTCTTGGGTGAGTGTTGGCCAACCAGTCAACAGGATCGTTGACCGATCGGCCAACGAGGACGTCGTGTATGCTGTGGTGGGGGCCGACAGGCACACAACGTGCCCGCCGCCTCCTTTCTCTCACTAGCGCAGGGAGCGGAATGCGGCACGAACCTCGGTCGCGAAGAGTTCCGGCTCTTCCCAGGCGGCGAAGTGGCCGCCCCTGTCGGCCTCGTGGAAGTAGGTGAGGGTGGGGTACCCCTTCTCGACCCAGCTGCGCGGGGCCCGGAAGATCTCGCCGGGGAACGTGGTGTAGCCGACCGGGAGCGTGACCGGCGGCGGAGCCTGACCGGCCGCGGCCGCGAGAGCCTGGGCTCGTCCGCTCTCCCAGTACGACCGGGCGGCCGAGGCGCCGGTGCCCGTCAGCCAGTACAGCGTGATGTTGTCGAGGATGTGGTCCCGGGTGAGACCCCCGGAGGGCTGCCCGTCGACGAAGGCGCGGGAGATCTTGTAGTAGGCGTCGGTGTCGTGGTCGAGCATCCAGACCGCCAGGGCGACGGGGGAGTCCAGCAGGGCGTAGCCGATGGTCTGCGGCCGCGTGGCCTGCTCCAGGAAGTAGCCGAAGCCGGTCGTCCTGAATGTGTTGATCGCGTCGAGCGCCGCGCGTTCCTGCTCTGTTTCCGCCGGCATGGCGCCGCCCAGCGCCGTCACGAGCAGGTTGGTGTGGATGCCGAGCAGGCCCTCGGGTGCCTGGCGGCCCATCGCGTCGGTGACGGAGGCGCCCACGTCGCCGCCCTGGGCGACGTAGCGGGTGTAGTCGAGGCGGCGCATCAGCTCCGCCCAGGCGCGCGCGACGCGGCCGGGGTCCCAGCCGACCTCGGTCGGCTCGCCTGAGAAGCCGTAGCCGGGCAGGGACGGCAGCACGAGGTCGAACGTGTCCTCGGCGCGGCCGCCGTGCGCGGTCGGGTCGGTGAGCGGGCCGACGGAGTCGAGCAGCTCGATGACCGAGCCGGGCCAGCCGTGCGTCATGATCAGCGGCAACGCGTCCGCGTGCGGCGACCGCACGTGGATGAAGTGGATGTCCACCCCGTCGATCGCGGTCACAAACTGCGGCAGCGCGTTCAGTCTCGCCTCGCCCCGGCGCAGGTCGTAATCGTTCGCCCAGTAGCGGGCGAGTTCCTGGATCGTCGCCAGCTGCACGCCCTGCGAGCGATCTGTGACCAGCTCCCTGGAGGGCCAGCGCGTGGCGGCGATGCGGCGGCGCAGCTCGGCGATGGCTTCTTCGGGCAGGTCGACGCGGAAGGGACGGACTGCGGTTGCTGTCGTTTGGTGGGTTTGGTTTTCCATAACAGGTCTCCTTTGTGTTGCTACATGACAGATTGGCCGTGTGATGGAGCAGCTCGATAGCCGAGAACGGCTCCATCACACGAGAGGATGCCGACGTTTAGTGTGGTGTGGAACGGTGGGCACACATTGTACCCGTCGTCCCCCTCTCCGATTAGCGCAGGGATCTGAAGCCCGCGCGAACCTCTTCTGAAAAGAGTTGCGGCTGCTCCCACGCCGCAAAGTGGCCGCCTTTGTCGAGCTTGTTGTAATGGATGAGTTTGGGATACGCCCGCTCTGCCCAGGTCCGCGGGGCTTCATAGAGCTCGTCAGGAAAGATGCTGAGGGCAACCGGGATGGAGACGCCCTTGACGGCGAAGAAGGCTAACTTACTTTCCCAATAGAGACGAGCCGAAGAGATCGCCGTGTTCGTCAACCAGTAGAGCGTGATGTTGTCGAGGATCTCGTCTCGCGTAAGGCCGCCGGCGTGTCCGTCAAAGGCGCGTGCGATGAGCGCTTGACTGCGCGCGTCGTGGTCAATCATCCAGGCTGCCAGGCCGACGGGTGAATCCGCAATCGCGTAGAGCGTCTGCGGGCGGTTTCCCATCTCGATTGCGTAGCTCAACCCGTGCTTATAGAAAAAGTCCAGCTCCTCGTACGCGCGTTTTTCGTCGGGTGAGAGGCCGGCCGGCGGCGGGCCGCCGACTTGGAGCGCCTTTGCAACGTCGTCCGGAACAGTAGCAGGCATGTTGGTGTGAATGCCGAGCAATTCCGGAGGTTTCTGTAGAGCCATCTGCTCCGTGACAGCATTCCCCCAATCGCCGCCTTGCGCCACATATCGCGTGTATCCGAGGCGCTTCATCAGCACTATCCAGGCACGTGCGATGCGGATGGGATCCCAGCCGGTCGAGGTCGGTTTGCCTGAAAACCCGTAGCCCGGCATCGACGGAATCACCAGATGGAAGGCGTCCGATGCGCTGGCGCCATGGGCCGTGGGATTGGTAAGCGGATCGATGATCTTCAGCTGCTCGATGACCGAGCCGGGCCAGCCGTGCGTGACGATGAGCGGCAACGCATGCTCATGTTTCGAGCGAACGTGGATGAAATGAATGTCGAGCCCATCGATCTCGGTCATGAACTGCGGTAGGGCGTTCAGCTTCGCCTCGCACGTGCGCCAGTCGTATTCTGTCCCCCAATAGCGCGCGAGTTGCTGCATCGTCGCCAACTGCACGCCTTGCGATGCATCCGCGACCGTTTCCCGCTCAGGCCACTTTGTCGCGTTTATGAGCCTGCGCAATTCGGTAAGTTCCGCTTCCGGCACGTTGAAGCGGAAGGGGCGGACTGCGGTCGGTGTGGTTTCGTTGGTGTGGTTTTCCATAACAGTTCTCCTTTGTTGTGGTGCATTACAGATGTGTCGTGACGGGGAAGTCCCGCATCTCGTGAACGTATCCGTCAAACGACATGATGTCGAAGTCTAGTCACCGTCGACATCGACGATAGCCTGGGCAAAGGCCTGCGGAGCTTCTTGAGGCAGATTGTGCCCGACGCCGCCCGTGATGATCCGGTGCGCATATCTGCCCGAGAATTTCCCGGCATAGGAACTGGCGTCCGGGTGTGGTGCACCATTGGCATCGCCTTCAAGAGTAATAGCGGGCACGGTGATGTCCGGACCTTCGGCGAGCCGCTTTTCCAGCTCGTCGTATTGTGGGTCGCCTTCAGCCAGTCCGAGCCGCCAGCGATAATTATGGATCACGATGCTGACATGATCCGCATTGTCGAAGGACGCTGCGCTGCGCTCGAAGGTGGCATCGTCGAAGTCCCATTTTGGTGAAGCGAGCTGCCAAATGAGCTTCGCAAAGTCGTGCCGGTATGTCTCGTAGCCGGCCCGGCCGCGTTCCGTGGCAAAATAATATTGGTACCACCATGCGAGCTCAGCCTTTGGTGGCAACGGCACCTTGCCGGCTTCCTGGCTGCCGATCAGATACCCGCTCACGGAGACGATCGCCTTGCAGCGTTCAGGCCAGAGCGCCGCGATGATGTCGGCCGTGCGCGCGCCCCAATCAAAACCGCCGATGATCGCCTTCTCGATCTTGAGAGCATCCATCAACGCGATGATATCGAGAGCAATGACCGATTGCTGGCCATTGCGGAAGGTTTCACTTGAAAGAAAGCGCGTGGTGCCAGAGCCACGCAGATACGGGACGATCACCCGGTAGCCCTCCTGCGAAAGCCTCGGCGCCACGTCGACATAGCTGTGAATGTCGTAGGGCCAGCCGTGCAGAAGAAGGACCGCCCGACCATCGCTGGGGCCAGCTTCAGCGTAGCCGACATTCAGGACGCCGGCATCGATCTGCTTCAGTGAACCGAAGGACGTGTTCGTCCCCGGCTTAATCGTGTTCATGATGCGTGCGGCAGGATACCCGCAGCCTTTAGGCGTGGGAGGAATGCCGCCTCTCCTTCCTTAACTTTTGTTCTACTTTCTGTTATACTGTTCTTAATGAACAATATGCTCATAAGAACTATCAGTATTAAGTTGGATATCGGTGAACATGAAGCCGCCTTGCGAGAGACGCAACAGCGTTTTAACGAAGCGGCTTCGTGGATTGCCTCTATTTGCTGGTATGAGCATATCACTAACACCAACACGGCTCATCACCGTGTCTATGGTGAGACTCGTACCCGTTTCGCGTTGGGTGCTCAACTGGCTGTGTGTGCTCGTGCCAAAGCCGTTGAGTCGATCAAAGCCACAAAGAGCAAGAAAAGCGAAACGTGTCCGCAATTCGGGCCACGTGGCTCTATCCGCTATGATGCCCGTACCTATCGCCTTCTGAGTCTTGATCGTGTCTCCCTCAATACCATTCAGGGGCGTGTGATTTGCCGCATGATCTTGGGTAAACGTCAGTATGATATGCTGGTTGACCAGACCTGGAAGATCGGTGCTGCTGATCTCATATGGAGACGCGGTACATACTACTTGAATATGACTCAGAGCCAAGAGGCTCCTGAACAAGTAGAGACTGATGAAACACTTGGTGTTGACCTGGGTATCGTCAACCTGGCAACCGATAGCGAGGGTGAAACCTTCACCGGGTCCAAGGTTCATGAAGTTCGGATGCGCTATCATAACCGCCGTCAAATCTTGCAGAAGGTCGGTACATGTTCTGCGAAACGCCGTCTCAAGAAGATAAGTGGACGTGAGCACCGCTTTCAACAAGACACCAATCATCGAATAGCGAAAACCCTGGTAGACAAAGCTGTTCAATTGCGCAAGGCACTGGCTCTTGAAGACCTGACAGGCATTCGAGAGCGGGTAACGGTTCGACGCGAAAACCGCTATGAACGGCAATCCTGGGCTTTCTCCCAACTTCGCATGTTTATCACCTACAAAGCAGCTTGGGTTAGTGTTCCTGTCAGGTTTGTTGACCCAAGGAACACCAGCAAGACGTGTAGCCAGTGTGGGCATTGCGACAAGGCTAATCGTCAATCCCAAGCATCCTTTCTGTGTAAGCAGTGCGGTTTCTGCTTGAATGCGGACTATAACGCAGCAATAAACATTTCAAGGGCTGCTGTCAAGCAGCCTATGGTGTCAGCCAGCAATGGCTAGATACAAGCTCCTCGCCTTCAGGCAGGGGTACTTGACTGGTGAATCTCCTTGGTTCGATGTCATGAACGACCGCTACGACACCCTGCTCGCCGAAGGGCGCCGCAAGATCACCCGCCAGACCGGGGAACGGGTGTACCTGGTCGTCATCGACGAATACGCCTACTTCTCGGCCACGGTGGGCGACAAGAAACAGCAAGCCGAATTCGCGTCTTCATCGTTGCATACCTCGGCACCAGGGCGCTCAGATTCCCCATCGCACTTTTCGGTCTAAACGCGATTGTGCATACGATGGTGAGTTGGCTACGGTGACGACATGTACGGGGGACTGCTCTGCTAGGAATAGGAAGAGCATACCATATTTTGAGGAGAAAAACAACTCGTTTCGAAGGTATGAAGTGATGTCTACACAGAGAAAGACATTGACCGTGGACCTTTACGGGGAGTGCAGGACCCCTACGTGGTGCTGCTAGCACCAGGGGGGGCGAGACGTGTTTGATACCGGGAACTGTTGCGATACGCTTCAATCGTATGCAGTTTGTGTTCGCGCACCACCTGCTCGATCTCGCTTGCAGGTGCATGCTGCTCTATCAGGTCGAGGAGGCGGGTATGCAGGAGGCATTCTCAAGCATGTTCCCTGCTCCACGGCAAGCAGGAGTCGATGCTCTTGCAGCCTATGAAGACCGTCTTGCTGCGGTTCACGCTCCGACGCTCCTCATTCACGGACGCGAGGATCGGGTGATTCCCTTACGTGTGAGTGAAAAACTCCTTCATGCGCTTGATGATGCACAGTTACACGTCTTTGGACACTGTGGTCATTGGGCACAACTTGAACAGACGACCGCGTTTAACCGATTGGTGCGGGATTTTCTGAAGGAAGAACGAGCATGACCAAAAGCATTCAAGACTATGCAACACATTCGGCCTATTTACCATTTGCTGAATGTTGTAAATAGGGATCAGCGTATCTCAACCTGAAAACGGTCGGCTTCGGTTTGGATGCGCTGACTGCACAAAGCAATGGGCGAGGTTGATGCTATGGTTGGGCTTCACCACCTGGGACAAACAGCGCCTTGACATAGCCATGCAATGTCTCAGTCGCGCCAAATGGCCCCCAGAAGCCAATATAGCCATCGGGACGGATCAGGACCAATCCTCCTTGCTCGGCTTCATAGCGCTGGTGCAGTTCACCGGTGAAGTCATGCAGGATCTGGCGCGTCTCTTGGTCCAATCCAGAGGTCGCTTTCTCGGTCACCAGGTAGGCCTCAATCATCTCCTGATACCCACCAGAGAGCAGGGCCACGATCTCACCCCATTGTCGCTCGACCGCGGCGGCTTCCTGCTGGGCTGTCAATACGAGCAGGATGGAGCGTTCGCTGGTGAAGATCTCGAAGAGGGGCTGTGGTTCTGCTCCCTCACGTGTTCGTACCAGAGCGTTCGGGGCGCGATCTCCAGCGTGCAGGGTTCCTTTTTTGTCGCGCTGATCGACGGTGATGGGACTGTGAGGATAGGCGATGCTGATCTCAGAGAGGGTTTCCGCCAGGCGATGCGCGGAAGCCGGAAGCGCCGAAAAGAAGATAGGGGCCAGCGCATTGCGCAGCGCCAACAGCAGCGGATTGCGCGTCAGGGCTAGGCGGGTGGTGCGGTCGGTTCCGCGCAATAAAGCTTCCCCTACCTGCTCGCGTTCCGTCTCATAGCTCTCTAGCAGGCGTGCAGATGCCTGTCCTTTCACCGTGAGCGCGAGCTTCCAGCCCAGATTCAAGGCATCCTGGATGCCAGTGTTCATCCCCTGGGCCCCAATCGGCGAATGAATGTGAGCCGCATCCCCTGCCAGAAAGATCCGCCCTTGCGCATAGTGTTCGGTCCGGCGCTGATTCACATGAAATCTCGTGAGTTCCGCCGGCTCAGACGCACGCGCTCCCTGAGGACCGCAGGTATCAATGGACTGCTGAATTTCCTCCAGGGTGACCTCCCCTGTGAGTACCTTGCCCGGCTCATACGCAATCACGACGCGGTGGCGTCCATCAGCCAGAGGGAAGTAGCCAATGAAATTGCCCTGATGGAGAAAGGCGAAAATCTCATCGTAGGACAAGTCCCAGGTCAAGCGCACATTGCCCACCGCAAAACTCTGTTCAAAGGTCGTCCCGGCGAAATTGAGTCCGAGCAGATGGCGTACCGTACTGTGTGCCCCGTCACAGCCGACCAGCCAGCCCACCCGGACGCGTTCGACCTGCCCATCAGGATGGCGCAGCACGGCCTCCACCCCCTGTTCGTCCTGCGTGAGCTGGACGAGCTCCCTCTGCCATTCAATGACCCCGCCCTGGCTCTGGAAGTGTTCCGTCAGCACTTGCTCCGTCTCATTCTGTGGCAGCAGCAACACATAGGGATAGGGGCTATTGAGCAGGTGCTCTTTAAAGTCGATTCTGATGAGGCGCTTGCCACCACTATAAATGCTAAAGAGAGAGGTCGTGAGTCCGCGCTCGATGGCGGTGCGCGCCACTCCCATCTTAGCCAGCAATTCCAGCGTTTTCGCCTGGATGCCCAGGGCTTTGGTCTGCTGGGCGGCCTGCGGCGCGCTATCGATCATGCGGCAGCGGATGCCACGACGCCGCAGGTCGTTGGCCAGCGCCAGGCCAACAGGCCCCGCTCCAACGATCAAAACGTCAGGTGTGGCAGCAGTTAGGGACAAATCACTCATCTTCTTGCTTTCTTCCACAGAAGGAGATGCATATCTTACTCTGTCTTCCGGGTGGAAATCATATCCATCATATGATCAACAAAAGTATCAATGGCGCCTGGGTCAGGTATCTGGGGGGCTTGCATATTCTGCATGAGCCCATCCAGAAGGGCGTAGGTGAGTAAAGTACCCAAAAACATACGTGCTACTGTTGGCGGATCTATGTGTTCTCGGACCACTCCATTGCGCTGTCCAGAGCGCAACAGCGTCAGGAAGTAGTTGAATCCCTGCTCTGGGACAGTTTGGCGAAACAAGGTCCCAAGCTCAGGAAAGCGCGGCAATTCAGCCACTATGAGACGAAGGATGGCCAG
>WNGQ01026074.1_pt1 | contig 10093 bp, 7 predicted proteins | sample 5407661 | NCBI WGS metagenome assembly WNGQ01 (sample SAMN13153382, study PRJNA577476) | soil metagenome | isolation source: 60 cm soil or saprolite under Garry oak tree replicate 2 | place: USA:California | collected 2016-06-15 | reverse complement strand
TGACGTCCCGCAGGAGGTCGTCCGGCGCATCCTCGACCATGACTCGCACGCCATGACCGCGCACTACGCCCGGCTGTCCGACACCACCATCCGCCGGCACTGGGAGGCCGCCCGCAAGGTCGACGCCCACGGCCAGACCGTCACGCTGGACCCCGACGGGCCGCTGGCTGAAGCGGCCTGGGCCAAACAGCGCCTGAGCCGCGCGACACAGGCGCTGCCCAACGGCTTCTGCGGCCTGCCGCTGGTCCGGACCTGCCCACACGCCAACGCCTGCCTGACCTGCCCACTGTTCGTCACCACGACCGAGTTCCTGCCCCAGCACCGGGCGCAGCACCGCATCACGCTCGAGATCATCTCCGCGGCCGAAGCCCGCGGCCAGACACGGATGGTTCAGATGAACCGGCAAGTCGCCAGCAACCTCGAAAAGATCATCACGGCGCTAGAAGCCGGCGACGATGACCAGAACGCCGCCGATGCGTCCTGACAACACCGCACCGATCATTGCCGCCGCCAGGCGGCGGCACGAGCTGGCCCGCGCCAAGGCGATCCAGGCAATCCGGGAACTCGACGGGGCCGGCACGACGATCACCTTCGCCAGCGTGGCCGGGACGGCCGGCGTGTCCCGGTCCTGGCTGTATTCGCAGCCCGACATCCGCGACCAGATCCAGCGGCTGCGGCACGCCACCGGCAGGTCCGCCGCGCCAGTCCCTGCCTGCCAGCGTGCCTCCGACGCCTCGCTGCTGCGCCGGCTTGAGGCCGCTCACGCCGAACGGGAAAAGCTCCTGCGCGAACGCGCCCAGCTGCTGGAAGAGCGAGACCGTCTCCGCCGCCAGGTCGCCCGCATGCTCGGCGAGCAACGACAGGCAGGCAACCCCGCCCGCGAGCCGCCGTTCTGAGGACGCTCGGCACGTCCCGCTTCGATAACGATCAGGCCGCCGCTGCGGACGACCAAAGTGCAACCACGGCCGCGTCGAGAACGGTGTTCTCGACGCGGCCGTGCAGGTCAGCGCCTCGCCCGAGGGCGGCGCTCAAGATAACCGTCGCGACCAGGGCCTTCTTTTTCGGCATCCGCTTGGTCAGGCGCCGGTACCGGGCGCCCAGGAAGGACTGGGTGCGGCCGGCGCTGATGGAGGCTTCGCCGAGGGCGGCGGACAGGTAGGGGTTGCCGCGGCCGGTGGCGTTGCTGCCCTTGCGTTTCCCCGCGGACTGCTTGACCTGGGGGGACCATCTGGCCCAGGAGACCAGGTGGGAGGCGGTGGGGAAGACGGTCATATCGGCGCCGGTCTCGGCGATGATGTCCTGGGCGCAGATCGTCCCGACGCCGTCGATCTCATCGAGCTGCCGGATCTGGTGCAGGTAGGGCTCGGCCAGCTTTTCGATCTTGGCGGTGAGCTGGTCGATCTGGGTGGTGTAGTGGTCGATGGTGACCAGCATCATCGCCAGCACGGCGGCGTGCTCATCGGTGAAGAAGGAGCATTCCAGCGCCTCCTCCAGCCGGCGGATCTTGCCGCGCATCGTGCCGCGAGCCAGCTGCGCCAGCGCCCGGGGGTCGCGCTGCCCGGCGGCGAGCCCGTTGAGCATGTCCCGGCCGGAGACCCCGTGGATGTCGGAGATCACCGACGACAGTTTCAGGTGCCCGTCTTCCAGCAGCTTCTCGGTCCGCTGCTTCTCGGCGGTGCGCGCCTGGGTGAGGTGACGCCGGTAGCGGGTGTGGGTGCGGAGCCGGCGGATCGGCTCGGGCGGCACGAAGCTGGAGGAGATCATCCCCCGCTCGGTGATCCTGGCCAGCCAGATCGAGTCGGCCCGGTCGGTCTTGGGCCTGCCCGGCAGCGCCTTGACCTGCGCGGCGTTGTACAGCTCGCAGTCGAACCCGCGTGATTCGAGCAGGAAGAACACCGGCTTCCAGTAGTCGCCGGTGGCCTCCATGCCGGCCTTGGTGACACCCCAGCAGCGCAGCCAGTCCGCCAGGGCCAGCAGCTCCCTGCGGGTGGCGCCGAAGGTCCGCGTCTCCTGCTGGCGGCGGCCCGCCGTGGTGTCGCTGGGCACCCGGATGGTGACCTCGACCTCAGCCTTGGCGATGTCCAGGCCGGCCACCCGCTCGGCGAACAGTGGCTCGTCTTCGGTGTCTTGCATCGATGGCTCCTGCGATGAGAGGGCAAACAGTTGCGGCCGCGGCCGTTCGCAGGAGCCAGGGGCGAGTGGGAAATCTGGTCCGCGGGCTCGAGGCGCCATTGAGCGGCCCTAAAGGTTGGCTCCCGGCGTCAGACTGTTATACGGGGTCAGGCCCGCCAAGGAGAAACGACGTCAGCGAACGACCGCGGCCACAGCCTCCCAGACCACCCGCGCCCGCGCATGAGCGTCCGGGGCAACGAACCAGATCCATGCGAGCGCGGCAGCGCCCGGCGCAGCCGGGCTCCGGGGGAACGGCGGGTCAGCTGCCCAAATTTTCACGCCGTCGCGGCGTCACCCCCGGGCATGATGACTGTTATCGAGAACAGTAACTCTGTATCTGCCCGCTCGGACGATGCCACGCCGGTACTGCCATCGGCAGCGAGTCCTAGTGCGGGATACAGACTCAGAGGATCCAGCGTCCCTCATTCAAGTTAACTCGTTGAGGCGAGGCCGGACGCACTAGACGAATGTGCACGCCTGCCAGCAGAAACAGCGGCCTGGCATGGCCAGGCCGCTGACGGGACTAGGCCTCAAGCCGCCCGCCGGGAATCGAGGCTAGGCCGCCCTCCGGGCGTCGCTTCGCGATGGCTTCGCCAGCCTAGACCCGGTGCCCACTCGCAAGGATTCGGCGCCTGCGAGGAAGACGGGGGACGAGCAGGATAGGGCTGGACCCGGCGACCACTGCGGATCGTGGGCTTTCCATAGGGAGCGACAGGTAGGAAGATCACACTCGTGGAGACGGTTGCGTTTTCGGAGGGTGAACCCACCTGGGTCTTCCCGAAGCGGTCGGTTACCCAGGCTCTGATGAGGTCGTTGTCCGCGTCGAGCGAGCGCATGCGCGAAATCGCTACCATGCTCCCTGGCGGCCGCGCTGGATGGTCAGGCTCGGGCCTGGAGTACTGCCTGTACCCTTCGGGGCAGCGGCAGGGTTTGCCGAGAATGCCGATGTGACTTTCATTGTCGAGTTGACGCCGCCTGGTTTCTATTCCGAAGCACCGCCGAGGGCCTGGGAGGTCACAGCGGAGATCAGCGTCCGCTGCGACGCGGAAATCGACTGCGGCATGCACACCGTAGAGGCATTCACGCCGAACACCTACACCACAGCCGAAGATGCTGTTGCGGCTGTCGAAGCTGCTACTCGTTGGCTATTGGAACGGTCCGAGACGGTACCTCCCGGCGTCTGGCGGGCACGGGATCCACGAAGCCGACACGCCTGGCCCTGATCATTCACAGTGAGTGGCCCGCAGGCCGAGGGCTCGCTTCGATCGGCCCTCCGGGCAGACCCTTGCCGCCCCACAGAACCCGGGGTAGCCCCGAGGGTGCCCGACCGAGAAGATGACCTCACGCCGTGCCATTAATGTGCCATTAGCCCCGGTCAAGAGCGGGGCACGGCGGTCACTAGCGGACAACCAAGATGCCAGCTCAGGCAGCATGACGGCCTGATTCGCTCAGATTCCCAAGGACTTCACCGGGACTGCCACGGAGTGGATTCGGATCACCTGACAGCTGACTAGTCCCGGTGTGTGCACTGCTGCCAACACTGCTGCCAAGCCGGTGGCCGCAGTTTGACGCGGAGAGACTAAGCAGACGGCCATTCCTGGAGCAGATCGCCTTCGAGGACGTTCTGGGTGATCTGGGGGCGGCCCCAGAGGGCTAGCAGCTCGTTGGAGATCGCCACGAGCGAGAGCGGGTTTCGGCCATCGTGCGAGTCGACGGCGGCGGCCGACAGGGTGCGCGGGACGGCGCCCGCGTCGAGGAGAACCCGCCATTCTTCCGGGCCGAGTGCCAGGAATTCCAGCCTGGTCAGCCCGGCGATCTCCAGCGGGTCGGCGAGCGTGTCGGGCATGGCCTGGAGGGTCCGCAGCCGGGGCAACTCGGCGACCGGGGCGAGGCTGAGCGGCTCGCCCTCCCACACCCCGATGGACAGCACCTCCAGGTCAGGGTTGGCGACGGCCTCGATGCTGCGCAGCGCGCCCCGGTTAACCCTGGCCACGGCGGGCATCTCGCCCCGACGGCCGCCGCCGCGCAACTTCCCCTTCCTCATCACCAGGTCCGTGAGGGAACGCGCGAAGAGCCGGGCGCCGTAGTACTCGTCGTACCGGATCACGATGACCTGACCGACGTTCCCGCGCGGGCCTGGCGTCAAGTCGATCGCGACCCTGTCGCGGGTGCCGGGGCCGCCGAAGACGATCCAGCCAGGCGAGCCGACGAGCGTCTGCACGGCGGCGCTGGGCGAGGGGGCGGCCGCCTCCATCGCCGCATACACCCACGGGAGCCGTCGGGTGGTCGGCGTGGCGATGTATGCCTGGTCTGGGGGATAGGGATAGCAGCCGACCGCGCTGAACACACGCTCCGAGGCCGCGGCGTCGCTGCCCCAGCGCCCTCCCGTCAACTGGTAGAGCACCTTCAGCTCGTCGAGGAGCGGGATGCCGAGGCGGGATTCGGCGGCGGCGATCTCCGCGTCGGTCGCGCCGACGGCATCGGGGAGCCGCTCGCGAAGCGTCCGCTCCAGCAGCTCCGGGTCCGCCGATTCGGCGGGCCTGGCGCGCGGTGCCGGGGCCGGCTGGCGGCGCCACAGCTCGGGAACGGCCCCCTCGACCAGGACGAGCGAGCCCAGGCCTATCCCGCCGGCCGTGACCTCCACGGCGGGGCCGAGCTCGATCAGGTGAAGCACGACCCGCCCGCCCCCTGGGAACTCCACCACGAACGAGATGTAGTTCATCCCGGCATCCGCGAGCGCCTCCCGCACCAGGGCGATCGGGTCGACCCCGGTCTGCTCGGCCACGGCCCTGACCACCGCGGGGGACATGTCCTGCAGCCCGGGTGACATGTGCCAGCCGAACCCTCCCCGGTAATCCACCTGGCCGTCCACGTAACCGCCTGCGTAGTCAACGCCCTGCTGGCTGCCCCACAGGATCGCCAGCAGCGGCGCCCAGGTCGCGAAGTCACGGATCGCGGGCAACGGCGGCCTCCGGGCCGGGCTGCCGGTCCGGACTATCTGCAGGAAAGCAGGGTTGCGTCGCCGTGAAGGCAGTCTCCCGGAGAATCCGCCGTGAGAGCGTTGGATTCTCCGGAGACACTTGTTCGCCGCGCCCCGGCCGTGGCCCGGACCGCTCCTAAGGCGGAATGTCGGCCCAGTTCACAGACGCGCATGGACGGCCCTGGACGGTCCGCCCCTTCATACGGATCAGCCCCTGGTACCGCTGGCGCGGCGCCGTACCGGCGTGAAAAATGGCGGTGGTACCGCCCGTGACGTCGTTACCTTCTTGGTGCGGTTGAGGCCGCGGATCAGTCTGACGCCGGGAGCCGGTTTCCTGAGGGGCTGTTCATTGTTGCTTCGAGCACGCGGGTCAGATTCTTCCGCACGCCCCCGGTTCCCCGGGCGGTACCACCTCGCAGGCTAGCAATTCAGGTTAGGTGAGGTGAGGGACGGATGGAAGAGGTGACCGACGAGCCGCTGTACCGGGACCGGGTGTGCGGCATCGACATCGGCAAGGCCGGGCTGGTCGCGACGATCCGGGTGCCGTCGGATGCTAACCCGGTGCGGCGGGCGAGCGAGACCCGCAGCTTCGGGACGACCAGGCGGGAGGTGCTGGCGCTGGCGGACTGGCTGCGCTGCTGGCAGGTGCCCGCGGTGGTGATGGAGGCAACGGGCGATTACTGGAAAGGACCGTTTTACCGGCTGGAGGCCGAGGGGTTCGACTGCGTGCTGGCCGACGCCCGGCAGGTCAAGAACCTGCCCGGCCGGCCCAAGCGTGATCCGGCTGACTCGCGGTGGCTGGCGGCGTGCTTCGAGCGCGGCGCGGTCACCGCCTGTTTCGTGGCCACGCCGGAGTTCCGCCTGATCCGGCTGCACACCCGGTACCGGCGGGACCTGACCGAGGAGCGGACCCGGGACAAGCAGCGGGCGGAGAAGCTGCTGGAATCAGCGGCGATCAAGCTCTCATCCGTGGTCACCGACTTGCACGGGGTGACCGGCCGGGACATCATGGACCACCTGATCGCCGGGGAGCGCAACCCCAAGGTGCTGGCCCAGCTGGCCCGCACCGCCGCCCGCCGCAAGATCAGCCAGCTGCAAGAGGCGCTGGAGGGCGCGGAGTTCTTCACCGAAGACCACGCCGCCCTGCTCGCCACGATGCTGGGCCGCATCGACCGGGTCAACGCCGACATCGACCAGCTCACCGCGGTGATCGAACAGCTGCTGGCCCCGTACGAGGAACAGCTGCACCAAGCCGGGTCGATGCCCGGCTGGGGCCACCGGGCCGCCCAGGACGCCCTCGCCGAGACCGGCGCGGACATGGCCCGGTTCCCCACCGGCGCGCACCTGGCCTCCTGGGCAGGCCGCACCCCGGTGGACCACCAGTCCGGCACCCGCAAAGGCCGGGCCAGGGCCAAGAAAGGCAACCGGTACCTGGCCGGCATCACCGGCGAGACCGCCGTCGCGGCCGGCCGCACCCAGACCCGCGAGGGCGCCCGCTACCGGCGGCTGGCCCGCCGCCGCGGCAAGGCCAAGGCCCAGGTCGCCCTCGGCAACACCCAGCTGAAGGTCTACCACAAGCTGCTGTCCAGCCCCGGCATGCGCTATCAGGACCTGGGCGCGGACTACTACGAGCGCCAGGCCAGCACCCGCCGGCAGATCGCCCACCACGTCGGCAAGCTCGGCGCCCTCGGCTTCGAAGTCACCCTCTGCCGCATCCCCGAACCAGATCCCGACCCCGGCCAGACAGACAGCCCGCAGGCCGCCTGACCACTGACCCACATCACCGGCGGACCAAAGAGCCGGCTCCGCCGGCGCTGCCGCGCGCCCGGCTAAGGTCCATTTTTCGGGTCAGATGGTCGTGCCCGCCACGTGCCCGATCAGGTGGTCGGTCAGGGTCCACCACGGCCACCCGAGGACAGACCGGCAGCCTGCCCACCTGGGTTGCAACACGTAGCGCTGATCGCTGAAACAACCCTGATAAGGAAGAGGTCAACATCTCACAGACCTCTCACAGACTGAGGCGAAAGCGCTGGACCAGGGTCGCCAGGCTGGATCTCCGCCGGACTCTGACCTGCGGCTATGGACACCGGGGTACTGGCTGGACAAGCGGCACTGATCTACGGATCAGAAGGTGCGGGCAAACTGGGTGCATGGCAGATCCAGACTGGTGGCTCGATCCCGAGTCTGCTTGGTCGGCGAAGGCCGCCCGCGCGGGGCAGCACATAGACAGCCTTCGCGCTGAGGTTGATGACTTCCTAAGGGGAGGCAGTTACGAGGTCGTCCCTGAGCAAGGGGGCCAGCCGGGCGAGACTATCTATCGGCTTCGGATGAGCCAGCCGATCCCTATCCACTTCAGTACCGTGATCGGGGATGCACTCCACAACCTGCGGTCTGCATTGGACTGCGCGGCATGCGAGATAGCGCGCCGCCACGTTGGCCGGAAGCTCGTAGAGGAGGAGGAGCTTGCTTGCGAGTTCCCGATTCGTTCGGAGCCATCGAAGCTCGAAGCGTTCTTTGAGGATCGTCGGCGAGCCAACCTATACGGCCCGCGCGAGCGGCAAGCTATTCGTGCCGTGCAGCCTGCATGGCTACACGATTACCTCGCTGAACGGGGCGAGGCCAACCTCCACGAGCGTTCTCAGGAGGCTGCATACGACCATCTGACTGTGCTGAACAGGCTATCCAACATCGACAAGCACCGAAGGCTGCACGTCGCTGCCTGGTGGTCCGAGCTTGTCTACTGGGGCTCAGACGGCCCATCCAGGCGCCAATGGCAGTGGGGGACGCCACCGTTCAAGGATGGCTCCGTCCTGGGCCACCTGTTCGATAGTCCCGAACATCCAGAGCCACTGCCAGAGCTGCATCATGAAATGGAGCTGAGACTGCTCGATCCACAGGGTGCAGCTACCACAGATATCGTGCGCCTGCTCGAAAGCATGCACCATGACGTCACACGTCGAGTCCTGCCGCACGTCCTCAACCCTCCATCATGACGGCAGCCTGAGGGGAAGGTCCATCGCTGCGGCGGAGGGCTGGGCGTGGGATATGCGCGGGATAACTCTAGGTTCGCGCCGTGAGGGCTACATCGTTCACGCAGGTCAAGATGATTGTGACGCACTCAGCTGGCATCGTCTGTAAAGCCGTCGGCTCTGACTCAAGAGAGGATGCTCGCAGTCCACCTCGCTGCTCCATGGTCTTGGCCGGGTCCGCCGAGTCAAGGCGATGCGGCATCGCCGTCGCTTCGCGAGCCTTACTCGTCAGCCCCGGCCAAGGGGCAATGGCCTTGCTTTAAGTGATCATGTGCGGGCTGAGCAGGTGGAACTCGATTTTCCGGATGACGTTGGTGACGCTCGGCTCGCCGGGCTTGCGGGCGGGGAAGTCGCCGGATTTCTTGGTCTTGCGGGGGCTGGCCCGGTCCGGGCGGTCGCGGACGAAGGTGCCGGGGGCGAGGATCTTGAGCAGGAACGTGGCGAGCGCGAGATCGGCCTGCTCAGGGGGGAAAAGCCGCGACGGTATCTGTCGCGGCGGCCAGGGCATGCGGGAAGCTGATCATGTCCGGGGGCACGCCCGCAGCCGCCGCCCCGATCCCGATGATCTTGCATACCGCCTGGTAGACGGCGAACAGTGCCCACATTTCCTGCTCGACGCCGGCGGGGTCCTTGCTGCGCAGCACCGGCTGGCCCTCGCCCATGTCCGTCTTGTGGTGGCCGATGACGGTCTCGCATCCCCACCGCCGCGGGTAGCAGCACGCGAGATCCAGCGCCGGGTACTCCTCCGGGTCGAGCAGGTCGGTGACCAGGCAGAACAGCTCGGAGGCCTGGTCGTCCCCGCCGTTTTCCGGCGCGGTGTGCACGGTGTACTCGATGACCCGGACGGTCAGCGGCGGGCCGTCCTTCTTGCGGGGCGGCTTCAGTTCCGCGAGGTAGGTGCCGTCGGCCAGGACTTTCACCGGTTTCAGGGTGAAGGACGCCGATGCGCGCCACAGGATGTGCGCCCCGGTGGCGAGGAACTCCCGCGCCAGCGCCCAGGACAGGAACTTCCGGTCCGCCAGCGTCAGCATCCCCGGCCCGAAGCAGCCGCTCTCCAGCAGGTCGCGGGCCAGCGCCTGCTCGGAGTCCCGGTACGGGCCCATCGACGCGCCCAGCAGGCTCCCGGTCCCGGACTCCGCCGCCGCCAGCCACCTGACCTGCGCGAACGCCCCGTCCCGGGTCTGGTTGGACGGACGGCCGAAGTGCTCGTCGTTGACCTCGCTGTCCGGCACGTCCGAGGTTGACCCGTCGATCGAGACGACCCGCAGCCCGCAGCAGAACACCCCAGGCGTCCCCTCGTCCCCTACCGGCCCCGCGACCTGCTCGAACAGGAACCGGACCGGTGCCGGGCCGAGCTTGCCGCGGCCCCGCGACAGCGAGGAGATGTTCGGCGGACGCCACCGCCGCCCGTCCCCGGCACCGATCCAGCCGCCGGGGTCCAGCTGCTGCCCGGCCAGCAGGTCAGCGGCGCGCCGCTGATGGTACAGCCCGTCCGCCAGCTTGGTCATCACCTGCCCGTACCCGCAGTTCCGGCCCCGGAACAGCCACAACGCCAGCACGAAATACACCATCAGCCGCGCCGGCAGCAGCCGGCGCCGCTGCTCCCGCGCCCCGGCATCCTCCACCGCGGCGTCCACCAGCTCCGGCGTGAAAACCCTGGTCAGCACCCCGACCGAGATCCGGTCCGGCAGCCAGACGCCCGGAGACAGCCCCTCAGAACCATCATGCGCCACGAAACGGTAACGATACCACGTCACGTCTTAACGCAAGGCCATTGGGCCAAGGGGCGGCATCTACGAGGAGGACGGGAGAGGAGCAGAGGCACTTAACGGTAGGATTTCGCCCGCAGGTTCGAGCAGAGGCGTATTGCCTTCGCAGAGTCGAACACGACGGATTACTCCGTCCGTCTCAA
>WNGQ01010041.1_pt1 | contig 10095 bp, 7 predicted proteins | sample 5407661 | NCBI WGS metagenome assembly WNGQ01 (sample SAMN13153382, study PRJNA577476) | soil metagenome | isolation source: 60 cm soil or saprolite under Garry oak tree replicate 2 | place: USA:California | collected 2016-06-15 | reverse complement strand
TAGCGTGGCAGCAGCGGCTGCTGCGTCTTGATCTTGTCTCACAACTCGTCATGATTGCAGCAGCCGCACCCTTCCCTACGCGGTCACGCCGACCTGACCTGCACCAACAAGCCGAAGGTCACGAACTACAGCTGCCGTAACAGTGCCGCCGATCTGAGCGGAGATTCTGGTTGTGCAGCTAATGGTGCGCTCGGCGCCTGATTAGGCATTCTGCGTACGGTGCAGCATCTGGTAGTGCCCCCTGGAACATCTGGCCTGCCTTCGGTAGGCAGGATTAGCCGCGGGCGGGGATTTCTGCGGTCACTCCGGTTCGCATTAGCGTGCCTTTTCTGGGTTATCGTTTCTGTTAATCCCGCGGCCGCCCACAACCTCGTCAAAATCGGGGCCCTCTCCAGGTGACGAGGACCAGGCCCAGAGCACCCGCCACCATCCGCAATCCCGCCATGAGCTCGAGCACCGGCTCACGCCTTTTTCAGGTCGAAGTAGCTACGGATCAGACGGCGGGCCTCGTCACGGCAACGGCAACGGCAACGGCTTTAGGGTGCGGGCGGGCCGGGGTCCCCGGTCGGCGGCACCCGGCCGGCGGGATCTGCGGCGATTCGCGCGCGGCCATCGCGTGGATGGCCCGAGTCAGCGCGAGGATCTGGTCAGAAAGGCCAAGCGGCTGCTCGTTCTGCGCTCCTCGGCTTGGGCCTTCCGCCAGCCAGAGCCGTCAGATCCGCGATGAGGCGTGGGCCAAGCGGCAGGAGCCATTGGCGCGGTCACAGAGCCTGAAGGCACCCGTCCTTCCGCTCAAGTTGAGCGCGTTCCGGCGCGAACCTCGGCGACGGCCTGCCAGTCATCCAGAACGCGCCGTACCCGCTCGGGCGACTCAGCGACGACCGCCTCGCGCAATTCGCCCGCGAACGCCTTCAGGTGAGTATCTGTATCTGGGAGGGAACTGGCCCAGGGGAACGCTGCCGGCAGCACCGCTGGGAGTGCACTGGCAGCCATCTCACTGGTCAGCAAGGCAGCGAGGAGCTGTGACATCGCCAGGGTGGATTCGGAGACGATCGCGGCGACGCGTTCGCCTTTGATGGTGATGTGCGTCACGACACCACGGCGGGCGTTGTCAATAGCGCTGACCAGGGTTTTGGCAGGCAGCTCGGGCGCGGACTGACCCGTACTGTCAGCGTAGCCGCAAAACCCCAGCCATGCAGCCCCAGGTCAGGCCTGCAGGCCGAGGCCGCGGCCGATGATCTCCTTCATGATTTCGGTGGTCCCGCCGAATATCGACTGGACGCGGCTGAGCCGCCAGAGCTCACAATCGTGCCGGAGAGCGGCGGACTGGTGCTCTCGCCGGTCAAGGCCGGGCCCATCTGGTCAGCGCGAGCCGCGGCGTTCGCACGGCGCGATCTGGGCGGCGATCACGCGCCACGGGATCGCCTGGCCGCGTGGCAACTCCCCGAGCCGCGGTGTGGCCCCGACGACGACGCCGAACCACCGGCCGCGGATATCCCAGCCGTCGGTGCGGACGTCGACTCCGGTGAGCTCATCGCGGCACAGCTGCCACAGGTCCTCGTGATGCACGATCCCTGCCACGGCAGCCAGGTGGGGTCGTGCTCCAGCGAGCCGCCGCGCGGCGATCAGTATCTCGGCCGGGGTCAGGACGCTCACCACGACAGCATGCGCACGTGCCGCGCTCGATGACCACCGCGGCAGCGAGACCGTCGTCCGCAGGATGGGATAGCACTCCAAATAGGGGACTGTAATTTTTCAATGCGACAGAGCCGTTAAGTTGACAAACCCTCTCGCCGAGGTGTATCGAGATGCGGGCCGGGCCGGGGAGCCGATCTCGCTGCTTGAGCAGACTGTGACTGGTTTCGAGCGGGGGCTGGGCCCGGATCACCCCAGGACCGTGGCCGCGCGGAACAACCTCGCCCTCGCCCGCGCGGAAGCGGACCGAGCAAAGTAACGCCCTGCATGGGCGCTTTGATGAACAGATAAGTTGGCCTTTAGCAGCCGGGCGCGGCCTGTGTTTCTGCTGGTGGCTACAGCGTCGGTGCGCGGATAGATGATAAGTAGCGCGTCGCACCATGACCTGAGTCTGACGACTGCTCGCCAAGTCGAGCAGAGCCTACCTGCGCAGATTGTGGGCAGATCCGGGTGCTTGATCCACGCCCGGTCGACGCGGAACGGGATAGCGTCGGCATTCCTCTGCAAGAGGGGCGTGCGAGCAGTAAGGTCGGGAGAATGAGCGCTAGACGTCGAGAGCTAGAAAGGCACTTTAACGCATTCATGGAGGCTGGAATACCAGGACTAAGAAGGCAGGGTTATAATGCCACTGGCTACATGCAGCTGGTACAGGCCACCGGTAGCCATTACGCTGCTGCTAACGTCTTGCTGAATAGCCCCGGCCATACGCATTATGGGTTCCAGCGCTTGCACGCCATGGGGCGTCTTGACGCAAGTGCTGAATATGCGGCAAGTCTCCCTTGGTTTCAAGAGTTGTTCACGCAAGATCAGCTTTACGAAGCTCGAACCCGGCTGATCACCCATGAGTTTGACCTCGATGCAGCGCTGACCCGGGCAGCCGCTAACCCACCGGAATGGCTACCTGATGTTGAGGCGCTTGAGGATGAGGAGGAGTTACAGGCCACTTCATCGAGAGATTGGGCTTCCTGGCCCTTCTGCTGTGGAAGGGTTCGGCCGCCGGAGAAGATCACGTTCCCATTCCTGCAAGGTGCGGCTGGTCAGTTGTCGCTGCTGAGCATGGTCCGGCAGGCCTGCATCAAGTATTCGCTGCAAACGCCTCAAATGCCATCTGCGGACAGGAGCGGAAAGCCAAGGGTGCCAGAGGGAAGCGGCCAACAGAGCCGCTGCCTTGTCGGCCACCCGGGCTGCCACTAGCCAATGTGCTCGCGGCTGGTCACACTCGCCGGGAGGCGTCGTGAAGTGCGTTGCGTAAGCCTGTAGCCGTACCCGGCGGTAGAACCTGACCAGGCGGAACGGGACCGCGGCTACCAGGCTCGCTCCTTCTAGATCTTCAAGAGCTGACAGGAGCACACGGTAATACTCCTGCGCAGGGTCTGGGTGGCGTGCCAGCTGCTCGACCTTCTGGAAGCAGGCGTGCACCTTGGCGCGTGCCTCCCTCCGCTCTTTGGTCCGGTTCCCGTAAGTCGTCACAAGAGCGCCGAGCGTACCGCTGGCCAGAGACGCAGCCATCACAAGGACCCAAGTCATACAGACAAGCTAGCGCCCGGTTCAACTGACAGCGCACACCGTGCCGGGTGCAGGGAAGCCAGCCGGAAGCGTCCCGCATCTTCGCTGGCAGCTACAGCGTCAACGCGCGGGCAGACGGCGAAGTATCGCGTCGCGCCAAGACCTGAGACTGACGACCGCTCGCCAAGGCAAGCAACGCCGCGGGCGCGGCGACGTGCCCGGGCTGCGCGCGCCGGACTACCTCGATCCACAGCCGCAGGTGCACGTCGGTATACGCCGGATCCATCCGGGCCCAGGCGTCATCCCTGACCCTCAGCTCACACAGCGCCACCGTCAGCCGGGCGATCTCGTAATCCGAAGTGAACCTGCCGCCGCCGCGGTAACGGGCGATCATCCCGCCGGCCGTGGCCAGTCCCTCGGCGACGATCACGTTCCGCGCGGCGCCCAGGCGGGCGGACCTGCGGACCTTGGCGAGCAGCTGGGCGACATGCTGCTCGGCCCGGCGGGTGGCCTGGCGCATCGATTCCGCGGCGATGCCGCCGACCGGCGCGACGCGGGCGGCCACCGCGGCCCGGCCGGCCAGCACCTGTTTCCCCGCGGCGGCCATGTCGGCCGCGGCGGGATGAGCGGTCGCATCGAACGGCACCCCGGCGGCCGGGCAGCACGCCTCCTCGCCGCACCGGTAGGACCAGTAGCGTCCGTCCTGGACCCGGAGGACGTCGCGCAGGTCGATCCCGGCCCGCTGCGCCGCGTCCCGCACCGCGTCCACCACCGGTGGCACCAGCGGCTCGGGACCGTATCCGACGGCGGTCGCCGCGGGCAGCTGCTGTGAGCTGATGACCCCGGCCGCGTGCCCGGCGATGTCGGCGGCGAGGCCCGCCTCGGGCGGGTCGGGCAGGTCATACCGGAGCGTGACCCGGACGAGGTCGCGCGGCGGTGTGAGCCCGATCACGACGATGCTGGCCTCGGGCATGAACCCGAGCAGATGCGGGATGACCGCCAGCGCCGCAGGCGAGTCGGCCCGGACCACGATGCTTGGCTGCGCGGTCCGGGAGTCCCGGGGGTGTCTGCCGGGTATCGTCGCCCGCTGTGATGGCTTGTCTCATTCCGCCAGCATGCGGCCGTGCCGATACACCTAGCCACCGCCCGAACCATTGCATGTGGATAACTCACGACGTTATCCACAAGCCTGGCGGCGCGGCTTGACAGCCGAGGGCATGCAGAATCTGATACCTTGCCCCGCGCTGCCCCGGTCGGCCCAGCACCACCCGGCCTGGCGGCCAGCGACAGGATCGTGAGCACCAACTTGGTAACAGCCGCTGCCGTGACTGCGCGCCTGGTCGGCAATCGCTACCGAGGGGTGACCGCGCCGGAATGTCACGGGCGGACAGGGAGCGCCTGCCGAATACGCGTCGCCTGTCGATGCCGGGTTCATCATGACCGAGCGATACCGAACGACCGGTTCTGGCGTCCCAGCGGCCACGAAGTCGGCAAGCGCACCAGGCGGGCCTGTGACGCGGCGGTCTTCCCCGTTCCAGCCCGCGACACGACCGGCTCTTGCGGCTACCGAACGTGGTGATCTTGTAGTCGCAGCAGCCAAATAAGCCCGGGCCATTCAACCGCCTGAAGCGGAGCACTTGGTCGCACGTAGGCCAGGCACCGTGTCGGCAGGGCACCCGCCAGGGGACTGATGAACCTGACGCCTGTGACGTTGCCGCCGTTTGTGACCTGGCAGCATGATGTGCGGTGCGGGGCTGTGCCTCAACCCGGCGGGGCCCCGGTTGGGCCGGCGTGCAGGATCTGGCCGGCCCAGCCGGCGTGGGGTTTCTCCGTGCGGGGTCTGCTGTGGTGGCGTGTTGTCGTGTGGGCGGCTCAGCGGCCTTGATGGCCAGCGAACAGCGGTGTGAAGGCGTCGACGGCGGCGTCTCGGGTGCTGAGGGCGGCGACGCCCCAGCGGTGCTCGATTGTCGCCAGGATCGAGGTGGTGTCGTAGCTGATGTGGGTCACGCCGGTCTTGGTCAGCAGCGAGGAGATGACCAGGGTGGGGACTCGCTCGCCCGGGCCCCATTGGTCGCTGACGCCGGGTGCGGTCGGCGGCGGGACGTGGTCCCAGAACCCGCCGTGCTCGTCGTAGGTGACTACGATGGCCGTGGTGGGCCAGTCCGGGCTGGCTTTGATCGCCTTGATGAGGTCGACTAGGTGCTGGTCACCGGAGGCGACGTCGGTGTAGCCCGGATGCTCGTTGTCGGGACCCAGCGGCTTGACGAACGACACCGCCGGCAAGGTGCCGGCGGCGGCCTGGCGGAGGAAGTCCACCTCGTCTTGCAGGTGCGCCCGGCCGGGCGCGCCCTGGGCGTAGTTGGCGTAGTAGTTGAAGGGCTGGTGGTGGTACTGGAATAGCTTGTCGGCGCAGTAGGGGTAGGTGTCGGCGGGGTTGTGGCTGGGGTCGGTGCAGGTGCCGGGGGCGGTGCCGTTGGTCCAGCCCGGCCCGGTGGTGATCCCGGCGGCGTTGTCCCAGCCGCCGGAGTACCACGCCCAGCTCAGGCCCTTGGCGGTGAGCTCGTCACCGATGTTGGGCGAGTGCAGCTCCGGCAGCCGCTGCGACGGGATGGAGGTGGGCGAGTACGGCTGGGACTGCGGCTGGATGGTGTTCACCGCGTAGTCGCCGCATACCACCCCAGCCGGGGTGGCCGGCCGGCCGGCCGGCGGGGTGCATGATGCGGTGAGAGGTGTGTCCTTGGCCGTCGGCCCGAGCGGCGAGGTGTACAGCGGGTAGCTGGTGGGCATGCCGTTGGCGTCGACGACCGAGTGCAGGTCGTTGCCGGAGCCGTCGTTGGCGGCCCCGGCGAACACCGGTGTCTGCGCCGCCACCAGCCACATGTGGTTGAGGTACGACCCCCCGAACGCGGCGTGGAAGAAGTGATCGGCCACGACTGAGGGCGGCGCGCCCGGGCCGGTGAGGTAGCGGTAGACGGGCAGGTCGGTGGTGTCGTAGAAGCCCTGAGTGAGGCCGATCGCGTCGCTGCCGGTGGTGAAGCGGTCCATCCGTCCGCCGTCGATCTGGTACTGCTCCTGGTAGTAGCGGTGCACCAGGTCCCGGGGCGGCTGGTTGAGCGGAATGTACCGGTCGATCGGGAAGACCTCGTTGGTGAACGCGCTCGTGAAGCCGCGGGGGTCGCTGCAGGTGGCGGGCAGCGGCGACGGCGAGGTGAGGTGCGGATCGTTCTGTTTCAGGCAGGTGTACGCGGCTCCCGCCTGGTCGACCTGGGTCTGGTTCGGCGTGGCCGACGGCGGCGCGGCGAGCCCGTCCACCCCGGGCCACAGCCCGTACAGGTTGTCGAAGCTGTGGTTTTCCTCGTAGATGACCACCAGATGCTGGATGCGCGCCAGCCCGCCCGCCGGACCGGCCGCGCCGGCCGGGCTCACGTTCACGGCGATCAACGAAAGTGCCGCCACGGCGGCGCAAATGAACACCCGGCGCATGGCAAACCCCCTCTTTCAACTCAGTTGGAACCTAAAGCGACCACGCTGGAGCGCTCAAGAGCAACCAGCGAAATTCCGCTGAATTACACGAAGATCCCGCAGACGGCGCACCTTACGGGAGTTGCGCAAGTCGCCGGGCAGCCTGGCCACGCCCGCTCACCGGTGGCCCGGGCGGCAGGCTGGCCGACGCCCAGATCCGCGCCGCCCGCCGGCGCCGTGACAGGGCAGCCCGCTGACCGGTCCTCAGAAGCAGATCTGCGACTGACAGGACTCCTCGAAGACGCCCGCAGCCGCAGGATCCTGCGCGCGGTTGGGCCTGTCCGCCAGTTCCGCCATGCCCGCCTGCAAGGCCGCCTGGCCGCCCAGGAATCGGCGCCTGGACAAGGTCCCGGCGAGGCCCGCCCAGCGGGCGGAGACGCCGCAGCGCCCACAGCGGAAGCGCCTCCGCAAGCCCCTTCCGCCCCAGCCGCCGCAGTTAGCCTCGTAGACTCGCAGAAGACTCCGGGGTGAAGCCCGGTGGGCAGCCTCTTTTCGCCGCACACGTAGCCGCCGATCTGCGTGGCGACCGGAGCGTTACGGCGTCACCTGGGATGCGCGCATATCTGGGTGATCGGCGCTGCGGCACCCCCGGAATTGAGTGCGCTTCAAGGTGGCAGCCGAGTCTCGGCTGGCACGCAGTTCCGCTGCGTGAGGGTGTCCGCGCGCGGATGCTGGATGTCCGCCTGGCGCGAATCGGCGGTCTCTCCAAAGATCACGTTCCAGGGTAGGTGTTGACGATGCGGCCGCGAGAGACGACGGTGCGGACGTCGCGGATCGCTGTGATGTCCGTGGTCGGATCGCCGTTGACGAGGAGCAGGTCAGCGTCGAGCCCGGCCCGCAGCCGGCCGGTCCGGCGGGCCAGCCCGCACGCATGGGCGGCGAGGCTGGTAGCCGACGCGAGCGCGGTCGTGGCGGGCACGCCGCAGTCGACGAGTTCGATGACCGCCTGCGGGAGGATGCCGTGTGCCTTGACCGGGTTGATGCCGGAGTCGGCGCCGCTGATCAGCGTGACCCCGCCGCGGTACAGTTCGCCGACCTGGGCCAGTCTGCCCTCCATGGTGAAGCCGGTCCGCTCCATCATGGCCTTCATCTGGGCCGGTGGCTGCCCGCCCGAGCGGGTCAGGTCGTGGCCCAGCGTCGGGCAGACCACGATCCCGGCCGCGGCGATCGCGGCGGCGAGTTGCGGCGGCGTGTGCATGCCTTGCCCGCCGAGGCAGCTGCAATGCTCGATGGCGTCCACCCCCGCGGCGATACACTGCTCCACGGCCGTTAGCGCGTGCGCGTGCGCAGTGACGGCGAGGCCGAGCCGGTGGGCCTCATCGATGACGGCCCTGACTTCCTCCGCTGTGAACTGACAGGCCCGGATGTCGGTAGCGGGCGTCATCACCCCCCCACTCGCCATGATCTTCACCAGGTCGGCTCCGCGGTCGGCGCGTTCCCGGACCGCCCTGCGCAGCTCGCCGACGCCGCTCGCCTCGCCACCCATGACCGCGCAGTGACCGCCCGCGCTGGTGATGGGCGGGCCGGAGGCGAGGACCGTCGGCCCGCCGGGCCGGTGCCGATGCCGGTCGACAACCGCCCACTGCTGGTCGCCGAGGTCCCGCACTGCCGTCACGCCCACGGCGAGCTGGGCTGTAAGCGCCGCCTCGATGGCCTCGTCGAGGCCGCCCGGGCTCAGGCCGGGCAACCGGTCCAGCGCGCCGAAATCGCTGTTGCCGCACAGATGGCTGTGGGTGTCGATCAGGCCGGGGAGCACGGTGGCGCCGGGCAGATAAGTCACCTCGCAGCCGTCCGGGGCCAAGGCGGAGCCAGGCTCCACGCCGGTGATGACGCCGTCCTCAACGAGCACCAGGGCACCGCCTGGGATCACCTTCTCACCGTCGAAGGCGAGGTCGGCCCGGTACCCGTGCCGCGCTGGTCGCCTGGCCCGCACTCCCATCCCGCTTGCTGGAGAGGTCACGTCAGGCTTGGCTGCTGCGACATCCGCGCCTGCAGCTCAGCGGCCCCAGGACCGGACAGTTGCGGAAGGGCGGCCCGCCGGCCGGTGAGCAGCAGCAGGATCGCCGCGACAGGTCCCTCGACCTGCCGGCCCCGCCCCTGGCGGCACCGGGCGGGTGCGGCCGAGCGGGATCGCGATGTCCTGGCCGTGCACGAGGACGTCGATCAGCGGCTCGAGCTCCGTGATGCCGGGCGCAGTCCTGCGGGATCCGATCATGCCGCGTAGCAGGACGGCGTACTGCCCGGTGGGCAGTCTGGCCTGCCGCACGGCGGTGTCGCGGATCATGCGGTTGAGGTTTCCCCGCGCACGGAGCATCGCCAGCACCCCGGCAAGCATGCCCATGTGGGCGAGCGTGAGGTGCGCCGCGACGTCACGGACGCGCCAGCCGGTGCACAGCGACTCGGTCTCCCACTCATCCGCAGACAGGCTGCCGAAGAGATTCGCGAGACTGAGCCGCTCGCCGTCGATCGTCCGCCACACGTCGCCGTGATTCATGGTGCCCCTGCCCCCGCTGCTATTTGATAAGATTCTCTTACCAAGAATGGTAAGAGAATCTGTCTAAGTCAAGGGCCTGGATGAGCGAGGATCCGCGTCAGCAGGAGCTGAACCTCGGCCTGCTCTGTTACATCGCTTCCCGGGCCATGGAGACCCGCGTGTCCGAGGCCCTGGCCGCAGCCGGTTTCGACGACATCACGATCGCGCAGGGGCGGGTGTTCGCGCGGATCGGCCCGGAGGGCACGCGGGTGACCGACCTGGCCGAGCAAGCCGGGATCACCAAACAGACGGTCGGGTTCCTCGTTGATCAGCTCGAACGTGCGGGCTACGCCCGCCGGATGCCGGACCCTGCCGACGCCCGGGCCCGGCTGGTGCAGATCGCACCGCGTGGAGAGGCCGCGGTCGCCGTCGCGAGGGTCGCCGAGGCCGAGGTCGAGGCCGAGTGGACACGGCACCTAGGCAAGCAGGGCGCGAGCCAACTGCGGCGCGCCCTCACCCGCCTCCGCGAGATCACCGACCCCTACCGATGACCTTGCCGCAACCGGCGGCTCACCCATCCGTCCTGACAGGCCGGAGACCAGATCACCCACCGTTCCATGAAGCCGTCGACGTAAAGCTGCCGCGAAAGGCCGCTACCGGCGGGCGGACCACCGGACTGAGGACGCACAGAACCGGCGGATCTGGACGCCTCCTCACGATCCATGCACCCATCAGGTGACCAGTGCATACTCGGCGATCTGGTTCATTTCAGAACTGCGAAAGGCTGCGCGGTGATCGCTGCGGCAATTCAGTCGCGCCAGCTAAACCGCGAGTAATTATGCCAGCAGGCGCATAGATATGCACATCGGCGACGCGCTCATTTCGGCATGAGTGAGCAC
>WNGQ01008682.1_pt1 | contig 10095 bp, 13 predicted proteins | sample 5407661 | NCBI WGS metagenome assembly WNGQ01 (sample SAMN13153382, study PRJNA577476) | soil metagenome | isolation source: 60 cm soil or saprolite under Garry oak tree replicate 2 | place: USA:California | collected 2016-06-15 | reverse complement strand
CGCCTCGGATTAGCGCGCCCAAAGGACCCACTTTTGCCCCGCAAAGCCCATCTCCTCCTCGTTGACGACGATCCGAACACCCTGGCCTCGCTTTCCCGCGCCTTCCGCCTCGCCGGCCACGAAGCCACCGTTTGCGACAACGCGAATCGCGCCATCGAGCTTCTTCGCAACGAAAGCTTCGATCTGATTCTTTCCGATGTGGTTATGCCCGGCAAAACCGGCATGGAGCTGCTTGAAGATTTAAAGAAAACCGGAGTCAAGACGCCCATCGTTCTCATCTCCGGCCAGGCCAACATCGAAATGGCTGTAAAGGCCACGCGGCTCGGCGCGCTCGATTTTCTGGAAAAGCCGCTCTCAACCGACAAGCTGCTCGTCACTGTCGAAAACGCCTTGCGCTTGACGCGCCTCGAAGATGAGAACCGGGAACTGCGCCAGCACAGGAAAAGAACTCGTGGCCCGCGCCATCCACGAGAAATCGCACCGGCACGACCATACCTTCATCACGCTGAACTGCGCCGCCGTTCCCGCCGAACTGATCGAGTCCGAACTCTTCGGTCACGAAAAAGGCTCCTTCACTGGAGCCGCCTCGCGCCATCTCGGCAAATTCGAACAAGCCGAAGCCGGCACGCTTTTCCTCGATGAAATTGGCGACATGCCCGTAGCCATGCAGGCGAAATTGCTCCGCGTCCTCGAAGAAGGCGAGGTCGAGCGCGTCGGCGGCGACAAACCCATCAAAGTGAACGTGCGCGTGGTCGTGGCAACTCATCGCAATCTCGAAGAGCTGGTCAAGCGCAACGAATTTCGCAGCGACCTCTTTCACCGCGTCTATGTTTTTCCACTGATGCTTCCACCCCTGCGCGAGCGCCCAGAAGATTTCCCGGAACTCGTAGCGCATTTCGCGCGCCAGGTGGCCGCGCAAAACGGCTGGAAAGAAAAAGTCTTCGCCCCCGACGCGATTGCGGAATTGCGCAAATACAGTTGGCCGGGAAACGTCCGCGAATTGCGCAATGTGGTCGAGCGCCTCGTCTTGCTCGCTTCGGATTCTGCCGTCAGTGCCGCCGACGTTCGTCTCGCCCTGCCGTCTTCGGATTCCGCTGCCGGCGGCCTCGCGGGCGGAATGGGATCAGGAACACTGCTCGAACGCACCGAGGCGTTCGAAAGGGAAGTGCTCCTTGCCGAAATCCGCCGCCACAATTTTCACATGACCAATGTCGCCCGCGCGCTCGGCCTCGAACGTAGCCATCTCTACAAAAAGTGCCAGCAACTTGGCATCGACTTGCAATCTCTCCGCAAGCCAGAGTAAGCCTGAAAAACCACAGTTGGTCCCTCAAAAATAGGACCTCTCCCTTTTTGTTGCGTGTGTTAAACCCTCGCCGAAGTCGGATTCTTGTTCTAATTCTGAAAGGAACGTTTCTCGTGAAGCAGGAGAGAGACTAGAGTTGTGCGAGGAATTCTTCCACCGTCAATTCAGCGTGTCGAATCAAGGCGCGCAAAGTGCCAACGGACAGTTCCTTGTGCTGAGGAACTGACAAATTGACGCGAAGACCCGGTTTTGTCATCACTACGTGGCTGCCGACTTGCCCGGCCACACTCCATCCGGCCTTTTGGAAAGCTTTGACTGCTTCTTTGCCGGAAATATTTGCTAGTCGCGCCACCGCATCACACGGTGACGAGGATTTCCGGCTCTCCCGCTTGAGCAGCGCGCGTTGCAGCCTTTTGGTCCTCCGCCCATAGCCATGCGGCGATTGCCTCTTTGATGTTGGCGAGCGCTTCTTGTTCGTCCTTACCCTGGGACACACATCCGGGCAGCGCCGGACATTCAGCAACGATCCACCCGTCTTCAGCTTTGGTCAGCGTCACGTGGAAAACCATGCTCGAATCCTACCAGCCAGCCTCTGCGCCATCAAGGGCCGGAAGCCCGTTAGTTATGACCCAAGCGCTTGAGATGCGCCTCACATGTATGTATGTTGGGTGCATGTCACGGATGATCAGAATTCGCAACGTTCCTGACAGCGTGCACTGCAAACTCAAGGCGCGCGCAGCCATGGCCGGAGTGTCTCTCTCGGACTTCCTGCTCGCAGAGATGCGCGCCCTTGCCGAGCGGCCCAGCATTACGGAACTGCGGAAACGCTTGCGCCGCCGCTCTAGCGCTGCAGCCGGATTTTCCGCCGCAGACGCGGTGTCCCGCGAACGCAAACTCGAGTAAGACTTACCCACTTTCCATCGCCCATTGCACAGAATCGCCTTTGTGTCCACATGTAAGCATATGAAAAGTCGATAGTTACAGGGATTGTGCGCAGGCACCCGATTTTGCTTGACAAGATTACATATTGCAATATAGTTTTTGCATATCGCAATATCACGGAGCCTACCATGAAACTCGGTGACAAACTTCGCTCCCTCCGCTCGGTGGAAGGTTCGCTCCGCGGACTCGGCCGCCCGCTCACGCAACAGGAACTGGCATCTTCCATGAAGCGCGAAATCGGCCGCGGTTTGAGCCAGGCCTACCTTTCGCAGATCGAAAGCGGCGCACGGCCACACCTGACGCACAAGACCCGCGACCTGCTCGCGCGCTTCTTCCGCGTCTATCCGGGCTTTCTGGTAGACGACCCGGAAGGCTACACGCCGGGCTTGCAATCGGAATTGCGCGCCATCGACGCAAAAGTGGATTCCTGGCTCTATGCGGGCGCGGGCCAGTTCACGGCCGATCCGGAGCTGCAACGCGCGTTGATGACCATCGCAGATACGCCCGATTCGCGCACCCCACTGTTGCTGCTGGGGGAGATTCTGCGGACACCGGAGCTGTTTGAGCGTCTCGAAGAAGTACTTCGGCCCGTCAATGAGCCTGGACGCGCGCAGGGCAAAAGCAGTTTATCGCCGGCATAAAGGGTTTCTGGGAGGTCTGCGTCTCGAATTTCAGCTCGTGCGCCGCACGTGGAGTCTACGGAATGCGGGTAGCGCAACGGCAAGTTGCGCCAAGCAAAGAATGTGGCGATCGAGGTGGCTTATGACCTGGTCTGATTTTTATCTCTTCTGCTTCCTCGTGGGCTTTTCGCTCAGCGTGCTCTCGTTTCTCGCGGGCGCGGTCCACATCCACTTGCCGGTGAAATGGCACCTGCCCTTTCATCTCGGGCATCACGGCGGCGGACTCGGCAAAGGCGGCCTCCAAAAAGGCGGAAGCTCCGGCGCGCAAATCTCCTGGTTCAACGCCTCGACGATCATGGCCTTTCTCGCCTGGTTCGGTGGGGCGGGGTACTTGTTGACGCGGTATTCGCATTTCCTGGTCGTCGTAATTCTGGCAATCGCGGCTATCGCAGGCTTGTTCGCCGGATGGATCATCTTCAAATTTATGGTGAAGCTGAATGATGCGCCCCTAACGAGTGAAGACCGTCGCGTCGAAGGTGCGCTTGGCACCATCAGTATGCCCATCCGTGAAAAGGGCACGGGAGAAATCATTTTTCCTGTCGACGGCGTGCGGCGTTGCTCGGGCGCGCGCAGCAGTGATGGAAAGGCGATTGAAAAGGGCACCGAAGTGGTCATCGAGCGGTACGAAAAGGGAATCGCCTACGTGAAGCGGTGGGAAGAGTTCTCGAAGTAACGAGTTTGTCGGACTGAAGTACGACGCGATCAGTCCGGACGGGTGGAGAAGGAGGTTTTTATGTTTGGGTTGCCAATGACTGTCGTGATTGCCGGGTCCGCTGTCCTCGGACTCTTAATGCTCATGATCGTAATCGTCCGAATGTACCGAAAAGTCGGTCCCAACGAGGCGTTAATTCGATTCGGCCTCGGCGGCACGCAAGTGTATAGCGGGAAAGGTGCTTTGATTTTCCCGATGGTGCAGACGTGCCGTGGACTGTCGCTCGAACTGATGTCCTTTGACGTGGCCCCGCAGCAAAACTTGTACACCAATCAAGGCGTGGCCGTAACTGTAGAAGCGGTGGCGCAAATTAAAGTCAAGTCCGACAAGGAATCCATCCTCACCGCGGCGGAACAATTCCTGAGCAAGGAGCAGAACCAGCGCGAAGGGTTGATTCGCCTGGTCATGGAAGGCCATCTCCGCGGCATCATCGGCCAGCTTACCGTCGAGCAAATCGTCAAGGAGCCGGAAATGGTGGGCGACCGCATGCGCTCCACCTGCGCCGACGACATGAGCAAGATGGGGCTGGAAGTGGTCAGCTTCACACTCAAAGAAGTGCGCGACAAGAACGAATACATCATGAACATGGGGCGGCCGGACGTCGCCCGCATCAAGCGCGATGCGGAAGTTGCCACCGCCGAAGCGGAACGGGACATTGCCATTAAGAAAGCGGAAACACAGCGCGCCGCGGCGGAGGCGATAGCCAAAGCCGATCAGGAGCGCGTCGCCGCACAAACTGCTTCGCTGGCCAAGCAAGCGGAAGCGCAACGCGACCTGGACATCAAGAAAGCTGCCTTCCTGGAAGCAACCAAGAAGGCGCAAGCCACTGCCGACAAGGCCTACGAGATCGAAACCAACATCATGCAGCAGAGGGTAGTGGAAGAAGGAGTAAGGGTCCAGCAAGTGGAGCGCGAAGCCCAGGTGAAAGTCCAGGAAGCGGAAATCGCGCGCCGTGAACGGGAACTCATCGCCACCGTCCTCAAGCAGGCGGAAATCGAGCGTCAGCGCATCGAAACGCTCGCCAACGCCGAACGCCAGCGCCTGATCACCGAAGCCGAAGGCCGCGCCTCGTCGATTCGCGCGCAAGGCGAAGCCGAAGCCGAAATCATCTTCAAGAAAGGCGAAGCGGAAGCCAAGGCCATGAACATCAAGGCCGAAGCTTTCCAGGAATACAACCAGGCCGCCGTGGTCGACAAACTCATCACCGGCTTGCCGGATGTCGTGCGCGCTCTCAGCGAGCCGCTCAGCAAAGTGGACAAAGTGACCATCGTTTCCACGGGCAATGGCGACGCTGCCGGCGCGTACAAGCTCACCGGGGACATCACCAAGATTGCCGCGCAGGTGCCGGCGCTATTTGAAGCACTCTCCGGCATGCAGATGTCGGATCTGCTCGGCAAAGTGCGCCAGATCGGCGACAAGGCGCCGAAACCGGAGCAGCCTCCGCTGCCCGCGCCTAAGAAGTCCTGACGAACTGCAGCTTCCGTCCCGGTGGACCCGCCAGGGTCCGCCGCGGACGCCAGATGTTTTGGGGGGATGGACATGAACGGCAACAAGATGTCCGGCGAAATAACCGGGAAGGAATCAAGTGGAAGTAAAACAACGGGCACGAAGAAGTTCCCGATCGGCTGGCTCCTGCCCGTGGCCGCTTTGAGTTTCTTTGTTGGCCACTTTTGGAGCTATCTGCCAGTCGTTCACGGAATCGTTTCGTTATTTGTTCTTTCAAAAGTTTTGACGGGAACTGCACCCGGAGCCTTCCTGCTCTGACTAGTGGTCTGGCCCGGTAGGGGCGGGGCTTGCCCCCGCCCGCGTCAACCATAGGCGAGTCAGTTGGGGAGGCTTAAGGCGCACGAACGGTATTCGAGTGGTTGGTTAGAAGAAGTCATTCGAAAGGAGATTCATCATGGGACTCTTGGAACGAGTAAGCACTTTAATTCGCGCGAACATCAACGACCTGGTGGACCGCGCCGAAGATCCGGAAAAGCTAATCAAACAGGTCATCCTCGACATGGAAAATCAGTTTATCCAGGTGAAGACACAGGTGGCGGTTTCGATTGCGGACCAGCACATGCTCGAGAAAAAGCTGCGGGAAAATGAAGACACGGGCCGCGACTGGATGCGCAAGGCGGAAATCGCCGTGGACAAAACGCAGGACGACCTGGCCCGCGCCGCGCTCGACCGCTTCCAGACCTCGCAGCGTCTTACCCAAAGTTACCGCGAACAAGTGGACGACCAGAAGTTGCAAGTCGAAACGCTGAAGGGGGCGCTTGTGAAACTCGAACAGAAGCTCGATGAAGCGAAGTCCAAGCGCGATTTGTTGCTGGCGCGCCATCGCCGCAGCCTGTCGCTCGGCAAAGCGGCTCACGCGCAAACGATGATCGGCGACAATTCGAAAAGCGCCACGTTCGAACGGCTCAAGGATCGCGTGCATCACAGCGAAGCCGTGGCCACCGCCGAAGTGGATCTGCTGACCGACGACATGGGCGAGCGCCTCACGCGCCTCGACCGCGACGCGGAGGTGGACCGCCTCCTGGCGGAGCTGAAAGCCCGCCGCGGATTGCCGGAGAACGCAAGCTGATGGGTCTGCGTGGAGAACGGTTTTCGGCAGGGCACGGCTAGTTGCGCCGTAACTGCTACAAAATCAACAATTCTTTGGCCGCTGAGGGCAGTATTTTGAGCTGTCATGCAGGATTTGAAGCTCCTGGCAGGCTGAGAGGAAACGAAGCCCGCGCAGCTTCGTCTAAAAGGGTTGACCCAAATAAGAAGATTGGCGTGTTTCCTGGCACTTTCTGGCTAAAAAAGGGAGACCAATGTCATGAAATCGTATGCTACTTTTCGGCGCCACCGCTTGGGCGAAGTGATTCCTCGCACGAGTGAAGACCGCCATCCCTTGCAAGTTGTTCCGTTTGGCAGGTTTGGCGCAGGAGTTTGGACGGGCCATCCTATTGAATTGGTGGTTGTTCTGGGGTTCTTGCTCATCGGGCTGATCGGCATTCCTGAATGGCGGTGGTTCTTTGGAGCCACGGTGTTGGTGGGGAGCGTTGTGGGGTATTTGCTTTGGCGGCGCAATCAGTAGAATGCAGGACCGGCCCGCCTCAAAAGGCGGCCCCTACAACTTGATTCCTACGCGTGCGAGAATAACCCCGTGAATCCATTTCTCGTTTCCGTGCCTGCCGCCGTGCTTGCCACTGGCGGTGTTGCCGCATACGGCGCGTTCTTTCCGCGCGCGCAGCTCTTCGGCGCCACGATTTGCCGCACCAATTCTACACGCAAGCTGGCCATTACTTTTGACGACGGCCCGAATCCCGCCATCACTCCGAAGCTACTCGACTTGCTAGACCGCTACGAGGCCAAGGCCACGTTCTTCGTGATTGGCCGGTTCGTCCGCGAATGCCCCGACCTGGTGAAAGAGACCGCTGCGCGCGGCCACGTCATCGGCAACCATACCGAATCGCATGCGAATCTCCTCAAGCTCGGCCCGGCGCAAATTACCGTAGAGTTGCGTCTTTGCCATCACGCTATTGCGAACGCTCTCGGCGCTCCTGCAAAGTGGTTCCGTCCGCCGTATGGCTTCCGCAATCCTTGGGTGATTCCCGCGGCTACCTCGCTCGGTTGTCGCACGGCTATGTGGACGCTCATCCCCGGCGATTGGCTGGAGCGTCCGGTCGAATGGCTGATTCGGCGCATGCAACCGATCGCCGCCCACGCGCAGAGGAGCGCTAACGGCGAAAAGCAGATTCCTCGGGCAAATACCGCCCTCGGAATGACAAGCGAGGGATCGACAACTACGGCGCTTCCGCAAGCGCATAGCGGCCCGCCTCAGAAGGCGAGCCCTACAATCGGAGCGAGCGGTACCGGCGACGTCCTCTGCCTGCACGATGGATATCACAAGGAACTCAATTACGACCGCACCCGCACGCTCGCGGCCCTCGAGCACTGGCTCCCGCGCTGGCGCGACCTCGGCCTCCAGTTTGTTACAATGGAGGAAGCGGTGCGCTGATTTTCAGCCGCCGCTTGGAAGGGCCGCCACCTGATCATGGACGAGCGCGCGTTTTATACAGAGAAAGAAGAAGTCAGGAAGAGCAAGCTCGTTTGCCCGAGCTGCCACAAAGATTTTGAATTTCCCGTGCGGTGGAAAGTTTGCCGCAAGAAGAAAGAGCTTCCGCGCGGCGCCAGCCCCGAAGACCGCAAAAAATTCGACCACGCCACTTCCTACATGGTCCGCCTAGACGACCTCGTCGCCTGCTACAAGTGCCGCAAACGTTTCGAGCTCACCGGGCAATCCACCGTGCTCATCAGCGATAACCTCGGCGATCCCACGGCCGACCCGGAAAATTTCGGCAACCGCTAAAGGAAGTCCTAAGTAATCAGTTCTTAGTCCTCAGTTATTAGTCTGAAGTTGAGATGTTTTGCTTCGCTCCGCATGATACGCAGAGACTTTTTCAGCCGCGAAAAACGAAGATGCCGGGCTGAAGCCCGGCGCTACATTCAAATCTCGGGATACATTTCGAAGAAGGCTTCGATGGATTGACGGAACGTGCTCTCAATTTCTTCCTTGCTGCCTGCGATTAGATGCATGGTGACGCGGGCGCTCCGGCCGTTCTTCAGCACCACGGTCGCGTCCTTCACTTCGCCCAAATCTTCTTCCGGCAGCAGCCTCATTCCGTAAATCAACGCCAGCTTCGCCATGTCTGTTCTCCTCGGTTCAAAACAGAGCCTAGCTCCCCTTATCTCTATCGTCAAACCGTCGCCGTTTGCCGTCACATGGCGCCTTCCCCGGCTGCGTCATTCACAAAGCCAGCGCCTTTTGCAAGGCCTCTTTCCGGTTGGCCTATCTTTATGGCCTAGGTCCTTTCCTTTCATTGGGTCGCGAGTCGCAGGCAGGCACGCCTCTTTCCGGGTTGGCCGCGGATTTGCTCTCCTTGCAACCGAAACGCGGAGGTGATTGCCATGACTCATTTCCCTCGGACAATAGTTCTTCTCGTAGCCCATGCACTTGCCACCACGAGCGCGCAAGCTCAGGAGATTGCACCCTTGCCCATTACACCGTCAGCGGAACGCCTTCGCGCCATCGCTTCGCTGTCGCCGTTTGCTGAGCCCACACCTTCGGGGATGGCGCTGGAAGAGGCAAAACAATCTATCCGGGTCTTCACGCGCCAGGGAGGTTGGCCGATTCTTGTCGAATATGAAGACGGCTCGAAGTACTGGGGCGAAATCAGCGAAATTGGCTTGAATACTTTCAAATTGCTGAATCGCAAGACCAATCAAGAGGAGACGCTGAGCTACGGCGGAATCCGGACCATTGGAATCGTCGAAGCGTATGGAGCTGACAACAAATATGCGATGCCCAAGCCCACGATAGGTCGCCGCCTTCCCATGCAGGAGCCTCAGTTGAGCCCAGAACAAGCCACATACAAGCTTGCGGTTCAGAACCTTGGAGTGGACGAACACCGCTTTGTGCACTGCGAGCTAAAGGATCACTCTGTGGTTACAGGGGCGATTATCGGCATTGGCTCGGAGGATTTCCGGGTGCGACCGGGCATGTTGCACGAGGACCGCGTCATTCCCTACAGCGAACTTAGTGCCCCTCCGCGGCGGACCGCCGCCGTGGGTACGCATCTCAAGAACGGTCTCCAGATGACTGGACTGGTTACGCTTTGCGCGGTTCTTCTTCCTGTGTGCATACTTGCTGTTGGGGAGTAGATGGGCCAGACGCCGTTCTAAACGTGGAGGCGTTGTGGGTTCCTTGGAGATGGCAGTTCACAACACCTCCCACGCGGATGTAATACCCGCTGTACTCGGGCATCCGTTCCGGTTATTCTGCGCATCGGAGTAGCCAGTACGGAGGCTGTCATGAAGTACACCCGCGAATCCGGTGCCAAGCTCACATTCGTCCTCGCAGCAAGCCTGCTCTGCACCATGACGCTGTCGGCCCAGCAGCAGGAAGGGCCGCAGAGCGACGCTCCTCCGCCCGTCGCGCCAAAACCGGCTCCCGCTCCGCAGGCGGGCCCCAGCGAAAAAGTCATCGTGCCCGCGGGCACGCGCGTTGGCGTAGTTCTTCAAAACGGCATTTCCACGCGCAGCGCCAAGCCCGGCGATTCCGTGTACTTGCAAACTTCGTTTCCCATCACCATTAACAATCGCATTGTGATTCCCGTCGGTTCGTATCTCCGCGGAGAGCTGATCGACTCCAAGCGTCCCGGACGCGTGAAGGGCCGCGGCGAATTTCGCATGCGCTTGAACACGCTGATTTTTCCTACCGGTTACACCGTGGACTTGAATGCGGCACCGCGCAGCGCGGATTCCGGCGGCAAGGAAACCATGGACGAGGAAGGCAAAGTGACCGGCGGCAGCGACAAAGGCAAAGATGTGGGCACGGTCGCCACGACGACTGCGGAGGGCGCGGGCATCGGCGCCATCGCCTCGCGCACTGGGAAAGGCGCGGGCATCGGCGCGGGGAT
>WNGQ01010875.1_pt1 | contig 10096 bp, 10 predicted proteins | sample 5407661 | NCBI WGS metagenome assembly WNGQ01 (sample SAMN13153382, study PRJNA577476) | soil metagenome | isolation source: 60 cm soil or saprolite under Garry oak tree replicate 2 | place: USA:California | collected 2016-06-15 | reverse complement strand
AATTCGGTGTTGTCCAGCACGTCCTGGACGGTCGTATCAGGGTAGAGCGCACGCAGGCGTAAGACGTGCGATACAGGTTCAAAATCGAATACGCCTAACTCGGTCACGACCCAATCTGGACCTCCACCACGCAAGCCCAAGGCCTGGCGGGAGATACCATCACGTGAGTCGTGGCCGATCGAGGAGATAAAATCAATATGCTTTACGAAACGAAACTGGCGTTTACCAGCCTTATTTGTTGAAGCGCGATGTCCTGTAGTCCAGATGGTAATGTGCTGGACATCACCAGAGAGGTTACAGCCACCGCCGCCGCCGGGTAGTTTGACTCGTGGGGTATCAGGATCGCCAATGGCGGTGACGTTCAAGTTACCGTGGCGGTCGACCTGTACGCCTGAGAGGAACATGCGGCCCATGTCACCACGAGCGGCCATATCGAATAAGTCGCTGATACCGATGGCCATAACGCTCCCTCGATTGAGAGACCAGTCATTCGAAGTAGGGGGTAGAAAAGGCGGATCGGGGTTGATGCCATATGTAGCGCCCTCGACATGCACCATGTGCGAAGCATGGGTTCGTCTGGCTAAGAGCATAGCGAGTGTCGGTACGGGTGAGCCATAGCCATGAAAAACTAATTCGCCGTCCTGAATGGTACGAGCGACCTGGTAGATCATTACTTCTGGAAGTGTAGCATAGGTGACTGGTTCTGCGTTCATGCAATGGCTCCTTCAGGTGCTGTGAAGAGTGCACGCCAGGCATCATTGCCATCTTTCCAGCTTTCAAGCTCGATGAGTTTTGCTGAACCGCCGATGCGAGAAAGATACTCGCCATGGGTTGCAGGTCCGAACACATATTGTGCTAGGTACTCATTCCTAAACGTGTCAGGTCCTGCCTGTGCTGCATGGTAGTAGTTGGTCAGGTGTGCACGGTCGTAGGCATAAAATGGGTAACACGAGGTAGGATGCGCACCATAAGGAGCCTCAACGACAGACTCAACCCAGAAGTATGGTACGTTCGGTTCCATCGCGCGCAGCTTGTCTGTTGGCAAAATCTTCTCAACTGAGGCAATTACATGTTTAGAGGCTCTGATGAAAAAGAGATCCGCGACCAGTGGCGGTAATATCTTCAAGTTGCCTTGAGCGTCACCATATTGTGCGTGAATGATAGCGACATCCGGGGCGAGCGCAGGTACAAGCACCAGTGGTAGGTCTGTGAATGGACAAGTCATGGTTTTATACTCTGGGTGTAGTCGTAGGAAATCGGTACCCTGTACGCTTCGCACCGGCAGAAATGGCACACCGAACTCGGCAGCTCGCAATTGCTGGATGATTGTATGGCAACACGTGTCATGTATCTGCACTCGCCCGCTTTCACAAGCGCGACGAAAGTTAGGCGCCATACCAAAATCTTGTTCAAAGCCTATATAAGATTCCTCGACAATGTTGATGACACCAGCTCCACAGAGAAGATCTACATCTACGCCGTGTGCTGTACCTACGGCTCGCAGGTTACGTCGTCCCTGGCGCACGAGTTCGCGCAGCACCAATGGCAATGGTCATACCATCTTGGACAATGCATGCAGCTTCGGCCAGCGACATTCTCTTATTCTCTGAAGTAAAGACAGACATTATTCTTCCTCGCCTTTTTGCATTTCAGTCTTATTTAATTATCCAGCCGCCATCTATTACGAGCATGTGACCTGTTACGTAATCGGCTTCGTCAGAAGCAAGGTAGACGGCTGCGGATGCGATATCTTCCGGTTGACCAACACGGCCCCAGGGAGTCATATCGAGAACCTGCTGGCGTAGTTCAGGAATGTCTAATCGCCAGCGAGTCATGCCAGTCTCAACCATACCAGGGCAAATAGCGTTGACTCGAATATGGTTGGGGGCGTAGTCCATCGCTAAGGCACGTGTAAATGAGACAACTGCACCCTTTGATGCGTTGTACGCAGCACGTTGTGGGAAAGGCACAAAACTGGCTGCGGATGCAATATTGACGATCGTGCCACTACCCTGCTCTAACATCCTTTTGATTGAAGCACTGGCAACGCGAAACACCCCGTTCACGTTGACCGCCATCACACGCTCCCACTCTTCATCTGGTGTTGTGTGTGCGAGCATAGCCTCGCGAGAGCCAGAAATCCCTGCATTGTTCACGACGATATCAATGCGTCCCCAGCGAGCAATGGCTGCTTCGACCATGCGCTCCGCGTCTGCCCGTACGGATACGTCACCTATAACAAAACTACCCCAGGGTGTCTGCAAAGTGCCATTGGTAGCCGGATTGGTCAACTCAGGTCGCTGGGTAGCGAGAGCCTCGTCTATCAGTGCAGCAGTTTCACGTAAACCCTCATCAGAGAGATCACTGAGTACTAGAAAAGCGCCCTCGGCAGCAAACCTGCGGGCAATGCCTCGTCCTATACCCGAGCCTGCACCAGTTATCAATGCAACCTTATTTGCGAGACGCATACACAATTCCCTTTGTGTTAGGACATTAGCTCTGTGGATTGAGCACTACAAGGCGTAACTCGGTCATCTCTTCAATAGCATAGTGGGGGCCTTCACGACCCATACCGCTATGTTTCACACCCCCATAAGGCATCTGGCCTGCTCGATAGAAAGACGTATCGTTGATCATTACTCCACCAACATGTAAGCCGCGAGCGGCTTGCATAGCTACGGCAATCGAGCTGGTAAAGATACCTGCTTGCAGGCCAAACTCGGTATCGTTGGCAATACTCAAAGCCTCTTCAAGGGTTTCGTATGTTTGCACGACGACAATTGGAGCAAAGGTTTCCTGGCATACCACACGCATATGTTGCTGGACATTAGTGAGTACAGCGGGGCTGAGAAATGCCCCATTGCGCTGTCCACCTGTGAGAAGCGTTGCACCCTGTTCTACTGCCTCATGGATCCAGGACTCCGCGCGTTTTGCCTCGTTCTCAGCGATCATTGGCCCGATATCCGTCGCCGGGTCTTTGGGGTCACCCAGGCGCAGACCCTCGGTTACACTGACGATCTTTGCTATAAATTCACTAGCAATTGCACGATGAACCAGAATTCTCTGGACAGAGAGACAAACCTGACCAGAGTAGGAGAAGCCTTTCAAGGCACACTGGGTAGCAGCATTGGCGATATTCGCATCTTCATGGGCGATCACTGCTGAATTGGAGCCTAGTTCCAATGTGCAACGACGAAGTCCGACGGTGCGTTTGAGGGCCTCTCCCACGGGCATTGAGCCGGTAAAGGTATAGAAGCCGATTCGTGAATCGTTTAGCAGAGCCTGACCAACGCTGTCTCCAGGTCCGACAACGAAGTTCAGACATCCAGGAGGTAGCCCGGCTTCGGTCAAAATTGCGCATAGCTTGGCTGACACCACTGATGTATAGGATGCAGGCTTGAGTATCACAACATTACCGGCAGCAAGCGCTGGAGCAACTTTATGAGCGACAAGGTTGAGCGGGAAATTAAAAGGAGTAATGGCACACACTACTCCGACAGGGACGCGAATGGTGAAGGCCAGTCGATTTTCAGAGCCAGGAGTTGCTTCTAGTGGCACCATCTCACCATGAATGCGTTTGGCTTCTTCGGCTGACCAGGTAAATGTATCTGCGGCGCGTTCTGCTTCAGCGCGGGCATCCCGCAATGGCTTGCCAGCTTCGTATGCCATTGTAAGCGCCAGATCGTCCAGCCGCGAGCGAATGAGTTCGGCTGCTCTCGTCAGTATTTCATAGCGTTGCGTTGCTGTCAGCGATTTTTTTGCGAAGGCGTGACTTGCGGCTGTAACTGCCGCATCCACTTCTTGCGCTCCAGCCTGGCTGACAGTTGCCCAGGGAGTACCAGTGGTCTTGTCTGTTACGGTCAGGTAATTGCCCGTATCCCAGCGCTCTCCATTGATCCAGAGAGGATAACTATCCATTTATAACCATCCATATCTCGGTTTCAGTAGAACAGGCGACCACGTATAATCGCCTCTATACAGCAGTTAGTCCACCATCAACTACCAGGCACATGCCTGTCGCATACGAGCTATCATCCGAAGCTAAGAAAAGTACAGAACGCGCGATTTCTTCAGGTTGCCCAAAACGGCCAAGAGGGTAGCGACTCAGTCTTTGAGCCAGTCTTTCTGGTGTATCGTTTTCGATCAGCCGCTGACCCAGCGGAGTCATCGAAGTGCCTGGAGCGATGCAATTCACGCGGATGCCGTGCTGTGCGAAGTCAGCAGCCATGGAACGTGTCAGGCTGATAATTGCATCCTTCGCTGCGCTGTAGGAGGACATATGTTGGAGCCCAACGAGACCTGCGACTGACGAAACATTAATGACCACTCCACCATGCCCACTATTGATCATAGCCGGAAGGGCATACTTCGAACACAGATATGCGCCACGTACATGAACAGCGAATGTGCGATCCCAGATCGCTTCATCGCACTCGATGACTGTGCCGAAGGACTCGATGCCTGCATTGTTAAATAGAATATCAACTTGCTCGAAAGCACTCAGGGTTGCCTGGACCATTGCTTCAACACTTGAGGCAGAACTTACATCGGTTGTAGCCCAGATGGCCCGACCACCTTCCCTGTTGATGGAGTCAGCAACAGCCTCCGCCGTCTCGCCTTTAATATCAGCAAGCATTACCGCAGCACCTTCGTTGGCGAATAAATGCGCAGTGACCTCACCAAAACCAGAGCCACCTCCAGTGATAATTGCTACTTTGTCTTTCAATCGCACGATAGATCCTCAATTACAACAAGGGCAGAGACCAACACCATGTTCTCCTTCCCAAGGGTGCGGGATGGGTTCTTTATCAGGCATCACTTTTGCCTTCCTGCTGCCGCATTTGGAGCAGACCCATTCTTCTGGCGGGTGCGTCCCGTCCAGAACCAATCCCTGGAACCTGTGTCCACATTCGGGACATTCCAATGTTAAAATGGGCATCACACTTCTCCAGTTCTGATTATTTAGTGGTGTCCGATTGATAACGCCTTCAACATAGTTGGCGTTATCAATCGGATAATTAAAACACACTACATCAGACGGCTGCTGGAGTTCGAGCCAGTTCACTACGGACGATTTGCGTACCGGCTGCGAGGGCATGCAGCTTGTCAATCGCGATGTACCTTTGGAGCAGGATCAGGCCACAGTCAGTGGTGAGACCAAGTTGATCAGCAGGCACAAACTGCAGAATCTGGCGAATGCGGTCAGCAACTTCTTCGGCAGTTTCGGTAATCGTGCTCTTCACATCGATCACCCCGGCCCAGAACTGTAAGTTTTTGGGTAAGGGGTGCTGTGCAAGTACAGTACCGAGACCACTCAGGTCACGACGCCGACCACTGGTCTCCAGATTCAGCACATCCATCTTGGCCTGATAAGCTGTAGGGATAACAAATGTGCTATCGCCGGGGGTTGGTCCCTTGCGCTGCGTCAGGTCAAATATCTCACCGGCCTGGGCGGTTTGATCAGCCAGGTAAGCAGGTGTGCCACCCCAGTTGCCCCAGCAGATATGACAGACGATCTTGGCGTTCTTGACTCCTTCCACAGCTCGGTTGAAAGCCTCGATTGCCCAGTCTTCAAAGCCGTAAGGCCAGGTAAACTCATCGAGCTGAATGAAATCAACGCCAAGGGAATCTACTTCGAGAATGTCTTCGTTGATAGCTTTGGCAATGTCCATTGCTCGGTCACGGCTAGATTTGTAGTAGAGGTCGTTTGTGGCCTGGGCAAATACCTGAATACCAGTGTATTGTACCTTTGTCGGCTTGCTGGTGGCTTTCTTGAGGGCTTTTGCCTGCTCCACCATAATCGCCCCATGCCGCCTGACTTCCTGAGTCAACGTAGCGGCATGCAAGCGGCTGTAAATAGGAAAGCCCAGGTAACCACCTTTAAGGTCGTAGCCCATACGCTTGTAGTAGTAATAGAGCGCCTGTTCGGCATAGTTATCTCCCTGCACACGTCCATCAGTGATGATGTCCAGTCCAGCCGATTCCTGGTCGTGTGCTAAAGCAGATATCACATCTTCAAGAGCTTCACGCTCAAGAGAATCTGGGGAGTGTTGATCACCTGTGAAGAACCGTGCAAAGTTTGAATCCCACCAGCGAGGATTTGGGTAGTTTCCAACCATGCTTGTGGGGAGCATGATTTCCTGGCCGCGAATTAACATAGTTGCCTCCAAATGTTCTAGGTAGTTCGTGTACCCAACAATAACATCTTTGTTTTGTGACTAACCAACGTAGCTACAGTGGAATTACGAAAGTCAGGTAAATGCTCGATCTTACCAGGTGAACTTTCACCTCCTTTCAGGCATAGCTTGTTCGCTACAAGCCATAGAATCCGGCTACCGGTCCGCTCGGCACGTGTACTGATGGGTGGGTCAGCAGCGCTTCGAGCACACTTGAGCCATCAAAACGCTTCAAATCATATTGACAAACGATGGTCACTCCTGGATACTTGTCCACCAGGGTGTTGAGTAGCTCTTCGTATTTCATCATATTCTCAGCACCTGGTGTATTTGGTAGTGACCATGTCATCTCCCCTGTTAATAAAACCCGGTCATGCCCCGCGGCAATTGCTCCTAAAATAGCTGACTCTATAAAAGCAAGCATGCGTTGGATGTCAAATCGACCTGTCAGCAAGTAAGCTTCTTCCGGTGGGATAATCTTTAATAATCCACGCGAGATCAGAACATCCACGGGAAACCCTTCTGAAGCTATGAGTTCCTTTAAACGTTCAGAGGGTGTGCTGTCCTGAATATAAAGCACCGGAACACCGGAACGAAGATGTTCAATAATGTATGGATGTAACATTTGCCATTGTTCTTCCTGATTTTTGAAGAACAGGCAAATATGGCGCTCTACCGAAAGAGTATCAGAAGATGGCTCACTTAACGTGTCGGAATAGGTTTCACTTTCTGGTATCTGCTCATCAAACTGTAAATCGATTTTTTGCATGAATATCAGTAAATCTTCTTTTAAAAAGCGCCGCTCATTGCGTCCACCCACGCGAAAACAGCGTAATGAGCCATTGTTGGTCCAACGTCGTAAGGATGTTTCGCTGACTTGTAAGAATTCAGCCGCCTCTGTAATCGTCAAGAATCTCTGTTTTTCAGGCATATAGATACTACTTATTTTATTCAATGTTTGACTTTATTGACCTTTACTTAACAAGTTACTATCCTTCTTTATAAAAGTCAAGTTTTTGTAAGATTGAAGTTGGGATTCAGTCAAATACCCCATGCCTAAAACCATGGAGCATCCTACGGCGGTATTGGTGAAGTATCGATTAACAGAGAGAGTTCGGTCATGTATGTTGCCGAATTAGCTGACGGCTGAGCACCTCATACAATTGCTCTTTCATTTCATATAGCAGCATCTATCAGGAAAATCCTGAGCCACCTGCTATGACAATTGTAAGACCATCATCTCCTCATCCCAATATTGCTCATCCATTTTCAAGGCCTGTAGTATCGTTCCATAGACTTCAAAGCCCATGGAACGATATAAAGAGCGGGCTGCGATATTCGTTGTGACCACAGTCAGATGAAGCTGTTCGATCCCTTCGATTTGCTTTGCCTGAGAAATGACCTCTTGTAAGAGCAATTTGCCGACCCCTTGCCCACGACTTTCCGGCTGGACATACATACGCAAGATACGCCCCTTGTGGAGGTTTTTGCGTCCCTCTTCCCGTCTAAAGAAGACCATACCAACCAGTTCAGACTCGAAGGCTCCTATGTAGAAAGCCTCTTCCAGATGAAGGTGTTGAACCACACGTTCTCTGCCAGAGGCCAGGGTTTCAGCTAAGGTTGTCGCGAATGCTTCTGGATTGTCTGTAAGCGCTCTTAATCGCAACAACCAGAGAGCCTCTTCATCTTTAGCTGTTAATTTGCGGACAAGCAACGCTCAACTCCTTGAGGAGAGTGAGATAGCGATGAAGAGCTTCGGGGGAGTGTGACTGGCTCTCCATCGCTCGAGACGCGAGATCCTACTATAATCCCTCGCGAACCATTCTGACTCCATCGCCCATCGCTCTGAGTTTGGCTGCTGCTACCGTGCGACTCATGTAACCCAGACCGCAGTCTGGCATCACCAGTAGTCGCTCGGGCGGTACAATGCCCGCATCCAGTACCCTTCGAATGCGATGAGCAACTTCCTCGGGCCTCTCGATATTGGGCTCCTTCACATCAATGAAGCCCAGTCCAAGCACCTTGTTCCGAGGAAATCCACGATACGATTCCATCTCTCTGAAGTTCCTATGGGCCGACTCGAAGTGAACGGCAGTGACGTTCGCCGATTCGAACATCGGCATCATCTCCCCTGCTTTATCTTCCCATACATCAGTCTGCGCATCTACACTGCCGTAGCAGATGTGCCAGATCGAGATGAGGTCATCCAGACCTTCGAGCATGCGGTTCACAGCCTTAATCTGCCAGAGGTCCTGAGTATAAGTGGGGAGGACATCAATGATCTGTATCGCCTCCAGCCCTAGATCTCTGAGGTATTTGAACTCCTCGTTGAGAGCTGCGGCCAGGTCCATCGACAAGGCAACGTTATCGTTGTAGTAACGATCCGATACGATCACGCTATTTTGTCCTGGACCGAAGCAGCCGATCTTGAACGGTTTCCTGGTCGCCTCTTTCATAGCCACCAGAACGCCCTCAAATATGGGACGGACCCAACGGATCTTCTCGACACACTCGGCCATGTAGAATTTTTCGTACTTCTTGATTGAGTTGGGAGGTCCCCAGGGACGGAAGCCCTCGAGCATCTCAGTGTTGTAGTGGAAGATCGGCTCAATTTGGAAGGCCGGGGTCTCCCATGGCATATATTGCTGTGCGTCGGCCAGGATGTCGAGGCTAGCTCACTCCTGATCCTGAGCGGCTAGTTTAACCGCGTCTTCGTAGGCTATCCGAAGATCCATACTGCGGTACAGTGGCTCGTGCAAAGAGCCGAACACTCTCCCTTGGAGCCAGTGCGGTCGCGGGTATCCACCAATCATTGAGCATGGGAGGAGGACCTCCTCGCCTCTTATTTTCATCTTTTTCTCCTCATGTGTGACAACATCGTCTACTGATTTTGGTAGAGTGCTTAAGGGCGATGAGCCCCGAAACGGGCGTTTGGGGATATCTTTCTCCTGCCATCACAACTGGCAGGACAATTTTGCAAACCCAGGTTACAAAATCCTCCTTTCGTGGTGAAGCTGTTTACCTGTTTTACAAAGGAAAGATCTAGAGCAATGAAACATGTCTAGTGCGGTAAAAAAGTTGATAAGTATTCAAATATACTCTTTAATGATCTTTAGTATACTGAAATTTAGTTGGAAGTCAATGTTTTTAGGGAGAAAAGGCGAAAATAATCTTGACAATGCTATTTTTAGCATGTTACAGTAAACTCACTGCGTAAAATTGATACTTTTGCTTATCTTTGTTCACCTCTATTATTCAGGAGGAACACGATTTGTCTGAGCAGATTCCAGAACTTCCTCTTTCCCAACTCCGTTCCATGTTAAGTACCATGTACCTTATTCGTGCTTTTGAGGAGAAGGTAGATGAGCTATTCATGCGTGGTGAGATGCACGGGACGACCCATCTATCTATCGGGCAGGAAGGAACCGCGGTAGGAGCCGTGAGTGCCCTGAGAAGTGATGATTTTATCACCAGTACTCATCGCGGTCATGGACATTTTATTACAAAGGGCGCCGATATTTCGCTGATGATGGCTGAACTGCTCGGCAAAGAAACAGGCTATTGTCGCGGGCGCGGCGGTTCGATGCACATTGCTGATGTTGAAATGGGCCATCTAGGAGCGAATGGAATAGTAGCAGGAGGTATGCCAATTGCTACTGGTGTGGGATTGAGCTTGAAGATGCAGGGCACCGATAGGGTCTGCCTGTGTATCTTGGGAGACGGTGCCGCTAATGAAGGTGCTTTTCACGAATCCATCAACATGGCAGCCATCTGGGATTTGCCCGTTATCTTTCTCTGTGAGAACAACCACTATGGGATGTCGATGTCAACACAGCGGGCCATGCGCAACGAAACGGTAGCTCAACGTGCTGCTGGCTATGGCATACCAGGCGAACTTGTCGATGGGAATAATGTGCTGG
>WNGQ01026168.1_pt1 | contig 10097 bp, 12 predicted proteins | sample 5407661 | NCBI WGS metagenome assembly WNGQ01 (sample SAMN13153382, study PRJNA577476) | soil metagenome | isolation source: 60 cm soil or saprolite under Garry oak tree replicate 2 | place: USA:California | collected 2016-06-15 | reverse complement strand
CGACTGAGCGTCATCCGCGCGGTCGAGTCCCGCCCCTTTCCAGGTGGCCGCGTCGCATTCGACGACAAAGGTGCTCATCGCCGGAGCGTGGCGGTAGTGATGGGCGACAAAGGCACCGTCCCCGTTGCTGCGGAAGGTGAGCGTGAGGCAATCGAAGCGCCGCGTCGTGCCGTACCACGCGAAGCGGTTGGTGAGCAGCTCGATCTTCGGCTGGAACAGGGATCGCAGCGCCGCACGCACGAACGAATTCGATCCGTCGGCGCCCACCACGACGTCAGCGTCTGCGAGCTGGTCGAGCACGGTCACGGTGCGGCCATACTCGACCCTCACGCCGGCGTCACGGCACAGCTTTCGCAGGATTTCCTGGGCTTTCGCAGGATTTCCTGGAGCGCAAGGCGCCCGATGGCGGAAAAGCCGTTGCCGTCGATGTCCACGCGCTCGTCGCGGTGCACGATGCGCTGCATCGGCCAGCGTTCCATCGCCGCCTGCATGGTGTTCGAGAGCCGCGGCTCGTCGCGCTCGAGAAACGCCAGCGCGCCGTCAGAGAATACAACCCCGAATCCGTAGGTTGCCCCTTCGGGATTCTGCTCGGCGACCTCGATCCGCCAGGAAGGATGGCGGCGCTTGGCGAGCAGCGCGAAGAGCAGACCCGCGGGTCCGGCCCCGATTACGGCGACGCGCATTTCATGACTGCGTCATAGTTCACGAAATCCCCCAGGGGCTTGTTCAGCCGCGATTTGAAGCTTATACTGCACCGTAAGAATCGCTCGTAATTTATTGATTCTCCATGAAAGCAAAGATGAACGCTGTAGCCCGTAAGCCACACACGATGAACCCCTCCGGGCCGCTATGCTACGCCGGTCGGCTGCTCCTCGTCGCCCTGCCCACGCTCGCGTTGACCTACGCGATCTTCAGCGACGCATTGGCCCCCACCCTGCCTTCGCTGCCGCTCACGTTCACGATCCTGCCGTTCGTGATCTGGACGGCGCTGCGCTTCGGGCAGCGAGAAGTGACCGCGCTGAACGCTCTGGTGTGCACCATCGCCGTGTGGCACACGATCGAGGGACGCGGGCCTTTTGCATCGGCGTCGCTCGGCACCTCGATCTTGTTGCTGCTCGCGTTCATGGGCACCGTGATCTCCACGGGAGTGGTGCTCAACGCGGTCGTCGGCGAGCGCAGCCGCGCCTTCGAGGCGCTCGCGCAGGCCTTGAAGACCCTCAAGGAGGAGGCGATCCGGGATCCGCTGACCGATCTCTACAACCGGCGCTTTCTGCGGGACTATTTGCCCCGCGAGTTGATGCGCGCCGCACGCGAAAGCATTCGTGTCGCGGTGATCATGATCGACCTGGACCGCTTCAAGCGGGTGAACGACACCGCAGGACACGCCGCCGGCGATTTCGTGCTCACCGAAATCGCGACGCTGCTCAAACGCCATATCCGGGGCACGGACATCGCCTGCCGATACGGAGGCGAGGAGTTCACGCTGGTGCTTCCCAAGGCCACTCTCCAGAGCGCGCGCAGAAAGGGCGAGGCGATTTGCTCGGCGATACGGGAGAAAGGCGGCCAACTCATGGGCGTCACGGCATCGCTGGGCGTGGCGATCTTCCCCGATCACGCCGCGGAACCCGAGTCTTTGCTCCGCGCGGCCGATAAGGCGCTCTACGACGCGAAAGGCCGGGGCCGCGATCAAGTCAGGATTTTCGTCCGCGGACCCGCCAAGATTTCAGCGTTTCGCTCCAAGACTTCCAGGCGCGCTCACGGATGAACCGTCCCGGAAGGGGCCGACTTGCATCCGGAAACGGATGCTCCTAGCATTCCTTCGCGGCCCACACTCTCGGGCCGCGTTCGAAAGGGGGAGATTCCATGCAACCTGACATTCATCTGAACTACTGGGCGATTCTCGTCGCGGTGGCCGCCACGATGGTGCTCGGCTTTCTCTGGTACGGCCCGATCTTCGGCAAGGCGTGGATGAAGGAGATGGGCATCCCGGCCGGCAGCAAACCCGACCCCAAGGTCATGAGGCGCGGCTTGATCCTGATGTTGATCGGCTCGTTCCTCACCGCGTTCGTGCTCGCGCACACGGGCGAGGTATGGCGGCCGTCCGTGTGGAAGGCCGGAGCCGACGGCTCGGCCGCGTTCTACGGGTTTTCCACCGGATTCTGGACATGGATCGGCTTCTACGTCCCGCTGCTTCTCGGCGCCGTCGCCTGGGAAAACAAGTCCTGGAAGCTGTTCGGCATCAACGCCGCCTACTATTTCGTGATGCTTCAGCTGGTCGCGATGATCCTCGCGTTCTGGCGCTGAGGACGGCTTCTACTCGTGGGTGAAGTCCAGCCGCGTATCGACGAGCACGCCGAAGAGCTTGATCGGCTCGCGGCGCGGGATCTCCAGCGGCGGTAGCTCTTCGGCGTCGATCGAGACGCCCATCTCGGCGGCGAGGTCCATCAGCGTCTCCGAGAGGACGAACTCGCCGGCCCGTGCCCGGTGCAGCAGGCGGTTGGCGATGCTCACGCAATCGCCGAAGACGAAGAGCTGTTCGGGTGTCGGGCTTCCGTTCGCGAATCCGACTACGGCGTCCCCGCAATGCAGCCCCTGCGAGACCGCCGCGCGGATGCCGAAATCGCGGTGCCAGGCCTCGGCGAGGGTCGCGAAACCGGCCTGGATTTCCTGCGCCGCCTCGACCGCGTGCTGCGCGTCGTCCTGCCCGGTGAAAGTCGCCATCGCGGTGTCGCTGAGAATGTTCACCACGGCACCCTCGTGCGCCTCGACCGCCTTGGCAATCAAGGACACGAATTCGCCCACGCGCCCGAGCACGATTGCCGGATCGAGCATGTCCGACATGCCCGTGAATCCGCGCATCTCGGCGAACAGGATCACCAGCGGGGAGCGTTCGGGCTTGTCCGCTTCGCTAGCCGCCACGTCGCATACTCCCCCTCCCACTACGCCGCGTTTCCCGCCATGCCAGCGGACAGACTTCGCAAAGTAGGAATTTTACACAGGCCGCGCGAAACGGTCGCGACCCGCTCCGAATATGCATATTATTCAAATGTCATTAGTTCAAGCCGTCGGGCGGAGTATAATTTTTCCACCCCGTACCTTCGACGGGAATTCTCAGATTCTCAACTCAGGACCGGAAACGCACAGCGCGCGCGCGTTCCGGCCCGCCACCAAGACGGAGGTCAAAATGGCTGTTCGCATAGGCGATGAAGCACCGGACTTTACGGCAGAAACCACCGAAGGAAAGATCCGCTTCCACGAATGGATCGGAGACAAATGGGCGATCCTTTTCTCGCATCCGAAGGATTTCACGCCGGTGTGCACCACCGAGCTCGGTTACATGGCGAAGTTGAAGCCCGAGTTCGACAAGAGGAACACCAAGATCATCGGGCTTTCGATCGATCCGGTGGGCGACCACAACAAATGGGTCAACGACATCAAGGAGACTCAAGGGACGGCAGTCAACTATCCGATGATCGGCGACCCGGACCTGAACGTCGCGAAACTCTACGACATGATCCATCCCAACGCGAGCGGCGGCAAACGCACCGCGGCGGACAACGCCACGATACGCTCGGTGTTCATGATCGGCCCCGACAAGAAAGTGAAGGCGATGCTCATCTATCCGATGAGCGCGGGCCGGAATTTCGACGAGGTTCTGCGCCTGCTCGATTCGCTGCAGTTGAACGCCAAACACGCGGTGGCGACGCCGGTGAACTGGAAACCGGGCCAGGACGTGATCATACCGACCTCGGTTTCCGACGAAGAAGCGAAGAAGAAGTACCCGCAAGGCTTCAAAACGCTCAAGCCGTATCTGCGGACCGTGGCCCAGCCGAAATAGCCAGCGACGGAGGAAACTCATGCAGCGCACCGCGACGATCCTCGCCATACTCTGTCTCGGCACGGCGGCCGCACTGACCGGCGGCTGCAAGAGCCCGCCTACTCAGGCGGAGATGGCCGCCTACGACTACGGCCCGCGCCCGGAAAACTACGAGAAGCTCATCCGCGACTACCTCTGGCCCAAGCTCCTCGATCCCGGAACCGCGATCGTCGAGTTCAAGGCAGGACCCAAGCAGCTCTTCCAGCAGGAAACGGCCCTGCGCCCGCTTCGATACGGCTGGGGAGTCTGCGTGTGGATCAACGACAAGAACACGCGCGGCGTCTACGACGGCCCCTACCCGATGGTGTTTTTCATCCGCGACGGGAAGATCGTCGCGACGAACGGCGGATCGGACGACAACGTCATCGGCTGGCGCTACGCGCGTACCGGGTGCAACGAACTCGGCGCGCCATTTTGGACACCGTGATCGAACAGCCGGTGCGCCTCCTGATCGGGATCCTCGCCGCGGCCTCGATCGCCATCGTGTCGTTCACCGGGTGCCAATCTCCTCCACCGACCCGCGAGGAACTCGCGGCGCTCGATTACGGTCCGCGCCCCGAAGGCTACGAAAAAATCGTCCGCGACTATCTGAGAACCCGTCTCGTGGAGCCCGATTTCGCGTTGGTCGAGTTCAAGGCCGGGCCCAAGCCCCTCTACCAGAAAGAAACGGTCCTGCGCGCCCGACAGTACGGCTGGGCGGTGTGCGTGATGATCAACGACAAGGACATCCGCGGCGCTTACGAGGGGTTCTATCCGATGGTCGTCTACATTCGCGGCGGGAAAGTCGTCGCCGCGAACGGGAACGGACTGGAGCGCGCCGCGGGCGTCCGCTACGCGCACGCGCAGTGCCGGGAGCTGGGCTACGAAGTGCCCTCATAGGAGAATTCAGGCAATGAAAATCGCGCTCGGCGCCTGCGCGGCGCTGTTCCTCGCCGCGGCGACGCCGATCCACGCCCAGGACTACCCCAAAGGGTCGGTCACGCTGGTCATTCCGCTCGCGCCGGGGGACGCGACCGATACCTCCGCACGCACGGCCCGGCGCTGGCGGCGCGCTCGGCACCGAGATGGTCGTGAAATCGAAGCCCGACGGCTACACCATCATCCTCACCAACAACGCCTCGCTCGTATTCCGCTCGATCCTCGATCCCAAGACCGCAAACTACAACCCGCTTACCGACCTCACGCCGCTCGGACTCGCGATGCGCTCACCGAGCATTCTCGCCGTCCGCGGCGACGCACCCTACAAGACCCTCAACGAGCTGGTAGAGCACGCGAAAAAGAACCCGGGGAGCGTGCGCGTCGGCACCGCCGGAGCGGGATCGGTGGGCGATTTCTGCGTGCTGACACTCAATTCGCTCACCGGAGCGGGACTCACGACGGTGCCGTTCACCGGCGCCTCGCCCGCCGTTACCGCCTTGCTCGGCGGGCATGTCGAAGGGGTCATCCTTGCGCTCGGCACGATGACGGGCCACCTGAGGAGCGGCACGCTGCGGGGCATCGTCATGTCGAGCAAGTATCCGGATTTTCCGGACATCCCGATCCTGTCGGAGCTCGGCTACTCGGAACCGCTCTTCGGAGTCTGGGTCGGATTCTTCGCGCCCGCCGGCGTGCCTGCCGAAATCACCCGGACGCTGGTTTCCGCTCTCGAGCGCGCCATCAGGTCGCCTGCCATCGGCGCGAAGCTCAGGCCTCTCGGAATGCTGATGGACTATTCCCCGCCGGAGAAGCTCCTCGCCGAGATCCGCGACGAGCACAGGCGCGTTTCGGAGATCGCGGCGAAGTCCGGACTGATCAAATAGGCCCCCGCGATCGGGGTTCTCAGGGAAGCTGGATCTTCCCGCCCCCCCCGCTCAAGGGGCCTTGCGGAACGACGATCGACGAGCTCGCCTGGCGGCGCAGCTCCTGCAGCTCGCGCACGGTGCGATCGATCGCATCCTTGGCGAGCGGCCCAAACTTCTCGGCAGCCTCGCCAAGCGAGTCCGCGACGATCTCGAACGCTATGGGGATCGAGCCCGCGGGGGTCATGATCTGCGTCTCGCCGACGTAGACGATGGTTCGCGACGCGTCCGTCTTCCCGTCCTTCGTGACCGGAGTGAGACGGCGCAGGGTCCCGATGCGGCGGTCTGTAAATACCTCCTCCAGGTAGAGTTTGTCCGGTTCGAGCTTCAGCTCTGAGGATTTGAGTTCGGGCGTCGCCATGCGTCGGCTCCATTGGACCCAAGGGTGCGAGCTTGGCCTCCGCGTGTTCCGGCGTCAAGAGGCGGGATCAATCGTGTTTCTTCCCAAGCTCCGTGCCCGCGAGCTTCTCCCAGTATCGCACCACGGCGGTGTGATCCAGGCCCGGGCCGAGCGTCGCCTGCGCTTCGGTCCAGGCTTCCAGGCACGCCTCGGCGAGCCGGGCCGGTGATCCGGTCGAGCGCGCGACCTCGAGCGCCGTGTTCAAGTCCTTCACCATCAAGTCGAGGGAAAATCCCGAGTCGAACGCGCGCGACAGGATGAATTGGTGAAACTTGTTGAGGGTCGAGTTGTTCATCCCGGTCGACGCGTTGAGAATGTCCACGACGTTCCCCGGATCGAGCCCGAAGCGCTGGGCGGCAAGCACTCCTTCGGCCGCGGCGACGAGGCCTGCCGCAGAGACATAGTTGTTGAGAGCCTTCATCGCATGCCCGGAGCCGAGCGGGCCGGTCATGAAAATCCGACTGCCCATCGTTTCGAGGAACGGCCGGCAGCGCGCGATGCTCTGCGCGTCGCCGCCCACCATGATCGAGAGCGTCGCGTCGGCCGCCTTTCTCACGCCGCCCGACACGGGCGCGTCGAGCATCGCGACGCCGCGCTCGGCGAGGCGCGCGCCGAGCTCCCGCGTGGCCAGCGGAGAGGACGAGCTCATGTCGACGAGGATGCCGCCGCGGGAAAACCCAGCCAACAGGCAATCCCCGGTCCCGCCGGGCCCGAGCACGACCGCGCGCACGGTTTCCCCGTCGGGGAGCATCGTGATCACCGCCTCGCAACGCGAGGCCATTGCCCAAAGGGATTCGCCTGCTTCTACGCTAATCATTTCGCAGGCGCGTTTGAGCGCATCGCGGTCCACATCGTGCGCGACGAGCCCGTAGCCCGCCCGGGCGAGATTGCGCGCCATAGGACCGCCCATCTGGCCGAGGCCGATGAAACCGATGCGCGCGGGAGGAACGATAACGCGTGAATTTACCGGAGCACTCATTGCGTCGCGCGTCCGTCCGTACGGCACGGCCGTCAAGGGAGCGGGACGGAGGACATTTCGACGATGTGCGGCAACGTTTCGCCGATCGAGTCCCGCAGCACCGCGTCGGCGATGCCGTCGAACGGCGTCGGCTCCGCGTTCACGATCACCACGCGCGCGCCCGCGTGCTTCGCAGCCGGCACCGCCCCCGCGATCGGATAGACCTGCAGGCTCGTGCCGATGGAGAGAAGCAGGTCCGCCTCGGCGGCACACTGCATCGCGCGATCGATCACCGCGGGCGCGAGTGCCTGGCCGAACGAGATCGTGTCGCTCTTCAGGATCCCGCCGCAATGCCCGCATGGCGGATCGGATTCCCCCGAGCGAACCCGGTCGAGGGTCGCCTGCATCGGCCCCTTCCAGCCGCAGGAGAGACACACTACCGTGTGCACCGTGCCGTGCACCTCGATCACGCGCTCGGGGGAGTTGCCCGCCTTCTGGTGCAGCCCGTCGATGTTCTGCGTGATGAGCGCGTGGAGCTTGCCGCGCCGCTCGAGCTCCACGATCGCCGCGTGGCCCGCGTTCGGCCGCGCAGTCCACGCCGGATGGGCAAGGCGCGCCCGCCAGGATTTCTTTCGGATCTCGGGATCGGCGACGTAGTAATGGATGTTGGAGAGCTTCTCCGCCTGCGGGTCCTTCGTCCACACTCCTTGCGGGCCGCGAAAATCCGGAATCCCGGACTCGGTGGAGATGCCGGCGCCGGTGAGGATCACGATGCGCTTGGCGTCCTCGACCCACTTGCGGACGGAGGCGATTTTCACGGATTCGATCTAGCCCGGGTCGCGGCACCGCCGCCTGGCGCCCTAAAAACCCGCACCCACGCCCAGAGAGCCAGAAGGTCCGCAAGCACGGCCCCGACTCCGAACAAAAGGCGGCCGAGCATTTGACTGGTTTGCACGGGCCCGCGGACGTTGTGGAGGGAAAAGCCATTCCTGACGCCCGAATCACCCGGCCCGAAGGCGACCCAGTCCGCCGAGAGCGCAAGGGCGGTGATCATCAGGGCCGCGATCAGCGCCCGCGCTCTGACGAAGCTTCCGGGCAGCGCGAAGAGCGCTCCGCCGAAGGCGAACGCCATCCCCACCGGCAACGCCGCGAATTCCCAGGCGGCGAGCACGTTCGCCTTGAGCGCGAGCTGATAGACGCAGAGCACGACGACGCTCATGCCCATTGCGCACACCGCGACGCTGATCGCAATGCGCCTGCCCGGCGACGGACTTTTTTCGGCCACGCCGTTCCCTTTCCCCTTCGCTGCTTTCTTCATCTTCTAAGTCCTTAACTTGAACCTCTGTATCTTCCCCGTCGCCGTCTTCGGCAGCTCGGGGAGAAACTCGATCCAGCGAGGATACTTGTAGGGCGCGAGCTTGTCCTTGACGTGCTGCTGGAGCGCGGCCTTCAGCGCGTCGCCTCCCGAGTTGCCCTGCTTGAGGACGACGAAGGCTTTCGGCTTGACGAGCTTGTTCTCGTCTTCGGCGCCGACTACCGCGGCTTCGAGCACTGCTTCGTGCGTGACGAGAGCGGCTTCGACTTCAGCGGGCGAGACGTAGATACCCGAAACTTTCAGCATATCGTCCGAGCGCCCGCCGTATACGTAGTAGCCGTCGCGGTCGAGCGTGTACTTGTCGCCGCTCTTCGTCCAGCCGCCGATGAAGGTGTTGCGGCTCTTGTCGTGGTTATTCCAGTAGCAGGCGGCGCTCGTCGGCCCGCTGATCTGAAGTTCCCCCATCTCGCCCTGCTTCACCGGGTTGCCGCGCTCGTCCACCAGGCGCAGCTCGTATCCCGGCACGGGCTTGCCCGTAGTGCCGTAGCGCAGGTCGTCCCGCCGGTTGGAGAGAAAGATGTGCAGCATCTCGGTCGAGCCGATCCCGTCGAGGATCTCCACGCCCGTCTTTTCCTTCCAGCTCTTCGCGATCTGCGGCGGGAGCGCTTCCCCGGCCGAGACGCACAAGCGCAGCGCCAAGTTCTCCCTTTTCGGAAAATCGGGGTTCGCAAGCATCGCCGCGTAGAGCGTCGGCACTCCATAGAAAATCGTCGGCGTCTTCTCGGTGAGCCGCCTGAAGACAGACGCCGGCGTCGGACGCTCGGCCATCAGAATCGCAGTGGCGCCGGCGGCAAGGGTAAAGGAGAGCGAGTTGCCGAGACCGTACGCGAAGAAGAGTTTTGCCGCGGAGAAGACGACATCGCTTTCCTTGTACCCCAGCACGGCCTTTGCGTAGAGTTCGGCGGTGAGGATCATGCTGGAATGGACATGGACGGTGCCCTTCGGCATGCCGGTCGAGCCTGACGAATAGAGCCAGAAGCAAGCGTCGTCGGAAGTCGTCGGCGCGGGCGCGAGCCCGGCCTTTCCCCTCGCCAGTACGTCCTTGAACGCGGTGTGCCCGTGAGCGGTGCTGCCGGAGACGATGACCTGCTTGAGGAACGGGACCTTGCCGATCGCCGCCGCGAACTGCGGCAACAACTGCTCCGACACGATGAGCGCCTTTGCACGGCTGTCGGAGAGCATGTACTCGTAATCCTTGGGGGTGAGCAGGGTGTTCACCGCGACCGGGATGATGCCCGCCTTGATCGAGCCGAGAAACGCCGTGGGAAAGTCGATCGTGTCGGTCAGCGCAATCAGTATCCGGTGCTCCATCTCCAGGCCCATCGCCTGCAGCCCCGAGCCGAAACGGTCGACGCGCTCGGCGAGCTGACCGAAGCTGTATTGCCCGCCGTCGTCGATGTAGGCGAGCTTGGCCGCGCGGCCGGCCGCGAGGTTGCGCTCGATCAGGTCGTAGGCGGCGTTGTAGTCGCGGGGAATCCTGACGATGGGCGGGCTGACCGAATGATCGGCGGTGCTGCAGGAGGGCACGGGTTCTCTCGATGGTGAGCCCCGCTCCCCTGGTCTGCCGGTGGAGGCGAAGCTTGGCGCGGCCATTTTATGCTCAGCACGGCCGCCGCGCACGCGGCGGGCGTTTGGGAGCAGAATATCGG
>WNGQ01013743.1_pt1 | contig 10097 bp, 8 predicted proteins | sample 5407661 | NCBI WGS metagenome assembly WNGQ01 (sample SAMN13153382, study PRJNA577476) | soil metagenome | isolation source: 60 cm soil or saprolite under Garry oak tree replicate 2 | place: USA:California | collected 2016-06-15 | reverse complement strand
GTGCCGATAGAGGCGCTGCTCGATCAGCTGGGACAGCGAGGCATCCTGAGCCTTCTTGTCGAAGGCGGTTCCGAGACGCACGCCGCATTTCTTGCGGTGAGGCTGGTGAACAAGGTCTACGCCTACATCGCGCCCAAGCTGATTGGCGGCAGCGAGGCTCCCAGTCCCGTCGGCGGCGTTGGAATCGAGCACCTGAACGACGCCCTCAGGCTGCGCGACACCGAAGTCGTGACGCTCGGGGATGACATCCTAATCAGCGGTCACGTGGATGTTCACCGGGATCGTTAGCGCCGTCTCGAAGGTGGTCTCGGTCGAACGCGGCCGCATTGGCATCGACCACGCGGGCATCGCACGGCACCTGAAGGTCGGCGGCAGCGTGGCCGTCAACGGCTGCTGCCTCACGGTTGTAAAGAAGCGAGGCCCTGTCTTCTACGCAGACATGGTGCCGGAGACGCTTCGCAGGACGAACCTCGGCGCCTTGAAAGAGGGCACGGAGGTCAACCTGGAGCTCCCGGTCAGCGCCGGCTCACTGCTCGACGGCCACCTGGTTCAAGGGCATGTGGACACGACCGCGGTGGTCAGGTCGGTGTCGACCGCCGCTTCCGGCAAGGAGGTCACCTTCGAGCTGCCCTCCACGATCTCTAGATTCGTGGCGGTCAAAGGCTCGATCGCCGTGGACGGCGTCAGCCTCACCGTGGCCGCGGTTGACAAGCCGCCCGGCACCTTCAAGGTGGCGCTCATCCCGCACACGCTCGAGGTCACGATCGCGGGAGGCTATCGCGCCGGCAGCGTGGTCAACGTCGAGGCGGACGTCGTGGCCCGCTACGTGGCCCGCAACCTGCGCCAGTAATATCAGGTACCGCATGGGGCTCGCCACAGTACCCGAAGCGATCTCGGATTTTGCCGCGGGCAAGTTCGTGATCGTCGTCGACGACGAAGACCGAGAGAATGAAGGCGATCTCGTCGTGGCCGCGGAGCTGGTCACGCCGGAGCACATCAGCTTCATGACCCGCCACGGATCGGGCCTCGTCTGCATGCCGGTGCTGGCGAGGCGCCTCGACGAGCTCGGCATCGCACCAATGGTGGATCGCAACACGAGCCGCCTGGGCACCGCGTTCAGCGTCAGCATCGACGCCAAGGACCTCGTCACGACCGGAGCGTCGGCGTACGACCGCGCTGCCACGGTCAGGAAGGTCCTGGATCCAGGGGCGAGGGCCTCTGATTTCTCGATGCCGGGTCACACGTTTCCACTGCGGGCGGCCGAGGGTGGCGTCCTCACCCGCGCTGGGCAAACCGAGGCTGCTGTCGACCTTGCAATCCTGGCCGGGCTTTTTCCTGCAGGCGTCATCACCGAGCTGATGAAGAGCGACGGCACGATGGCCCGGATGCCGGACCTCGAGCGCTTCGCCGCCGAGCACGACATCAAGCTCATCACGGTCGAGCAGCTCATCGCGTACCGGCGGCGGAACGAGAAGCTGGTGACGAGGCGCGTGGAAGCGACGATCCCGATCGGCGGCTCGAAGCCGCAGCCGTGGAAGCTGTACGCGTATGAAGACGTGCTGCGCCACGAGAACCACCTGGCGCTGGTGCTCGGAGAGATCGATCCAGAGAAGCCGGTTCTCTTGAGGGCGCACTCCGAGTGCCTGACCGGCGACATCTTCGGCAGCCTTCGCTGCGACTGTGGAGCGCAACTACACGCTGCCATGGACGCTATCGCCGACGAGGGCACAGGCGTGGTCCTGTACATCCGTCACCAGGAAGGACGGGGCATCGGCCTTCTCGACAAGCTCCACGCCTACAACCTCCAGGACCTCGGCATGGACACCGTCGAGGCCAACGAGGCGCTGGGCCACCCGCCCGACAAGCGCGATTACGGCATCGGCAGCCAGATCCTTTACGACCTCGGCGTGCGCAAGATCCGGCTTCTCACCAACAACCCGAAGAAGATCTACGGGCTCGAAGGATTTGGGCTCGAGGTGGTCGAGCGGGTGCCGATTCACGTCCAGTCCAATCCACACAACGAGCGGTACCTGCGAACGAAGAAGGACAAGCTCGGGCATCTGCTGTAGGGGCGCGTGACGGTGGGCGAGAAAGGATCGACGCCTGACCTGCAGGGAGAGGACCTCACCATCGCGGTGGTCGTATCGCGATACAACGAGGACGTCTCGAAGCGGTTGCTCCGCGGGGCGCTGGCGGCGCTAGAAGAGCATGGGGTGGAGGATCCGGACGTGTTCTGGGTGCCGGGCGCGCTCGAGCTCCCCGTGATCGCGCTGGCGCTGGCCGAGAAGGGCGGCCACGATGCGATCGTCTGCCTTGGCTGCGTCGTCCGGGGCGAGACCTACCACTTCGAGGTCGTTGCCAATCAGTCATCGGCCGGCTTGATGCAGGTGATGCTCGACACCGGCGTTCCGATCACGTTTGGGGTGCTCACGACCGAGGACCGCGATCAGGCCCAGGCGCGTTCGGGCCTGAAGAACAACAAGGGCGCGGAGGCCGCGCTCGCTGCCATCGAGATGGCGAACCTGCTGCGCACGATCCAGGGATAGCGCCAGGTAAAGGAGGGCGCCCGCAGGGGTATGCGCCTCGACGGGCGCGGCCTCAGGCGGTGGCCACGGCGACGATCTTGTTGCCCGCGGGGACGACGACGAAGCCCTCAGCTGCGGCAGGGGTATTGAAATGCTGCCCGCCGTTCAGACGGAGCTGGTAGAGGACAGCACCCGACGACGGGGTCAGGGCGAACAGCGTCGTCGTGTTGACGTCGATCGCCCACACCGCGCCACCCGCGACGATCGGTGACGCCAACCGGGCCTGACCATTTCGCCACGCCACCGAAAAGGAGCCCGGCGTCACCGAAAGCGCCACCAATGCGTCGGCGCATGGCATGAACACCGTCGAGCCCAGCCACGCCGTGCCACCCCATGCGCCATTGCACACGTGCTGCGCCGCGATCTGCCCGCCGATCCCACCCGGCCGAGAGGCGTCGAGCAGATAAACGACGCCCTCCTTGCCGATCGAGACGAGTCGTCCGATGTCGGGCAGCAGCGTCACGCCGACCGAGCCGAGGTCGGTGTCGGTCGCGTCCAGTGAGGCCCAGTTGGACGGAGCGAAGAACGCCACGACCTTGAGGTCCGGCGACAACTGGAGGACCGAGTTGCTGTACGCGAACGACGATGTTTCGGAGCCGTTGCCGATGGTCACGTATACGGTTCCCGAGGCGCTTACTGTCGCGCCCATCGGGTTCCAGATCCCTGACTCTCGAGCGGCCGGCGTCCGGTAGATGACGTTCGCGCCGCCGGCCAGCGGCACGCCGATCACGTAGCCGTGATACGGACCGCAATCGCCAAACAGTCCGCCCAATGTCACGTACACATAGCCGGAGCCCAGTGACAGCGCGCCGCGCTGCTGCTCCACCGCAGCGCTCGAGCCGGGCGGGTCGACGACCTGCTGGCTCAGCACCGAGCCGTCGATTGCATCCAGCGTGAAGAGCTTGTGAACCAACCCGGCCAGAAACGCGACGACGTAAATGCGCGCCGACTGCGGATCGATCACCAGCGTGCCGGTGATGCCCGTGATCGGCCCGATGTTGCCGCACGGAAGCGTGGACGCGTTGACCGGCGTGCCCAGATGAGTCTTCCAGAAGACCGTGCCGCTGTTGAGATTGATCGAGTACAGCGTGTTGTTCTCGGTGGCCACGATGACGCGACCGTTGAAGATCAGGGGCGACGCGTAGACCTGTGCGTCCACCGGCACGCTCCAGGCTTGCCGAGGGTTGGAAAGCGCGGGCGAGCTTGGACCCTGCCCGGTGCGTGCACCGGTGCCGTGATACTCGAGCCAGTTCGAGACCTTGCCAAGCGGAGATGGAGACCCAGAAAGCGACGGCGTTCGCGCGACGGAAGTCGAGCTCGAGCCGCACCCGGCCGAGATCAGTATCAGAAGGAAGAGCTGGACAAGCGCTGCGCGGCGGTTCACAGACCCCAGCTGAACTTCCGCTCGGGCGTCAGACGAGCACGCTCGTGCCCGATCACCTCAGCGCGCCCCTGCACCGCCACTCCACGCTTGGGCGACCCGTCGACGACGAGCGCTGCGCGCGGCTCCGCCGTGATGTTGCGCAGCTTCACCCCGTCAGCATCGAACTCGAATGCGCCCTCGTCGGTCAGCTTGTACATGACCGGCACGACATGCGGCCACCCGGTCGGGCCGACTGTGGCGATCCGCGCGAGGCGCTCCGAGCGCAGGAACTCCTGCTCAGCCTCGGTGAACAGCATCGTCGTCCAATCGTAGCCCCGAGCCGGCGCCCGGACCTTCTCTAGACTGCTCGATTGATGTCCGAAGCGACGAAGCAGAGTGTGGGGACGATCGGCGGCTATACGGTCCTGCGACGCGAGCCGCTGGAGCGCCTCGAAGGCGCGTTCATCCAGCTCGAGCACGAGCGCACGGGCGCGCGTCACATTCACATCGAATGCGGCGACGACAACAACGGGTTCACGATCCTTTTTCCGACCCCTCCGCGGGACTCCACGGGAGTCGCGCACATCCTCGAGCACGTCGTTCTGGCGGGGTCGCAGCGATTCCCCGTGCACGATCCATTCTTCAGCATGACGCGGCGCTCGCTCGCGACCTTCATGAACGCGTTCACCAGCGCCGACTGGACCGCGTACCCGTTCAGCACGCGCAACGCCAAGGACTTCTCGAACCTGCTCGACGTCTACCTGGATGCGACCTTCTTCCCGCGCCTCGAGCAGGACGCGTTCATGCAGGAGGGCATTCGGTTCGAGTTCGAAATCCCTGACGACCCACGCAGCGGCCTCCGCTACAAGGGCATCGTCTTCAACGAGATGAAGGGTGCGCTCGCCTCGCCGGCAGCCGCGATGCAGCGCGCGATGGGCAAGGCGCTGTTCCCTGAACTCACCTACGAGCACGTTTCAGGCGGTGACCCCGAGCACATCCCTGAGCTGACCTGGCAGGAGCTGCGCGACTTCCACGCGTCGCACTACCACCCGAGCAACGCATTCTTCTACACGTACGGCGACCGACCGCTTGAAGCCACGCTCGAAGCCATCGAGCGGAACGTGCTGTCTCGATTCGAGCGCATCAGCATCGACTCCTCGATTCCTTTCGTGAAGCGGTTCTCTCAACCGGCGAGCCTGACCGAGCCCTATCCGGCGGTAGCGGGCGAGGACAACTCGCGGCGCTCGCAGGCGCTCACGGCATGGGTCACGGTCCCGAGCTCCGACTCGTTCCGGCTGCTGTCAATAAAAGTGCTCACCGAGGTCCTGCTCAGTAACTCGGGATCGCCTCTGCGCAAGGCGCTGATCGACTCGAAGCTCGGTACGGCCATGGCCGACGGCACCGGCTTGCAGGACGACTACAAGGAAAGCGTCTTCGGCGCGGGCCTCAAGGACGTCAGGACTGAGGACGCGGGCAAGGTGGAGGAGGTAGTCCTCGACACGCTGACAAAGCTTGCGAAGGTCGGTGTTGATCCGGCGCAGGTCGACGCCGTCATCCACCGCCTCGAGTTCGAGAAGCGCGAGCGTTCCAACGCTGGATTCCCATACGCGCTGAAGGTAATGTTCAGCTGCCTCCCCGCCTACAACTACGGCGGCGACCCGTACGCATCAATGAACTTCGATGCCGATCTGGCGAGGCTGCAGCAGGAGAGAAAGGACGGGCGCTGGTTCGAAAACGTGATTCGCACCGAGCTGCTCGACAACTCGCACCGAGCGTTGCTCACGATCGTGCCGGACCCCGACCTCGAGGACCGAAAGCACAAGAAGGAGCTCGAGCGTTTGGCCCTCATCGAGGCCACGCTGTCGGAGCCGGACCGCAACAAGATCGTCGAGGACGCGCTGAGGCTGAAATCCGCGCAGGACGCCCGGCAGGACCTGTCGGTGCTGCCGACGCTCGAGCTCTCTGACATCCCGATGAAGTTCGAGCCGCTGGCGCCGAGGTCGACGGCCATCGGCGGGGCATCCGTCGACTTCTACGTGCTGCCGACCAACGGGGTCACGTACCTCGACATCCGATCCGACTTCTCTGTGCTGACGCAGGCGCAGCTGGACCTGCTGCCGCTGTTCGGCCGCGCGTTCACCCAATCGGGCGCCGCGGGTCAGGACTACGTCGAGATGGCTCAGCGCATCGCCGCCTACACCGGCGGCGTCGGCGCAGCCGCGCAGGTCCAGTCGCTTGCGGCGGTCGAAGATTTCGTCCAGTCCTTCGTCGTGTCGGGCAGGGCGCTCGACCGCAACGTCAAGCCGTTCGTCGAGATCCTCGCCGACCTGACCTCGAGGCTCGAGATCGACCCGGCCAGGCTGAAGGAGATCATCGCGGAGACCGCGACCAGGCTCGAGAGCTCGCTGGCGAACCTGGGGTTCCAGTTCGCGATCCTCCTCGCGCAGTCCAAGCTCACCCCCGAGGGCGCGCTCAACGAACGCCTGCAGGGAATCCGGATGCTCCACTCGATGCGCGAGCTGGCCAAGCTCGACGAGCAGCAGCTCGGTCCGGTCATCGACGAGCTGCAGGCGATTCGCACGGCGCTCTTCCGGGCCGAGGCGATCCAGGTCGTCGTCACTTGCGAGGAATCCACGGTGGCGACTGTCAGCGAGCACCTGGCGTCGCTCGTGGAATCGCTGCCTACAGAAAGAGAAAAGACGCGAAGCCCGAAACCCCCGGCCCAGGACCCAGTCCCCGAAGCACGGATCGCTCCTGTGCCCGTGGCCTTCAACGTGCGCACGTTCAAGACCGTTCGCTACACGAACGCGGACGCGCCCGCATTGCTCGTGCTCGCCAATTACCTGAGGGACACGTTCCTGCACAAGGAGCTGCGCGAGAAGGGCGGGGCCTACGGCGGCTACGCGCAGGCCAGCACCGGCGCCGGTCTCTTCATGCTCGGCTCCTACCGCGACCCGAACATCATCCGGACCTACACCGTGTACGACCGGGCCGTGAGGTGGGTGCTCGACTCGCCCATCGAGGCGGAGCAGCTCAAGGAGGCGATTCTTGGCGCATGCGGCGACGTGGACCCGCTGGAGTCACCGGACATCAAGGGACGGCGCGAGGCCGTCAACAGGCTGACGGGCTTCACGCTCCAGGAGCGCGAGAGGTTCAAGCAGCGGTTGCTGCACGTGACCTCGGAGGACCTGCGACGCGTGACCTCACGCTATCTCGCAGATGGGTCCGGAGTGCAGGTGACGGTGGCCGGCGCGGACCTCATCGAGGCCGCGCGCAAAGAGCATCCGGAACTCTTCGCGGTTGTCGAGCCGGTCTAGAATCGGGCAACCATGAGGTGGCGCAGGGAGTACTTCTGGCCCGCGGTCCTGGTCGTGATCGGCGTCTATTTCCTGCTCAACAACCTGCGCCTGGCTGATCATCAGGCGCCAACGCCCGTAGGTTCGGCTTGAGCGCGCAGACCCCCGGCTATCGATACCGGGGACTGATATGGCCCGCCGTGCTGATCCTGCTCGGCGGCGTGGCCCTGCTTGTCAACACCAACCTCATCTCCGCCGATCGGCTGTATCGCCTCGGCGACCTCTGGCCGCTCCTGCTCATCGTCATAGGGCTCGAGCTTCTGGTCACGCGCATGCCTATCTCGGCGAACGCGTCAGCGGTCGCAGCCGCTCTCATCCTGCTCGTGGCGCTTGGTGGCTCGATCGCCTACGTCGCGGCAGGTCCGTCCGTGCCAACTGGCATCCAGACCATGGACAAGTCCGCCCCGGCGGGCAACCTCGATCACGGGTCGGTGGACATCTCCGTCGGAGGCGCGACTCTGAAGATCACCGGCGCGGACCTCGGCGGCGACCTCTTTCGCTCCCACATCGAGTACTCCGGCCCGGCGCCAGGCGTGAGCGTGGTGCGCTCGACCGGCCAGATCCAGATCTCGCAGAGCAGCGGCTTTCACATCCTCGGTCAGCAGCGATTCACACTGGACCTGAAGCTCAGCTCGAGCGTGCGATGGACGATCGCGGTGCACAGCGGGGCGGCCGCCGACACTTATGACTTTACGAAGCTGCAGCTGACATCGCTGGAAGACGCCACGGGCGCGAGCCGTCAGGACATCTCGCTCGGCACTCCGAAGGGCAACGTGCCCGTCACGATCAACGGCGGGGCGCTCACGGTGCACCTGCACAGGTCCCACAACACGGCGGCCAAAGTGACCGTGTCAGGCGGAGCGGTCAGCCTCGACTTCGACGGTCAGCAGCATCGGGCGGTCGGATCGCTCAGCGCGGGGACAGAAGCCGGCGACATGTTCTCCATCCGCATCAGCGGCGGCGCCTGCACCGTGACCATGGACACGAACGCCACCCAGAACCAGGGCTAGCTAGCCGAGACGGCGGTCCAGCGCCGCCATCCGCGCTCCGTAGCGCAATCGCGTCGCTTCGCTGAGGGCGTCCCAGAGGCCGCGCGCCGCCAGATGCGCCATCGATTGCAGCTCGCCGTCCAGCTGCCCTGCCGCTTGCAGCACGGGTGTCAATGCCGCGCAGCGCTCGGCGCCGGCGAGCAGCTCCTCTTGCGACGAACCCAGTGCGGCCAGGCTCTCAGCCTCCTTGGCGAGCCGCTGACCCAGCGCCGCGAGCTCATCGCCTCCCGCCTGGCCGGCGCGGCGGCCGCCTTCTCGGGCCACCGCTGCGCCGACACGTGCCTCCAGGATGCGCCCGGACGCGGCGTCGTTGGCGGCCACGGCCGGGCATAAGCCGACGACCTGCTGGTCCCCCAGATGCACGCCGCGATGGCGCAGCTCCTCGATGACTGAGTCCGGCGGGGACTCGTCGACCCGAAAGAGATTCATGGACAGCTGGATGCGGCCGCCAGGGAGCTCGAACACCAGAGCCTGCACACCGCGCAGGCCGCCTGCGGACTCACGCAGGGATCTCGCCACGCGACGGGCTTCACCGACGGTGGTATTGGGGAGCAGAACGTTGAAGGCGACCAGCGGCGGGCGCGCGCCGACGCACACCGCGCCGGCGGCGGGGTGGAGGTCGGGTCCGCCGAGGTCGGGCTGGGCCCGGCCCGAGCGGATGTCCGCCAGCGTCCACTCCTCGCCGTATCCATAGAAGAAGACGGGGATGTGCAGGTCGGTCCAGATGCGGCGGCCGACTTCGTGCGCCACATCGCGACACGCGTCGATGGTGGTCGCGCCCATCGGCACGATCGGCACCACGTCGGCTGCGCCGACGCGTGGATGGACGCCGGCATGCTTGCGCAGGTCGATGCGCTCGGCCGCCGCGGCGACCGCTCGGAGAAGAGCTTCGATCAGTCGCTCGCGACGCGCCAGCAGGGACACGACGGCGCGGTGGTGGTCGGGATCGGGATCGACGTCGAGCACGTGTGCCGCTTCGGCGGCGGAGGCGATGGAATCGATCACCGCGCGGTCCTTGCCCTCGGAGAAATTGGGCACCGACTCGAAGAGGTCGACCGCTTCCACGGGGTCCCCGCGAATTCGCGGCGGGGGGGTGCGGAATTCGCGGGGTGTTTCCACGCCCTGCTAGGTTAGCTGTGCGCCATGTCGGGACCGGTGACGCTCGTTTACGGCGATGAGCTGATGAAGCATCACCTGTCCGACGAACATCCACTGCAGCCAATCCGGGTCAAGCTGACGATGGAGCTGATCGCGTCGACAGGGCTCATCGAGCACTGCCACCTCGTGCCCCCCCGCGCGGCGACGATCGAGGAGCTCGAGCTCGTCCATTCGCCCGAGTACGTCGACCTGGTGCAGAAGTTGAGCGATCCGGCGCTGCGCAAAAGCGTCCCCCGCCAGCGCGTAATCGATGCGGGATTCGACTTCGCGGACAACCCTATCTCGAACCACCTGCACGATGGCACCTCGCTTGTCGCTGGAGCCACCATGGTCGCGACGGAGGCGGTCGAGAGCGGTACGGCGCTGCACGCGTTCAGCCCCGCGGGCGGCCTGCACCACGCGCATCGCGCGCGAGCTTCCGGGTTCTGCACCTACGACGACCCGGCGATCGCGTGCCGCTGGCTCAAGAATCGAGGCCATCGCGTCGCGTACATCGACGTCGACGTGCACCACGGCGACGGCGTCGAGGAGATCTTCTACGGCGAGCCCGACGTGCTCACGATCTCGCTGCATGAGAGCGGCCGCT
>WNGQ01021507.1_pt1 | contig 10098 bp, 10 predicted proteins | sample 5407661 | NCBI WGS metagenome assembly WNGQ01 (sample SAMN13153382, study PRJNA577476) | soil metagenome | isolation source: 60 cm soil or saprolite under Garry oak tree replicate 2 | place: USA:California | collected 2016-06-15 | reverse complement strand
TTTGTGAGACGATGGAAATTTCCGATGTCGATCTGAATTTCGGCGTGATTCCGATTTCACATTCGTACGGGTTCAGTAATCTGCTTTTGCCCTTGATCGCCCGCGGTGTGCCGATGGTCGTTAGTTGCGACCGCACTCCTCGCGCCATTCTGGCCGACCTCGCCCGCACAAATGCCACTGTATTCCCGGGGATGCCACTGTTCTACCAGGCATTTTGCGAAATCAATGACACTCCTGCGTTGCCGAACTTGCGGCTCTGCATTTCTGCAGGCGCACCACTTTCCGCCGCTGTGGCGAAAAAATTTTTCGAAAAATTCAAAAAGCCGATCCACTCCTTCTACGGCGCGTCGGAATGCGGCGGGATCTGTTATGACCGCGAGGGGAGAAGCGATATCGAGGGATTTGTTGGGCAGCCGATGAGGGGTGTCGACGTCGAGCTGGTCGACGCGACCGCGACATCGAGCCGGATCCTGGTGCGCAGCGCCGCAGTGGGCGACGGCTATTTTCCGAAACCCGATGAGGGGAAATTGGGAACCGGAACTTTCATTCCAGACGATCTGCTCGCGCGAGAAGCTTCCGGTTTTAAGATCGTGGGCCGGATTTCCGATCTGATCAATGTCGCAGGAAAGAAGGTGAATCCGGCAGAAGTGGAAACGCAATTGTTGCGCTTTGCCGGGGTGCGACAGGCGGTGGTGTTCGGCCGTAGCGCAGGCGCGGGATTGCGCAATGAAGAAGTAGTGGCATGCGTGGTGGCGGCGCCGGCGGTGAGCGAAAACGATCTCCTGCGATTTTGTCGGACTGGGTTAAGCGCGTGGCAAGTGCCGAAACAGATTTTTATCATGGATGCAATCCCGACGAATGAGCGCGGAAAAATCAGCCGGCAACACCTGGCGCGGCGGTTCTCAACGACAGGCGAGAGTTCCCCGTTGCGAAGATTGGGCTCTTGATAAAGCCTTCACATGGGATTTGCTTACTACGACGAGGAATGACCATGCCGAAATCACACGGCAAACCAAAGCCAATAGAAGCTACGAAGAGCGAAGAGCGAGAGCAAACCGACAGCCCGCCTGTTCCGCAGGAGGAAGAATCTGTGCCGGAAGCTGGTGCGAATGTGGAGAGTGTCCAGTCCGAGGACTGGTGGAGCATGTCGGAACCAGCTCCGGATTGGTCTCAACCTGAGACTGAAGCTCCGGCTACGGAAGTCATTCCCCGAAAGGAGCCGGGCACGGCTGACGTTCATTTTTGCGGTCACACGAGCCTGTTTCCGTTGAACCGTGCGCTGCAAGCAATAGCAAAAGAGAAACTCACAGGCTTGCTACGATCATTTTGGGACCAGGAGCCAATCGACCTTCTGGCGCGCGACGGCGAGATCGTCCTCGTCACAACCCGAGACCCAGACCTTTATTGTCCTGAGACTCCGTCCCCTCTCGCCGACGTGGATCCGGTAATTGTTGACAGGGCCCGCGATCAACAAAGAGAAACAGGAACTCCCTTCTTTCTGAGTCTTGCTCGTCAAGAATCGATAGCTCGCGAGCAGGCCGTGGAATTCACGCAGTATTATGGCCAAAAGCTTTTCTCGCAGCTTTGGACGGCTCCGCGCGCTTGGATAATGTTTGAAAAGAATGCCGATCTGTTAAGTGACGCCGGGGACATGCCGGGTGAGCCAAATGTAAGCGACTGGGCGCTGGAGACCTTGCGCCTTGTTCAGGATCCGGATCAGGCCGCAAACTTCGACCCGACATCCATTCCCGCATTCACGAAAGACGGCTTCGAGCTGGTGCAGAAGTTAAAGCTGACTTCGGACGAGGCCCAATTCGCGTCGCAATTCAATGGCGCCCGGTCAGTGCAACAAATTGCCAAGAATCTGCGGCTCGATTTGAAATCTGCGCGGCAACTGCTGTTCCGGTTTCTCGCTCTCGAAATAGTGGAATGCTGGCGTGCCAGCGCTGCGGCAAAACCAGAACAACAGAGCTTTTTCCAGCGTCTTGGCCGGTCGATCCGGCGCGACCGGTAATTTACCCCGATGCATTCGGGCGGCGGCCCGCTCATGAGGAGAAAGATTCTGGTCGTCGATATCGGCGGCACACACGTAAAATTGCTGATGTCGCCGCGCGATGAACGCGAATTTCCTTCCGGGCAACGAATGGGGCCGAAACAGTTTGTGGCAAGATTTAAAGAGAACGTGCGCGGTTGGAAATTCGACAGGGCATCCATTGGTTTTCCCGTGCCGGTGCGCAACGGACGGATTACAAGAAATCCGAAGCATTTGGGCAAAGGTTGGATTGGTTTCAATTTTTCCAAAGCACTCGGATTACCGGTGCGTGTGATCAACGACGCAGCCATGCAAGCGCTCGGCAGCTACCATGGCGGCGGACGCATGCTCTTTTTGGGACTCGGGACCGGCCTGGGCTCAGCTCTGGTCTGGGAGAAGATTTTGATGCCGCTTGAGCTGGGCGACCTGCCTTATCCGCATGGCCGCATCATTGAGAATTATCTCGGCATTCCAGGCCTCGAGTTGTTAGGCCAAAAAAAATGGAAGCGCGAAGTGCTTTATGCAGTCGTGCAATTAAAAAAATCCTTCATCGCCGATTACGTTGTCCTGGGCGGCGGCCTTGTGCGCCGCTTTCCTCGGCTGCCGAAGGGAATTGACCGCGGACGAAATGAAAATGCGTTCCTCGGCGGAATCCGTTTGTGGGAAACGAAAAGAAATTCGCGCGAACTGAAGTGGAGTTTGCTGTAGCCGCAACCTCTCCTTCTTCAGCTATTTCGGCGAATGGTATCGTTGGAAGTAATAAACGATGCTTATGCTGGCCTGAAACTTCTTTGCGCCGCTGCTGAGCGCCTTTTCCAAACTAGCGCTGAGGACAACCGGAACCTTCGAAAGCCGCTTAGCAACGCCCGCGCTGACCGTGTGACTCCACCGGTCGCCATTCTCAAAATCGACAGTCGTTTTGTATCTCGCGCTCATCGACCAAGCCTGCGGAAGAATTAACGTGGCCGGTACCGATAGTTCCAAATAACGATGCGGCCGGACATTATCTTTTTCGGCAATGGAATGGTTGTAGTCGGCATTGAGCGTTAACGTCAGCCAATCAGTAAAGTCGTGCGCAACTCCCCAGCCTGGCTTTAAACGCCATACCCTTTCAGCGAGCGCGGGATCGGAAGCGGTATCGGCATGCAACTCGATACCGCCAGCGGTCCGCCACGCTTCATTTAATCGAAACGCCGTGCCTATCCCGGCCTCAGTGTCACCAATGCCGCCGACCTCAGCGTGACCTGAGGCTTGATCGCTTCGGTGATAAGCAAAAGGCAGCTTGAAACGTATGCCCCAGTCTTGCCAGTCACTCACAGGCCAGCCCCATAATCCCGATAGCGTCCAGACTGCCTTTTCTGCACCGTCCTTAAATTGATTCCACTCTGAGTCCAGCGACAGGTGAGTGCCAATGATGGTCCGATCGTTCAGTTGTTTCAATTCGTCGGCCACTGCCGGATCAGTCGGTGGTCCAACTGCGGCCATCCTACCACACGCGAGTAGCAGCAGAGGAACAAGCGGTAACGAGTTACGGAATTTCGGCAGCACAGAAAAACTGCACAAGGCAGCCCATTGAAAATTGTTGGCAATCACGACCTACCACAGGGCGGAGACCTTCACACGGCGCGTGTTTAAGGAGTCTCTTTAATGAGATGGCTCAACGCGTTCGTCATCGGGTCGCTGGGAATTCGGACAATGCCGGCAAATGGGTAATCGAGTTCCAGGATTATGAAAACGGCACAGACGACCGAGAACGCGCCGGCGATCAAAGCGAGAGTGCTTGTAGCGTTGGCCGGCGCAAGCAGGCTAAAGCCAAAGAAGATCACCACAAGCCACAAGACCAGCGCGATCAACAATGGCTTGGAAACCGACGACACCGCCTGCGCTTGCAGCAGCGACCGCAGCTCCGCAAGCTGCACCATAAGGTTTGCGGCTTGCGTCTTAAGAGCACGTTCCGCCTCGTTCTGCGGGGCGAGACGACTAATAGCCCCGTAAACGGCGTCACCCATTTGCTGATTCGGATCTAACCGGACGGTCCCGCCTCGTTCCGCTGGCCAGGTCCGCCGGACGCCTTCGTCGGTTGCGTCGCGAAGGGCACGGCGCGCATCCGCTGTTTCCGGACCGTAAAGTACCAGCACACGATCGAGCAAGGCAACCTTTGCGGCCATCTGTATCACTTCGCTTCGAGCGGTGTCGAAGGCGCTTTTGGCTGAACTGATGAGCAGTCCCAGGAGTATCGCGGTCATCGTCGCAACGAGTCCCAGCGCCAGTTTCACCGCGTCTTTAGTCTCAATGCTCAGCTGCTCGGCGGGAAGGAGACGACGGAGACGACCTCCCATCAGCGTGACGGCGACGAGGATTACGAACAAGATCAGGGCAACAGCAGGAATAATCATTATTGCATTTCCGGATATGTAGATTGGTAAGTTGTTTGAGCAAGAGTCGTCTTTATGTCGCCTCTTTCTTAGGTGCAACCGCAGGATGCGCTGAAGTTCGGCGATCGTTTGAGGTAAATCATGCGCGAAAGCTTACCTGAGCGGGCCTGGCGCAAGCCGGTCCTGCACCGTGAAATCGCGCGTTTCCAATTCCTGCCGCAATCGCGGTGAAACTTGCCCGGAAAGCGCGACAAAAACATTTGAATTTTTTGCCGGATTGAGCGGCGAGTTTCTGCACTTCACTGGTGAACCCGGCCGCGCCTGACGTCCAGGCGGCGTAATCCCATTGAAACGCTACTATTATTGTTCCGTCTTTCGCGATGCAGATCGGAAAGTCGCCAATCATCGCCACGCGAGCGATGGGCTTGTCCTTGTGGATTTTGCTCATGAGAGCTGCTGTTTGAACGCAGAAAATTGCGTCCGACTCATCGGAGCTTGTTTCGCTAGCTGTGCGAACGAATGCACCGCGATTCGCGACACCATTGAGCGATTTGAGATTGAGAACAAACGCAGTCTGCTCCGACGGTGAAAACGCATTGTTGTTGAGGAATCGTTTCGTTGCTTTTTCCGTAGCGCCCATATCGAGCAGCGATTTGCGATTAATGATTTTTAAATCAGTCGGAGATTTTTCCCTCAGCATCTCATCAAACGTGCTTGTCACGCCCGTGACGGTCAGCGCGGGGCCGCCGATGGGCATCGTAGCAACTTGAAAGGTCAATCCACCCGCGAACGACGCCCATGCAATTCCATCGAGCTCGTGTTGCAGCACAGCGTTCGTGCCGTAAGGATCGACGCCGAGCTTGATTGCCACTTTGCGCTTGGTGTCAGAGAAACCGATCAGCTGTTGCATCTTGCTTCCTTCGGCAGCGCTGGACTCGGTTTTGTGGCCGATATTCTTCACGCTTTCGCCAGCGCGACTCATGAATTTCATGATGCCTTTGGGTACATTTCCAAGTGTGTTGACTGGATCATTAACAATGTTTTTGGCCGCGGCGACCGGACTCTTGGCGGCTGCGGTCAACGCCTTCTTGTACTCATCAGTCCGCGAGACCTCCTTTAGCTGCGCGATGGCATTAATCTCGTTGATCCGACGAACCAGCATTTCGTTACCATCCGCTTCAAACACGCCGAATTCGGAATCGATCGTGAACTGGTTTGCGCTTGTGATGAGGTCCTGCGAGAATTTCCGGGCGCAGGATCTCGCTCGCGTTTAACACGGGCAGTTCTTCAAACGCGGCTTCCGCGCGGCGCACTTCGAATGGTTCCGGCGTTTGTGCGAGACATGATAACGACACGCTGAGCGCCATCGCCAGAAAGAGAATCCTCGTACCCCTGCGCTGGTCGACATCAACGGTCATTGGTCGTCGTAGGTAATCATTAGATGCCAGTTTTCAGAAAGATTGCGATACTAAATCGCAGGCGAAATGTGAAATGCTAAATTGCGCCGTTCCTAATTCGTCTCTAAAACTAATCTGCCCACCGCTAGTTGCCGTTCGGCAGATCTTCGCGGATCAAGCGTGAGAAATCCGGATCCTTGTCCGCGGCGCGGGCGCGTTCGTTGATAAGGCTGCGCTGCTTAAGTTCGCTAAACGGCAGCCCACCGGTGGCGATGGCGTGACGTTCATAAAGCAATTCGTCGGCTTTGCCATTGATGAGCATCCGCCAATCCCAGGGTGCACGCAGTTTAACCGCGCGCTGCGTGCGAATGCTTGTCGTGCAGTTGGTAGTGACCTCATTGTACCAACGCGGATGATCACGCAGCGCGTTCGTCGCCTTTATATATTCCAAGAATCTCTCGCGTGCTTGTGCCGGGGAAGCCAACGTGCGGTAAAGATAAACATCTTCTCTCCGATAGTTAGTGCGCAGACGAATGGAATCGCGCTCATCGGCCACGACGTAAATCAGTGTGTACTGCCGGTAAAGACCGTCCAATGCGGAGTACTTCTGTCCAATTGCCTTGCGCGTTTCGATTGAAAAGCAGAGCGGAAGCGCATTGGCAAACAGAAAGCTGACGATGGGATGTGAGATCCAGGGAGAACCCCAGTAATTAATAGCCACGTCCATACCGCTGATCTGCGAGAGCCGCACTGTGCGCGTTTCCCAGCGGGGCGTGAAATCGGTCTCTGTGCGGTAGTCGCAGTTCCGCACGTTGTGAACTGTGACCTCGTCGCCATTGATTTGTGCCCAAGCTGTCTGTGCAACATCCGGCTGCCAGGCGCGATCGCTGCCTGGCTTAAGCGTCAGCCACCACAACGCAACAAGCGCGAACGCGCCAAAGACGATGGCAAGCTTTAGCAGTTTTCCACGAACGAAGATGATTGCCGTGATCAGAACGAGCACGAACAGAATCGATGTGAACGTACGCGCCGTTGGAAAATCAAAGTACAGCGCGCCGAAGGCCCATGCGACACAAACAACTGCCGCGATCCAAGCGATCGCACAGGCGATGAATCGCAGTGCTTTCATGGCTGCCATTACTCAGGACGCAACCAGCATGATCGTGCGGTAGTTCAGAAACCACGTGGCCAGCCAGCGTGCTTGAGCAAAAAGGCGACTCAGTGCCTCCCACCAAAGCTCAGTGATCAAGGGCCAGACTGCTCTTGCTCGTTCGATTCAGGTTACTGCCCTTCTTGTGAGTCGTCTTCGACATCATCCTCAGTCACTTTCCAAGTCTTGTCAGGATTGTACTTGTCCATCCTCTGGAACGTCTTCAGCGTATCGGGCCCGAAATCCTTCTCGTAAACGACTCCGTCGGGACCAACCATGAATGTTTGCACTCCGGTCACACGATATTGAGCGGGTGCCGCGGCTAGCGCGAACCCGCCGATCATGGCACCGCCAACCATGAAGTCCATCTCGCCCATCGGCGCTGCTCGTCCTTGACCCTTTAGCACCTTGAAGTAGTAACCATGATAAGGCTGACCTCGCTGCGCCGAATAACCTTCCTCTAGTGCTTTGGCAACTTCTTCGCCGACGGGACCTCCCCAGCTACCATCCGGGTTCTTCCATGCCAGACCATCGTGTTTCCCGGGCGCGCTAAGAATGTGTTGTGCGTATTGGTTCACCTTCGAGTCATCGTGCTTTTCCTGAGCATACTCATGTTGTGCCTCGACGAACCCACGACAAATCTGGATCGCGTTTAGTTCGTTGGCGCCGACACGGCGATTTAATATTTCCTGACGTCCCTCTTTGGTATCAAATGACCACTTGCCTTTCTGCTTCACGATCGGAATGGGAAGCGGAAAATTATCGTTGCCCACCAGGAGAATGGCGTGGTTCGAATTCTTCTTGTCCATTTCAATCGATGCCTTTTCCTTTGCCTTGGCTGCGAATGCCTGCGCGCGGTTTCTGTCCATCACGGGATCTTCGGAACTGATAATGTCCTCGCTATCCGGCCCCAGAATTTCCTTTGCGCCGGCGACATCAAAAGTCTCGGCTGCTTGAATAAGCGCATCGGCCGCCTGCTTCGGCGTGTCGAACTCCTTTTGTGTTGACGTCGACGCCGCAGCTGCGTCCGGTTTGGCCGGCGCGGCCGCGTGCAAGGCGAGACCCAACAAACAATAAATGGCGATCACAGAAGCGAGCAGAGAAATCTTACCGGAAGTCATAGTTTTGAATTGTGATTTCATTTTAATTTTCCCTCATCGAAATGATTTGCTTATCTTCTGCGGCCTCCGCCGCCACGTCCTCCGCCACCACTGCGACTAAATCCGCCCCCGCCCATGCTATGGCCGCCCCTGCTGCTGCTGGCGCGAGCGAAGTTTCCACTACCACCGCCACCAAAGCCCCCGCCGCGAGAAGCCGAACTAAGTCCTGACGATGTGCTTCGGTTGCCGATTTGGTTCTTAGCGTTACCGCCAGCCGGACGAGCTCCGGTTCCGCCTCCACCGGGCCGAGTTCCAGCGCCACCACCGGGGCGGTTTCCAGCTCCGGCACCACCGCCAGGCCTATTGCCAGCTCCAGCGCCGCCACCGGGCCGGTTTCCTTCTCCGGCACTCCCGCCAGGGCGATTGCCGGCTCCAGAACCGCGCGAGCCCAGTTGATTTTGGACCTGGCTCGCTGAGGCCCTGTTATAAGGGGCATTGCCGCGATGTTGTGGATTGTGTTGCCACTGGCCTCCTTGTTTGTTGTAGTTCCCCTTATTGTAATTGTTCTTGTTGTAATTGTTTATGTAGTTGTTGTTCACGTTCACGTTGACATCGCCGTGGCCCCATCCGCAATTCCAACCCCAGCTCCCGCCCCAGGCGGCTCCCAGCGCGACACCGGTGCCGAACGCCACGGCCGCTCCCGCCGCATAATATCCTGGGGGCGGATAGTAAATCGGGGGATAGGGATAGACAGGCGGACCGTAGACCACAACCGGGTCGTATGAGGGAACGTAAACAACTTCGGGGTTCGCTTGTTGTACTACGATAACCTGTTTACCTTCCTCCACTGTCTGAGTCTCCACTTTCTGTTGGGCACTGGTTTTTAGGGTTCCTTTACTCTGGGCTTTCGCGCGCATGCGCTGAACCGCGTTCATAACGTCGGATTCCTGCGCCAGAAAGGCGTTGCCTAGATCCGTCGTCCATTGGATATCGTCGGCCAACCGCTTGACTACGTCGGGGAACGCCGCCATCGCCTGGATGCTGGGGGCACCGCGCTCGCGAGGGCTTTGTCCTTCAAGTTTTTGTTTTTCTCCAACCACTGTTGAAGCTGGATGATCTCCAGCGGATAGGTGGAAGCTACCAGCGTCTGACTCAAAAGCTGGTCGGGATAAAGGGCAATCGGCGCTACCAGCGAATCCAATTGATCATTCGGAATCTTCGGAGCCTGTTGCGTGTCCGTGGTCGTCTTCATGACCTGCGACTCGGCCTGCTGCGCCAATGCTGCGGTAGGCCCCGATGAGAGCAATGATGGCGATCACGCGACGAAACAGTTTGCGGCTTTGTGATTTCATAACTTTGTACTTTTCAACCGTTGCCCGCGAGTATAGATGAACTTTGCCGATTGGCATATAGGACTTTCGTCCAATGGAACTGGCCGGAGGCAAGTCCATACTTTGCGGCGGCGAAATAATAATCAAAAGAAAATAATCAAAGGAGACGCACTATGAACAACGTAAAGAAAATCGGGATTCTGCTTCTTGTGCTTGGCGTAATGACAGGATTCACGCAAGCGGCTACTCATCAATCAGAGCCAGACGCAATTTTGCGGCTGAAGGGAGGATCCTTCGCGGCCGGGATCGGCTTTAGCTGGGGGTCAGGGACACTTACCTACAAGGGCAAAGACTATCCGGTTAAGGTGAACGGACTGTCGGTCGGCAAAGTCGGGATTACCGGCAGCTCCGCTTACGGCGATGTTTACAACCTGAAGCATCTGCGAGATTTTAGTGGTCATTATAACGCGGGCGCCGCGGGGAGCCGCGGGGTGACGGTTGGCAAGGGAAAAAGCGGCACCATTATGACGAATCAGGCCGGCGTGACGGTCGTGCTTCGCTCAACCCAAAGAGGCGTTGATGTCAACGCCACTGGCGCCGGGGTTGACATGCAACTCAAAAGGTAACGGTATCGCCTGACAAACAAGGTGCGTGCGCTGCGGAACACGCAGCGCGCGTAGCCCAATTGCGGGGATGTCTGCGCTTCCCTCAAC
>WNGQ01023033.1_pt1 | contig 10099 bp, 10 predicted proteins | sample 5407661 | NCBI WGS metagenome assembly WNGQ01 (sample SAMN13153382, study PRJNA577476) | soil metagenome | isolation source: 60 cm soil or saprolite under Garry oak tree replicate 2 | place: USA:California | collected 2016-06-15 | reverse complement strand
CCCGCATGGTGTACGGCCAGCTGCCCGACGACGGCGAGGTGGCCGGCCTGTTCGCGCTCATGCTGCTGACCGACGCGCGGCGTCCGGCGCGGACCGGCCCGGACGGCACGTTGATCCCGCTCGCCGAGCAGGACCGCGCGCTGTGGAACCAGGACTCGATCGCGCAGGGCGTCGCCCTGGTGTCCGGCGCGCTGACCGGGGGACAGCTCGGGCCGTACCAGCTGCAGGCGGCGATCGCCGCGATCCACGACGAGGCGCCCGCCGCCGCCGACACGGACTGGCCGCAGATCCTCGCGCTGTACGAGCTGCTCGAGCGGGTCTCCGAGAACCCGATGGTGACGCTCAATCACGCCGTCGCGGAGGCGATGGTGAACGGTCCGCGCGCCGGCCTGCAGGTGCTCGCCGCGCTCGATGCCGACGAGCGGCTGGCCGGCCATCACCGCCTGGACGCCGTCCGCGCCCATCTGCTGGAGATGGCCGGCGAGCGCGACGAAGCCCGCGCGAGCTACCAGCTGGCCGCGCGCCGGACGACCAGCCTCACCGAGCAGCGCTACCTGGACGCGCGAGCAGCCCGCCTGACCTGATACACCTCGATGTGTACCGTGGTGTCATGAGCCGGACGAACATCGACATCGACGATGAGCTCATCACCGATGTGATGCGCCAGTACCACCTGCGTACCAAACGAGAAGCGGTCGACCTCGCGCTGCGCCGGCTGCGCCGCACGCCGATGACCAAAGAGGAGGCGCTCGCGATGGAAGGCACAGGCTGGGAGGGCGACCTGGACGAGGTCCGCCGGAGCTGGCAGCCGATCGAACCGTGACACGACTTATCGACTCCTCGGCATGGATCGAGTATCTGCGCGGAAGCGACAAGTCCGTTGCGGCCGCCGTCCGCCGAGCTATCGATGACGGCACCGCGGCCACAACCGACATCGTGGTGCTGGAGATTCTCGCCGGCTCGCCGGTTCATCGGACGGCCGCTTGGTCGGCGCTGCTCGCCAGGTGCAGCTACCTGGCGCAGCAGCCGTGGGACGACGCCGATGCGGCGGCCGCGATCTACCGGGCATGTCGTCGCGGTGGTCACACGCCGCGAGGCCTGGCCGACTGCCTGATCGCCGCCATCGCGATCCGGAACGACGTGGCGGTGCTTGCATCGGACAAGGACTTCGACGTCATCGCCCAACATGCGCCGCTGCAGGTTGTCGGGTCATGATCACGCTGCTCGGCAAGGCCGTCGACCCGCCGGTGGTGCTCGCGCCGATGGCGGGCATCACCAATGTGGCGTTCCGCAGGCTGTGCCGCGAGTACGGCGGCGGGCTGTTCGTCAGCGAGATGATCACGTCGCGGGCGCTCGTCGAACGCAACCCGAAGACGATGCGGATGATCCGGTTCGACCCTGGCGAGCAGCCGCGCAGCATCCAGCTCTACGGCGTCGACCCGTCGGTCGTGGGCGCGGCAGTGCGCATGATCGTCGAGCAGGATCTGGCCGACCACGTCGACCTGAACTTCGGCTGTCCCGTCCCGAAGGTCACCCGGCGCGGTGGCGGGGCGGCGCTGCCTTGGCACGTCGATCTGTTCGCCGCGATCGTCCACGCAGCGGTGCACGCTGCGGGCGGTGCCGTGCCGGTGACCATCAAGATGCGCCTCGGCATCGACGCCGACCACCTGACCTACCGCGACGCGGCGCTGCGGGCGCAGGACGCGGGCGTCGAGTACGTCGCGTTGCACGGGCGCACGGCGGCTGACTTCTACGCCGGACGCGCCGACTGGGCGGCCATCGCCGAGCTGGTCGAGCTGCTCGACATCCCGGTGCTGGGCAACGGCGACATCTGGGAGGCCGACGACGCGCTGCGCATGGTCGCCGAGACCGGCTGCGCGGGCGTCGTCGTCGGGCGCGGCTGCCTGGGCCGGCCGTGGCTGTTCGCTGACCTGGCCGCCGCGTTCGCCGGACGCGCCGAGCGCCGCCGTCCGAGCCTGGGCGAGGTCGCGGCCACCATGCGCCGCCACGCGTCGCTGCTTGCGGACTGGCTGGACGAGGATCGCGGGCTGCGCGATTTCCGCAAGCACGTCGCCTGGTACCTCAAGGGCTTCGCCGTCGGCACCGAGATTCGCACGGCCCTGGGCGGAGTCTCGACGCTCGGCGAGCTCGACGACCTGCTCGGCAAACTCGACGCCGACCAGCCGTTCCCGGTCGAGGTGCTCGGCCGGCCCCGAGGGCGCACCAGCTCGCGCCGTGCCGTGGCCCTGCCCGAGGGCTGGCTGGCGTCGCGGGAAGAGTGCGCGGTACCCGAAGGCGCCGAGCTCGACGACTCCGGCGGCTAAACCTCGGCGTGACGTCCGCCGCTCGTCGGCTTGCTCACAGCCAGGGGCGCGCGCCCGGCCTACCCTTCAGGACATCCGGGAATTGGAGGCGCGATGCCCAAGCTCGTTTACGACTTTGCCGAAGGCAACAAGGACCTCAAGGATCTGCTGGGTGGCAAGGGCGCAAACCTGGCCGAGATGACCAACCTCGGCCTGCCGGTGCCGCCGGGCTTCACGATCACCACCGAGGCGTGCCAGGCCTATCTCAAGACCGGTCGCGAGCCGGACGAGCTGGCCGATGAGGTCAGCGAGCACCTGGCGTCGCTCGAGCACAAGATGGGCAAACGGCTCGGCCAGTCCGACGACCCGCTGCTGGTCTCGGTGCGTTCGGGCGCCAAGTTCTCGATGCCCGGGATGATGGAGACCGTCCTCAACGTCGGGCTCAACGACCAGTCTGTGCGCGGGCTCGCGGCGCAGTCGGGCAACGAGCGGTTCGCGTTCGACTCGTACCGGCGCCTCATCCAGATGTTCGGCAAGACGGTGCTCGGCATCAGCGGCGAGCATTTCGACGAAGCGCTCGACGCCGCCAAGCACGCCAAGGACACCACGAACGACCTCGACCTGGACGCCGACGACCTGCGCCGGCTCGTCGAGACCTACAAGGACGTGGTGATCAAGCACGCCGGCCGGGAGTTCCCGCAGGAGCCGCGCGAGCAGATGGACCTCGCCGTGCGGGCGGTGTTCGACTCGTGGAACACCCAGCGTGCCGTGGTCTACCGCCGCCAGGAGCGGATCCCGTCGGACCTGGGCACGGCGGTGACGGTCTGCGCCATGGTGTTCGGCAACCTCGACATGGAGTCCGGGACCGGCGTCGCCTTCACGCGTGATCCTGCGTCCGGCGCGCAGGGCATCTACGGCGACTACCTGCAGAACGCCCAGGGCGAGGACGTGGTTGCCGGCATCCGCAACACCGTGCCGCTGGCGGACCTCGAGGCCATCGACAAGAAGTCCTACGACAAGCTGCTCAAGATCATGCAGAGCCTGGAGGAGCACTACCTCGACCTGTGCGACATCGAGTTCACCATCGAGCGCGGCAAGCTGTGGATGCTGCAGACGCGAGTGGGCAAGCGGACCGCTGCGGCTGCGTTCCGCATCGCGACGCAGCTCGTCGACCAAGGCCTGATCGACGTGGACGAGGCGCTGCTGCGCGTCACGGGGGCTCAGCTCGCGCAGCTGATGTTCCCTCGCTTCGACGACTCGGGGGCACGCCGCAAGATCGCGACCGGGATCGCCGCGTCGCCGGGAGCCTCCGTGGGCAAGGTCGTCTTCGACTCGTACACCGCGGTGAAGTGGTCGCGTTCGGGCGAGAACGTGATCCTGGTCCGCCGCGAGACGAACCCCGACGACCTCAACGGCATGATCGCGGCGGCGGGCATCCTGACCTCGCGGGGCGGGAAGACGAGCCACGCGGCGGTGGTGGCGCGCGGCATGGGCAAGACGTGCGTCTGCGGTGTCGAGTCGCTCGACGTCAACACCAAGCAACGCGTCATGCGTGCGCCGCACGGCGTCGAGATCCACGAAGGCGACGTGATCTCGATCGACGGCACGACTGGCGAGGTGTACCTGGGCGAGGTGGCGGTGGTCGACTCGCCGGTCGTGCGCTACTTCGAGGGCGACGTGGCGGCGGATTCCGACGAGCTGGTCGCCGCCGTCGACCGGATCATGCGCCACGCGGACGGCGCGCGCCGGATGACCGTGCGCACCAACGCCGACAACGCCGAGGACGCCGAGCGAGCCCGTCGCTTCGGCGCGCAGGGCATCGGCCTGTGCCGGACCGAGCACATGTTCCTCGGCGAGCGGCACGCCCTGGTCGAGGCGCTGATCCTGGCCGACACCGACGAGGAGCAGAGCGACGAGCTGGCCGAGCTGTTGCCGTTGCAGCGCAAGGACTTCATCGAGATCTTCGAGGCGATGGACGGGCTGCCCGTCACGATCCGGCTGCTCGACCCGCCGCTGCACGAGTTCCTGCCCGACATCACCGAGCTCTCGGTGCGCGTCGCCGTAGCCGAGGCACGCGGCGAGAAGCGCGAGGGCGACCTTCGCCTGCTGCAGGCCGTGCACAAGCTGCACGAGCAGAACCCGATGCTGGGCCTGCGCGGCGTGCGTCTCGGTGTCGTGATCCCGGGCCTGTTCGCCATGCAGTCGCGCGCCATCCTGGAAGCGGCTGCCGAGCGCATCCGGGCCGGTGGCGTGCCACGCGTCGAGATCATGGTGCCGCTGGTGGCCAACGTGCAGGAGTTCGAGACCGTCAAGCAGGACATCATCCAGGTCGCCCGCGAGGTCCGCGCCGAGATGGGCGTGCAGCTGGACTTCCTGGTCGGCACGATGATCGAGCTGCCCCGCGCGGCACTCACCGCCGACCAGATCGCAGAGGCCGCCGAGTTCTTCTCGTTCGGCACGAACGACCTCACCCAGACGACGTGGGGTTTCTCCCGCGACGACGTCGAGGCCGCGTTCTTCTCGGCGTACCTGGAGAAGGGCATCTTCGGCATCTCGCCGTTCGAGACGATCGACCGCGAAGGGGTCGGCGAGCTCGTCCGCATCGCCGCCGAGCGGGGCCGGCTGCACCGCCCCGGGCTCAAACTGGGCGTCTGCGGCGAGCACGGCGGCGACCCCGACTCCGTCCACTTCTTCGACACGGTCGACCTGGACTACGTGTCCTGCTCGCCGTTCCGCGTGCCGGTCGCCCGGCTCGAGGCGGGACGGGCCACCGTCAGCCGCGGCCGCCGCTGAGCGCGATGTCCAAGGTCGCGATCGTCACCGGGGGGAACCAGGGGCTGGGACTCGCCCTCGTCCGCGGGCTTTGCAGTCGGCTCGGCGACGAGGGCACCGTCTACCTCGCGGCGCGTGACCGCGAACGCGGCGAGGCGGCGGTACGCGGGCTGCATGACGAGGGCCTCTGGGCCAGGCTGGAACTCGTCGACGTCCTGGACACCGACTCGGTGCAGGCCTGCGCAGACGCACTCGCCGAACGGCACGGCGGCGTCGACATCGTCATCTCGAACGCCGCCGCTCGCATCAGCCGCGACGTGCCGAACGAGACGCAGGTCCGCACGTTCGTCGACACCAACAACGGCGGCACCGATCGGATGACTGGCCGACGTCGCGAAGGTCATGGACGACTACGTGGACGCGGTGGAGACCGGGCGCGCCGCCGCCGAAGGCTGGCCGGACTGGATCAACCCGCCGTCGAAGGTCGGGCAGGTGGCCGCGATGAAAGTGATGGCGCGGGAGTTCGCGGCCGAGGCGGCCGGTCGCGACATCCTGGTGAACGCGGCCTGCCCCGGGCTGGTCGACACGGACGCGTCGCGGCCCTGGTTCGACGACATGTCGGGCGCTGCGACGCCGGACGAGGCCGCCGCGGACGTGCTGTGGCTGGCTACGCTGCCCGCCGGCACTCGCGAGCCGTACGGTGAACTGGTCCAGTACCGAAAGGTGCTTCCGTTCAGGTCGTCAGCCGCCTAGCGACCGTCCGCGGAAAGCTGTCCCGCGGGCTGATGGGTAGGCTCGGTACCGTGTTCCGACGCCGCCTGCGCTCGCTGTCGGAGTCGCTTTCCGAGGCCGTGGCGCGCCCGATGGCGCGGATGGCGGGCACCCTCGTCGTCCCGACCACGGCGTTGCTGCAACAGTTGCTCGACGAGTACGGGCTCAGGCACAAGATCGACCCCGACGGCGACCTGACCGTCCGCTGGGAGAAGTGCAGCATCTACTTCTTCCACTACGGCGACAAGCGCGAGGTGCTCCAGGCCCGCCTCTACCTCAACCGCCGATTCCCGGTCGAGACGCGGCCGAGCCTGGCGCTCGCCCTCGACGACTGGAACCGCACGAAGCTGTTCCCCAAGGCTTACACGGTGCTTCCCGACGACGGCATGGTCGGCATCTGCGCCGAGCAGTGCTACGACTTCGAGGGCGGCGCCACGCGCGATCAGATCCACCACACGATCGGCGTCTGGATCGATTCGCTGCTGCGCTTCGCCGAATGGGTGGACGAGCAGATGTGAGCTACGACGCGGCCGCCTACGAGCGGCGGGTTTCAGAACCTCCCAAACGTGCCGGTTCGCAACCCGATCGCAGCGACTTCGCCCGCGACCGTGCCCGAGTGCTGCACTCTTACGCGTTCCGGCGCCTCGCCGACAAGACCCAGGTCGTCGTCCCGGGAGAGGACGACTTCCCGCGCACGCGGCTGACCCACTCGCTGGAGGTGGCGCAGATCGCGCGCGAGATCGGTGCCGCGCTGGGCTGCGATCCCGAGGTGGTCGACGCCGCCGGGTTGGCGCACGACCTGGGCCACCCGCCGTTCGGCCACAATGGCGAGGTTGCGCTGGACTCCCTGGCCGAGGACTGCGGCGGGTTCGAGGGCAACGCGCAGACGCTGCGCATCCTGACCCGGCTCGAAGCGAAGATCGTCGCCCCGTCGGGCGAGCCCGCAGGCTTGAATCTGACACGCGCGACCCTCGACGCGGCGTGCAAGTACCCGTGGGAGCGCACTGCCGACTCGCGCAAGTTCGGCGTATACGCCGCCGATCTCGACGCATTCGGCTGGCTGCGCGCCGACGCGCCGGACGGTAGGCGCTGCCTGGAGGCGCAGGTCATGGACTGGGCCGACGACGTCGCCTACTCCGTGCACGACGTCGAGGACGGCGTGTACAGCGGCCACATCGAACTGTCCACAGTGGACGATGCCGAGCGGGCGGCCCTCTGCGAGGTGGCCGCCGAGCTGTACTCGCCGCTCACGCCGTCCGCGCTCGCACCCGTGCTCGACGACCTGCTGGGGCTGCCCACGCTTCGCGATCTTGCCGACTACGACGGGACGTACCGGGCTCAGGCCGCGGCGAAGCGTGCCACCAGCGAGCTGACGGGGCGCTTCGCCGGTTCGGCCGTGTCGGCGACGCGGGAAGCGTGCGGCGACGCGCCGCTGTCGCGCTACGACGCCGACCTCGACGTGCCGCCGCGGATCGTCGCCGAGTGCGCGCTGCTCAAGGCGGTCGCTGCCCGCTACGTCATGCGCCGGGCCGGCGTGCGCGAGCGGCAGGCTGCGCAGCGACGGCTGCTGGCCGAGCTGGTCGCCGCGGTGTTCGACGGCGCGCCGCGGACGCTGGACCCGGCCGCCGCGGGCGCGTGGCACGACGCCGCTGATGACGCCGGCCGCCTGCGTGTCGTCATCGACCAGGTCGCGCAGCTGACCGATTCGTCCGCACAGCACTGGTACGAGCGCCTGATCCGCCCTGATCCCTTGTGATCACCTGCAGTTCCTGCACCTCGGACGGTGCACGATCCGCAGGTGATCACTTCACAGCCTCCACCCTCGCCGCTGATCCGGGTGATTGCGTCATAGGCCGCAAGTAGCGTGGCTGCCGTGCCCGACGACGTCCGTCTCATCTACGCACGTGGCGCCACCAAGGTGTACGGCGCGGTGCAGGCCGTCCGCGGCATCGGCCTCGACGTGCGGCGCGGTGAGGCGTTCGGCTTCCTCGGGCCCAACGGGGCAGGCAAGTCCTCGACCATGCGGATGGTTGGAGCGGTGTCGCCGCCGAGCGGCGGCGAGCTGCGCATCCTCGGGCTCGATCCCGCTCACGACGGGCCGCGCATCCGGGCCCGGCTCGGCGTCTGCCCGCAGCAGGACTCGCTCGACCCGGAGCTGACGACCCGCGAGAACCTCACCATCTACGGGCGCTACACGTCGCGTCACACCGACTGGGTCACCTGCTGCTGAAGTGACCGGCCCATACACTGGCCGCGTGGCAGGGCGTATCCGGGACGAGGACATCGCAGCCGTCCGCGAGCGCTCGCCCATCGCCGACGTGATCGGCGAGCAGGTGCAGTTACGCAACGCCGGCGGCGGCAACCTCAAGGGCCTGTGCCCGTTCCACGAAGAGAAGTCGCCTTCGTTCTCGGTATCGCCGTCCAAAGGGCTGTTCTACTGCTTCGGATGCGGCGCCGGCGGCGACGTCATCCGCTTCGTCGAGCGCACCGAGAACGTCGGCTTCACCGAGGCGGCCGAGCGCTTGGCCGACCGCGCCGGCATCCAACTGCACTACCTCGAGAGCGCCGGACCGCCGCGCCAACCCGGCCAGCGGGCCAGGTTGGTCGAGGCACATGCCACGGCGGCCGCCTTCTACGCCGCGCAGCTGCGTGAGCCCGAGGCCCGGCCGGCCCGCGAGTTCCTCATCGAGCGCGGGTTCGACGACGAGGCGGCCGCCCGCTACGGCTGCGGCTTCGCGCCGTCCGGTTGGGACGCCTTGACAAAACACTTGCTGGCAAAGGGCTTCACGCCGTCGGAGTTGACGACGGGCGGCCTGTCGCGCCAGTCGAGCCGCGGCTCGCTGATCGACCGCTTCCACCGCAGGCTGATCTGGCCGGTACGCGACATCGGCGGCGAGGTCGTCGGCTTCGGTGCGCGGCGGCTGTTCGACGACGACCCGATCGAGGCCAAGTACCTGAACACACCCGAGACGCCGGTCTACAAGAAGGGCCACCTGCTCTACGGCGTCGACCTCGCCAAGCGCGAGATCGCCAAGCAGCACCGGGCCGTCATTGTCGAGGGGTACACCGACGTCATGGCCTGCCACCTGGCCGGCGTCACGACCGCGGTGGCCACCTGCGGCACGGCGTTCGGCGGCGAGCACATCGCGGTGCTGCGCCGGCTGCTGATGGACTCCGACGCGTTCACCGGCGAGGTGATCTTCACCTTCGACGGCGACGCCGCGGGCATGCGCGCCGCCGAGCGGGCGTTCGCCGACGACCAGAAGTTCATGGCGCAGACGTTCGTCTCGATCGAGCCCACCGGCCTCGACCCGTGCGAGCTGCGGCAGAAGGCAGGCGACGCCGCGGTGAGCGATCTGGTCGCGCGGCGCATCCCGCTCGTCGAGTTCGTCCTGCGCTCAACGGTGAACCGCTTCGATCTGGACACCGCCGAGGGACGCGCCGCGGCGCTCGATCGCGGCGTCCCGCTGGTCGCGCGGATCAAGGACCACTCGCTGCGCATCGAGTACTCGCAGGCGCTCGCTCGGATGGCCGGCGTCGACGACCCGGATCGCGTGCTGACTCGGGTCCGCGGCGTCGCCCGCTCGGGAGGCGCCCCGGACGAGCGGCGCGTGGTGCCCGTCGTCGACGGTGCCGTCGCATCGGTCGAGCGCGAGGCGCTGAAGATCGCCATGCAGATGCCGGCCGTGGCCGGCCCGACGTTCGACGCGCTGCCCGACGACGCGTTCCTTGTGCCGGCACACGTCGCGCTGCGCCAGGGGATTGCCGCCGCGGGTGGCACGGCCGGCGCGGTGAGCGGTCCGGCATGGGCCGGCGCCGTCGAGGAGCAGCTGCCCGACCTCGAGTCGCGCGGCCTCGTCCACGCGCTTGCCGTCGAGCCACTGCATGCCGGTGCCGACAGCCAGGAGCGTTATGCCGACGCGGTGCTGGCCCGGTTGCAGGAGATCGTCCTGTCCCGTGCTGTGGCCGCGCTGAAGTCGCGGCTGCAGCGCATCAACCCGATCGACGAAGCCGACGAGCATGCTCGGCTGTTCGCCGAGCTGATCGCCCTGGAGAGTCAGCGGCGGATCATGCGCGAGCGTGCGATCGGGGGCGAGTAGCGATGCTCCGCCGCGAACGGCCGCCCGCCGGGCTGCTCGCGCTGCTCGAGCGTGACGAGCGCGTCGTGTCGTGGGCGCTCGCGGACCTCGGCACGGTCGTGGCGACGACGCGTGGCCTCTGGCTGCCGTCTGGCGACTTGTTCCGCCGGATCG
>WNGQ01008759.1_pt1 | contig 10101 bp, 7 predicted proteins | sample 5407661 | NCBI WGS metagenome assembly WNGQ01 (sample SAMN13153382, study PRJNA577476) | soil metagenome | isolation source: 60 cm soil or saprolite under Garry oak tree replicate 2 | place: USA:California | collected 2016-06-15 | reverse complement strand
ACCGCGCCAGTGCCGTATTCCATTAACACATAATTGGCCACCCAGATGGGAATACATTCACCGTTGAAGGGATTGATCGCCAGCGTGCCGGTGTTGATACCCTCTTTAGCTTCCTCTTCAGTCGGATCCTGCTTTGCGGCCCGGGCCGCTTTCACCTTCTCGGCAAACTGCAACACATCTGACTTCAACGACGAGCCTTCGAGCAGCTCTGCAACCAGCGGATGTTCGACCGAAAGCACGACCGCCGTCGCGCCAAAGATCGTGTCGATGCGCGTCGTAAACACACGAATTTTCCTGTCGCTATTCTTCACCGCGAAGTCGATGTACGCGCCTTCGCTGCGACCGACCCAATCGCGCTGACGCTTCAGGACCTTCTCCGGCCAGCCGGCTTCGATCTCTTTTATATCGGCGACGAGTTGTTCGGCGTAGTCAGTGATGCGCAGAAACCATTGCTCGAGGTCGCGCTTTTCCACGGCCGCGCCGCAGCGCCAGCAGACGCCGCCCGACGACTGCTCGTTCGACAGGACGGTCTTTTCCTTCGGACACCAGTTGACGTGTGATGTTTTCTTGTAAGCCAAACCGCGCTCGAACATCTCCAGGAAAAACCACTGATCCCATTTGTAGTAGTCAGGCCGGTGCGCGGCGATCTCGCGCGACCAGTCATAGCTGATGCCGAGCCGCTTTAGTTGCCCGCGCATGTGCACGATGTTTTCTTCAGTCCAGTCGTGCGGGTTGACGCCCCGTTTGATTGCCGCCTGCTCGGCGGGTTGGCCAAAACTGTCCCAGCCGATCGGGTGCAGGACGTTGAAGCCTTGCAAGCGCTTGTACCAAGACAGCGCGTCGCCGATGGAATAGTTGCGCACGTGGCCCATGTGCAAAAAACCCGACGGGTAAGGCAACATCTCGAGACAATAAAACTTCGGACGCGGATCGTCCTCGCGAGCTTCAAACGCGCGCTCTTCTTCCCAAATGTGCTGCCACTTTTTTTCTATTGCTTCCGGAAAATATTTTTCGTCCATGACTGTCCGCATTCCTTGCCAACTAAATTAATCGCCAGGGCCGGAACGCGCAAAGACTTATTAAAGCATTTCCGCGCTCGCTAGCCCAATGCCTGAATTGTGGATGGTGTTATTCGCCGCCCCAACCAGCCGCACCTAGAGCGCGCAGCGCAGAAGCGGCACCGTTAGGAGGAGTTTGGTAAGTGATCTGTGCCTGAACATTAACCTTGACCTGCAATGAAACGATTCTAGCGAAGAGACGCGAAAGTGTCCAACAATCGACGGCGCCAATTTCCTGGGAAGACAAGAAGGCTCGAGACGATTGACACTGCCAGCTCGCATCGAAAGCAAGCCACAAAGCCCGCTAGAAACTGATGAACGAGCGCAGCGCCTCCAGGTTGCGCAGGTCTGCTCGCGGATCGTCATAGGGCGTTTCCAGTATGAAAGCCGCATGCGCGAGTTTCGGATGCCGCGCGATACGACGCAGTCCCTCGCTGCCGATGTGGCCTTCGCCGATGTGCCAATGACGATCGACGCGCGAGTTGTAAGGCGCGCGTGAATCGTTGAAATGAACAGCACGCACATTTTTTGTGCCGACGGTGCGACTAATGGCGTCAATCGTCGCTTCCAACCCATCTTCCTCGCGAATATCGTAGCCGGCGGTGAACGAATGTGCTGTGTCGACGCAAACCGCGAGCGGAAGCCTTGGGCATCTTTCGATGATCGCGCGCAAGTGCTCGAAACGATGGCCTATGCATTCACCCTGGCCCGCTGTGTTTTCCAGTAGAATGCGCAGGCGTCTGAACTTCAGGCTCTGGCAAGCGAGTTTCAGGCTGCGGGCGCAAGTCTCTATGCCGTCCATCTCGCGGGCGCCGCGAGCGCTGCCAGGATGCACCACAAGGTAATCGACCCCCAGCAGAATCGCGCGCTCGACTTCTTCGCGAAACGAAGCGCGCGACTTCGCGAGTATCAACTCATCCGCGGCCGCCAGATTGATCAGGTAGTTGGTATGAATCAGAACCGGCGAAAGCTCCGTTTGCCGCCGCGTCTTGCGAAACAGACCGATGTTTTTCTTTGTTAGCGGCTTGGCCATCCACCCGCGCGGGTTGCGCGAGAAAAGCTGCACGGTGTCACAACCGGTTTCTTTGGCGATGACCAACGCATCATGCAAGCCACCTGTAATCGGCGCGTGAAAACCGATGCGCGGCCTTTTCGCTTTCGGCTTGATCATAAGCTTAGTTAAAATCACATTTACCACTAAGGCACAAAGCCACAAAGTGTTCATCCAGTCTCTTAGTGTCTTTGTGACTCTGTGGTGAACTTCTTAATGATTCTCAACCTCTTCCATCACGCGCAGCATGTTTCCACCGAGGATCTTATCGATGTCACTTTCGGAGTAACCACGCCGTAAGAGTTCTGCCGTCAGATTCGGCAAATCGGCGACCGATTTCAGATCGGCCGGGACGGCTTGAATACCATCAAAGTCCGATCCGATGCCGACATGATCGATTCCGACAAGCTTCACGATGTGATCGATGTGATCGACAATACGCGCAACCGAAACCGGCGGAAGCCGTTTCAGGAATTCTTCGCGGCGCACACGGTCGCGCGCCAGCTTCTTGTGCGCGATGTCGCCCTTGTCGGCATTCGAAGCGCGTTGGACCAGCGGCTCAATCTCCGTGTCGACTTGCTTCTTCTTTTCATTCCAGCCAGGCTCCAGAAACGCCGGATAGAAAATGACATTCACAACGCCGCCGGTTTTCGCCAGGGCGACGATCATTTCATCCGTCAGATTCCTCCGCTCGTCAACAATCGCGCGGCAGCCTGAGTGTGTGGCGATGACGGGTCTGGTCGAAGCATCGATGATGTCCCAGAACGTCTTGTCGGAAACGTGAGACACATCAACCATCATGCCGAGTCGATTCATCTCGCGTACCACAGCCCGGCCGAAATCATTTAAGCCGCGCGTTTTGCCAACTTCATCACCGGACGAGCCGGCCCAGCTCAAGCTATCCGTCCATGTCGGCGACATGTAGCGGACGCCCACACGGTAATACCGCTCGACATTTTCAATTTGCTCGTCGATGGCATAGCCGCCTTCGAGACCCATCAGCGCCGCTAACTTTCCGGCCGCAGCAATGCGGCGAATATCCGCCGCCGACGTTGCCAGTTCCCAAGTCTCCGGATGGTTTTCGGCCAACGCGCGGACGGCCTCAATCTGATCGTCGGCGCGCTTAATCGCACGCGAACCGCCTCCGCCAAACAGCTCCGGCTCGACCCAGATGGAAAAGAACTGCGCGTCGAGTCCGCCTTCCTTCATGCGCACGGCGTCGAGGTGCCCGTCGGGCAGTCGTTGGGCCAGATCCACCCCTTCGTCGACGAGGCGTTGCGTCGTGTCGGCGTGCATGTCTATAACGATCGCCCGGCGGTTAATGCCCAATGGATCGTTCGCCCTTTGAGTGGCGGTTGGGCGCGGCTCAGAGGCGGGTTTCTTTGGCATGTGACAATTAATCAACAGGAGGGAGTTGAAGAAGACCCCAGCCAGCAAGAGCCGCCGGCGCGACACAATTTTCTGTACTTCACAGGAATGTCGCAAGGATTGATAGTCTTTGCTAATTGAAAAAGCATTCGGATGGTACATGCCCATTTTCACAGAATCAAGCACACCTTGCCAAGCAGAACAAATTTACGGTATTGTGCCGTGTCCTAATCAAACCTGGCGTGGCTTTACCCGGAAGAGTTGTAGCATCGTGCAGAACTTCCTGATTCGAACAAACTGTGCACGACGTTCGTTAATACTAGTATGGGCCCGCACCTTTCTCCTGAGCTAATTTTCTGAAGGAGTTAAAAACATGTTCGCAAAAGATGGAAAAGCGAAAGACATAAGCACTCCGCGCATTTGCGACGTCGTCTGGCACGACGGAAAATTTATCAAGTGGGGTGACGCGCGCGTCCATGTGATGTCGCACGTGCTCCACTATGGTTCCAGCATCTTCGAGGGCATCAGGTGTTACGCCACCAAACGCGGGCCGGCAGTCTTTCGACTCCGCGAGCACATGCAACGCTTTCTAAACTCCGCCAAGATCTATCGCATGGACCACCAGTGGAAGCTGGATGAACTGTGCGACGCGTCGGCTGAACTGGTGCGGCGCAGCGGGCTCGAGCAATGCTACCTCCGCCCCATTCTCTTCCGCAGTCTGGACGAGGCGCATCCGGCGTTTGGCGTCAACCCATTTCCGAATCCGCTGGCCTGCTACATCGGCGCGTGGGACTGGGGAAAGTATCTCGGCGACGAAGCGATTGAAAAAGGCGTGGACGTTTGTGTTTCAACCTGGAACCGCCTGACGCCGAATTCGATGCCCGCCATGGCCAAGAGCGGCGCCAATTATATGAACTCGCAACTCATCAAGATGGAGGCTTTGCTCAACGGCTTTGCCGAAGGCATTGCGCTTGACGATCGCGGATACGTTTCCGAGGGTTCAGGCGAGAATATTTTCGTGGTTGCCGGCGGCACCGTTCTGACGCCGCCGCTTTCGTCTTCGATACTGCCTGGCATAACACGCGACAGTGTCATTCACATCTGCCACGAATTGGGTATAACAGTTAAGGAGCGAAGCATCCAACGCGCCGCGCTCTATGTCGCCGATGAAATATTTTTCAGTGGCACTGCTGCCGAGATTACTCCGATTCGTTCCGTCGATCGGATCACGGTTGGCAGTGGGGGCCGGGGCGAAATCACCACGCGCATTCAGAAAGTCTTCTTCGAAATTACCAAAGGCGAACGTGCGGCTCCCGGCGACTGGCTGACATATGTGCGCGAGCAAAAGTCATCACAGCCACTCAACGACGCCCGCGGACAGCCGAAAGCGCGAAGGGAATCCTCGCTGGAAGAAACTCAACCCATGATGACTTTTCAAACAGCGGGCGGTGACTAAACAGGAGAGTCGAATCTAGAACGCCTCGGGGCGGCGGCAGAGCGATCTGCTTGCCGCCCTTTCCTCTTGGAGTTGCAGTCTCCACAAACGGTAGTGGGCTAATCCTAATGTCCCACTACCCCACAAACAGAATCGTTGACCTCTGATCGCTTGCCGGGGTATTATCGTTTCAGGGTCACGGCAGTATCTTGCAATTACCCGCTCCGCAATTTCTTACGGTACCTCTCTCAAGCTCGACAATCCAGAAAAAGATCAAGCGTTTCCCGAATCTCTTTGCGCGCAGAAAGGTTTTTAGATGCCAGTTAAGATTGATGAGTTATTGCGAGTAGCCACCGGCAATGGTGCGTCCGACCTTCACCTCAAGGCGGGCGCGTTTCCCGTGATGCGAATCGGCGGTGAACTCCACACGATTGCTGACGCGCCACGCTTGAAGCCTGAGGACACGCTCGACATGGCCTTCGCGATAATGTCGAACCGGCAGAAACAACGGTTTAAGGAAGCCTCGGAAGTCGACATTGCTTACGGCGTAAGTCGGCTCGGCCGATTCCGGGCCAACATCTTTCAGCAGCGCGGCTCCGTCAGCATCGTGCTGCGCGTGATTCCCGACAACCCAAAGAGCAGCAGCGAGCTCGGCCTCCCGCCGGTAATCGATCGCATTGCGGACGAGCGGCGCGGATTGATTCTGGTGACCGGCGCTACGGGTTCAGGCAAATCGACCACTCTTGCCGCCATGCTCGATCGCATCAACGCCACTCGCAGCGGGCACATTGTCACCATCGAAGACCCGATCGAGTTTCTTCATCCGGACAAAAGAGCATTCATCTCGCAACGCGAAGTCGACGTAGACACAAGATCCTTTGCTGAAGCGCTGCGTGGAGCGCTGCGACAGGACCCTGACGTAATTCTCGTCGGCGAGATGCGCGATCACGAAACGATCGAAACCGCTTTGACCGCGGCCGAGACCGGACATCTGGTGCTCTCGACCCTCCACACGCTCGATGCCACCGAGACCGTGACGCGCATCGTCTCGTCTTTTCCTTCGCACCAGCAGAAATCAGTGCGCATTCAGCTTGCAGCAATTCTAAGAGCAGTGATCTCGATGCGTCTGGTGCGTGCCGCTAAAGGAGCCGGCCGCGTACCAGCAGTCGAGGTGATGGTGTCGACCGGACTGATCCGCGATTACATCATCAATGAAGAGAAGTCCGCTATGATTCGCGAGGCGATTGCGGCCGGCACCTCACAATACGGCATGCAGACGTTTGACCAATCACTCTTCCACCTTTTCCAGTCGGGTTTGATTTCCATCGAAGAAGCCTTGCGGAATGCCAGCAACGCGGACGAGTTCAGGATGCGCGTGTCCGGTATTCTTTCATCAGAACAGGCGATTGGCGGCCACCATGATCTAGGGCACAAGCGCGAGAGTGCGCCACCGCCTGAGAACGAACGGTCATTTATTGTTAAGCACTAGGATCTCGCCAACGTCAGCATCAACTCCAGGCGCGAAGAAACTCTACTCGACTCTTCATTGCTGGCAATCAGTTTCAAGAGACGGGTCTGTTCGCCTCCCAACTCGTTCTCAATCACCACAACGGATCGGCAATCATTTAGGGAGGAATGCTGATAAATTCCCGCCGGGCTTCATCACAGCGGTCATCAGTACGCCGAGTGAAACCCATAAGAGGCAGAAAGAGTACGCGTGTTCGCGAGTTTGTCATTGAAGAGTTGACAAGATAACAGTTATGACTTTCGTACACCAGTGTTTGGACTCTGTACGCGGTTCGATGTCGGTTGACCTCGCAATTTGAAGGGCCGTGAGAGTGGCATGGTAACTGCTATATCTGTTAGCAGTTCCCGAATCGGTCTCCGTCAAACGAGGCTGATGAAGGCATACAATCAACAAGGAGGGATTATGAGTTATCTGCAGAAGATTGTTCTTTCAGTCGTGTTCGCTGGTCTTATGCTCTCCTCGGGCTTAATAAAGTCGACCGCGGCGCTGGCAGCAGGCGGTGGCCAGGACATTAGAATCCGCTTCGGGCAGGACCGTCGTCCTGATCGAAGAGACTGGTACCGGCTTCGTCGGGACGAACGCGACGAACTACGAAGAATCCGTGAACAAGACCGGGACCGGCGTCTGCGGTATCAATACAACAACCGCATAAGGATCGTCGGCTTCTATGATCAGTTTGGAAACTTCCATCAGGTCGGTTACTACGACAGGTGGGGATTCTTCCATCGGATATAGCTGCTGATTATCCGGTAATTAGGAGAGGCTTGGATCAGGATCGGTTCAAGCCTCTTTGTCTTGATCGGATGTCTCATCTCAGCGCTGTCATGAGATGCTCGGCGGCCTTCCTCAATTGACGCGCATCCGTCGCATCACGCGCACGCCTGAGCGCCAGTCTTCGTTGATGTCGAAACGATAAATCTCGATGTCAGGCGCGATCGCGCGCGCCAGTGTTTGAAACGATCGATGGAAACGAAGCGTCGGCGCTACGAGATAGACTAGCGGCGACTCGTCGCTGATCTTCAGTTCGCCAAAAAGTTTTGCGCGCGCGATGTGGCCACGCCGCCGGTGTGCTTCGACGCGACGCCAGTAGTCGGCGCCTTGTAGAACATGTTCGCGATCCTCGGAAACCTTCAACTCAATCACCACCAAACGGCCGTCCTGCCGCAAAGCCAACAGATCAATGGGCCGCACTCCCAGTCGACCGCCACGCGCGGTGCGAAATTGCGCATGCAATGGCGCGATGATTAAACCCGGATCGAGTTTCGTGATATCGCGCCGCAACAGAGACTCAAGCCACGCTTCGGCAGCGTTTCGGTAAAGCGCATGATGATGATCTAGTGCATTCGCTGAGCGGTGTTCCTTCAGATCGCGCAAGAGATTTGCCCACTCGTGCTCGGCTTTTTCATCCAGCATTCTCCGGCGCGATCCTTCGATGCCGAACCAAACACGCTCCGCACCCATCACGCGACGCACGCGAGCGAACGGCATGCCAAAATAGCGCAATGTCTCGCCATGTCGCGCATGGATAACATCGATTGCTTCCGGCGCGTGGGCCGTAATTGTTTTGGACCAATCGCTGGTCTGCGGTTCAGATACCGGCGGGAATCTGGCCAGTCGCTTCTTCCAAAGCTCTCTACGGTCGGGAATTTCGACTTCAGAGAGTTGTGTCAACGGGTCGTCGATCGCGTACACGCTGATGACGCTTCTGAGACCGTCTCGCAGCAGCGCGATCCTTTCCATCGTGGGTTTGACCGCGCCGCTTTCGAGCAAGAGCCAGAGCTTTTGAATGTAAGGCGTCCGTATGCGCTCGCTCGTACGCGTGAACCAGAGCAGTGCCGCAGCAAGAAACGCGTCTGTCTCGCTCGCGTAGCTCGAAGCAACCGTTGCCGTAACTGCTATGCGCTCGTGTTTGAGTCGCAGGATGATGCGCGCGTAGCGGCCCGGCTGGCCGCGTCGCATGCCAGGACTCAACGCCGCCCGTTCGATCTTTGCACGGGCTTCAAGCGAGCAGGCTAACTGCGCCAGTCGATCGCATCGCATTTGTCGCGCGGCTCTGACCGTTGCCGCAATCGCGCCCGCTGAGGCGCGCGGGATCAATTCCAACACTTGCTGTTCGGCGCCCATCCGCCGCGATGCCTGCAAGAGGAGTTTGTCGCCGGTCCACTCCCACGCGACCGCTCGCCACGAACGAGTTCCCTTTTCAGTCCAGGACGAAAGAATCAAACGGCCGTGAGAAACAGAGAGATCGAGTTCTTCCCTGCGCACCGCTTCGGTGTTGTCGTTCGTCTGCGTGATGAACCATTCGGCGTGCGCGGCGATCAACTCCGAGATTTGTAGTCTGGCATTCTCTACGTCATCAGGATTTGTGAGGCGCTCGAGCATGATGTCAGGCACACAATCGGACTATCTTCTACCGTGTGTTACCATCGTTCGTCAAGAATTTGGTTGAGCAATTGATTGTCAAGAACTTCCTGACTAAATGAAAGACGTCTATCTCGTCGGCTCAGTGCGCACGCCGATTGGTCGTTTTGGCGGCTCGCTTGCGTCGTGGACAGCGGCTGATCTCGGCGTGGCAGTAGCAAAAGAGAGTCTGCGCCGTGCGCATGTCGCTCCCGATCAGATTCAGGATTCCATCTGGGGTTGTGCGCGGCAGGCTGGCGGCGGTCCAAACGTCGCGCGACAGATTACCTATCGCGCCGGAGCGCCAGAGAGTGTTCCTGCATTCATAGTTAATCAAGCGTGCGGTTCGGGCTTGCGCGCGATCATCCTGGCGGCCGAACAGATCGCCCTCGGACGCGCCCGTATCGTTCTCGCGGGCGGCACGGAAAGCATGTCACGCGTTCCGTATTTCGCGGAAGGCGCGCGCTGGGGCATGCGTATGGGAAATACCGAGCTGGTTGATGGGATGTATCGCGACGGCTTCAACGATCCGCTTTCGGGTTCAGTGATGGGCGAAACAGCCGAGAATCTCGCGCGCCAATACGAAATCTCGCGCGAAGAGCAGGACCAGTTTGCTTTGCGTTCGCAGCAACGCGCGCAAGTGGCGATCGACTCAGGCCGGTTTCTCAATGAAATTGTGGCGCTGGAGATTGAAACGAAGCGCGAACCAATCACGCTTTTCCATGATGAACATTGCAGGCGCGGAACTACTTTGCAGGACCTTGCGAAGCGAACGGTTACGGCTGGAAACTCATCCGGGATCACGGACGGCGGCGCGGCTGTGGTTGTGATGGGCGAGGAAGGGCTGAAAGAATCAGGCGCGGAACCCGAAGCGCGCATCGTTGATTACGAGATCGTCGGTGTGGCTCCGGAGATCATGGGCATTGGGCCAGTTCCCGCGGTGCGCGCGCTGTTGGCACGGCAGAAGCTATTACTTTCCGACATCGATCTCGTCGAACTGAACGAAGCCTTCGCGGCGCAGGTCATTGCGTGCGATCGCGATCTTCATTTCGATCCCGAAAAGTTGAACGTCAATGGCGGGGCGATTGCGCTGGGCCATCCCATCGGCTGCACTGGCGTGCGCATTACGACGACGCTGCTGCACGAAATGAAACGACGAAACGCGCATCGCGGCCTGGCCACACTTTGCATCAGTGGCGGCATGGGGATCGCCTTGTTGGTTGAACGATGAGGCTCCGTCGTCGCCAACACATCGGTCCTA
>WNGQ01008035.1_pt1 | contig 10103 bp, 5 predicted proteins | sample 5407661 | NCBI WGS metagenome assembly WNGQ01 (sample SAMN13153382, study PRJNA577476) | soil metagenome | isolation source: 60 cm soil or saprolite under Garry oak tree replicate 2 | place: USA:California | collected 2016-06-15 | reverse complement strand
CACTCGGATTGATCATCTCGGACATTACCAACCCATTCTTTCCCGATCTGGTGAAGTCCATCCAGGAAAGAACCCTCGAACTCGGCTATGACGTGATCGTACTGAATACAAATTATGAGCCGGAGTGCGATGCTCCGTATGTTCAGCGCTTGCTGGAATTGCGCGTTCGCGGGGTCATGGTCTTGACGACGGAGATGGACCTTGCGGTAATCGACCGGCTCTTGTCGCGGAGGATTGCGGTAGTGTTTCTGGATATCGGGAAGGTGGGGCCACACACGAGCAACATTCGCGTGAATTATGAAAAGGGCGTGCATGAGGCCGTGGAACATCTCCTCAAGTTGGGACACCGCCAGATTGCGTTCATCAGCGGACCGGCGCGCTTCAAGTCGGCGCAATTCAGACGGCTGGCGTTCCTCAAAACGATGAAGAAGCACCGGGCAGCGCTGCGGACTGAGCCAGTGATCTGCGAGGGTGATTTCAAATTGGAAAGTGGCGCACAGGCGGTCAGAGAGCTTCTTGCATTGAAGAGCAGACCAACGGCGATCATCGCCGCGAATGATCTGATGGCGATGGGTGCCTTGCGGGAGCTGAAACGAGCAGGATTGCAGGTACCAAAAGATATTTCAGTAGTTGGATGCGATGACATCTGGCTGGCAAAACTTTCCGATCCGCAATTGACGACGATCATGATTCCCCGCCCCCAGATCGGAGCGGCTGCCGTTGAGGCGGTATTGCATACCAATGGCACCGAGGACCACTATGGCCGCGAAATCAAAATTGGCACCCAACTCCTGGTCCGAGAATCCACCGGGGCTGCTCCGCGGTCCACATAAGCGCTGCACATCCAAATTGCGGGACTTGGGTTTCCGCGCTCGCGGCACATTTAGAATTGCTGAACCAAACCTTTAAATTTTCCAGTTTGACTTCCCCAGATTCTTGCTCCTAACCTCCCTGCTCAAACAGCGATTCAAATTGCAGATAGGCGCAATCGGAGTGTTTGTTGCAGCGCAAGTAGGGGTGCCGGTCCGTGGGTGTGGGCAAGACACAGGGAAAGCACTGAAATAAAAACCGTTGCCGCCAACGGACACCGGCACCAGCGAGAAGCGGGGTGTCCGCGGGCTAATCCGGCGAAGGAAGGAGGAATAAGGATAGAGAGCAGCGATGGAGTGAAACAAGAAATCTGATTATGTGCTTGACAGCAGAGGTGACGGCGCAAATAATGCAAAACCATTAGTAGACGTAAGCGGTTACGTGAAGCGCTTACGTATCCAAGGGTGGGGCCAATTCATTTTGAGATTTGGGGACCTTGCGAGGGAGTCCAACTGCGAGGTGATGTCCATGTTTAAGAAAGAAATCGGACGGGGAAGTTTTAGTTTGAGGTTGTTGCTTGCTTTCTTTGTGGGGTTGTTTGCGTGTGCCATTCCTGCCGGGGCACAGATTGGTAACGCTTCCCTTGGCGGAACTGTGATAGATCCATCGGGGGGTGTGATTGCCGACGCCGAGCTAACACTAACGAACAAGGCGACGGGGTTTGCGGCGAAAGCGAGGTCGAATGACAGAGGCGAGTACACCTTTCGCAACCTGACGCCCGGAACTTACGACCTGAAAGTCACGAAATCGGGCTTTGAGAATTACGTCCAGAAGGACATCGTCCTGACGATCAACCAGTTTGGCCGCGCCGATGCCGTTCTCAAGGTAGGAGCCACGACGGAGACCGTCACGGTCGAAGGTGAGAATACGCTGATTAACTACGACAACGGAACGCTGCAGGGCGGCGCCGATCCAGAAACAATTAGAGATTTGCCGCTGGTCATTGAGGGCAAGCCACGTTCTTCGGCGGCTTTGGCCGTGCTGCTTCCGGGTATATCCACGGGGAGCTCCAATCAAGCGTTTCAGGCGCGCATCAATGGCGGTCAGGAATCCGGCGATGAGGCTCTTCTGGACGGCGCGACCATGCAAGAAGGCTTCATGAGCCAGAGCGGCATGGTGTCGATCCACCAGGATTTCCAGATGTCGCCCGACATGGTCCAGGAGGTCAAGGTCCTCACGTCGGACTATGCTCCAGAGTATGGCTCATCGACATCGGGCCAGATTACGATGATCAGCAAATCCGGCACAACCCAATATCACGGGGCGGCCTTCGAGTACGCGCGCAACAAATCATTGAACGCCAATACTTGGACTAATAATTTCAATGGCAAACCCCGCCCTCCTGACAACGAGCACGACTTCGGCGCAAATGTGGGCGGTCCGATCAACATCCCGAAGCTTTACCATGGGACGTCGAAACACCACTCGTTTTTCTATTTCGACTGGGAGTCATATCACCAAGCTGGCGGCTCCAACACGCCCACAATCTCGATTCCTTCGGCGCTGGAGCGAAGCGGGAAATTCACTGATTGGGTGGATTCCAAGGGCAACCTGATCCCAATCTTCATGCCGGGCAATGCCAGTGCGGCTTGTCGGACAGCGGCTGGAGTGGGACCTGGACAGCAATTCCCGGGGAATATTATACCGGCGACTTGCGAGAGCGGGATTGCCAAGGCTTATTTGGGACAATTGCCCACGCCGACCAATACCAGTGCGACCAGCAACTACACGGCGCCAAAACCTGTTCCGGATACTCTGACGAGCAACTCCAATGTATTCATGACGCGCATCGACCACAATTATGGCGACAAGGATCACTTCTATTTCTTCTGGTGGCGCCAGTTCACGGGATATAACACGGCGACATTACTCCCCGTGTCGATTGCGACGGAATCACCAACGAGGCCGCAGAATTCGCCAATCTCACGTTTTAACTGGGAGCATATTTTCTCGACCACGATGACCAACCATGCCACCTTCGGGTATCTGAACCGAAACGAAGGTTATGGTTCCGAGAACCTGTCTTTCCTGAATGGGACGAACGCGCTGCCGCAGGTTACGGTCAATGGGGCACCCACGCCGAACGCGCTGCCGGCATTTACTTTCAATGGTTTCAATCAGATCTCTAATAGTAACGGTCCACCGAATACGAACATCACCGTTCGTCCGACGTGGGTCTTCAATGATATGGTGAACAAGATTCGCGGGCACCACACCTTCACTTTGGGGATGGAATGGCGCTCGGTACAGGGGAATATTCATCAGTCGAACAATCAGTCTGGTACGTATAACTTCGACGGCTCAGCGACGAGCTCGCCGAGCGGTAGCAGTGGAAGTCCGGTGGCCGACTTCTTCCTCGGGGCGGTCACCGGCGGCTCCGTGGACCGCCGAATTGTCAGCGCCTGGTATCCACGCCAGACTGTTTGGGCGCTGCACGCCAACGACTCGTGGAAAATCACGCCCAAGCTGACCTTCAATTTTGGGATGCGGTGGGACTACTACACGCCTTCACGCGAAAAATATAACCACTTTTCGTTCATCGACCTAGTCGGGGCGAATCCGGATGGAATTCCCGGCCGCCTAGCCTTTGCCGGCAACAACTCCGCTTGCCAAGCCGCAAACGCATGTTATGGTGCGCCTTATCCGGAGAAACCCTGGCACAAGGGATTTGCGCCGCGACTCAGCGTGGCATACTCCTATGACCAGAAGACAGTGTTCCGCGCGGGCTACGGCGTTTTCTTCGCTCAGGCGTTTTACCCCGGCTGGGGCGGAGGCATGGCGCTTGACGGGTTCAACTTGCATCAAACGTTCGGAACGACCATCGACCCTGTCACCGGGCAATCCGATCCTACTTTCTACTTAGACGCAACTGGCGCGGGTAGTGCCAGCTTGGCTGGAGTCCCAGCTCCAGCGCAACTTCCACCGTTTATTTCAGCGAGTTTTGACAACGGCCATCAACCGACTGCTGCCAACGGTAACGGTTCGGCGTATCGCCCTGTGGATGCCAACCGGCGCCCGTACTCACAGCAATGGAATCTGACCATTGAGCGGCGGCTTCCGCATGACGTCTTCCTGAGCGTGGCTTATGTAGGAAACAAGGGTACGCGGCTGACGTCCATGCTAAATCCAGTTAACGTGCTGAATCCGTTCGACCCGAAGATCAAAGCCCTTGAGGCTAACACAACGCCGATCGAGGCAATCTGCGCAACCACAACCGATCCCGTTGTTCTCAAGGGTCACAACTGCGGCTATGTTCCCGAACTGAATGTCCAATTCACTTCGGATAACCAGACGCTGTTTGGCGTGAAGTCTCCGTACGTTGGGTGGGTCAACGATTTGACCAAACCCGGCAGCGCCTGTTCTCCTACAGTCGCACAGGCGCTGCTGCCCTTCCCGCAGTTCTGCGGAAACCTTCAGGGACTGAATGAGAACCACGGCAATTCGATCTATCACTCCTTCCAGTTGAAGGCCGAAAAACGTTACAGCAAGGGCCTTTATATGCTGGTGTCGTACACGAACTCGAAGCTGATTTCGGACGCATCGGATAATACGCAGGAGCTTGGAGGCACATGGAACTCCACGCAAGGCGTTATCTCGCCATTCGAGCAGCACCGCGCGCGTACCTTGTCTTCCGATGACGTCCCGCAGATCCTATCGGCAGCCTTCGTTTACGATTTGCCCTTTGGCAAAGGCCAGAAGTACGCCAACCAGGGCGGTCCCTTGAACGCACTGGTAGGAGGGTGGCAGCTCAGCCCGATCCTCCACTGGTCGAAGGGCACGCCTATGTGGTTCCGTGCAGCCTCGTCAGGCAACTGCTTAGTCGTACCCCAATTCCGGCAGAACTGCCTGGTTGGTCAAATCAAGGGTGTGAATCCCTTCCTGCAAGACCCGAATAGCTACGATCCGAGCAAGGGCCCTCTTCTCAACTCGGCAGCATTCGAGGCTAAGGGGGCATTTGAACCGGCCGGTGCTTGCCCGACATGCACGGGAGTGTATGGATACACGGGTATCGGTCCGCGCATTTCCGGCTTGAGAGGTCCGAACGCCAAGAATGTGGACATTTCGTTCACGAAAAACACGCGACTCGGGGAACGGGGCAACTTCCAGCTCCGATTTGCGTTCTTCAACGCGTTCAACCAGCACTACTTCTATAACGCCACCAACGTGAACAACCAAGGCTCAAGTTTCGCCTTTAACAAGGATATAACCGCCGGAGGCACCAACGGATTCGGCACTTGGGACGGCAGCGTCAGCTCGCCGCGCACGATTCAAATCGGTGCAAGGCTTGAGTTCTAACCAACGTAGACCCAAACAAACACCCCACCAGCGCCCCGACCCGGTCGGGGCGCTGTTTTTTTTGAATGACAATCTGTCGCTAATTCTGAGGAGATGAAGACTTTGACGCCGGTGCTGGTTCGCCGACGCTCTTTAGTTCTTGGAATCGCTCAATTTCCACCTTTGAAAGACGAGCGTCGCCGAGCCTGTGATAAAGGCGGCCGAGCAGATAATGAGGTTCGGGATAGGTCGGATCTATAACGATCGCCTGCTTCAATGACTGAACGGCTGTCTGGTAATCCCCCTGCATCTCGAAGACGCGGCCGAGTTGATAGTGTGCCTGGGGAAGGTGGGCATCGTATTCAAGTGCCCGACGGAGATTTCTCTCTGCTTCGGTGGGTTGGTTCACGGCCATGAGCGAAATGGCCAGATCGACGTGGGGCCAGGGAGAGGGCTTCGATTGCAGGCGATTCAGTTCGATGGCCTGGTTGTAGCTCTTGATGGCCTCATCGAATCGGCCGAGGTAGTCGTAACAAAGGCCCAGGGTGTCGTAGGCGCGCATCATCGCGGGATTCAACTCGATGACCCTTTGCAAGCGGGCGATGGCGGTGGCGTAATCCTGTGCATCATAATCGAGCCGCGCCAGCCAATAGAGATAGAGCGGATTCTCCGGCTGAGCCGCCGCAAGCTTCGCCAGTTCCGGGCGCGCCCAATCGCGGTGGTTGAGCTCGACGTAGGCCATCGCCAAGGTAAACCTGCTGCGGTCGTCAAGAGGAGCAATGGCTTCGGCCTTTTTCCAGGCAATGGCGGAATTCATGTATTGGCCGTCCAGAAAGAAAATTCCTGCCGCGATCACAAGTAATCTTGCTGCGCGAATTGATTTTGGATCCCGCTCGACCTCCTCAAGCAGGATGGCCTCGGCCTTTTTATAATCCCTACGATTGAGGGCCTCTTCCAGCTCAGGCCGGCGGGCGCCGGTGATTTGCAGGCCGGATAGCTCGCGCGGAGCGCTCCCCAGGGCAGGGACTTCCGACTGACCCGGGCGGTCTTGCGCTGACAAAAGAAATGGCTGGCAAGCGCTGAGCACGGAAGAGATGACGATGACTCCTGCTTTTCTCATTATGTTTTCCGGCTCATTCCATACGGCACGTCAGGCGCGATGCACGATATTTGCGACTCATCGCATCAAAAGTATCCACTGCCTGGAGCATAAGACATTCACTAAATCTAGAATAGTCTCCGGGTTAAGGCGACGCGGCGGTTTTCGCGGCTGCGATCTTCGCTTTAGTCTCCGCCGCCGCTTTGCTTTCCGGAACGAGCTTCAGTTCAAGCTCGATTTCCGCGCTGGCCTCATCGAATTTTTTCAATTCAAGGTAAATGAGAGCCAGCGCCAGATGGATTTCGTGCAACTTGGGATCGGACCGCGCCGCGCGCTGATAGGCGGCGATGGCCAGATCGTATTTCTCCTGGACCACGTACTCCTGCCCGAGAGCCTGATGCAATCGCGCAGAATCAGGATTAAGCCGGGAGATTTGATGATAGGACCAACCGGAGAGATTGGTCCAAGCCTTGCCCAGTTGATAGGAGTACTCCGGTTCCTGTGGAGCCAACTGCGCGAGTTTCTGGAGTTCCTGAACGGCAGGCATCCGGTTGTCGGAGGCCTCATAGGCTTTAGCAAGTTGCAGATGGGCCTGCGGTTGATCGGGCATCAGAGCGACGGCACGCTTTAGCTCGCGCACAGCCTCGGCATTTTTCCCGAGTGCCAGCAGACTTGAACCGAGCAGCAGCCGGGAGGGGCCATAATTCGGCTGAAGAACAAGCGCTTGACGAAATCGCGTGACCGCTTTCGCGTGGTCGCCGCGCTGCTGCGCGATGACGCCGAGGTTGTGATAGACGAGAGGATGTTTGATTCCGCGCTGGAGGGCAGCGGAGAAGATTTTTTCGGCAGTGGCAAGATCGCCTGATTTCAGCGCCTCGACGCCGGGGGCAAGCTGTTTTTCGAACGAAGGCGGCAGACTTTCCTGCGCGGCGGCCGAAATTCCGGCATGGAAAAACAGCAGAAAAAGAAGACTCGTGAGACACACTCTGAGATGACGAGCCGCAGAGCGGATCAGCTTGGCCCCGATATTCGACATTGTGACCCTACCGCCAACGAGCTTCTCGATGCGCTTCAATCACATGGATTCGGATGACCCGCGCAGGCGTGAGAAGACGCCCAGCGCCAAGATGCAGTATAAAGCAGCGGCGCGGACGGCTTTCATAGGAAAAATTCAAGCACTTACGTATAATCTTTTCATCGAACTCGAAAATTGCCGTGGATACGGGCCCAAACACCGGTTGATTATGCGCTCGCGCTTGGCAATTCCCGCTGTGGCTCTGGCCGTTTTCTTCTGCACGCAGCAAATCTGCCTTGGCTCTTCCGGGCAGAACCACGAGAGCGGAAGAGATCAAAAGATCCTGCGGATTCAGCAATTGATCGAGGCGCACGATTTGAGGGAGGCGCACCGGCAGCTCAAGGATGCGTCGGAACAGTTTCCGGAAGACGCGGGATTCGACAACCTGCTGGGTGTCGTTGAAGCGCAGGAAGCCAACTACGCGGATGCGGAAAAGAGTTTCAGGCAAGCTCTGAAGCGGGCGCCGAAGTTTACCGGCGCTTATCTGAACCTGGGAAGACTTTACCAGGAGAACCCCGCCCTTGATCCACAGGCGCAGCGCAAGGCACTCGATATTTACAAACGGGTGCTCGAATACGAGCCTGCGAACGCAGAGGCTCATTACCAGAGCGCGGCGCTTTTGCTCCAGGAGCGCGAGTACCAGGCTTCACTCAACCACCTTTCGCGTCTCCCCACAGAGATACAAAACAGTGCGCAGTTCTTGTCGGTCCGATGCGCCGATTACGCTGGGCTCGGAAACCGAAAGGAAGCAGATGACGCTGCGGCGCGGCTGTTGGCTGCTCCGGATTTTTCTGAGCCGGATGCCCTGCAAGCGTTGTCGGGGCTGATTCCGGGCAAGCGTGACGACCTGATGGTCTCCCTCCTCGAAGGTCTCCAGAAGCGCCAGCCGCTGTCACCGGAACTCCTGCACACGCTCGGCTTGGCGTACGGGCGGACAAACAAGCTGGCGGAGGCGCGCGCGTCGCTGGAAAAATCATTCACGGGAGGAAAGCCATCGGTCAGCTTGCTACTGGAGTTGACCAGCGTGGCGTACAAACAAAAAGATTATCAGGGCGCGCTCGGCTACCTGGCGCACGCGCGGGACCTCGAACCCGACAACGCGCGTCTGCATTACTATTTTGGAGTTGTGTGCGTAGAGCTGAACCTGATCGCGGAAGCGCGGAATTCGTTCAAAAGAGCGGTAAAGCTCGAACCAGAAAACCCGGACTACAACTATGCAATGGGGGCAGCTTCCGCTTTCCGGCACGACCCGGCGGAGGCCGTGCCCTACTTCGAGAAATACCTTAAGCTGAGGTCCCAGGACCCGCGCGGGAAACTGGCGATGGGCGCGGCGCTATTTCGTGCGAAAGATTACGATGCCGCGGTCCCCTGGCTGAGGGAGGCGGCAAAAATCCCGGGCACGGCAACGGCAGCGCATTATTACCTCGGATCGATTGCCCTGCAGGAGCGCCGCTTCAATGATGCCTTGAAGGAGTTGCAAGAGGCATTGAAGGCGCAACCCGATTACGCAAACGCGCTGGCAGAGCTTGGGCAATACTACTTGATGCAGAAAGATTATGAGCAGGCGGAGAAACAAATCCAGCGCGCCCTGCAAATTGACCCTGATCAATACGCGGCGAACTTCTATCTTTTGACGCTGTACATACGCACCGGAGATTCGCGCAGGGAGGCGCAAGCCAAACGCTTCGACGAGCTTCAGAAGCTACTCGACGAGAAGACACAGGAATTTCTGCGCATCGTTGAGGTGCGGCCATTCGAAACTCCTTGAGGAAACAGCTTTCGGAAATGTTTCAGCTTTCGAGCCCGCGCATTCGCTGCCGCCCGGTCTTGCTGTTGGCGCTGGTGGTCACACTCTGGGCGGGAGCAAATGGACAATCTGCCGCACTGACCGCATGCAGCAGCGCGCTTTATCGGCGTGATTACATTGAAGCGGCGCAAATCGCGGAGCAGCATCTGCGCAGATACCCGAAGGATGCGCCGGTTCGCGTGATTCTTGCGCGCGCTGAACTGGCTCAGGGTAAGTTTGAGGAAGCATTTGAAGAATTGCAGAAAGCCCTGGCGTCCGATCCAAGGAACATTGATGCTCTCTATTATTTGTCGCTCGTTTCCAGAGAGCTCTCCGAAAGAGAATATCAGCGGCTATTTTCCATGGCTCCCGATTCCGCCCGCGTGCATCAGCTCTTTGCGGAAGCCGCATTGGGCGCAGAGAACAAAACCGAAGCTGAGCAGGAATTTCAGAAAGCCCTCGCGGCTAATCCCCGTTCCGTCGAGGTGTTGACGGAACTCGCGGAGCTGAAGCGCTCACAATCAAAATTCGACGAGGCCATCGCGTACCACATGCAAGCGGAGAAGATCGGCCCGCTTAGCTACGACATTGCTTACGGTTTGGGTGCCTGCTACACCTACAAGCAAGATTATTCTCAAGCGATCGAATGGCTCCGTAAGGCTGCCGCTTTGGCTCCAGATTCCGCGGCAGCACGGTTTGCTCTCGGCAACGCTCTGTTTCAAAACGGTCAGACTGAAGCGGCAATCCCAGAATTGAATGTTTCGCTGCGATTGGAGCCGCGGATGAAACAAGCCTATTTCCTGCTCGGACGGGCTTATTCAAAACTCGGCCGTCAGGAAGAGGCAAAAGCGGCAGTCAGAAGGCTCGACGAACTCAACCGTTCGGAAGTACCAGGCCAAGCAAAGGAATCGACCAGCGACGTCAATCCAAAACCTTAGATGGGTGAAATAGATTCGCCGCAGAGCCCCTCTGGCCCAACCATTTCCAAGTTGAACTTA
>WNGQ01022758.1_pt1 | contig 10104 bp, 8 predicted proteins | sample 5407661 | NCBI WGS metagenome assembly WNGQ01 (sample SAMN13153382, study PRJNA577476) | soil metagenome | isolation source: 60 cm soil or saprolite under Garry oak tree replicate 2 | place: USA:California | collected 2016-06-15 | reverse complement strand
TGGCCCAACGGTCGCACGCGCAAACGCAGGCCCTCAACGGCAACTATTTGTACTTCTGTACCAACCGGAAGTTCAGTGAAAGGTATATCAAGTAACGCTTGCCAGTTCTCACCAGCGTATCTCACTCTACCTAAAGGCTGTAGCTCTGTCAATACCGTAGCAGCCTGACCAATCATACCCTCCGCACCCGTCATCACACGCAAGCGACGTGTACTCGTTATATACCAGACCAGCACGAACCCGATCAAGCCAACCGCAATACCTACCGCAGAGACCAGCATAGGATCAATACTCTTTCCTGTATGAGTACCATCGTTAAAGAAGATCAATGTTCCGACAATAAGGGAGAGCACAGCACCAATTGATAAAAGTCCGCTCGTGAGAAAGCGCAGGTCTAGTACCAGCAACACAAACGCCAGCACCATCAAAGCTAGCCCCGACCAATTGGGAGAGAGCACGCTAGCTGCGAATAGAAACATGACCAGTGCAATGGCACCTACAATACCGGGTACACTAACACCAGGGTGAGAAATCTCAATGTATAAACCAAGCATCCCTACAACGAACAACAGGAATACCACGTTCGGGTCGTACAAAAAAACGATGAACGATTGAACGGCAGAGGCATCAAGCATAGATGTATTCCTCCCTATACGTCCTAAAACGCGCCGCATACATGGACATCAAATGCACCATTATATAGTAGCATACCTGTCACGCTATGCTCATACCCAAAACCGACCATACAGAATAACTATTTGCTATATATAATATAGCTTATTGCTATTTCATTGTCAAGATATTCTCTTGTGGAGCCCCAAAACTTCAATTAACGAGGGCTGTTTCTACCCTCATTTCAGGATATACTGTAATTAGCGATAACCGCCAAATCCATCTTCTGCCCACTCATAGGCTACAATGGGAGTATCTTGAGCAGTTCATCATCTGTAGCTTAGACTCTCTCCATATTGGCGAGCCCCTATGCTTGCAGAAATAGAAAAGGAGACACGATGGCAGAACGTATCCTGACCCTGCGTGAACTGAGCCGCGCCACCCTCGCACGCCAATTCCTGCTGGAACGCACAAGCAGCCTATCATCCCTTGACACCATCAAACATCTCGTAGCCATGCAAGGGCAAGTCTCCAATGCTCCCTATATCGGCCTATGGACGCGCTTACAGGCATGCCAACGCGACGACCTGACAGGGCTGCTTGAGAGCAGGCAAGTAGTCAGAGCACCATCGTTACGCGGCACACTGCATATCCTGGCTGCGGAGGACTATCTTCTGTTCCATCCTCTCCTTCTACCCATCTTTGCACGTAACCTCCATATCTTCGCCAGGCAAGTGCGAGGCTTTCCGATGGAGCAATTCGTGAACGAGATGCGCGCCTATATTCAGCAGAAATCACCTATAAGGGTCGAGTTACTCGCGAAGATGGAGGAGTTTTACGCTGGTCTGGGCAAGCAGCAGATAGCCGACGCGATGAGAATGCACATGGCGCTCATCCAGCCCATCCCAGCGGGCGTCTGGGGTTTCACAGGTAAGCCCGCCTACACAGAAGCAACAGCCTGGCTCGGACGCCCCCTCGCTGAACCAGAAGCTGGCCTACATGAGCTTATAGTACGCTACCTGGCAGCGTTCGGCCCGGCGAGCGTGCAAGATATGCAACAGTGGTCCGGGCTAACCAGGCTCAAACCTGCCTTCGACATCCTACGGCCAGAACTGCTCACGTTCCAGAATGAACAGGGCCGAGAACTCTTCGATCTGCCAGATGCCCCACGACCTTCCGCAGATACTCCCGCGCCGGTGCGCTTCCTACCTGACTTTGACAATATGCTGTTTGCCTACGCCGACCGTCGTCGCGTCATAGCCGACGAGTTTCGCTCTGCTATCTTTGTAGGCAATAGCACTTGTACAACGTTCCTGGTCGATGGCTTTGTGCGTGGAACGTGGAAGATTGAACGCGGCCCCACATCCCAAACACTTGTCATCAAACCGTTGTTTGAGCCACTTTCACCTCAGGTACAAAGCGAGTTGCGAGCAGAGGGTGAACGGCTCATGCGCTGGATGTCCGACGATATGCAACCATGCGAGATTCAGTTTAGTGAGAACAGCACTTTGCCTCAAGGGCACGCTTAACCGATACTGTGATTTCGGTAAATTGACGATACCCTCCTCGATGAAAGCCGACCCAATGAGACTTGACCCTGGTGAGAACAATCTCCTAAAATACAATAACTAAAGGAAGCGAACATATTAACTGGAGGTTGATGAAGACTTCCGAGGAGAGGACGGAGACCTGGTTTCGTACTGCCTTGACCCCGAATACCGATGTTGAGACGGTTGCCTGGGTAGAAATTGTAGAGGAGGCTCGACAGCAGGCTATCGCGAAATGGCCGTTACCGAAGGAGCGTTGTTTTTCTTCGTTGGAGGCGGCCTTTGAGAAGTATGAGGCGGATGCCGTGCTTATTACCGCCAGCCTGACCGGCCATGTGCCGAGTGCGCGTACAGCGCTCCTGGCAGACAAGCACGTCTTGATGGAGAAGCCTTTCGCGCCAACCATGCAGGAAGCACATGAACTTGTGGAGTTGGCGGAGCAACAACAGCGCGTATTGATGATTAGCCAGAATTATCGCTTCTTTCCCAGGGTCCAGGCCGCCAAACACCAGGTGCATGCAAAAACGCTTGGGGAACCTGGAACCGTAACCATCGATTTTCGGTTTGACGGCAATAGAACGCCGATAGGGGCGGGGCGCCACTAGCTCCTCTGGCAACCCCTGCTGGCTGATATGGCGATTCACCATTTTGATCTGATGCGTTACGTCCTGGAGCAAGAGCCAGTCACCATCTCTTGCACCACCTGGAATCCTGCCTGGAGTCATTATGTAGAGCCGCCAGCCGCCGCGGCTACCATTCGTTTTGATGGTGGTGCAGTCGTCAGTTATCGCGGAAGTTGGGCAAGCCCTGGTCAGACAACAACCTGGACTGGCGATTGGCATATAGAGTGCGCGAATGGCGAGCTGATCTGGAATGATCGTGGTGCGTCCGCCGGGCGAGCCGAAAATATTCATCTGCGTCGTCTCGGAGAGAATCCTGTTCCGGTCGCACCACCAGCACTGGCAGCTACCGACTTCGCAGGCAGTCTCGCAGCCTTTATACAAGCGGTACTCACTGGAACCGAATCTACCTCCTCGGGGAGGGATAATCTTAAGACGCTTGCGCTCATGTTCGCGGCGATTGCATCGGCCGAGAAACAGGGGTCCTCCGTTGAAATTGCAAGCATACTCTGAACGCTCATAACGGCAAGAGGAGCTTCTCTCTTGTTTTGCAACCCTGGCTTTTGGTTGGAATCTTTCTAAACAAGGACAGTTTCTGTCCTCCTTCCAGGGTATACTTCGAGTAAGAAGTACGTCAAGTGAAAAGAGAGAGGAAATCTTCTATGAGCAACATTCCAACCACCTCCACGACGCCCAGCAAGGCTCGTTTGCAAGGCTTCGCGCTGGCTTCTGTGATGATCGCCCTGATGCTCTCGCTCTTCCTGGAAGCTCTAGACCAGACCATTGTCGGTACTGCAATGCCACGCATCATCGCTGAACTGCATGGTCTGGATCGCTATACCTGGGTCGTGACCGCCTATGTATTGGCCTCGATGACCATGATCCCCATCGTGGGTAAACTCTCCGATCAGTTTGGCCGCAAATGGTTTCTGCTCGGCGGCACCGCGCTCTTCCTGGCAGGTTCACTATTGACCGGTGCCTCACAGACAATGAATCAACTGATTATATTCCGGGCTATACAGGGCCTGGGTGCAGGCATCGGTATGGCCCTGGTTGCTACAGTTGTTGGCGATCTTTTCCCACCCGACGAGCGCGCCAGGTGGAGCAGCCTCTTTGGCATCGTCTATGGCGTCTCGAATCTCTTCGGCCCGACGCTGGGCGGCTGGCTCACCGAGCACGGTCCGCTGCTGGGCAACCTGATTACAGAAAGCAGCCGCTGGCGTTGGGTCTTCTATATCAACTTACCAGTGGGCCTGCTCGCCGTGGCCGGACTCCTCTTATTCTTACCCGCAAACCTTTCAGTGCGCACGTCTGAATGGACAGGGTGGGCTGCTGTGCGCCGCACCGATTTCCTGGGCGCGCTACTCTCCGCCATTGCGACGATCAGCTTGATGTTGGGCCTGACCTGGGGTAGTAGCCGGATGTTTGCCTGGAGTTCACCGCAGGTGCTCGGATTGCTGGCTATAGGCGTGGTGCTTTTCGCGCTGTTGCTGCAAGCTGAACGCCACGCCGCTGAACCGATCCTGCCGCTAGACCTGTTTCGCAACCGCGTTTTCAGCACAGTATCGCTGCTTTCGATGCTTCAGATGATGGTGCTGATGGGCCTCTCACTCTACCTGCCGCTCTTCTTGCAGGGAGTGCTCGCGGTCTCGCCAACAGTTGCGGGCCTGGTGATCACGCCACTTTCTGTGAGTATGGTGGTGGGAGCCCGGCGCGTTCAAGCGCTACCAGCTCATCCTGATCATCGGAGCGCTCCTCATGGCAGTTGGCAGCTTCTTCTTAACATTGATGACGCCAACAACCAGCTTGTTCCTGGTTATCGTGTACATGATACTGGCAGGCATCGGCACCGGCTCGTTCTTCTCCCTCTCCGCAATAGCGCAGAATGCCGTACCCGCCAGTCGCCTGGGCGTCAGCACAGCCGCAACGCGCTACCTGGGACAACTTGGAGCGACGCTGGGCATTGCGATTGTGGGCACGGTCGTGAACAGCGCCGTTTCCGGCAACCTGCTGGCCCATCTGCCAACCGATCCCGCAGGAAAACTACTACTCTCCATTGCACTTCAGCACGGCTTTGTAGCGGTCCTGGTCTTCGCTGTCGTCGCCCTACTAGGCACGCTCTTCCTCAAGGATGTGCCCTTCAGCACAGCCTCTACCAGAGAAGAAGCTGAGAATATAAACGAGACATTCGAGAATACACCTGTTCACATCGCCTAAAAGATACAAGGCTTGCTGACTTTGTGTGCAAGGCCAGCAAGCCTCAGATGCTCTGCATATAAAGTGGCCTCGTGAAGCAGAGCGCTCTAGCCTATCACAGGCGTTCGCTTCTTTATGGCTGCCTCTGCTTCAACCGCTGTGCTGGTGACAGCGGTTGGACCTTGCAGCAGTTTCACCATCGATAAGGCGGCTCCGAAGAGCATTGTGAAGATGCTGACAGTGGCTTCTGCCTCCGTAATGCTTGCAGTATGCCAGACCACGCCTGCCGCATCGGTGACCAATGTATTGCCGCCGCCACCCACTACATAGGACAGGACAAAAGCCAGTGAAATCGCCGCATACATAACGACAACCTGCGCGTAGTACGATCTGGACAACACTTTTGCCTCCCCATCGTTGCTAGCCCGACGAAAACGCAGGAACAGGGCAAACAATTGGAAGAAGACATACACTGTGAAGAACCACCCGAGGTAGTTGGTGAACGGCACTCCGAAGTAGCCGCCTCCCTGCTGCCAGATCCACCGATGCCCGATAGTCGATGAAGCTGGATCAAAGCTTAAATCCCAGGCTACCATGAGAAATGATGCAATAAACGGCACGGCAAACGTTGTGAGCCAGTTTCCCTGGCGACGAACTTCACCGACAAGCACTGTGCCAAGCACCCAGGCAAGATAGCCGGTGGAGAAGTAGGCAGGTCCAATAATCAGTGGAACAAGAAAGAGCTTTGGACCTAATTGGTCAGTGTAGTAATAATGCCCAAACGGGAAACCGGTTAGAATACTACTGTTCTCCAGAAGATTGCTGACTACCAGGCATATGACAATAAAGGTCAGTATGCCACTCCACCTGTAACGCAGCGCGCCATGAACAAGTGCAAAGGCAACCGGGAGCAACACCAGCAGTAGGAGAGCAAAGGGGAGTGAAACGATTCTACTGACAAGTTGTACTCCCACGTTAACTAACACCAGAACCCAGAGCATATTGATCCATTTTTTCATGATTCGACCTCTTTGAGAGCTTTTTTTATATCATCAGGGTGCTCTTCTCCCTGACTAAGCACCGCTTGCAGATAAGCGTATATCATCGTTTTGAGTTCCGCGATAACTTCACCATCGATCTGAGTGCCATTAATGGCCAGTGCAGTCAGGGCATGCACCGTTTGCATGCAAATTCGGCTGTAGCGCAGCGCGGAAGCCTCGTCACACTGAGGGTAACGTCTGACGAGTATCCAGGCTGTCTTTTGAGCCAGAACCGCCGTGAGGTCTTGCTTCATGGCGCTCAGACGAGGGTCATCCTGAGACTTGAGCCAGAGCGCTAACATGCCCTGATGCGTGCGATGATACTGCACAAGTGGATCAAGTATGCGATCGATGAGTTGTGATAACGACACATGCACCAACTCGTCCGTCAACAATTCCTCATAGAGGACGCGCATGTCTTCTAAGAATTGCTCACTTAGACGAGCTGCAATCGTTTCCTTGTTCGGGAAAAAGTCATATAAAGAGCCTATCGCGGTATTTGCGCGTTGTGCAATCACCTTCGTTGTCGCCGCATCAAAGCCCACCTCCTGGAATACCTCGGCGGCCGCTTGCAAGATGGCAGCGATGCGCTCCTCTCCCCGAGCCTGCTTCGGCAGGCGCCTCATCTCAGTTGGTTTTGCCATTTTTTTCTCCTCTCCCCTCTATTTTAATGGCAGAGAGAAAAGCAGGGAACACTTCCACCACAATTGGCACACGTCCCTAATGCACTTCCACTTGCCCTCTTAGGCCCTCATAGGAATAACCTCATTGGGAGAAACTTCTATCTTTCCTCGACCCGCTTAAGGGATACTAAAACAGTACATTCGATTGTGGCAATAGGGCGTCATACGTCACGCCAGTAAGTTCCTCCGACACCTCCCACAGGCGTGCCGCTGTCGATCGATCATATTCTTTTCGAGCGTTGCGATCAATCTTTGGATATCCACGCATCATAGCAAAGCCTCCCGGACCTACCAGTTCGCCACCGTAGATGTGCGAGTCTGTTCCAGCATACAACTGCGGCAAAGCGCCCATCAGCGCGCTCTGGCTCATCAACGGCCAGAGTGTTGCATAGAAGAAGCTCTCAATGCGAGTGTTGGATAGGGTGACACTGGTTCCCTGTAAATTGGTGCTAGATCCACCCGGATGCGTCGCAACGCTGATCGTGCTCGCTCCAGCGGCGGTCAAGCGCGTTTGCAGTTCAAAGGCAAAGAGTATATTTGCGCGCTTGCTCTGCCCGTAAGCCTCCCAACGACCATAAGAATGCTGGCGTTGTAAATCGTCGAAGTTAATGCGGCCAGCGCTACGGGCCATGCTCGTCGTCGTCACAACCCTGCTACCAGGTGTAGCCACCAGCCTCGGTAAGAGCAGACCTGTCAGCGCGAAATGCCCCAGATGATTCGTGCCAAGCTGCATTTCAAAGCCATCCTGCGTTTCCTGCCATGGAATAGCCATAATGCCAGCATTGTTAAACAGCAAATCAAGCCGATCATGCGTTTGCGAAACGCTAGCAGCTAACGCACGCACCGAAGCCAATGAGGCCAGGTCAAGTGAGACCAACTCCAGCGACGCACCAGGTACCGTCAGCTTAATCTCGGCCTCGGCCCGGCGCCCCTTATCAAGATTGCGAGCGGCCATAATCACATGCGCGCCATGAGCAGCCAAAGCCCGTGTAGTCTCCAGCCCCAGGCCACTATTCGCTCCCGTGACCAGCGCCACGCGCCCATACAGATCAGGGATATCATTGACAGTCCAATTGCTCATAAGGTTCCTCCAATGCAAGAGTTTCTCAAAGAATGAACACTCACTTGAATGTGCGTTGTAAAAACTATTGCTCTCTCAAGGAAACCCGAGTAATAGTTCGTGTTTATAGTATACGAACTATTACTCGGGTTGTCAAGACACAGTCACCCACAGAATTGTACCGGGTTTGCTCGTTTCATCCCTAAATTTACAGCAGAGATGTGAAAGTGATATAGTCACCATATGGTAAACAGGAAATGCTAGGGAAAAAACTCGATGTTACAGCAAAAGGAAACCGAACGCGTACGCGAGATTTTTGATGCGTCAGCGGCAGTGAGAGTGATACCTGGTCTTTTGTGCTGCTGAGTGACATTGTCACTTCCTTTTTTGCGCCTTTCGCAGAAATACTACTTGACTATCCCCTAAGCGAGAAAAGACTTTCCTGCACGGCACCCATAGCTTCTGTCGTCACCATATCATCAACTGTACCATTACGGAAGCGTTGAAAGGACCAGTCAGCGTTAAGAATATATGGTACGCCATGTATTGCTGCCACATAGAGATGTTTGAGTGTCACATCCAGCATCCGTTTTTCCATATCTTTGTATTTATTATTCGTCATTATATTGGCAAGGTGAAAGGCCTGCAGCATGATGGCCTGGCGACCCACCTCTTTCCTCTGCCTATCAACTATCATAGCTCCCGGCTGCGACGGAGAGTGCCCTGTAAAGCGAACACCATAGAAATAGCCGCCTCTCACGCTATCCCACATACCGAGTGCGTTATTGCTCACAGCTAAGGGATCAAGCAGATCGGTTGCCTTGTTGAGAAAATCCTGCTTTCGTGTCACCCGATACGCCTCAAGCAACGAAATGACCATCTGGCTCAAATTGCCCATGCGCACCTGGCTCCCGATCACCCTGCCATTCTGTGCTGTCTGTCCATAGTAAAAAGACTGTTGAGGATTCGCAGAACCATCGGGCTGCACCACCTCACCCATCTGGCTGGGGAATGTATGATATTGTCGGATATACGCATGGTTATACACAAAATTTATCGTATTCATGCCCTCACGTACCCATTCAGGAGAGCCAAACTGCGTACCGGCCTCTACAAGGGCACAGCCGGCCTCCAGCGTTAGATCGACACGATACGTCCCCCGAGGGTTGGCACTATTCAATTTAAAAATAGAGCCGATGCTCTCATGATACGCTCTGGCGTATCCCTGCGCGAGAGAGAAAGCAGCAGACCGATAAAACATGTCATGGGAAAGGGCATAGATATCCATAAACGTATCGTAGAGCCAACCACGCTCGTTCTGTGCATGAGCAAACTCGCGTTGTATGATGGGCGTATAGCGCGCAATCTCGCTCTCGAAGCGGTCATCGGCCGGATATTCCACTTTATAGGACCATAGATTGTGGATATAGCGTAAATCAGTGAGAGGATCATGCCGTACCGCACTACCACTATCCGCATCGGTTTCACCAGTGCCATTAATATTTGCCTGTAGAGGATGCGAACCATAACGCCAGTTAACCAGGAGACCACCCATGCCACCATTGACAGCGGGATCAGAGTTGAAGCCATTCGCCCTGATGTTAACCAGCATCTCCGTTTCAATGTGCTTGATAGCAGCATTATCTGTGGCAACTGGCATCGCGGCCCATTTATCCTGAGAAGCGGGTTCCAGAACAAATTGCATACATCCAGTGACGAGAACCGCCAGCATTAGCAAAAATGAAACACGACTATACTTACGAGCACACCCATCAGTCATACTCATACCTCCAAACACACACCACTTCTATCCCGTATAACCCACGGGTCCAATATTGTACGAGAACGCCATTCTACTCAAAATAGTATTATGCGACAAGGCGCTGCTCAATAACCGCCAGCAGATCAGCGAGATCAAATGGTTTGCTCAAGGCGGACAAATTTCGCTCTCCTATCGCCTTTTGAAGATCCGTGCGCGGCAAATGCGCGGTGAGGAGCAACGCAGGCACATCACACAGTTCCTCCCGTCCATGCAAACGATCGTACAGATCTATTCCATTGATATCAGGCAGGAGATAATCAAGCAACAACAAATCGGGTTTGATATCACGTGTCACAGCCTCCGCTGTCCGTCCATCGGGTACAATGACGGGATAATGCTTCGTCTCCTGCTTGATCACGGCCTCTATAACATTGCTCATCATCTCATCATCTTCCACTACAAGAATCATCTTCACTGCTATTACCTCGAACTATTCCATGCTACAACTACCACCATAGACGATATAAAATCCTTTAACATAAAGATTATAATTTATTGAGCGATATATGTAAACATATATTACT
>WNGQ01021593.1_pt1 | contig 10104 bp, 13 predicted proteins | sample 5407661 | NCBI WGS metagenome assembly WNGQ01 (sample SAMN13153382, study PRJNA577476) | soil metagenome | isolation source: 60 cm soil or saprolite under Garry oak tree replicate 2 | place: USA:California | collected 2016-06-15 | reverse complement strand
AGGACCCGCATGGATTCACGCGTGACATCGATGCCGATCCCGTCTCCGGGTATGACTGCAATACTTTTCATAGTTTCGGTAAGATGAGCTATGTCCCCACCAGAGTTTTGTACTCCGCGACAAGAGCCTTCAGGTGCGACTCTTCGTCTTTGGCGAAGTCCATGAAGACCTTTCGCCCGTTCGTATCGGCAATGTGGTCGGCAAAGTCTTTGAAGAATTGATGGGAGCGGCGCTCCAGGTTCATCGCGATGTTCAAGGCATCGATATCGCTCGTTTCGTCTTTGACCTCGATCTTCAGCAATTCTTTCTGCGGAAAGATTTCTTCTACAATCTTTCGGCTCAGCGGCAGACGCGCCGGTTCGCGCTTGAGCCACTGGTTTTTCTCGAGTAAAGACCGATGCTCTTGCTGAAGCCGCCGCAGATGGTCCGACTCCTCGGCAGCCAGCCGCTGAAACATCCGCCGGCCGCTGCTACTTTTGGTTTTCTGCGAAGCATTCGTGTAAAACGTATAGCCGCGGCGTTCGATGGCGAGCGTGAGTTCGAGCGCGTCGCGGACGACGGTGGTTTCGAGGCGTTGTTGTTCGTTGGAGGCTTCGAGTTTCCGCTGCTGCCGGAAGCAGGCCTTACAGATGCCGAAGATCACGTAGCCGCTGTACCGCTCGTCGAATTCGTATTCATCGGTCACTTGCCGAATGAGATTTTCGATTCGCCGCGAGGGAAACTCGACGGTGCTCCTGCAAATGTTGCATATGAAATGAAGATGGTTGGGCTGCTTGATGAGCGGCTCATATCGTGCCATCCCCTCGATCTTGGATTGGCGGATGAATCCCGATTGAAGCAGGATTTTCAGCGTCCGATAAATCGTGGCCAGGCCGACCCGGTGCCCTTCTTTCAGCAGCTTATCGCGTATTTCTTCCACCGACGGATGGCCCTTCGAATCCAGCAATGCCTTCCAGATAAGCGCGCGCTGGGATGTCTTTTTCAGTTTCCGTTCCGCCAACAATTGTTGCAGCTCTTTCCGATGTACCATCGCGGCCAGATTATACGCTATAGTAATGAGCTATGAAGAAGACAGCCATGGCGTTCGCGGTCGTGGTGGCCTTACTTGGTTGCGGTTCGCGCCGGCCGGGTTCGAATTCCGACACAAAAGCCGCCCAGCCCAAGGGACCTGCTCCCGATTTTGAACTCGAAAATGTCGCCGGCGGCAAGATCAAAGCTGACGATCTCAAAGGCAAGGTCTCGGTCATCGATTTCTGGGCGACCTGGTGCGAACCGTGCATCGCTGAAATTCCGAAGTTCAATCAATTGCACGACCAGTATCCGAATGTGCAGATTATCGGGATTACAGTCATGTCACCGCGCGAAGACATCAAGCCCAAGGTTCAGGAGGTCGGAATGAAATACACCGTCCTCGTGGGCAATGATGAAGTGGCTGATGGGTTCGGCGGACTTATCGGTTTTCCCACCACGTTCGTCGTAACCAAGGATTGGAAGATCTATAAGAAATACCTCGGCGCTCTACCAAATAAACAGGACCGCATCCGGCAAGATATCGAAAAGCTCCTGGCCGCCGAAGACCACGCGGATTAAAGCGGGATACTCACCGCGAACAGCAAAAACTTCGAAAAGAATTCTCCGAACAGCAGCGCCACCACGGCCAAATAGAGCAGGCCGGTGGCTGCTTGTGTATGGCGAATCTTGACGGTGCTCCAGATCATGGCTGCCAAGGCAATCGGCGCCAACACGCCGAAGATGACGCGGGGCCAAAAGAAGATTCCCTGCTGAACGAATAATTCGCGGAGAACGGCGCTGAACGGAATCACTTGCTTCAACTGGAGCACCAGGAATGACGCGGCAATTGTGAGAATTCGAACTGCGATCGCAGCGATGAGCACTTTCGTGAGACGTTTCAAGGGGTCGATCGAAAGACGGGGAATGACCAGATACCAGTGGCCAAAGATCATTGTCAGCATCACCGATCCCAGCAATGCCGTTGCGGCGAGATGATTGATAACCAGCACCCAGTTCTCCCAGCCGCCCAGCGGTAACAAATGATGGAATGCCAGTGAATCGGTTGCAACAGAGACAAGACCGGCCACTGTGGCGCCTGTCAGCAGCGCGAAGGCAGCAGCGAACTTGTCGATATCGACGGCGCGGTTATAAATGAGCGTCAGCCCGGCTGAGATTAACAAGAACATTACGGGAAGCTGGCTTTGCCTGACCGGCGACGGAAATAGAAAGTTAAACCCGAGTGTTACGCCCAGCAAAATTGCAGCAGTGAGACTTGCAAATTTGAAAAAGCTGTTTCCGACGCTGCGCGGCGAAATGAAGAGCAGCGTGAGCATCATTCCCACACCAAGTTGGGAAAAGAGGAAAAAGAACGTAGAGGAAATCATTCGATACCGATATAGGCTGCGGCTGCGTTCCTGACGCGCTCGGCGCGATCCCAGACACCCCGGTCGATCAGCACATAGAATTTCCACAATTCCTTGTGCTTTTCTTTCAGTATACGGATTTCCTCGTTGCTGGTCGCCGACAGGGGGCGGATGCCGCCGCCCTCCCACCGGGCAGGCACCTCCGCTTCGGATAAGGACATGCCAAACGACGGACAATAAATAATGATCTCGTGCGGCTGAATTCCCGAAGCGCGCGCAATGGTTGTTTCCGCCGCCTCTCTGGCTTCCAGATCGTGATGGAATCGGCCGACGATTTCCACACGCCGTTTCTCGCCGACGCCGGTCGTCAAGACATAACACGCCCGAAAAAGGTGCCTGGCATCCAGCCGGTTCAGAAGGTGGGCGACCGTTGGATTCCGAGTATAGAGTTCGCGCAGCATCCAGAGCAGAGTCTCGTCCTTTAACGTACGCAGTTCCTGGACGCTCAATCCGTCGCGAAGCGCAAGCTCGACGGCCTTGGAAATCATGGCGCCCGAAGAAATTTTGGTGTGGTGAAAATACACCCGCTCGGAAAGCGTGTAGCGGATGCGGAGCAGGTTGACGAGCTCCGAAAGCGCATCGTGCCGCAACATGCCGTGCTTTTCGAGGTTCATAGCGAGTCTGTTGTTGTCAATGATGAAGCTCTCAAAAATGCGCGGATCGTAGTATTGAGAAAGTCCACAAAAATAAGTGTCACGGCGCAGGTAGTCGAGCAGATCGGCGCTGATGGCGCCGCCGACGATATCCGATCGATAGGTCTCGTCGCCTTTCAAGATCCCGATCACAGGCTCCTGCAACCCTTCACGTTTGAGGATCCGCGCTACAGCCGACATTCGGAAGAAGTAATCGACTCGCTCTTCATCTTTGTCGTGCCGGGGCAGAACGCGGCGTTCATCTTCGAGAGTGTGTCCGAATGGGATGTGCGTAACATCGTGAAGAAGTGCCGACACTCGAATGAGCCTTTCCTCATCCTGCGAAATCGCTTCGGTCCGGCGGACAGCCTGGAGAATGCGGTACGCCATCCACGACGTACCCAGAGAATGCTCAAAGCGTGTGTGAACGGCGGAAGGAAAGACCAGATAAGCCGTTCCTAACTGCTTGATGCCCCGCAGTCGTTGAAATTCAGGTGTGTCCATCAGTTCGACCTCGAGAGAACTCATCACGATGTCACCGTGGACAGCATCGCGAATTAATTTCCCCTTACTCATTGCTTGAGGAGACGGCACACCAGCATCTTATCGGAATCAGAAAGCAAGCAGAAAGATGGAATATCTGCTTGCCATCAGCGGCCGCGGCCGGATAGCGGGTCTCAAGAAAAGGCGAAGCCTCAATCTTAAATCAGATCTCGAGGGTGGATCGCCCGCCCGCGCCGGGCTTTCCTTTTGTGCGATTATTAACAAAGTGACGACCGAACCGATCTCTCACCCCTTCTTCCATATTGAAGTGGAGGGTTTAAAGACACCCGACCAGATCTATCTGATCAAGATCCTGTCGATCGATGGCCGCCGTTTCACCTACGAACTCCGCGCAGCCCTCACCGAAGAGGCCGTTAAGTACGTCAAGACTCTCCTGGATGCTGTGGTGTTCAGCGACTTGATTATCGAATGGACCGGCGACGGCTTTGAAGCGCGTGAAACACGAGAGAACCTAAAGAAGCACTCGTGACGCCTTGAGCCTTCCCGCATTCTTCTGTTACGATTTCTAAGTCCCGTCAAGGATCACGTCTAATCGGCGGGCCGTCCCGTGGATTCAACGAACTCCAGAGCGGGACTTAAAAGTTCGGCCTTGGGAGGTCGTCCAACGGTAGGACCGCAGACTCTGGATCTGCTTATCGGGGTTCGAATCCCTGCCTCCCAGTTAGAGCTAGCAAGTTCGACCCGTTAGCAACGCCTCTTGGTTTCCCGTTTGGATTCCCCAAAAAGCTAATCACATATTCGTTATCGAGGGCGACGTATGGCATCTAGAATGGCGAAATGAAGCGAATCTGCGTCTTCTGCGGTTCCAGTCCTGGCAGTCGTCCCGAATACCGTGCCACCGCTGAGGTTCTTGGAACGGAACTGGCACAGCGCGATATCGGCCGCGTCTACGGCGGAGGCAAGGTCGGATTGATGGGTTCACTCGCAGATGCCGCGGTCGGCGCAGGAGGTGAGGTTAAGAAGTTGCTTGATCGCGAGACGAGGTGAGTGCCGGCTGTCGGCGCGGGTAAATCTCTTGATTGAACCCCGCACCGCTTTACGCGCAAGATGAAAACCTTACAGCATCGTATAGCCTTGGTCACAGGAGCCAGTCGCGGATTGGGCAAAGCGATCGCGCTCGAACTTGGGAGCGAAGGCGTAACACTGGCACTGATCGGCCGTGATGAAGCCAAGCTCAAAGAGACGGCGCTGGAGGCCGAGCGACTTGGCACTGCCGCCCACGTATTTGCTGTCGATGTCACGCAGGAACCACAAGTCCAAGCACTGGCGCAACAGATCGAATCCCGTTTCGGGCGCGTGGACATCCTCGTCAACAACGCCGGGATCAATGTGCGCAAGCCGTTGGTTGATTTCACGCTCGATGAATGGCGCAAGGTCGTTGACACCAATTTAACTTCAGCCTTTTTGATGTGCCGGTCATTTGTGCCGATAATGCGCGGGCGAGGCTACGGGCGGATCATCAATATCGCATCGACGATGAGTCATGTCTCGTTGCCGGGAAGAGCAGCATACTCCGCGAGCAAGGCGGGCCTGCTCGGATTGACACGCGCTCTTGCGTTGGAACTGGCTGCCGACGGAATCACAGTTGCCGCGATCAGTCCAGGTCCATTCGCCACGGAGTTGAATGCGCCGTTCATCGATGATCCACAGCTCAACGCGCACATCCTCTCGAAGGTGCCATTGGGACGGTGGGGAGATCCGCGAGATATAGGGAAGCTAGTGAGATTCCTTTGCTCGGATGATGCGAGCTACATCACGGGGACGGACATTCTCATTGATGGCGGATGGACGGCTCAGTGACTGCTGCGCCTGTAGAGCGGTTAGGGAAATCTCGATGCCACCGCCGACCGCTAATGATCTCGCGTTTTATTCGAATTGTTTCCTGAATTGTTCAAATTGCTGTTTGAGATCTTCGACTTCTTTTTCGAGTTTACCGAGCCGATCCAGCTCAGGTTCGGGTTCGGTGAATTTGACTTCACCTGAAAGCAGGTGGGCGTAGCGGACTTCTTTCTGGCCGACCTGCCGGGGCAGCCGGACGACGAGTGAAGGCTCGCTGGAGATCAGGGAATTCAGAGTTGTTTCCCATCAGGACGCACATTACCGCGATAGCCGGCCTGCCGAGATTCATCGTTTCATACAGCACATGCCGATACTTGCTAACGCGTGATTCGAACCGGTCGACCAGGTGAACCAGCTTCCTTTCGCGCAATGTGTCGGCCGCGCGAGCCACGGTCTCTTCATCGAAGTGTGTCACCGGATTGCGATTGGATGACTGGTTACAGGCCGCCACCAAAGCGTTCAGGGAGAGTGGATAGTAATCGGGCGTGGTGATTTCTTTTTCAACCAACGATCCGAGGACTCGGATTTCAACATCGCTCAGTGTGTGATTCATAACGGAACTCCTAGAGCGGCACTTGAACGATAAATGAAAGCGTTCACAATTGACAATTTATCGTATCGTCGGAGGTTACATGGATGGCGGATTCGAATCGATCGCCCCGGCAGTGAGAGCCGTACTGCTGGAATAGCATGGTGTCGGACAAAACAATGCCTTATCTCCAGCGCCGTCCCAGTCGGCCCAACAGCTTGCCAAGAAATTGGGTTGGGACCAGACGTATGCCACCCGTTCTCGATCTAACGCAGCCCGCCCAAGGATTAAAGACCTCGACATTTTTGCCGATAACAATAGGTGTTGGCTCGCGGTGCGTGTTGATGCGGCGGGAGTGTAGCGGCCATGCGGAAGGAAGCAACGTAGTGATGGAACAACCAGTGGATGTGATGGAGACCGCAGAGGGGGCCGTGGCGGAACTCGTGACGCGGGCAGGCGATCAATGGCGGCTGCGTCTGGGGACGACGCAGTCGGTACCGGTGACCGCAGAGTATCTGCTCGAATTGATGCTGCAACTCCGGGAACTGCGGAGCCGGGGAATCTTGTAAGCGGCAGTAGTGCCGAAGTGTTTTTTGGCCAATACAGTGCCCTCTCATTGGGTAAGAAGGAGTGGACCATGGAAGGTTTCTCCAACGTTGTCCTGGAATCGACGCTTGAGCTTGCAACCGAGGCTATGTCCCACGATGGGCGCGTGGGCGCCTGCGTGGAGGCCATCCGCCGCTGCTTGGAATCATCGCCGGACCCTCAACACGACAACGAGCTCCGGTCTGCCGTCACCGCCTTATTGGAGATCGCCGTTCAACAACACCAGTTCTTGATCGCGAAGAACCTTCTGGAGATTGCGCGTCAACTCCGGCGCTAATGCGCCGGGACTGCCAGCGGTATGGCTGCGAATGCCTACTCCCGGCCGAGGAGTGTCCTGGCCAAATCAAAGGGCGGCTCCGCGGGAGGCCACCCTTCCCAGGGCCGCGCCATTCATTTGCTCGTCATCGTGCATTGCTTCATGGTCAGGGGAATATACAACTCGTAGTGTAACCACCTTGCAGTCCGTTTGCCGGCCGGCTTCGGAACCCGGAAATTCCTGGCATTAGTCGTCCAGCAGCCTGTCAAACGTCGAACTTTAAGCCCTTCAGATATGCCTGGAGTTGTTGCTGCCGGGCCTTCTCTTGCATAACGCGAGACAAGTCCACGGTCGGATTATCCAGCATCGTCTGTATCGTTTCCTGAAGCGTCTCCAGAGTCGCTTCCGTTTGCTCCACCTCTTGGGACAGCTTCGATGAGTTGCGATGGCGGGCCAGATTCTGGGACAACGACTGACGTTCGGCCTCCCATTGCGCAGTCGCCAAGCGTAGCTGTTGCTCGTATTCCTCTCGAATAACCTGAATTCCTGACTGAAGCTCGACGCGGTGTTGATTCTTCAAGTCCACTGCGATCTGTTCGCGAAGTTTGGCTGCCGCAGTCTCCATCCGCTCCAAATGTGCCCGCTCAAGCTCTTGAATCCGAGCCGCAATCCCGCTTAACTCGGAAGCAAGCAATGAGAGCGCGTCTACGAACGGGTCAGGTTGCGGCCCGCTTGTTAACTCCACCACGTCGGGCATCTGGGCCGAGTCCGGCGCCGTAGCTGAGTTCATTGCACTAGTCCTGCGCCGCTGGCCCGGAACTTCAGCTCGGGACGATAGATTAAAAGATCAAGGGGGACTCTGTAATTCACCACGACACTAAACACCCCATCTCGTGTGGTGATGTTGATGTCGGCTTCTTTAACGGGGAGCGAATAGTCCCTGGCTCTGTTGAGCAGCGCCCCCTTGAGCTGACCCTTCTGTTGCGTCCGCTGCGCCTCCAGCGTCACAAAGTGGTTGAATTCTGAAGTGTAGTAGCAGACGACAACGCAGCGAATCAGGAACAGCAATCCTGCCAGCGCAAACATCAGCTTCAATCCACGCATGTCCGAGCCCCCTTGCTGGCGTTCCTGAAGTCCACCATCGGCAGAAAATCCCTGATTCTGCGCTATTCCACTTATCGGCGCGACACGGTTGGATCTTTAGATTCTCAGCAACTTGAGCGGGACGGCTGTAATTGAATCCGATGATTATCACCATCGGCGCGGTGGAACCTGTTAGTGATCAGGAGACGTTAGGCAGGCTCGCGGCCGATCCGCTGAAAAACGTATCGCGCCATCCTGCGCAATGCGATCTCCAGAGTTCCGCGCCGTTGGTAGCGGATACCGTGAGAAAGTTCTTGGAGTTGTTCCGCAGTCAGCCTCCAGCCTGAGGCACCGCAGTTCTCAGCGACGTGTTCGATCGTGCTCGCCTTTGGAATCGTCACCACGCCCTCTTTAGCCAGACACCAATTCAGGGCCACTTGAGCCCGGGTCTTTCCGCATTGCTTGGCAATCCGCTCGAGCACACCGGTTGGGTCCATGCGTGAAATTTGGTCCAGCCCATGACCCAGTGGTGTGAACGCAATTACTGCGATGTGATTTTGCTGGCAGTAATCCAACAGCCTGCCTTCAATGGTGCGCTCAATCAGACTGTAACGCACCTGATTCGAGAATATTCTATGACGCGAAAGAACGGCCTGTGCGCGACGCAGTTCTCCTACCAGGAAATTGCTTACCCCAATCAGCCGGATCTTTCCCTGATCTGCTAGTTCTTCCATAGCACTCATTGTTTCTTCTAACGGGACAATCAAATTGGGCCAATGCAACTGATACAAATCGATATAGTCCGTTTTCAGGCGCCTCAGGCTCGCCTCCGCCGCCGTCTTTACATCCCGCCGCCGGAAATGACGTGGCGAGATTTTCGTCGCTATAAACGCTTTGTGCCGGATACCTTGTAATGCCTGCCCGACGATTTCCTCAGTGTCGTAGGATTCAGCCGTGTCAATGAGGGTGGCGCCCAGTTCCAGAGCGTGCCGCAGCGGTCTGGGTCCACCTACGTATTTCCACGTGCCTAGCCCAACCTCGGGGAGCTGAACTTGAAAAGCAAAGGACCTGTACTGCATAGCGCGGACTAAGATGGAGCTGAAGTGGGAAAAAGAAAAGCGAAGACCGGAAAGAGGAAACAGCGATCTAAATAGATTTGGTCGCTGCAGCCCTGTTCGGTTGACCCGATCCTTTCGGAACGCCGCAAATCGATGCCCGATTCTTGGCAGCAGCCAGAAGGAGCGACCAGCCCTTGAGTATTTCTCCCAAGAGCACTGATCGGCGATTGGTTTCCTCCGATCAGCTCCGGCCTCCTAGTCCGACGAACAAAGCTGTTAACCCCATCCGTCGGTCATCTTCCGGTGTTCAAACTCACATGAACCGCAACGACCGAGAGGTACTTTGCCAGAACACTATTGCCTCGTCAACGTTAATTTTTTCGTCGCCTACCACCGAAGTTTTCCACGTTAATCGAAAGTTCTTGTCAGATTCCTTGGTACGTGCGCCGCCCCATCCGACCTGATTCTTGGACGAGATCTGCGCTGTGGAAAACGCGACCTCCTCAGGAATCCGTCAAGAACAATTTCCTCCTGAACTGTATTCTCCAGCCAGGCGCTGTCTTCTTCCATGACGCATGTTGCGTTTATAATCGGAGCAACTTCGCTCGGAGGTATGGCCTCTTGCTTCTGCGGAACGGTGCCGGTCTAAACGTGAAACGCGTTCTACTGGCAACCGCTACGCTCGTCTCTCTGGGTTTCATGTCTACGATTGCGCAAGCGCCGTCCGCGTTGAGCGGTGTGATCGATATTCATGCCCACACCGATCCTGACAGCCGCCCGCGATCTATTGATGCGCTCGATCTGGCGAAGATGGCGAAGGCCAGAGGCATGCGTGGGCTCGTGTTGAAGAATCATTTCGAGCCGACGGCGGCGCAGGCCTATCTGGTACGAAAAGCGGTTCCCGGCCTCGCGGTTTTCGGCGGCATCGATCTGAACCTGACGGTTGGGGGAATCAATCCTGCCGCCGTCGAACATATGGTCCAGATGAAAAATGGTCTCGGCCGGGTCATTTGGATGCCCACATTTGATTCCGAAAACGCGGTGCGCCTCTCAAAAGAGAATCGGCCATTTGTTTCCGTTGCGAAGAATGGTCGTTTACTTC
>WNGQ01009488.1_pt1 | contig 10104 bp, 11 predicted proteins | sample 5407661 | NCBI WGS metagenome assembly WNGQ01 (sample SAMN13153382, study PRJNA577476) | soil metagenome | isolation source: 60 cm soil or saprolite under Garry oak tree replicate 2 | place: USA:California | collected 2016-06-15 | reverse complement strand
GAAGTTGAGTTAACACTAAACCCAAGCGCCGCCAGGAGGACGGAAAGTGAGAAGAGCATAAAACCAATTACGACGCGTGGATTAAAGAATGCGGATTGGGAAGCTGTCGTTTTTTTCATAGGTTTAATAGGAGATCTCCTCTTTGTGTGTGTATTCTAACGGGTCCTGCAGGCAATCTATGGCAAAGCTTGAGGCTCGCCATAAATAAAATCATCCATGGCGACGACATCCAGGTTGGGTACTCTCAAGATGCGATTGCCTGAGGTAATTCGGACCAAAAAAACGTTAGCCGTGTCAAACGCCACTCCCAAGAACGAAAGGCCTCCGCGATTGGTAGGTCCGGGCAATACGTTCCGGCTTAACAGCAGATTACCGGCAACATCGAAGTATTCGATCTTCGTGCTATGGCTCGTATTCACGTCGGTGAACACGGCGCCGAACCCTTTGACCGTTGCCGACTGCGTAGTTCCAGGTATAAAGAAAAGTTGTTCCGTGATGGTACTATTCAAGGCGGTGAAAAGCCTCTGGGGACTGAACGTGCTAAAGAGCGCGGGATAGACAGGGTGGATATTCCCAAATCTGACCGGAGTGTTTGTTGGGTTGACACTGTTGGCGCTAACCTGGAATCCTGTTCCTAGAGTGAAGAATAGGGCCCCGCGCGGCGAGTTGCTGTTGAAGAAATTCGCCGGCATCAGGTTCGGTGCGGAGAAAGCATCTGGAACCCCGTCCCAGTTGATCTCACGGCGGCCAGTGGGAAATGTGCCGCCTATTCCGTTGTTGTCTCCCAAAAAATTCCTGAAGGCGGTTACCGTGTTCAGGATATCGTTTGGAGTGACACCGGACGCTTCGAATACCTGCGGAGCAGATGAAGCAGCCACTGGGTTGAAAATGAGTGTTAAACCAAAGCTGGCGAGAAAGCCGCGGCGATGGATTCCGTCGTGTTCGTCGTCGTGAGAAATGTAATCGGACATAATATTGGTTTTTGGTTTGGTTACTTGGCAGGTTGCCTCACACCTGTCTTTACTGATTCGGCTGGATTTTATTCCCGATATCCTTCGGATCAGAGCGCGAGCTGCGGTAATTTTCCGCAATTCCTGCTTTGCGGTTGCTGCTTTTCGACCCTTGTCTTTGCAAAAACGCCGCGCTCGGACGTCGGCCCACAGCGCGGCGTTTGGTTGGTAATCGGATCCAGTTCTCCATCCAGATAACCATCCATTAGTTTTGTAGCTTCTTCGCACTTCATCTTACTTCTCCTTACCGATCCGAGCCGCCAAACATTCCTTGAGCTTGGGGCGCGCGCGGGCCAGCCGTGACATGACCGTACCCGGCGGAATTTGCGCGATGTCGGCTATTTCCTTGTAGGAGAGACCTTCCTGGTATCGCAACGTCAAGATCTCACGGAATTCCGCAGGCAATTCATCCATTGCTTCCCTAATTAGTTTCGCGTCTTCACTGTGCTCTAGGATCGTCGCCGGGCTCACAGAGTCGTAGCCGAGCGCGTGTATTTCTTCATCAAAAGTCGTGGTGAGATCAACTGCTTTGTTGTTTTTTAGCAAGGTGTAGGAGGTGTTTCGGACAATCGTCAACAACCAGGCCCGGCCATTGGAACCATGGAATCCACTGAACGATTTAAACGCGCGCAGAAACGCCTCTTGCACCACATCCTCCACATCCTGTTCGTTGCGAAGCAGCCATTTCGCTAAATTGTGCGCCGCATCAAGATGAGGCAGCATCATCGCTTCAAAAGAGATCAAGTCCTCTTTTTCAGCGTGGCTTTCTTCGCGCTTCTTGACTACGACGATCTTCACAATCTTCGAGTCGGATTCAAAATCTTCCGTCTCGGAAGCATTTTGAAGAAAACCGCGTCGCCCAGACGAGTGGTTAAGGGAGTCTTTGATCAAATCAGTTGTTTTCATAATTTTCCTTTTCAGGTTGTGACATCTGTCCGGTGCGTCTGTTTTTTCGTGCGGGCATGAATGTGCTTCTATCTCCTAAAGCGGAAGCTGCGGCCCAAACCCACCATTTCGGCCGGAAAATTTTCCGCGCATGCAATGCAACGAATAAGCAAGGAGTCGCCGAAAGCGTTAAAATTATGGGTTCTCGACCGGCACGATCCAACACATTAATATGGTGTGGGTATGGCGGCGGCCTCATCAGCGCAACAACAGGTCACGCAGCTTCTGGTGGACTGGAGCAGCGGAGACACGGCCGCGCTCGATAAGCTGATTCCGTTGGTGCAGCCCGAACTGCATCGCCTGGCGCACCATTATATGAGCCGCGAAGGAGAGGGGCACACCTTGCAAACCACCGCGCTCGTCAACGAGGCGTACCTTCAGTTTGTGGACAAGACACATCCACGCTGGCAAAACCGGCCACACTTTTTCGCCGTCGCCGCGCAACTAATGCGACGCATCATGGTTGATCACGCGCGCCAGCGCCATGCGCTTAAACGCGGCGGCGCAGTGCAGAAGGTGACGCTGGACGAGGCAGCGCTAGTCACGGAGACGCGGGCGGCGGAATTGCTCGCGCTGGATGAAGCGCTGGAAAATCTCGCCGCCTTCGATCCGCGCATGAGCAAGATCGTCGAGATGCGCTACTTCGGCGGACTGACTAACGAGGAGATCGGGGAGGTGTTGAAGATACATCCCAACACGGTGATGCGAGACTGGAGCGCAGCGAAAGCATGGCTTTACGCCGCGCTGAGCGGAGAAGAATGTTAATGGAACCTAGGCGCTGGGGTCGAATCACTGACATCTATCATGCCACCATCGCGCGTCCGCCGGAAGAGCGCGCCTCGTTTCTCGGCGAAGAATGCCACGGCGACGAGAGCTTGCGCAAACAAGTGGAGGCGATGGTCAAGTCTCACGAGCGATCGGGTGATTTTATCGAATCACCGGCCTTCGAAGTCGCTCCCGAGCTTCTGATTGACGAGCCGACGGGCGATCTGATCGGTCAATCGATCGGTCACTACCGGATTGAATCGTTGCTCGGGATGGGCGGGATGGGCGAAGTCTATCTGGCGCGAGACGAGCGACTCGGGCGCAAGGTTGCGCTCAAGCTTCTCCCAGAGCATTTGACGGCGGACGAGACGCAACTAAGCCGGTTCAAAAGTGAGGCGCGCGCTGCCTCGGCCTTGAATCATCCGAACATTCTTACGGTTTACGAGATCGGCGCTGAGGGAAACCGGCAATTCATCGCGACGGAGTTCATCGAGGGCATGACGCTGCGCGCGTCGCTCGCGTGCGGGAGGATGAATCTGCACGCCGCGCTGGAAATTGCCGTGCAAGTGGCCTCGGCGCTGGCTGCCGCGCACGAAACCGGCGTCGTGCACCGCGACATCAAACCGGAGAACATCATGCTGCGACCGGACGGATACGCGAAGGTGCTCGACTTCGGGATTGCCAAACTGACCGAGCAAAGGCCGGCATTCTACCATTATGAGGTCCGAACAACGGCGGCGCTGCAAACGCGACCGGGGTTAGTGTTAGGCACGGGGCGCTATATGTCTCCGGAACAGACGCGCGGCCAGAAAGTGGACGCGCGCTCGGATATTTGGAGCCTGGGCGTGGTACTCTACGAGGTGGTTGGAGGGATCCCGCCGTTCCCGGGCGAGACGCCGAGCGATTGCATCGCCTCCATCCTGACGACGGAGCCACCACCTTTATCCGGCGTGTTGTCGGATGTTCCGCTCAAACTCGAATCCATTCTGCAAAAGGCTTTGCGTAAAAACAGTGATGAGCGTTACCAGACGATTAATGAGATGCTCGCCGACCTCCGCAATCTCAAGGGGGAACTGGAAGCGGAAGGCTCCTCGCCGCAGACCAAAGCGCGTGCCGAATCTATCGTCAGCAAAATCAAACGTCACAAGCGGGGCATGTTACTCACCCTGGTGGCGATCTTGGCGGCCGCGGCGTTTGCCTACTCTTTTTTCTTCGTCGCTCCGGCGCCATCACCAAATGAAAAATCCATCGCCGTTCTGCCATTTGAGAATCGCAGTGAAGACAAATCGAACGCTTATTTCACTGACGGCGTCCAAGATGAGATTCTTACTCGCCTTTCCAAGATTAGGGATCTCAAAGTGATCTCGCGCACGTCAACGCAGCGTTATAAGAACACATCTCAAAATCTCTCTCAAATTGCGAACCAACTCGGGGTCGCCAATCTCCTGGAAGGTAGCGTCCAGAAAACAAATGATCAGGTGCGCGTCAATGTGCAATTGATCAGAGCCGCGGATGATTCACATCTCTGGGCTGAGACCTTTGATCGCAGACTGACCGACATCTTTTCCGTCGAGAGTGAGGTGGCTAAAGCCATCGCCGATCAGTTGCGGGCGCACCTCAGCGGTCGGGAAGAGCAAGTCATCGCCGCCAGACCGACAGACAATGCTGAGGCTTACGATGCCTACCTGCGTGGTCTGGCTTATACATTGAAAACGGGAAACTCACCCGCTAACGCCCTTGGCGCACAGAAATATCTCAGAGAAGCGGTGCGGTTGGATCCGAAGTTTGCGCTCAGTTGGGCGCTGCTGTCATACGTCGATGCGCTCGGCTACCTCACACTGACTCTTCAACCAACGGTAGCCCTCCGCGAAGAGGCACGGCAGGCAGCTGAAACCGCGCTCATTCTTCAGCCCAACCTCGGCGAGGCCCTATTGGCCAAGGGATATTACCACTACGCCTGCCTGAAAGATTACGACACCGCGGAGCGCTACTTTGAGCAAGCACGTCAGTTCCTGCCCAATAGCAGCACGATTCCTCAATCGCTGGCCTATGTCGCGCGGAGGCGAGGGCAGTGGGACCGGAGCGAGTCATACTTCAACGAGGCCGAGCGGCTCGACCCGCGCAACGTTAACCTACTCACGTCGCACGCAGGATCCTCCATTGTACTGCGGCGCTTCCCCGAAGCGCTGCGAAAGCTTGATCAAGTTCTCGATATTACACCGGACGACGTGGATACCCTTGCGGAAAAGGCGGCTATTGCACAAGCGGAGGGCGACCTTCCGCGGGCTGCTGCACTTCTCGCTCCGCTACATCCGAACGCCGACGACACCGTCGCCTTGGGAACACAAGTTTACCAAGCGATCCTGGAACGCCGCCCTGCACAAATCATCCCTCGGCTAAAGGAAATACTTGCCAAGCCTGATCCAGCGTTGGGTTATTTCAATGGCGAACTGCGCTTTTGGTTAGGCTGGGCGCAAGAAGTCGCCGGCGACCATGCCGCCGCCCAGGAAAGTTGCCGACAGGCGCGCAGCGAACTGGAACCGTTCCTCAAAGAACAGCCGGAAAATTATATCCTCATTGGAGATCTCGCGCTGACCAATATGGGGCTTGGTGACAAAGCCGCCGCGTTGGCTCTGTCGGAGCGGGCGATGACCGTGATCCCGATCGAGAAAGATGTGGTAGGTGGTCCCGGTCCGATTGAGGTTCTCGCCCGGGTGGCGGCGCAGCTAGGAGAGCCCGACCGCGCCATCGCTGCGTTACAGAAACTGTTGTCGATACCGTCCGAGGGCGCGCTGGCTTCACGCGTGCCGCTCACTCCTGCGCTGCTCCGGCTCGATCCAATGTTCGATCCGCTCCGGAACGATCCGCGCTTCCAAAAACTCGCCGCCTCGCAGGCACCGAACAACACAAAACGGTAGGATTCGTTCCTAGGCATCGGTATTTCGGGTGTCGGCGCGCGCCGCGCGATCGCGCTGCAGCGGAGTGGGCATTTCAGCGCAGCGAAACAATGGATGATCTACCGGCATCATGTTCGTGATAATGGGGAATCGCCGCGACTTCGGAACGCCACATTAAGTCGCGACGTTCGTCGGTTTGGCTGGCGGCGACTGGCCATCGTGGGACTCGTTCTAGGCCTGGCGCCACTCGCGCCACAAATCATGACAACAGCGCTTCTTCTTGTTTTGTTCCTCTGCTTTGTGGGCCAAACGGCGCTACTCCTCATCAATCAACGCGCGCCTCGCCGCATCGGGGAGATTTAGAACTAGTTTATTTTACTGTCGCAGCGTTTCTTTGAGCCGCTGTTTTGCTTCGGTCGGGAGCTTCGCGTCGGAGATCTCGCCGATTTTTTCGGGAAACTCGCGCGAGACTTCGCGCATGTAATTGAGCTGCTTCGCGTATCGCTCGCAAAATGAGCACATGAGATAGTGGATGCGCAGCTTGATTCGCGTGGAGAGCGGCAAGGGCTTGTCCATGCCGAGGGAAAGAATGCGGATCACCTCCGGACATGTCGGCGTGAACCGGCAGATGAGCAGCACAATTTGCAACTGAAACCAGTTGCGGTGCTCCTGGAAGATCGACGCGTCGTCCAGCGGGCGCGGGTTAGGAGTCCATTCCGACTGCGGTTTTAGCCGGTTAATGTTGCACCTCCGGATTCTCAAACCAGTTAGCCGCAAGACATTCGCGCAAGGCCATGCGCGCGCGGTGGAGCATGACCCAAAGATTGCTGTCCGAAATCGAAAGCGTCGCGCAGATCTCTTTGCTCTCGATTTCATCCATTTCGCGCATCATGAACACGGTGGCAACGCGCTCCGGCAACTTGGCAAGGCAGTCACGCATCGTCTGCCAGAATTCGTCGCGGTGCATGACTTCGTCCGCTTCCGGTTTCCATTCCTTCGGGCCATTCATGTGCACCCAGTAACCTTCCGGCACGAATTTCTCCTCGTATTCATCTGAGAGAAATTCCAAATCCGTAAATGAAGTTTCGCGGCCGAGCTTGCGATAATAATCGCAGAGTTTGTGCTTTAGAATTCCGCAAAGCCAACTGCGCACCGTCGATCCACCGCGAAATCTCTCGTGCGTGCGCACGGCCGCCAGCAGTGTTTCCTGGACGAGATCCTGCGCGACCTCGGGTTTGCGCACACGAGCGAGCGCATAACGATAAAGCACATCGCCGTGTTCATCGACCCAGCGTTCGGGGTCATTGCCAGTTATACCGGCTGCCGCTTGTTCGACAGCCGCTTTCGTCATGCCACCGACGATACCTCCGGGTCGAAGCGACATGCTGCCTCTGTAACAGAACATTTCGCCGTCGTGAAGATAAAAGGCGAACGCACGTAAGGAGCACGGCGTTCAGACGACTAACCAGCAAATGAAACCAGCCTTTTCTGTCATTCTCGCCTTGTTGATGTCGATCTGGTCCGCGGCCCAGGCGGATTTGCCCGTGAAAAAAGTGCTGACACTCGAAGCGGCAAAGAAAATTGCGGCTGCGTCCGAAGCTGAAGCAAAAAAACGCGGATCGACAGTCGTGATCGTCGTCGTCGATGATGGCGGACATTTGTTGTTGCTCGAGCGGCTCGATGACACGCAAGTCGCGAGCGTCGAAGTTGGAATCGGTAAAGCGCGCACGGCGGCGATTTTTCGTCGACCGAGCAAAGTTTTTGAAGATCAGGTGCGCGATGGCCGCGTGGCTGCGCTCGCGCTACCTGGCGCGACGCCGTTGCAAGGCGGCATTCCGATCGAGCTTGAAGGGAAAGTGATCGGCGCGATCGGAGTGAGCGGTAATACGCCGCAGGAAGATGAAGACATTGCCAAAGTCGGAGCCGCGGCCGCTACGGCTGTGATCGCAGAAATCCGTGCAAAATAGCGGACCGCATTTTCGCTTCTGAGTGCGTTAGTCAAATCACGATTGGTTTGCGTGCCCAAATTGTGGGCCGCACGAGCATCATGTTTGTCGTCCAGACTGGACGGAGCTCTTTTTCGATCTGGTTTTCGCCGCGGCCATCAGCCAGCTCAGCGCGCCCCTCGCAGCGGATTTTTCCTTTCACGGCATCGCGCGATACGTGCAGACGGCGTTGCTGTTGATCGACCAGCAAACGCGCAGCGTTACGGCGGATCGTTAGGGAAAACAATGTCTGCGGTTTCGCGGGGATGATCGCGCGTGAGATGGATCTGTTGGGCTGGGAAATAAATAGTTTCGAAAGCTTTCTTTGTTTCCGCCGCCGGCAGTCCTTCCTGGCCGCGCGCGATGGCTCGCTGCAACGCAGTCTCGAAGGAGCAATCGATCCACACCGCGAGATCGAACTGATGTTGATACGCAGGTTTGAACAGAAAAATCCCTTCCAGCAGGATGATGTCGACGTTTCGAAAGCGATAGCGATGCTTGCGATGAATGGTCGCCTTTGCATCGCCGCAATCGGCGACAAGATCGACACGCCGACTTTGTTTCAAAGGCAACACGAGTCGCTCAAACATTTCGTCGAAACGCAACGCGTGTTTGTAAAAGTGTTCGGCTGGATCATCGCGATTGATGCAGATGTCCGGCAGATTCAGCCAATCGTCGGCTGAAACCGCGGCGACGTTCCAGTTGAGCACGCGCAAACGTTCAGCGAGTTGTGCCGTGACGAATCCTTTGCCGCTCGCGTCGATTCCGCTAATTCCAACCAGCACTGCACGTTGACTTCGCAGTGCGCGCTGTTTCCGCACAATCGTGTCGACGACACGCCGCTGTGAAAGGGCCAGCGCGCTGTCGCCCGAATCAGCGATTTGCCTGTGCGTTCGGCGTTGTGCCGTCACCTTCGCGAAATGTGAGCGCGACGGCGTTCATGCAGTAGCGCAATCCAGTTGGCGGCGGTCCATCGTTGAAGACATGTCCGAGATGCGAGCCGCAGCGCGCGCACGAAACTTCCACTCCAAAGATCGCCGAAAACCTGCTGCTCTCGTGTACCGCTTCTTTGCGGATCGGCTGCCAGAAACTCGGCCAGCCGGTGCCAGAGTTGAATTTCGTTTCAGCGCTGTAGAGCGGATTACCGCACGCGGAGCAAACGTAAATGCCTTTGCGGTGATCGAGCGCGTTACCGCTCAGCGACCGTCGCTCCGTGCCCGCTCGACGCATGACATAAAACTGCTGCGGGGACATGATGAGCTGCCATTCCTTATTCGTGAGATCGACTTTCTGATCGAGCGGAATCGCGTCCAGCTTCGCGCGAATCTGCGCTGCATCGAGATTGCTCGGATGCGCGCGAGAGCAGGCGGAGAGCGCAATGCAAATACTTACGGCTAACAAGACTTGGACCGTTCGTTTCATCTCGTAAAAGCAGCTACGGTTTCAGCCAGCCACCTGTCGCCTGGATCGGTGGAGCGGTCTCGGCCGATTTGATCCAAGCGGCAAGCGCTGTTGGTTTGTCCGTCTCGACTTTGGTCGAAAGCGAAACCGTTCCGGTCCAATGGTTGCCTTCATTCACCATGTCGATCTTGGCCAAGTGCAGCACGACGAAATTGTGATGCAATTTGCGTCCGCTATTTTCGCCGCGCTTCACATCCGATTCCAGATTGTTGCCGAGGAGCGCGACCTCCAACTTCAGCGAGCGAGGCTTTGGCCCTTCAGAAACGAACGTGCCGTTGACTTTGTTGTCGTTGCTCAACGTCACTCTCAACGTTCCAACTTTTTCGGACTGCACATGCGGCAGGTTGTCGTTGAACCAGCTGCGCCATTCCTGGCCATTGCTGACGAAGGCAGGCGTGTAAACTGAATCTCCGTGCCACGACGCCGCATAGTTGCGTTCTCGCTCCGTAAATTCCGCTTGGGCAAAACGATCGCGCCAGCCAAGATGGTCCCAGTAATCGACGTGAAACGCGATTGGCACGATCTTTTTCCAAAGATCGGGATTGCTCTTCAACTGGCTGAGCCATTTTTCCGCGGGCGGACAACTGCTGCAGCCTTCCGAGGTGAAGAGCTCGAGCAAGGTTGTCCGCGTGACGCCGCTTTCGAAGGTTGTAGCCGGGATCGGTGATCCCGACTGCTCGGCGTGCGTCTTAGCGGAACCGAGGCCGAGCACCAGCAGCGTTGCGAAAAACTTCAGCGAGGTTCCCTTGGTCACGGTTGATCTTTACTATGGCCGGGATCAGCGATCCCGGCTACAACTCAGGCAACCGCCATCGCTTCAGATTCGGGATGTCGGACATGCATTCGCTCGAGCAAGTGATCGCCCACCCGCAGCGCGTTGGCTATGATGGTGAGCCCGGGATTGACCGCACCGCTGGAACAAAAGAAGCTTGCATCGACCACGTAGAGATTATCCAGCTCGTGCGCTTTGCAGTTGCGATCGAGCGCGCTCGTCTTCGGGTCGTTTCCGAACCGGATGGTGCCGTTTTGGTGCGCCACGCC
>WNGQ01008031.1_pt1 | contig 10104 bp, 12 predicted proteins | sample 5407661 | NCBI WGS metagenome assembly WNGQ01 (sample SAMN13153382, study PRJNA577476) | soil metagenome | isolation source: 60 cm soil or saprolite under Garry oak tree replicate 2 | place: USA:California | collected 2016-06-15 | reverse complement strand
CACGATTGGAAACCGAGGCTCCGAACGACGCCGCTTTCTCTTGAAGCTTCTGTGAATTCGAGGCGAGCGTAGCCCCCGCGGCATCGGCCGCTCGGCTCACCCGATCGGTTCCGCCGGACACGGCGGCGCTCGCGCGATCAAGCTGGTCGGATGCGTACGCCTTCGCAGCGGATGCAGACTCTTCAACTTGATTTCCGAAATCGCGGGCCCGACGTGCGACCTCATCCGAAATGTCGGAAGCGATTTCACCGGCCTTTCGTGTAGCGGATTGTTCCGTTTTGGAGCCCGCAAAAAACAGACCAGCCCCCACCATCAGCACCGGCAAGGGTATGGTTCGCGCCAGCCGCAGGAGCGGATATGCGACGCTGGCGCCGACTGCCACAGCCTGCATCGGATTCCTGCGGGCAGCGGCGGTGACGTCGTTCATCAGCCGCTCACCCCTGCTTTTTATGTAGTCGGACACCTCGGCCTTGATGGCGTCGGGACTGATACGCTGGCGAATGTCGCTCGCAGTCTCCGCCACGCTCGTACGGAGCTGCTCGACGGTATCGGTCAGGCCGGCCCGTGTTTTCTCTGTTTCGCGTTTGATCTGGTGCAGCGAACGGGTGTCGGTCTGTGGCATGACGCAATCCTCTTTCACCAACTGTTTGAATTGAAGCCTGAACTCCAATGATGGCATTAGTTTCCGGCGCTTCCGGAGGGACACTTGCCGCGGCCTAATCGTCCTCGATCGCCGTGGTAGCGTCGGCTACGCGGGCATTGATGCCTTCGCGCTTAAGTGCGCCCGCGACGACAAAGGCCCCCTCGTCCAGCCGGCCCAATCCAGGAACGCAAAAGACCGGCTTTCCGAAATCGCCACGCCTGAGGTAAGAACGGGCCCCGCAATTCCACAAGTTTAGAAAATACTAGAAGAATTGGTGCTTTGAAACTGCCTCACTTCTCGCGTCATTTCCTTTTGACGATTCTATTGCGCCCAAACGTTGGCCCGGTCTTTGCCAAACACCGCGACGTACCGCTGAGGTGGCCGGCATGGCCTGAGATTGACTCGCTTTGCTGAAGGCAAGCGAGTATCTACGCCGATTGTCCAAGACGTTGAGTGCCTAGTCATCTGATGGGCCCGGCCGGCTTAACGGCGGCGATCTATTTGGTTCGCTACTGCCGAAAAATTAGCGTGACGAAAAATGGCGGCAGTCGCCGCTTCCCTCATTCCCGAACGCCACAACTATTCAGGATTTGCGGAAGTATTGGGCGCGAGACACGCTGCGGGTCTGCGGACGCCGGCCGAAACATATGGTGTATCGATCGGCCATCGTCGCGTGTACCAACTAAATCTGACAAGTCATAGTTTCGGCGCCACTGCAGGCGGTGTTGAGATGCAAGCGAGGCGCGCGCTCCTCGCGACCTGCGGTCGCGTCTTAGAAATCGTTATCTGTTGATGTGCACAGTTGATCCAATGGCGGCGCGGAAAGATATCGGGCGAGGAGAACGCGAAGTGAAACAGCTAAGCCTTGGAAACATCGTCAGACTCAGCGCGGTCGGAATACGCTTTAGTGAATTCAGCGCCGAGCAAAAAAATCTGAGCTGAGTAATACACCCAGAGCAACATGGCGATCAGTGCCCCTGCGGCACCATAAGCAGAAGCCACCGCGCTGCTGCCGATGTACCAGCCAATTAGCGACTTTCCAGCGGTGAACAAGAACGACGTCACGATGGCTCCAACGATCACGTCACGCCATTCGATATGTTTGTCCGGCAGAACTTTGTAAATTGCTGCGAACAAGATCGAAATCAGCAAAAGAGATACTGCCCCGGTCACAATCGTGAGGATGACCTGACCAAACGCAAAAACGGAGTTCAGGTAATCGCCAAATGCGGACAGGCCCGCGCTTATCGCCAACGATACCATCAAGAGAAATCCCAACGAGACCACGAGCCCTAAGCCGGCCGCGCGTGCTCTAATCAAACGGGATATTGGTGTGCCCGTCGGGCCTGCTTTCCAGATGACGTTAAGCGCCGTTTGCATTTCACCGAATACGCCTGAAGCGGTAACGATAACCATGACCACGCCAATAACAGTGGCAATCTTGCCGGAGGTCTTATCCTGCGCGCTCGCGACAGCGGTCTGCAGAAGTTCGGCACTTTGTCGGCCGATCAGGCCACTTAGCTGAGCAATAATTTCATTTTGCGCAGCCTCCCGCCCGAAAACCATGCCTGCGATCGCGACGACGATTAGCAGAACCGGAGCAATAGACGTCACCGTGTAAAAGGCTATTGCCGCGCCCCTTCCAAGCGCCTCGTCATTGATGAATGCAGTAACCGTGGTTTTCAACAGGCGCCAGGCTTTTTGCACGAGTCATACCCGCCGGGTCATTTTTCGATGATTACCAACACATGTCGGCAGCGTTCAGCATGCCTTCTCCATCTACGATCGATTTCCTCAGCTCATCTTGTTAATCTGGCATCCAAAGACGATTGTTGCGCATCATACGTCCTCGATGAAAGCAAAAACGCGCTGCTCTTTTAATATGCAAGAGTTTACTATCGTGACGGCATTTCTGCCCATGGCGATGCCGCTATTTCTCGAGCTCTTTCTTCACGGCCGCAGCCGAGTTTCCGACCTTGTCGACGACGCGCTGCAGCTCCTCCTTTGAAACTCCAAGATGTTTGGTCCAGTAACGGACCTCAAAGGCCTCATTCATCGCAATCTTCGATCGGTCCGACTGGCCTCTCTTTGAGAAATTGTCCGGCATCGCATCCTCCTGTTCCACAGCCTTCGACGGCTTTTTGGCACCATCGATCTTTTGGTCATAATCAAAGCGATTTCTTTCTAGTTCGCGTAACCAAAGATCAAGCTCGGCGATGCGTTTCCGAAGCTAGGCTGGTGTTTGGTCAGCATTGAAACTGCCGGAGTGATTCTTGGATAGTTTCTTTCTCCGGCCCTTCAACTCCCCTTTGATAGGACCACGCCGATTCTTCGCGCGCGCTTCCCTTCGGATCCAGGGGTGGTCGTTTTTCGTGCGCTCGGACTCCTTTTCCTCATGCCGATCAACAACGTTCCCAGCAATCCGATGCGCGCGAACACCATCCATGGCTCGCCATCCTCGGCTGCGCGGCGAGCAACAGCGGATCAGAGACTCCGGTGCGAGCTACCGTAATAATCGTCGATCTGACGAACGTAACTGTGATCGGCCCAGCTCGGCTCCTGGCCTTGCGCAAAGGTGGGCGCCTTCTCCAGCATCTCCTTGTTAACATCGACGACGTACCCGCTTTGGGATTCGTCGTAGTCGAGCATGCTCCAGGGAACCGGATGGTAACTATTTCCAATGCCCAGGAATCCGCCGAATGACATCACCGCATACGCAACATCGCCGGAACGCTTGTCGATCATCACGTCATAGACGGAGCCGAGAGCTTCGCCTTGACGGTTATAGACCGCTGTCCCCTCGACCTTGCTGGCTGCGATAAGAGTTCGTGTCTCACTCCGAGAAGCGTCGCCTTCGCGTCCGCGATTTGAACTTTGCAAAACTGCCTCCTCTTGATCCCTAAGTGTGAAGGACGAAAATGGGTTCGTCGTCCTGATTAAGGCTATTTAAGATGCCGGCACCCTGGATGTCACTGGCAAGAAAGGACTAAGCTAAGTAGTAAAAACAACCCTTTCCCTAAGGAGCCCGGCGGCGATGCTTCGTCCCTAACGAGCAAACGTGAACCGTGGAGCTTGCAGATGCGCCCAGTCAGCCCGCGTCGTGACCGCAGCCAGTTGCAGCAGATCGTATCTGGAGTGAGCGAAGGGATAATCATCATAGATCCGGATCGGACCATCGTCTGGGCTAATGATGCGGCACTTGCCATGCATGGTGCCCATCAGCTGGCAGATCTCGGCAAGAACGTTGAAACGTACCGAAAACGGTTCCGGCTACGGTACCGTAACAATCATCCTCTCAGCCGTGGCGAGTACCCTATCGAGCGTGTGATCGCCGGCGAGCGCTTCGACGATGTCACCGTCCAAGTGACCCGCGTTCGAAACCAAGATCAAGCATGGGTCCACCGAATTCGAAGCCTTGTCATCACAGAAAGGTCAGGTGAACCGGACTGCTTTATTCTGATCACCCGTGATGTCACGGAGCAGTATGAGGCGGAGAAGAGGTTCGAAGCAGCGTTCAACGCAAACCCTGCTCCCGCGATCATTTGCCGTCTTGCCGACCTTCGGTACGTGAAAGTCAATCAAGGCTTCACCGAGATGACAGGGTACCCGAGTGAAAAGATCATTGGCCGTTCAATTAACGATATCGATGTTTTGGCCGACGCGGAGCAAAGACAGCTAGCGCTCGAGCGCCTCAAGGAAGGCCGAACGATTCCCCAAATGGAGGCTCACATTCCGCTACCTGGAAGGGCTCAAAAATTCGTCATCGTCGCCGGCCAGCCGATCGAGATGGACGACGAGAACTGCATGCTCTTTACCTTTGCGGATATCGATTCGCGCAAGAAGGCAGAGACCGCGCTGCGCCAAAGCGAAGAGCGTTTCGCGACATCCTTTCGGCTCGCGCCCGTGCCAGCCACAATCGCCAACCTTGCAGGATTCAAGATTCTTGAAGTGAACGAGGCGTTTCGACAGATCACCGGTTATACGGAGGAGGAGGTTATCGGCCGTAGTGCGACTGAGATACACCTGTGGGCTGACAGGGCTGCACAGCAGCAATTCGAGAAAGCCCAGGAAGAGACGGGAAGCATTCGCAACCTAGACCTTCAAATGAAAGCCAAAGATGGAACGATCTTGGATTGTCTTGTCTCATCCGAAATCGTGAGGATCAATGATCAGCGGTGCGTTCTTTGCGTGATGCTTGACATCACAGAACGCAAGCGATCCGAGGAAGAGCTGATCGAAGCGATTGAGGCGGTCATGCAAGATACTTCGTGGCTCAGTCGAACCATTGTCGAAAAGCTTGCCGCGCTTCGTCAATCGTCACGTGCTTCACATTCCACCGCAGATCTGGACGACCTGACCGATCGAGAGCGTGAGATCTTAGGGTTGATTTGTGAGGGTATGACGGACGCGCAAATGAGCGCGACGTTGAGCCTCTCGAAAAACACGGTTCGAAATCACGTTGCCTCGCTTTACCGTAAGCTCGGAGTCAATCGGCGCGGCGCGGCGATTATTTGGGGACGCGAACGCGGAATTACGCGCAATAGAGTCGTCAAAAGGAAACGACGCGAGAAGTGAGGCAGTCTCAAAGCATCAACTCTTCTAGTATTTTCTAAACTTGTGGAATTGCATTGCCCGTCGTTATCTCGGGGCAAGCCCGGACAGGCGCAGAGCCGGCCGCGGAGAGATAGGTGAACCGCTTACGTCACCGCCTTCGAGATGGTGGCCTACCAGACACACCCAATGGGGTTGCGTGTTTCGGGCCAGCGTTGCACCGCGGACTTTCGGCTGTCGACGGGATGACTCAGGTTAGCACAAAGGAGTGAGCAATGGCTGCCAGACCAAAGACTCAGAAGACGCTAGAAGATCTATTTTACGAAACACTCAAGGATATCTATTTCGCTGAAAAGCAGATCCTGCGGGCCTTGCCGAAGATGGCGAAAGCTGCTGATTCTGAAGATCTGAGGAAGGCGTTTGAAACGCACCGCGATGAAACAGAAGGACAGATAGAGCGTCTAGTCCAGATTTTCGAATTGATCGAAAAGCCCGCGCGGACGAAGACCTGTGATGCTGTCCTCGGCATTGTCGAGGAAGGCAAAGAGGTAATGGAGGATTTCGATGGGTCGGAGGCCCTGGATGCCGGCCTTCTGGCCGGTGCTCAGGCCGTCGAGCATTACGAGATCTCGCGCTATGGAACACTTAAAACCTGGGCCTCGCAGCTTGGGCTGCGGGATGTTGCAGAGCTGCTCGATAAAACGCTCCAAGAAGAAAAGAAGACGGATGATCTGCTCAGCCAGCTTGCAAAACAAGCGATCAATAGGAAAGCCGCCTGAGCCATCTCAGAAACCCCACTGCCGGTTTCAGGGCTCCAACCAGGAGGAACATCATGGGCCGTAGCGTACTTCTTTGGCTAATCGGAGTTCCCATCCCGGTGATTATCCTGCTGTGGTTCTTGATGCGCTGAGCGTCAAAATCCTCGGAGCCTGCTGCAGTACGGAGGAGTGGAAGGAGTGCGGGTCCTAAATGCAGAAAGAGAGCTCAATGCATTCACGATCACAAGACATTTTGGACAACGAGCTCCTCGCGGCACTCCCACACGAACGGATCGCGCATGACCTGCCCCTTACAACTCGCCGGCAAAAGGGCATCTGTGTCATCGAATAGCCGGGACGAACTTCCCTACCGCCTGCGTCAGCAATCTCTTCTCGGCGAGTTTGGCCGCTCTGCTTTGCAGACGCGTGATTTCCGACAAATTCTGCAGCGCGCGACCGAACTCTCTGCTCAAGGACTTGAGGCTCCTTTTGCCAAGGTCCTGGAATATCTACCGGATGAAAACCGTCTTCTCGTGCGCTCAGGCGTCGGCTGGGCCCCGGGCGCGACCGATAATACCGCACTGGGAGCCGACGTCGAATCGCCGGCTGGCTTCGCATACCATACCGGTAAAGCGGTCATCTCGAACCATCTACATGAAGAAACGCGGTTTCGCACGCCTCAGCTCCTAGCCGACCATGGCGTCAGGCGCGCGATCAACGTCCTTATCGAGCGAGGCGGTGAAGGCAACCGCCCGTTCGGTGTGCTCGAGGTCGACAGTCCGGACCCCGGTCAGTTCGACCGAGCGGACGCCGACTTCCTTGCGGGCTTCGCAGGACTTCTCGGCATCGCTATCGAGCGTCAGCAGGCCGATGCCCGGCTTCGAGAGGCGCTTGACTATCAGGCCCTGCTAACGCGGGAGATGAGTCACCGTGTCAAGAACAGTCTTGCTGTTGTCGTTGGGCTACTTCGCGTTCAGGCGCTCAGCGCGCAGTCAGAGGACGCGCAAAGCGCACTAGCGGACGCCGGCTCGCGTGTCGCAACCATAGCCCAAGTTCATGACCACCTATGGCGCGGCACGCAAATCGGTTTCGTCGAGCTTGCCGACTTTATGGGCGAGCTTTGCAACAAACTCCAGGAAACAACACCTGGACACACCGTACTCTGCCATGCTGACCGGACGGGGCTTTCGGCCGACCAGGCCATTCCGCTGGGGCTTCTGGTCAATGAACTCGTGACCAACGCGGTCAAGTACGCCTACCCTGATCGCGCCGGCACAATCCAAGTATCCGCCCGCGAGATTGGGGGGCGCCTCCTGGTCGAAGTCTCCGACCAAGGCATCGGGCTCCCGGAAGGTTTCGACATCGATCAGCCCCGCAAGAGCCTGGGCCTCAGGCTGATCAATGGCCTACTCAGGCAACTCAACGGCCAACTGAAGATGGCATCGAATGAGCCGAAAGGCTCACGCTTCACGCTCGACATGCCACTTCTAGTCGGCACGCCACATACGGGAGGTTGATCCTCGTCTCAGTCAGGGCAAGAGAACCCGCTTCTGGACAAATGATCTGTCCGCCTCGCCCCGGAGAATCAGCGTAAGCTATTTGCCGGCCCCAATGAGTGATCCGATTGGAATGTTAGGGCAGATTTTCTACTCCTGCGAATGATCATTCTGGTTATTTTCGCAGCGTTTGGCAGCATCGGCTTCGGCAGAAGTCTTGCAGCGTTGCTATGGATGTCCACGATCCTAAGCGGTGTCGTTGGAGCCATGAGGCGCGAGCCTCCGCTCGACACCGTTCTCAATCACTGGATGAAACGGCGGCTTACGCGGCTCTGTGCTGCCTGGTCAGCGTGATCAACCAGGCTGCCCCATTTTGAGATGGCAACCCGCGATCTTATGCGGCTCCTATGAGATCGCTGTCTGGATGCCCTCGGTACGATCGCCGAGCGCGTCGGCAATCCGCATGACACCGATCCCTGGGATTGGAGCTGCGGTTTTTATCCGGGCTCGCATCCAGGCGAACACCAGTCCGACACCGCCGCGACCTTCGACGATGCCCGCGCGGATTTCGAACGCGCGTGGCAGGTGTTCTTCATCGCGCCGCGTTTTCTGAACTCGTGACTGGAGAATTTCCCATGAACAAGCTTCTCGCCCTCGCGGCCTTTGCCGTCGGCATCATCACTTCGCCAACAGTGATGGCCGCAGACCAAACGATCACCCTGGCTGTGTCCAACATGGATTGCGCGGCTTGTCCCTCCATCGTCAAGGGCAGTTTGGAAGCCGTTCCCGGCGTTGCCAAGGTTGCGGTGTCCTTTAAGGAAAAGACCGCAACGGTCATCTATGATGACGCAAAAGTGGGTGTGAACCAATTGACATCGGCGACCACCAAGGCGGGTTATCCGTCTGCGCCCCGGAGCTGATCCGATGCTTCTTGAATCGACGATCACCTGTCCGCACTGCGCCACCGCGAAAACGGAGACCATGCCGACCGATGCCTGTCAGTTCTTCTATGAGTGCACCGGCTGCGGCACAAAGCTAAAGCCCAAGTCGGGCGATTGCTGCGTGTTCTGTTCCTACGGCTCGGTGCCGTGTCCGCCAATTCAAGCAGTGCGCGCCGGCGAACCGGGTGCTGCCTCCTGCTGTGCGTAACAGGCGATGACCAACGCGCCAACCCAAACCTCACGCGACTGGCTTGGCAATATCCACACTGGCTTGCTGGCATGGTGGATACCTAAAACAGCTATGCTTGCCGGTTTGTTTGTTCCTGCATCTGTCCGCGCCGCGATCTGGATCATCGCCCTCATCTGGATGGGCACGGCGTGCATTCTGAATGCGAGGCGGTGCAATCGCACTCACTGCCGTTACACCGGCCCCTATTATCTTACGATGATCGTACCTGTGTTCGTGTTGGCGATGGGGATCGCTTCCGCAGGCATTTATGGATGGATTTCCTTGGGCGTGTTCATTGTCGGCGGGAGCGGGCTCATATGGTGGGCCACAGAGCGGACATGGGGGAAGTTCTCTTAGTGTGAGAGCCGGCTCGCCGCGCGACGTCTGTTATGGGGGTCAAAAAAGCGGACTTCAACTGACGACCTAGTGATGTTTGGTCTGCACTCAGGAGCAGTCGCTCCATAACCGCACATTGCGGCTCAGGATTATGCAGCTAAACGGCGCTCCTCCTCGGCCGCCTCTTGATCACTACCCGAAGCCCTCTTCAGGAAGCGAGCCAGGGCGACTTTGCGTGAATCGCGGTCCAGCGCATAGGCGGTTTGCTTGAACTCAATGCCGTCAAGGAGCCCCTGAATATAGCCCGAGATCGTGTCCGCGGCCATGATGAGCGCGGTGTCAAGCGTATGAATGTATTTGCTTGTCACCGAGCCTTTAGCATGACCCACAAGCGCCGCGATGGTCACCTCGGTGAAGCCGAGATCATTGGCAATGCTTGCGAAGCTGTGACGCAGGACGTGGGGAGTTATATCCGATAATGGGGAGTCCTCGAAGAGTCGTTTCCAATGGCTCGGGAAACTGCCGAACGCGTTGTCCTCACCCTGCCCCGGGAAGACGAATGTCCCGACATTGAGGGTGCGCCGTCGCTCGAGATATTCGACAACAGGCAGCCCAATGGGACGAATGGATTCACCCTCCTTGCTGTCCTCCAACCGCAAGCAGCTCGCCTCAGTGTCGGCCTCCGTCCATTTCAGGCCGATCATCTCGCTACGCCTGCAGCCGGTCAGCGCAAGCTGACGAACGATGTCCACGATCGTGGTGTATTTCTCCTGTTTGGCGGCGTGGCGGAGCATCCGACCGAGTATTCGATACTCCGCCTCCGATAGCCTGCGCTTCCGCACGTTGTCCTTCGGCTTGCGGATGCCATGGGCCGGGTTGCTTTCGATGATCCCCGCTTCGATGGCGTAGGTAAGGATGCCACCAAGAAGACCGACGGTGCGCGTGGCCGTTCCAGCGCCGCCTCGAACGATGGCCTTGCCGCGCAGCTTCTTGGTCTTGACCGAAACCCGCGTCTTTCCGGCCATGATGTCCTTGAGGACCTTGTTGATGTCGGTCTTGGTGAGATCCTTGACCCGCCTGGTTCCTAGGAGCGGAATGATGTGCCGCTCAATGCGGCCCGTGTCTGTGGTGATCGTTGAGGCCTTCTTCG
>WNGQ01008030.1_pt1 | contig 10104 bp, 8 predicted proteins | sample 5407661 | NCBI WGS metagenome assembly WNGQ01 (sample SAMN13153382, study PRJNA577476) | soil metagenome | isolation source: 60 cm soil or saprolite under Garry oak tree replicate 2 | place: USA:California | collected 2016-06-15 | reverse complement strand
CCGTGGACTTGTCCGCCGGCCTGGCAGGGTTGCCGGTGTGGAACAGCTTGTCGCCGGGTTCGGGGCAGGGATGGGCGGCGGCGGTATAGGTATCCACGGTGGCTGCCAGGCGCTTGGTGACGGGCAGCAGGCGGTTCTCGTGGTTTTTGCCGTCGCGTATCTCGATAGTCGCGCGGGCCGGGGCGAAGTCGCGCAGTTCCAGGCCGAGCGCTTCGGACAGCCGCAGCCCGGTGCCGTAGAACACCCGGAACAGCACCGGGTCGACCAGTGCCCGGTTCGAGTTCTCTGACAGCGGCTGGGTGTCGATGACGCGGAACAGGCGGCGGATCTCCTCGTCGCTGAGCACATACGGAGGCGGCCGATACGGTTTCTTCACCGCTGTCAGCGCCGGCGGTGCCCACGCGTGCCAGCCGAACTGGCGGGCGTGCTCGGCCAGTTCACGCAAGACGATTTCCTCGCGGCGGATGGTGGCGGCTTTTAGGTGGCGGCCGTAAAGGAACTCCTCGACGGCTTCCTTGACGATCGAGCCGTCGGCGTAGCCTTCCTGGCGGCAGTGCCCGGCGAACTGGCGCAGCACCCGTTCGGGGAAGTCGTACCGGTACCCGCCGGCGTGGCGGGCGGCAACCAGCGTGCCGATCAGGCTGCCCAGCGTCGCCGCGCTCACGAACGTATTCCTTGGCCGGCGGCAAGGACGTCTTCGACGTCCAGGGCGCAACGGCGCAGGTGCTCGACATCGAGCCGCAGGTAGTGCGCGGCGGTTGTCGTGGCAGCCGCGTGACCCAGAACCGCCGTGACCACTGGCGGGGGCGTGTCGGCCTGGAGCATCGCGACCGCCAGCGCGCCGCGCAGCGAGTGCAGGCCGTGGTAGCGGCGGGCCGGGAACACGATCCCGGCCCGCCGCGCGTAATACCTGAGCCGGCAGCCCGCCGATGACGACGAGCCGAACGCCGTGAACGGGTAGCGGTGCTTGACGAACACCTGCGCACATCCGGCTTCGGGCCGGCCGTGGCGGATGTAGTCGATCACCGCCCATCCCACGTCGCCGGGCACCGGCAGCCTCAGCGCCACGCCGGTCTTGTGCTGGGTGAGCGTCAGGGTTTTGGCCCGCCAGTCGAACCAGCCCAGTTCCAGGCGGCGCAGGTCTCCGACCCGCAGGCCGAGCCTGGCGGTCAGCAGGACCATCGCGTAGTCGCGCTTGCCGATCGCCGATTGCCGGTCGATCTGGTCCAGGACCAGGCGGACCTCCGCAGCCGTCCACGGATAGGGTGCCGTGTGGCCGCGCCGGGGATAACGCTGGGGCGGGAGCCGGCTGGCCAGGTCTTCGCCGATCTGACCGGTCTGGTGCAGGTGGCGCAGGAAATCGGCCAGGCTCGAGCGCAGCGTGCCGGTGGTTTTCGCCGCGTAGCCCCGATTCTGGCGCCGGGCCCAGAATCCGGCCAGGTCCCGGGCCTGCGCCTGGCCGAGGGTTTCCCGTCCGGCCCCCTCCAGGTAGGCCAGGAACGCATCCGCGGCGCGTTGCTTGGTCACGACGCTGGCTTCGGCGTTACGGCGCCGCCGACACGCCGCAAGGTACTCGTCCCGGGCCGCGCGGAAACATGGCGGGCACCGGTCGACCAGCGGCGCGGTGGCCTGGCCCACCTGCGGCATGCCACCGTCCAGGCATTCCATCAGCAACACCAGGGGCCGGCGTGCGAGCTGGGCCTGGCGGGAACCCGCAGGCTCACGCAGGCCCGCCAGCCTGCACCCGGACCGCTGGGCCACGAAATCGAGGCAGTCCACCTCAGCCGGGAGGTCCTGGCCACGGGCCTGCAGGAACCTGGCGAACGCGTTCAGCTCCGCCTCGTGGCGCTTGATCGTCGTGCGCGATCTGCCTGCCGCACTCAACGCGGCGATCACCCGAGCTGATGCCTCGCGGACGCTTGCTGTCTCCATGAATCTTGCCTTTCTGATCGTGGTGAACAGACAAGGCGATTCTTCGCTGCGTTATGTGGCCGGAACGAGCACGCGAGGCTCTGCTACCAGCGGAGATGAGGCTGCCGGCCACATAACACGGCCCTCCACGTAATGCCGCATTGTGTGCGGAGTGACCCGCTTGGCCATCAGCGACGGGCAGCCGGCGAGCGCCGCGTCGGTGTACTTGCTGGTGAGCAGTCCGACGGTATAGCGGCTGAGCGCCCGGCCCTGGCGGGTTGGGAACAGCGGGTCCTCGGGCGCGCCGGCACGCTCGGCGAGCCATTGCCGCAGGAGTGCCGCGGTCTCGCCGGTCAGCGGAGTCGCGCGTCTCTTGCGTCCCTTGCCCTCGACCCGGATGTGGCGGCCGGTGCCGAGGTGGACGTCACCGACGTGCAGGCGGGTCAGTTCGGAGACGCGCACACCGGTCTGGATCATCAGCGCCAGCAGCGCCCGGTCACGGCGGCCAAGCCAGGTTCCGCGGTCAGGCGCCGCAAGGAGGGCCTTGATCTCGCTGAGGTCGAGGTAGGAAACGGTGCTGCGCTGGTGGCGCTTGGTCGGGATCGCCATCACCCGCGCGATCGTGTGCGCGTGCTCGGGATGCTGGAACGCGGCGAACCGGTAGAAGGAGTGAATCGCGCCGAGCCGCGCGTTGCGGGTCCGCGGACTGTTGCCGCGTTCGTGTTCGAGGTGGCTGAGGAACGCGCCGATCAGCGGCGCGTCCAGGTCGTCGATGTCCAGCTCGAATGGCTGCTTACCAGTCTGGGCGTGCGCGAAGCGCAGCAGCAGCCTGAACGTGTCGCGGTAGGCGGCGATAGTCTCCGGGCTGGCATTGCGCTGGGTGATCAGCCGGCCCGCGAAGAACGCCTGCAGCACGGGCGCGATCGCCGTCATGACAGGATCCCGGGAAACTGTTCCAGGCGCAGGCTGACCAGCTCGAGCAGCTCTGGGACTGCCTCCAGGTACCAGTAGGTGCTGGCCGGGTCGCTATGCCCCATGAATGTGGACAACAGCGGCATCCGCCGGTCGACGTCCTCGCCGGCGCGATACCAGTCGAGCAGCGTGTGCACGGCAAGACTGTGCCGGAGGTCATACGGGCGCGGGCGGGCCCGCGAACCACGGCCCTCCAGCCCCACCTGCCCGATGATCGTGGTGAAGGTCTTGTTCAGCTCTTCGCGGCCCATCCGCCGTCCCCTGGAAGAGAGGAAAAACGCCGGTGCTGACGGGTTCGGGCAGGCAGCGTCGCGCCGGGCGGCATAGGCGCGAAGCGCGCTGACCGTGCTGTGGTGCAGCGGGATCTCGCGCTGTTTGCTCTGCTTGCCTGCGCGGACGTGGATTCTGCCGTGAATCAGGTCGACGTCCTGGCGGTCGAGCGCGAGCAGCTCCCCGGGGCGGCAGCCGGTGACGGCCAGCAGGCCGATCAGGGTCTCATGACGCGCTGCCCGCAGCGGCGGGCGCAGCTGCCGCGCGGCCGCCAGCAGCGCCTCGATCTCCTCGCCGGAGTAGATGAACGGCGTGACTCGCGGGCGGTGCCCTGGCAGCAGGTCGGCGGGCGGGACCTCGCTGGCGGGGTCGATCGTGGCCAGATGCCGGGCGAACCCGCGCACGACGGTCAGCCGCTGGCGCCAGGTATGCGGGTGCACGTTCACCGGAATCCGAGCCCAGGCGAGCGCGAGGCTGGTGGTGATCCGCTCGGCGCCGGCCCGTTCCAGGAACTCGACGAACCCCTCGAGCAGCCGGCCTTCCTGGGGCATGGTGAACCCGAGCTGGCGGCGGATGCGCAGATAGTCGCCCAGCGCCGTCTGGAGCGCGCTCACGCCAGGCCTCCCGGCCACGGGCGCGCGAGCGTCTCCAGCGAGCGAAGGTCGACCCTGGCGTAGATCGCGGTGGTCTTTGCCTCCCGGTGCCGAAGGACCTGGCCGATCTCCGGCAGTGTCGCCCCGGCCTGCAGCATCTGGCTGGCTGCGGTGTGACGTAGCCGGTGGGCACCCACCCGGGGCAGCCCGGCCCGGTCACAGGCCGCGCGGACCACCCACGCGACCGTGCACCGGTGCAGCTCTTGCCTCGGCGCGGTCACGCGCAGGAACAGCGCCCGGCAATCAGATCGCGGGCGACGGCGAAGATAGGCCACGATCGCCTCGCCGACATCGACCGGCAACGGCAGCGCATCCTCGCGGCCGCCCTTGCCGTGAACCAGTAGCAGCCCGCCGCGCCAGTCGAGGTCGTCGAGCGTGATCGCGGCGACCTCACCGGCCCGCAGCCCCAGCCGCGACAGCAGCAGCAAGATCGCAAAATCACGCAGGCCGGTCAGCGTGCGCCGGTCACAGCTGGCCAGCAGCCTGCGCACGGCGGCAGAGTCCAGGCCGCGCGGCAGCGTGCGATCACGCAGGTCGGCGACTGACGGCACCGCCCACACCAGCGGCACCGCGGTCAGCCCCGCCAGGTGCAGATATCGCAGCAGCGAACGCAGTGCGCCGACCAGGTCCCGTGCACCCGGCATGCTGCGTTTGGGGCACTCGCGGGCCAGAAACGAACTCACCTCTGCTGCCGACAGCCGATCCAGTCCCAGCCCGTCCGGATTCTCCCGCCCGGATAGGAACAGCCGCGCGGCCGGGCGGTAGGCATCGAACACCGTGTGATCTGAGAGTCCGCGCTCGACCGCCAGATAGCGGCAGTAGCCAGCGAGCAGTTCCTCCAGCGGGCCCTGCGGGCTTGCCGGTGCCAGCATCGGCGCGACACCCAGCTGACGCAGATACTCCAGCGGCAACGCCACGCTCTGCGGTGACGACCACGACTTCAGCCCGGCGGCGCGGCGCCCGGCAGCGAACCTCATCGCCTGCTCGCCAGTCAGCCCGCCCGCATCAACGCCCTCACGGCCGAGCCATCGGCTGAGCTGATCAAACTGATACAGCCGGTCTGCCGACGCCGACGCTGAGTACGCCCGAGACGCCAGCCACGACTCGAACCCCGCCGCATACGGCGCCAGCGGTCCCGAGACCACCGGCACCCACACCGTCCTGCCCATCGCTGCCTCCTGCAGACTCGCGGAACACGATGGGAACAGCATCGATCAGGCCCATGATTATGTTGAGCTGACATCAGCCGGACATCGCTTCGAGCAGGAAGACCCCCCAGTCAGACGGCACCGCTCAACATAATCAGCCGCGGGACATACAACCCGTTATGTGGAATTCCACATAACGGGTTCGGAGTGTCATCTGCCAGCGGCATGGGACCGGGGGTTTGCCATGACCTAGGGACCACCGTGGCCGGGCTCGGTGAGAATCATGGAGTGGTTGCGGGGGGTTCGTCAAGTCTGGTGTGGGCGGGGCGCTGGCGCTGGCGGTAGGACTCGCCCTCGATGATGAGCTCGTGGCAGGTGGAGGTGAGGCGGTCGACGGCGGACTGGGCTAGGAGCGGGTCGGTCATCAGGGGGAGCCATTCGCTGGGGTCGCGGTTTGAGGTGACGATCGTGGCGTGCTTGCGGTGGCGGCTGACGGTGAGCTCGTAGAAGTCGGCGGTGGCGGTCGCGTCGAGGGGCTGGAGCGCGAAATCATCGAGGATGAGCAGCTCGACGGCTGACAGGCGGCGCATCTCGGCGTCGGTGGTGTTGTCCAGGCGGGTGGCTTTGAGTCGCTTGAAGAGCTGGCCGGCGCGGGCCATGTGGACGGTTCGGCGGCGGCGGACGGCGATGTGGCCGAGCGCGGTGGCCAGGTGTGTCTTGCCGACGCCGACAGGGCCGAGTATCAAGGCGCCGTGCGGGCCGTCGAGGAAGCGGAGGCTGGCTAGCTCGTTCCATAGCTGCTGGTCGTAGCGGACTGAGGCACGGTTGTCCCAGGCTTCCAGGTGCATGGCGGGGTCCAGGCCGGCGGCGCGGGCGCGCAGGGCAGCGGAGCCGGATTCGCGGCGGGATACCTCGTCGGCCAGGACGAGCTCGAGGAAGTCGGCGTGGGTCATGTTCTGCTGGCGGGCCAGGGTGAGGCGCTCGGGGAGGATGTCCAGGAGCCTGCCGAGCTTGAGGGCGCGCAGGTGCTGTTTGAGGTCGGGGCCGATGGGGCTGGTCAGGGCGGTCACGGGGGTGCCTTTCGCTGGGTGGTGGCTGTGCTGGTGCCGGCAGCCGTGCCCGCCCCGGCGGGGCGGGCACGGCTGGGGGTCAGGTGCTGGCTGGCTGGCCGGTCCCGGTCCCGGTCCTGGTCCTGGTCCTGGTGCGCTGCGGTGCCGGCTGGCGGCCGGTGCTGTCTTCCCCGGTACCTGGGTCCGGGTCCGCGGCCGGGAGCACCTGAGCGGCCCGGGCGGCCTCTAGCGCGGTCTCGGCGCGTTCGGCGCGGTCGCGGTGCAGGTCGGCGAGCTGCCCGCAGGCTTGCAGCTGGGCGGCGTGAGCAGCGTGCAGGGCCTCACGTTCGCGGGCGGCGTCGGCGCGGGCGCGGCCGGTCTCCTCCCGGGCGCTGGTCTCGGCCTGGCGGGCGCGGGTGACCTCGGTCTGGTCGCGGATGCGGGCTGCTGCCGCGTCGTCGGCGGCGTGGCGGGCCTGCTGCTGGCAGGCAGCGGTTTCGGCACGGGCGGCGGTGATCGCCGTGTCCGCGCTGGCGCGGGCAGCGCTGACCGCCGCGGCGGCATCCGCGGCTGCGGCTGCAGCGCCGGCTTCGGCATGGCCAGCACGTGTCCCGGCCGCCTGCTCCAGGCGGCGGGCAGCGTCGAGGGCCTCGAGGGCGGCCTGCAGTTCCTGGCCGGCTTCGGCGGCCTGGGCGTGCGCGACGACGGCGGCTGCCTCGGCACGGCGCCGGCCCGCGTCGGCATCAGCGAGCTGCGCGCGGACATGAGCCGGGTCGAGCAGCGCGGCTTCAGCGCGGGCGTGCCGGGCCAGCGCGGCGCCCTGCCGCAGCAGGGCCTCCAGCCCGGCCAGCATGTCACCGTCCGGCCCGCTGGGCAGGCCGTCTGCCTCGGCGGTCACGGTGCCGGGGTCCGCGCCGCGGGCGCGGGAGGCGCGGGAAGCGTTGTGGTAAGCGCTGGTGCACGCATCGCTGCAGTACAGCCTGGGCCGGCCGTGGCCGGCCTGGGGGACGGGGGCGCCGCAGCCAGGCCGGCGGCAGTACAGCACCAGGTCACCGGCCTTGCCGGGAGCATGATCGGGGGTCTGATCGGTCATCACGATGGTCCTTTTCTTTCCTTTCCTCTCACGGGGAAATGAGAAGAAAGGGGATGAGGGGAGAAGAAAGTAAAGGCAGCCGCGCGGGTATCGCGGACGCCGCGGGCTGTGCCAGGAGGGGGCGGGTCGTCAGGACAGGGCGGCAGGCCCGGCCTGCGGCTGCGGGCCGCCGTCCAGCACGTGCAGGACGGCGCCGGTAGCGGTGGCGAACTCGCGGGCATCACGGGCGAAGCGGGCCTTGCCTGCCGCGGCCGCTGCCTGCGCGTGGCGGGCGGCTTCGGCCGCGGCGTGCTTGCCGGTGCCCTTCTCCAGCATCGACTTGATCTTCATGACGTTGACCACGTCCAGTTCCAGCGCCGTCGCGCACGCCGCGTCGGCCGCTGCGTCACCGTAGGTGCGGGCCAGCCCGATCAGCGCATACACCGCACGCATCCGCGTCCACGGCAGCGGGGTATCCAGGATCCGCGCGGCATAGATCCCGATGTGGTGCCCGTGCGCGGCCGCCTGCGCCGCCAGCTTGGTGATGTCACGGCGGGCATAGACGTCAGTGCCTTCAGGGAAGTCGCCCGCATCGGTGCTCCGCCCGCCCGGGTCCCGGCGCGGATGGGTCTTGACCAGCGTGTCCTGGTGGTAGACCTTGACCAGCGCCGCGTCGGCGCGGGCTGTCACCTGCTGGCCCACCAGGGCATGCGGCACCGAGTACAAGGCACTGCCGATCCGGATATGGCAGTCACGGTGCACTTTGACCTGCGCCCACCTGGGCACCTGGTACCGTTCCGCCGGCAAGGGCAGCAGCGTGCCCTGCTCAGCTTCCGCGAACACCTCCGCGGGCCGCCTGCGGGTCGTGCCGTGGACCCGCTGCCCCGCCCGCTGCGTGCACCAGGTCAGCCCTCGCGCCCGCGCATCAGCCAGATCGGTGAACTGCTCCCCGGCGAAGAAGCTGACCTGCACGAAATTCACCCCGGACTCGACCCGCCCCTTGTCCTGCGGGGAACGGACCCGGGCCGGATCGGTATAGAAACCCCGCGCCTGGGAGTACTCCAGCCAGCTGCGGTTCCACACCGGGTTCACCGCATCCGCCCTGATCACGACCGGTTTGAGGTTATCCGGGACGATAACCCTGAAAACACCCCCGAAGAACGCCCACGCCTCCTCGCAGCCCGCGATCACCTCCTCTGCCGTCTGGGAGAACGTCAGGTAGACAAAGCAGTACCGGGAGAACACCGCGGTGAACACCAGCGCCCGCAGCAGCCGCCGCCGCCCCTTATCCGCGATCATCCCCAGATCCCCGAAATCGACCTGCAGCTCATGGCCCGGCTCGCCGTCATCGACCCGGACCGTCACACCCGCCCTGCCGCCAGTGAACCCGCACCGCTCGACCGCGAACCGGTGCAGCGTCCGGTACGGCACAACGGTCCCCTCCCGGGCCAGCAGCTCGCCGATCTTGGTGACCGTCAGCCCGGCCTTCACCCGCTTGCTGATCTGCTCCTGCAGCGGCACCAGCTGCTCCCACGAATCCCCGTGCCCGTCCGGCCTCGCCGGACGGACCGCGCCCAGCACCGCGCCCAGCAACTCCTCGCTCAGCTGCCTCTCACCGCCACCACGGACCAGCCCCGCCGCCACCGCAGCCTCGATATAGCGGCGCGCGGTCTTCACGTTCACCCCGCCGCGCTCAGCCGCCGGCCGCGCCCCCGCCCCCGACAGCCACGCCCGCAGCACCTCTTGAACCTCAACCACCGAAACCTCCCGGTATGACACCTGATCGACCTCTCCGGATCGCTAGATCCGCAGAGCCTGACAGAGCCCGCAGGTGGTCCCATAACTGGCAAACCGGGTGGTCCCATGCTCCTGGCTAAAACCAGCCGCAGGTGGTCCCAAGCCGCTGGCAAATCACAGCCTGCCCGTCAGGGGTCACCGGGTTGGCCTGCGCCCGACCCGGCCTATGATCCGGTGCGAAGCCGACCCCGCGGTCACTGGCTGCCATCTCCTCCATAACTATGGTCACGGCGGTGCCGGCGTCAGCCTCTCCTGGGGCTGCGCCAGCGACATCGCGCAACTTGCCGCACTTCGGTGATGCCTGGTCATAGAGCTGTATTTCACGCGGCGTGGTTACATCACGCTCTGGAAGAGCTGGACGACTTGCCGATCCACCCCATCCAGCGGTTTGGGCACCGGAACCATACGTACCCGCAACGGCCAGCCATATTTCGGATGAAGGAGACCGGCAAGGATCCTTACCTCCGTTCATGCCGCGACATACCGGACGCCCGAAAACCATTTCATATGACATCTCTCCATTAGGCCTGCAGGCCGTTAGATTGCGCGCGGCGACGCGATCCGATGGCTGCTCCGGCCACAGACACGGGGACGGCAACAACAGTTTGTTGTCAGTAGCCAGGCCGTAGTGCCCCAGATTGTCATGACCGCCAGGTGTAGGCGTTCAGGTAGATCCGGTCCGGGCACTCGATGTCGAGCACCACATGCCCGTCCAGCACGTCGTTCACCGTCATGACCCGCACCATGGCAACCACCTACCGCAACCGCCGTTAGTTGCGATGATGCGCTCACCTGCACCGATACGCCTACCGAACCGTGCAGCTAGGCGGTCAGAGGCGGCGCCTCACTGGTACTACAGGCCTAGACCAGTAACTCTGCATCGGTCAGCAGGCGTCGCGACACGGCCGCGAGTAGTTACAAAGAGTTATTACTGACTACTAGGAGTGCTAGACTGCTGTTGCGGCTGAGGTGGCATTGACGCACCTCGCGCTGCGAAAGGAGCTGAGTCCCATGCCGAGGGATGATGACACGGTCCTCGAACCCGTGGACCGCGTCAATGCCTGGGTGCTGACCGAACTGCCGAGCCTGAACCAGGACATCCTGGCGCGGCGGCGCCCGCCAGCTGACCTGGGCGCTGAACTCAAGCGATCCGTTCTCGCGGATTTGCCGCGCCCGGAATCCCTGACCGCCGGGCAGGCGCAGCAGTTGGTGGTGCTGCTTGGCTTGGCGGG
>WNGQ01008029.1_pt1 | contig 10104 bp, 8 predicted proteins | sample 5407661 | NCBI WGS metagenome assembly WNGQ01 (sample SAMN13153382, study PRJNA577476) | soil metagenome | isolation source: 60 cm soil or saprolite under Garry oak tree replicate 2 | place: USA:California | collected 2016-06-15 | reverse complement strand
GACCCGAGAAAGCCCATGTCGGCCCACGAGGGAAAGAGCACAGACAGGTGGGCGATGTTCTCATTGTACGTCCAAATTCCCTGTCCTATGACGTAGCTCAGAATACCCAGGCTGAGTAGGAAAGGGACCCAGCGCTGGCTGGGGTTCGTCACTGCTGCGTTTGGCAGCAGTGAGTCATCAGAAGGTCCCTTTCGCCTACCCCAAATGAGCCAAAGCGGCAGCGCAAAGAGCAAGCCTACCCCCTCGAGCAGCCCCTGAATGAGGTTGTCAACCAGGGTTACCGCTTGAGGAGGTCCTGGTTTGACGAGCAGATAGGCGACGAATAGGCCTGTGAGCACGAGGATCAAGAGGGCGCTCTTCCAGAGCGAGCGCACGGACTGACCAGGCTGAGTTCTCGTGCCCTGCTCCCAGCCTGTGGTGGGCGGTATGCTCTGGAACGTCGTTTCGGTATCGGCCATGTTCGCGTTAGCCTTTCGACTGCAGGTATTCCGACCTTTCTAGTGTAGCATCTTTCTGAGGGAGCTGTCTAGACGGCAAGCCACAAGCAAAATGAAAAAAGGCCGAGTCTGTCTCAAATTTTGTGTTTTCTGGCATGAATACAAGTCACCTACAAGAAATTAGACAGACTCCAAATGAGTCATCTCCATCACCCTATTTTCGTGCCTCATTGCGCCTTCTTTGTGCGGCTTCTTGAGCCGTTTTTCGCGTTGCCTTTGTCTACTGATGTCTCCCATTTTCCATGGTTTTCTCTCGGTTTTGCTGTCAGTTTTGCTGTCATCTTTTGTAGCTCACGTGGCTCAAGATGCGTCTGTGCGTTGTTTAAACGGCTTGCCATTGAGCGAGGACAATATTGAAGAGCTATTAACCTTACTTGCTAGCTTCTCACTCAATAGGCCATCCCCCTCTCATCTCAATTGTCTTATCAATCTCTTCCATCAAATAGATTGTATCTTGTAACGCTGCAACAATCCTTTGGTAGTGCTTAATATCATCAAAAGTTAGCATCCTACCTTTGCGATCTTTTAACCACTTATAGCAGACCTGATAGCCGCCGATATGAAACTCCCAGACTTCAGAAGGGATGCTTTCAAAGTACTGTGTTTTATTAATCCAGATACGGTTTTGTTCTGGCTTGTCAGCAAGTTGAGTATATTCTACTTTCTCAACAATGTTATTCCCTGGTTCAGGATACTTCGGCATGTACTCTCCAGATTTTTTCATCAGATGGAGTCCAACCAATTTATCTCCAAGGACGCATAATGTACGGAAGAGGTCTGCATTTGAAGTAAGCGGAAGGCGTGGGAAGTCAATCTTAAGGAACTCAGCATAACGAGTGCGGTAGGTTGATGAGTGGAAGACAGCGTATATGAAATTGAAGATATCCTCTGGCCCGAAAGTGTGTTGCAAATCGCCTTTTCCATCGGAGGTAAATTGCATAGCGAGTTTGCTTGAGATGACTGTGATAAAAGCTGGTGAGAGGTTGGGACGACGACCTCCTGGGGCGTTAAAGGTCTCGTCGGTATCGAAAAGCCCTTTTTTATTTGTATCAGGATAGAGGTAAAGAGGGAAGAACGTGACATTATCAAATGATGAGACAGAGTCTTTATCAACAATAGTATTCGCAACAAAAAAGTTATCTATATTTCCCCGTCGAGCGTTCCTAATACATAAAAGTAGGTAATTGCTTTGGATAGCATGACCCATCATAGGGTAACGGGGATATGCCATGAGACCTTTAGTCCTGCCTGTATAGTAAGTCCAGCGAAGATCAAATGGATGATACGCTACTTGAGTAATCGTACCAGCATGATCCAACACATCCATCTTTGCTGCCTTTACTGTCCAATCACGTCCATCTGGTGGAAGGTCATGCTTCTGCACGAGTTCAGGGATACTTAGTTGTCGAATATCTTCGAGGGTTTCACGTAATTCTTCCTCGGTGAAATGATACACCAGCTTGTCTCGCTTAGTTTGTATTCCGGCACTATGTAAAGGAAATATTTCATTTACACAGGGCAGTGACTCATACTTAGCCAACCCCCCAAATTCCTTCGGTACAAAAAAGTAGTGAGGTGCTTTCGGCTCTAATGTTGTCCATTTCGTTGTCGTTACATCCCTCTCTGCTAAGTAGATATACTTGCTCTCGCGCAATCCCCATAGCTCAGCATGATAAACAGTAGCTTGTTGTATTGGCCCTGGCTTCTTAACGAAAATACTGATAGCAACGCCCTGACGGATATCAAACACGTTCTCATCCTTAGAACCATCTGGGCTTTTCTCTCCCTTTAAACTACTGCCATGTAGATTAAGAATATATATGTTTGAGAAATCATCCATGAGGGATTGACGCATACGCCTATGTGTAATGCCATCAATATAGGTGTTGTTGGTAATGAAGGCAAGGATACCATACCCTGTTCGATTAATACGCCATTGACCGAAACGAATAAATTTAATGAAATCATCGTCTAGGTTCAGTTTTTTCTCATTCAGGTTTCTTTTGTAGTCTTTAAGTAAGTCAAGTATCCAATCACTCTTGTTCATCATACCGTAGTTAGAATAAGGTGGATTACCAAGAACAACCATTACAGGGTCGTCAAACTTTACATTTCCCGCTGCGGTTGCCTCTTCTACTAGCCATTCGGCAAAAGGAAGTTTTCCTCCCTCAAACCCCTCTTCCAAGGTATTCGTGAGGTAGACCCCTAGGCGTTCATTACTCCTGAAGTCATAGCCAGTTTCACCAAGCTGTAAGCCCAATTTCATATGTGCAACGGCATATGGAGCCATGAGTAACTCGAAACCAAATAGGCGGGGTAAGAGGTGTTGTGAGACATAACTTGACCACATACCTTTGTTATGCTGAAACGACTCATAGATAAAATCAACGACGCTATGCAAGAACGTTCCCGTCCCAGTAGCCGGGTCAAGTATCTGGACTTTGTGTGACTCCATGCTGAATTTGCCATCTGAACTGAATGTCTTGAGTATGGTTGCATCGGCCAAACCATCATCTAGTCCAAAGTCTTTTTTGAGTAAATGATCTACACTATGAACAATGTAGGAAACAACTGGCTCTGGTGTGTAGTAGACGCCACGCGCTTCACGCATTTTTGGATCGTATGCAGCAAGGAACGTCTCATAAAAATGGACAACAGGGTCTTCTTGTCGGGTACGCTTTCCGAAGTTCCATAGAATGGCTTCCATATCGGCACGATTCAATAACTCAGCAAGGTCATCCACTGCCCAAACAATGCGCTCATCAAGGTCGGGGCCAGCGATATATCCAAACATTTTCCGTAAGAATGGGTTGGTCTTCGGGATGTCATAGGCTGCATGTTCACGAGTAAAGGTTGTGATTGATTTGGTATTACAACGAGCGGCAAAGAGACCATAACAGATCGTCTGGGCATACATATCAGCAAACTGTTCATTGGTGAGATCAGGAAGAAGTACTTGGCGAAAGCTCTCCATCTGTACATGCAACGATCCACCTCCGTACTCGCTCTTAAAGGCTAGGCTAATAGCGTTACGGATAAGTTGAGCGATGGAGGCCATACGGGTAGCCAGTTCTTTCGGGTTGCTAATAGTTGGGGTCTGGGTAATCATGAAGCCTTGAAGAAGCTTGCTAACTTGTTCTATTCCATCAGTTTCAGGGAGCCATTTACCTTTTGTCCCTACCTTAGCGAGACGTGCAGTCATACGGTATTGACCTGTTACATACCAACGAAACTCTATATAGTCAGTCAAGATTAAATTTGCGAGGCTATCCAGATAGCGCTTCATCTGGTCGGTACGCTCAGTATGGTCAAGAGAGACACCAATGTCTTTTGTCTCGATGTAGCCAAGAGGGGTTTGCTTTTGGGTGATGATGAAGTCAGGTGCGCCACATTTCACATGTTTTGGTTCATTTGTGGCAGTTACATTAGGAGCCAGCGTCTCTAATAGTTTCTTCAAATTCGAGCGGTAGGTGTGCTCAGTTGCATTGCCCATTCGGTAGGCTTGTTCAATCTCTTTTAAATAGGTGCGTAACTCTGCTTGGTTCATCTATACTTCTCCCTTGCTACATCGACAGTGATGGTCACCTCTCTTGGTTTCTAAGTTTAGCTGATAAAGAGACAGATGGCAAGCCATTAGAGCAGATCAATGAAAGCCTGCCAAGTCAAAACATACCGAGTCAGCAAAAATGAGAATGGCTCGAAATTGACAGCAGTTTTGGCTCACCCGCAAGGCTCTTCCCCACATTAAGTGTGTTTGCTTGCTTATTTTCAGATCAGGATAGCATCGACAGGAAACCATCATAACGGATAAGCTAGTTTACCAGCCTGAGCCTGCATTTTCTAGCAAGCAGGCACATTTAAATTGATGGAGAGCCCCAGATAGTGGATCAAAAACAAATGCAATCACTCTTCTTCCTTCGAGGAAAGCTTTTATCATTCATGTTGCACTTTTAGCGTGCACATCTGTCAAAACCGTGAAAACTCGGTCTGGTATTCAGTATTCTTGATTTTCCTGCGTATACTTAAAATAGGTGGCATTGACATCAATCAGCATTAATACTATACTTCAGCTTGAGGAAGAATGCCGCTCTGAGGTATATATGTTATCTAAGTGATTAAATAACAGCTTCGCTAAAAGAGAGTCTGGCGCGAGGCAACATGCGAGGTTCTAATGCAAGAGTCAAGACATTACTCACGAGCTCCTATTACTGAGGCGATTTTAGACCTCAAAACTACTTTTTCTGATGCAGCTTCTCTTGATAACCTCACAAATATTTACGCTCGTGTTAGTGATCGTTTTCCCCATCAAGAGCTAATTCATACGAGCGAAATTGTATTGCAACCAGGTACTACTAACTTCGTGAATGCTAGCCAGCAGGTTAACGGTTTTCTCTATAGAAGCGAAGATAAGTCAAGAGCTTTCCAAGCAACTCTAAGCGGATTTACTTTCAACCGTCTGCCATTATATACTTCTTGGGAAGAATTTCGTGATGAGGCCAAATATTTATGGGAGATTTATCGAGAAGTCTGTAAACCGGAGACAGTGATACGGGCTGCGTTACGATTTGTTAATCGTCTTGAATTGCCAGCTCCGAATTTGAACTTAAAAGATTACCTTCGAATAGTACCAGAAATTGCACCTGGGCTGCCGCAAACTCAGCTAAGCAATTTTTTTATGCAGTTACAAATCCCCCAAGAGGAGTGTGTACTGATTATAAATGAAGCTTCTATTCCATCAACGAATCCTGAAATTGCTTCTGTTATTCTTGATTTCGATTTGTTCCGAGAACAAACTTGGAGGAGTGACGATGAGGAAATATGGATTTTCCTAGAAAAACTTCGGCTCTTGAAGAATGTAGCATTTGAAACAAGCATAACTGACGAAACAAGGAGGTTGATTGCCTAATGCCACAGACAATAGAATCAAGACATAATAATGCGTTTGCTTCCAATTCCCTGATTGCTAGAGGTGTCAGTGCAGATAGTAAGGAGCTTTTAAAGAAAGCACAACAATCCTTTGACGTTTTTTTAGGGTCATCAGAAGTCATTCGAGATTATTCTCTTACATTCAGACGAAACACAGAGACTAACTCTGGTGAGATGATCATTAATAAGGCTTTCAATGATATCCTCGTGGAAATAGGCAACTTATTAACATGGCAAGATGGCTGGAATGGTTATGATATTCCTGCCCCCAGACTGAGTGCAATAATGCACGCAACTAGCTGGATTAGTAAATTTTACTATCTAGTAACAGGTTTGGACTGGATTAGCCCTAATGTAACGGCTGGCTCACAGGGAGAGATAGTATTCGAGTGGTGGCGTGGTGTAAAAAAGTTAACGGTTTACATTTCAAACCGGAATGCAGAATATGTACAAGTATGGGGACCAGATATAAATACCGATATGAATGATGGTGATGCTGAACCGATTGAGACTTGCAGAATGCTATGGGTGTGGCTGAGAACTTAATGAATATGTCTATCTCTAAGACGCCAGTAATGAATGAAGAAGTTTTATACCGTTGTGTTCGACATGGTAGGAAGCTTAAAGTAAAGCAGCCCGACGGAACCTTTAAACTTAGCTCTCAAGCGTTTGCTGACCCCTACAATCGGCCATCGGTATATCGTGCAGCTTTATGTAATAATGATCCTAGTCAGGCTCAGATTGAGTCAAAAGATGGGGTTGTAAGCGTGGTAACTCATGATGTTCGTCTTACGGATAGTGTTGTGCAGAGAGACCCAAAGGGGCGAATCATTCAAAAGTTTAATGTTGATGTAGAACATGTGCCTGAACCGGAAAACTATTCTCATGCAGAAATATACATAGATCCAGCAAGTCAAAGCAGAGGAGTGATCCTTAGACTTATGGAAAGATTAGCATACCTTGCTAATCAAAGGCTCTGGGAAATAGAGTTACGAGATTCATGATAGATAGAAATGATAGCAAAGCCGAAGCAACGTAATGGTACTTAATGGCAAGCTATTAGGGTGCTAGCTAGCGTGGTAGTGCACACTGGCAAGCGGTTGAGAACTATTGGCGGGTCATTGTCGCTTCTGTCTTCGGGAGTAGCCTGTTATTTTTCCCGCTCTTTTTTCGCCTGTTCAAGTTCATCGCGGAATTGTTGTACTTCCTCTCTATCTGTGTATCCTGCCTTTTCCAGTGTAATCAGGTGCTCATGGGCTCGGTCAATGGCCTGAGGGGATTGCAGTTCAAGCGACCGATGGAAAAACTCTCGACCCGCTTTGGCACTTTCTTCAACTTCATGAAGCATGAAGTAAGCGCGTGCCCAATCTAGCGGTATCCAAGCATGAAGTCGAGTATTGCGGTCGAGTTTGATTTGACGTGTGATCTCATCTTTCATCTCCAGTGTTTTTCCCGGTTCCCCGATTTCTGGATAGCCATAGCTCAGTTCCGCTAAAACACCACTCATCGAGAAAAACACGTGGTTGGTGTCATTGTCCGGGTTGTGTTTCAGGTGGCTCATCAGTGTTTGTGCGGTCTCAATGGCCCGCTGAAAACGCAGTCCATCGCGGTGGCTGGCATAGGCGCGGGCAAGGTAGGAGTGGACGAGGGCTGCAACTTCTTTGCTTGTCTCGAAGGAGGTATCGCGGGCTTTTTCCAGGTGCTCTATCGCTTCATGCTTTTGTCCAATGCGTTCTAACTCTACGCCCATGTTCATGAGTGCCAGTGTCAGGAAGTACGGCTCGTCTAATTGTTTGGCAATGTTGTACATGTTGGAATAAGCTGCTATGGCTTCGGCATAGTGTTTGCGTTCGACGTGCATGACACCAATAAGGCGCTGTACTTGTGCGTATAAGCGTAAAAAGCGTGGTTCGAGGACGGATGATGGTGGTTGAGAAGTGAGAAAGTTTTGGAACAAGCTGGATAAGTATTGAGCACTTTCTTCTGCTTCGGATATGGGTGCTATGCGCCGCAAGTACCACGTCTTTTGGATGAGGTGTTCAGCGGTATCGAGTGTTTCTCGGAAGAGGCGTTCACCGTGTCCGGGTAAGCCTTGCGGACTGAAGGGATTGTACTCGGAAAGTCCGAACTGCCAGAGGGGGATATTGAGGAGTTGACCGAGTTGGCGGAGTGTATCTTGGTCAACAATGTTTCTTTTGCCAGTTTCGACAAACTGCACATAGCGGATGTTGACTGGATGACCTGGCCAGTATTCAGCGAGTGTTGCTTGCGACATGCCTCGTTTTTGACGGTACTCTTTAATGGTTTGGCCGTAATGGTAATGCTTGTTCATTATTTTTATCCTCTGAGTATGGACGTATCTGCCTCCTGGATACAATCAGCTTTCTTTTATAGTACACTCCTGTAGTTCTTCAGAGTACGAACTGAAAGGTTCGTAGAAAGTATGTTCTTCATTCCTCAGTTGACGTTCCTGAAAGTTCGGAGAAAACGGGCGTTGAACTCCTTTTTTACGTTCCTAAGAGAACGTTTTATGTTCAGGTAATTTGACCAATAATTGGAGTAGGTCGATGAAGTGAGAGTACTACGGGACGTTGGTTACGGGTTTCTTATGAGGGCCTTTGGGCCCTGGTTTTGGCCCAGTTTTACGGTCCGTGGCAAGGAATTGTTCTAAGGAGTCGGTGTAGATGAAGCCTTCTCTGCCAAGTCGAAAGCCTTCGAGTGTGCCTTTTCTGAGCAATTGGGCCATGTAGACCCTGCTCAGCCCTGTGCGTTTGGCGGCTTCAGGTGTCGAGATGTATGCGCGGTGAAGATCGATATCCTTGGGCATATTCCCTCACTTGCTATCAGCACTAGTGAAATTGTAACACAATTAGCATCGTTTGACTACTAATACTCATGGTGATACAATTATCGTGGCGATGTTAATATCGTGGCGATGTTAACTGTCCTTTAACAACTGAATAGTGAATAAGCCGAACGATACTTGTGTACGCGCTAGTCGGTCTTTGCCAATTGGCTAACTTTGGATATGGCACCTGAATGGGTGAGTTCTCTGGGAGATAAGCTCTCGTAGGCCACAAAGGACAGAGGGCACCGTAACGGTACAAGCAAGTTGAGTGAACTAGGGTTAAGACCAGTGTAGAACGCATGCAGTGTGTACCTCCTAGCGGCGCAACTATCTCTTCTCTGGCTTGTGGTCAAGTCGGGGAAGAGATGGTTTCTGGTTTCTTGAAAAGGTGTATCGGTGGTGTTTGCACTATTGGCAAGCCAGTAGGATGCTAGCTAGTGTGTTCCAGACACTAGCTAGCGATTGAGACCTATTGGCAAGCCATTTTTGAGTCGGATTGCTAGGTGCTCGGTGTCATGATAGGGCATCGAACCTGGCCTGTCAAATACTGGATGAGGAGGAGCGAGGTTCGATGTCAACACAAGAGGAGCAGGATGTGTCCTTGATGGCGCTTGATCAGTATATCCGCCAAGTGCGCTGGCTAGAGCCACTGGCCGAAGAGGAAGAAGCCCAGTTGCTGGCCCGCATTGAACGGGGCAAGGATGAAAAGAGGCAGCCACAACCCAATGGCTGGCGGCTCTCCTTAGCACACGCGGCGCGGGAGCGCTTGGTGGAGGGCTATTTGCCTTGGGTCATCCACCTGGCCAAAGAGTATGTCTCGCGAGCTAGGGGCATGCAGCTGCTCGATCTCATTCAAGAGGGCAATCTGGGGTTGTTGGCGGCCATTGAACACAATGATGTTTCCAAAGGTTATCCGCTGCGTGCTCTGGTGACGGCCTATGCGCGCGGGGCGATCTTAGACGCCTTGCGGGAACGCGATGGCATGGTGCGCATTCCTGATCGCACCGTCAGGCAGTTGCGACTCCTGCGCAAAGCGCAACGGGAGTTGTTGCACACGCTGCGCCGGGAGGCGACGTATGCTGAACTGGCGGCGCATATGCAGCTGTCGGTGGACAAGGTGTGTGAATTGGTGTGCTATCAAGAGCGCCAAGAGGTGGCCAGTTTGGAAGCGCTGGTGCAAGCGCGTGCGAGCGAGGAGGAATCGTCCTTTGTGAGTGTGTTTGCTGCTACGGCGGAGCAGATGCGTGTGCAACCGTGGAGTGAGCTCATCGAGCAGGCCATGCAGACCATGCTCACGGAACGACAGCGGACGGTAGTGCAGTTGCGCTATGGCTTTGGCGAGGATGGGGGCTCGATGCGTACGCAAAAGGAGGTGGCCGAGTTAGCGGGGATCGCCTGGATCACGGTGCTACGCGACGAACGGCGGGTCAAAGGGGTGCTGCGCGAGGCCTTGGCGGTGGTCGAGACAGGCGGCGGTGAGGAGGAGGTGGCCTCATGACCCGTTTGTTGAAGCGTTTACGCCGACGAGGGAGAGGCTATCCAACCTGGCGCATTGCTTTCTACGATGCGGTAGGAGGGTGCCAGGTGGTGGAGGTGGTGCGCAAGTACCGTCCGACGCGCAAGGCCAGGGCCATGCTGTGCTCGGAGTGCATCCGCTTTGAGATTGAACAGGTGGCTTAATGGCAAGCCATGTGAGTTCCCAGGAGGTGAGAGCACACCTCTCACGTCCAGCGAAGGGCGAGAACGGTCGGGGACAACGGGTGGAGTGGCGGCCCGCAGGGGGAGGCCTCATCTCTCGCCCGCCTGGCCGCTCTGCATGGCGGGTGTTCGTGT
>WNGQ01008028.1_pt1 | contig 10105 bp, 6 predicted proteins | sample 5407661 | NCBI WGS metagenome assembly WNGQ01 (sample SAMN13153382, study PRJNA577476) | soil metagenome | isolation source: 60 cm soil or saprolite under Garry oak tree replicate 2 | place: USA:California | collected 2016-06-15 | reverse complement strand
TTCTTCTCCTGGGCCGGCATCTCCCGCATCGTCCGCGGCCAGACCCTGTCACTGAAGGAGAAGGAGTACATCGAGGCCGCCCGCTCCATCGGCGCCGGGCCCTGGCGGATCATGTTCATCGACATCCTGCCCAACCTGCTCGGCCCCGTCCTCGTCCTGGCCACCCTCTACATCCCCACCGCGGTGAGCTTCGAGGCGACCCTGTCCTTCCTCGGCATCGGCATCCCGCCGCCGGCGCCAAGCTGGGGCAACATCCTGGCCGAAGCCCAGGACCACTATCAGACCGCGTGGTGGTACGTCGTTTTCCCGGCCGCCGCCCTGCTGATCACGACCCTGGCCTTCAACCTCCTCGGCGACGGCATCCGCGACGCCATGGACCCACGCACCGAGCGCATCTTGGCCGGCCGCAAGTCGGCCGCGCGCAAGCGCCGCAAGCACGACAAACACCGGGGCCTGGACCTCGACCAGGCCATCATGGTCGGCGAGGAAGCCGACCTCAGCGTGGACCGGCCGCCCCCGGGGGGCCAGCACCCGGGCGAGGAGGGCTGAGCGGTGGGCATCGCGCGCTTCCTGATCCGGCGGATCCTGGCCGGCATCCTCGTACTCTGGGCCGTCGCGACGCTGACGTTCTTCCTGTTCTTCGTCGCCGTGCCGGAGGGCGTGGTCGCCCGCAACCTGGCGGGCCGCGCCGCTACCCCGCAGATCATCGCCCAGGTCGAGCGGAACCTTGGCCTGAACCTGCCCAAGCCGGTCCAGTACTGGCACTACCTGTACGACCTGCTGCGCGGCAACCTCGGCTACTCCTACTACTCGCAGGAGCCGGTCACCACGATCATCAAGCAGGCGCTGCCCGCGACGATCTCCGTCGTGATCGGCGGCACCCTCCTGTGGCTGGTCGCCGGGCTGGGCACCGGCATCCTGTCCGCCACCAGGGCCCGCAGCCTGTTCGACCGGATCGCCACCGTCGGCGTGCTGGCCGGGGTGTCCGCTCCCGTCTTCGTCGTCGGCGAGCTGCTGATCGTCGCCGTCTACGTCCAGCTCAACAACCACGGGATCAGCTTCATCCAGACCGGCTACACGCCGATCACCGAGAGCTTCTCCGGCTGGCTCGGCAGCATGATCCTGCCCTGGATCACCCTGGCGATCGTGCAGGCCGCCGTCTACACCAGGCTGTCCCGCGGTTCGCTGCTCGACACCCTCGGCGAGGACTACATCAGGACCGCGCGGTCCAAGGGCATCTCCGAGCGCCGGGTGCTCTACCGGCACGCGGTCCGTTCCGCGATGACTCCCGTCGTATCGCAGCTCGGGATCGACGTCGGCGCGCTTCTCGGCGGCGTCATCGTCGTGGAGCAGGTTTTCGGGCTCCAGGGGCTCGGCCAGCAGACGGTCACCGCGATCACCCAGGGCGACGGCCAGCTCGTGATCGGCTTCGTGATCCTGGCCGCGCTCTTCGTCGTCGTCGCCAACCTGATCGTCGACCTCTCCTACGCCCTGCTCGACCCGCGGGTCAGGGTCAACTAGCCGGGGACGTGTCCCGGCTCTGCCAGGCTCACCCGCCGACCATTGGCGGGCCGCGGTATGCCGTCGGTGAACTGCTGGCGCCGCCGTGACGTCCGAGGCCTGGTGTGACCAAACGGCATTGGCGGTATCGCCCGGCCCGGCGCCCTGAATGCCACTGAAGGGTCCATTGTTCGTCTTGTGCCCATAACCGAGCTGGGCCAAAGGTTCGTGCCGGTCACGGATCGGTTTCAGCATGCGGCTGCCTCTAGACAGCGCCGCCAGAGCGTGGAGATTGGTCCTATATCCGGTTTACCGTGGCTCGCCTATAGCCGAAATGGGAGGCATGGATGAGAGTTTCCAGCTCACCTAGACACCGTTACGGATACTTCATTGCAGCGCTGGCGGCCACCTCGTTGGTCCTGGCGGCATGCTCCTCTAGTCCCTCCTCGTCCGGCAACGCCGGCGGGATCAAGAGCGGAGGCTCGCTGACCTTCGCCCTCGACGAGGACGTGGCGGGCTTCAACCCGCTGTTTGCCGACGACAACGAGTTCGTGCTGGCCGAAATACAAGACCAGGTCTATCCGCAGATATTCGTGGTCCAGCCCAGCCTCAAGCCCCAGCTCAACACCGAGATAGTCACCAGCGCCAAGGTCACGAGCACCAGCCCGCAGACCGTCGTCTACAACATCAACCCGAAGGCCACCTGGTCCGACGGGACACCGATCAACGCCTCGGACTTCATCTACAACTGGCAGGCGCAGAGCGGCAGCCCGAAGTACAAGGACGTCGGCGGCAAGGCCTTCATCCCGGCCACCACGTCGGGCTACAACCAGGTCCAGTCGGTCACCGGCTCGAACGGCGGCAAGACCGTAACGGTGGTCTTCACCAAGCCGTTCGGTGACTGGAAGGCGCTGTTCTCCCCGCTGATCCCGGCGCACATCGCGCAGAAGGTGGGCTTCAACGGCGGCTTCCAGACCTTCGGCGCCGCCGCCAAGGTGTCCGGCGGTCCCTATGAGATCCAGAGCTACACCAAGGGCGAGAACCTCGTAGAGGTCCGCAACCCGCACTACTGGGGCCCGCGGGGCAAGCTCAGCAAGATCATCTTCAGGTTCATCCTTGACGACAGCCAGGCGCCCCCGGCGGTGCAGAACGGCGAGGCCAACATGGTCAACCCGGCGCTGGCCTCGACCGCGTTCTACGACGCCGTCAAGGGCATCCCGAACTTCACCACCAAGGTGCTGCCCGGCCTTGAGTTCCAGCACATGGACTTCAACGAGTCCAACCCCTACCTGGCCAAGCTCGGCATCCGGCAGGCCATCGCCTACGGGACGAACCGCCAGCAGATGGTCACCCGCATCGTCAGCCCGCTCAACCCGCACCCGGCGATCGGGCCGCTGGCGAACCGGATCTACATGCCGACTCAGCCGCAATTCCAGAACACCGGCGGCGCCCTCGGAAGCTATGACCCGGCCAAGGCCAAGAGCCTGCTCAAGGCGGCGGGCATGACGATGGGCCCGGATGGCTACTTCCAGCCGAACTTCGGTCCGGAGAAGGGCAAGGACTTCACCATCAGCATCTCCACCACCAGTGGCGTGCCGGTGCGGGCCCAGATCGAGCAGCTCCTCCAGGCCGACATGAAGACCATCGGCGTCAAGCTGGATATCAAGAACTACGACGCCGCCACCCTGTTCGGCACGGTCGGCCCGAAGGGCGAGTTCGACATCATCGAGTTCGCCTGGGTCAACTCGCCATTCGTGTCCGGCAACCAGCCCATCTACTGCTCGTTCACCAACACGGCAGTGTGCGGCGAGAACTGGGATCACTACGCGAACCCGAAGGTGGACAGCCTGCTCAACCAGGCCCTGGCCACCGTGAGCACCAGCAAGGCGCAGGTGCTGTACAACCAGATCGACACGATCCTGTGGAAGGACATGGTCACGCTGCCGCTGTTCCAGCAGCCGCAGCTATTCGGCTGGTCGTCCACCTACGGCAATGTCATACCGAACACCAGCAGCACCGGTATTCCCTGGAACGCCAACGAATGGGGACTCAAGGGGTGACAGGTAGCCGGTATCGGTAGGACGCTAGACCAAGCGGGCCGGCGGCTGCCCTCCGGGGCCGCCGCCGGCCCCGTGGTCGGGCTGACAGGAAGGCGTGCGCGATGTCGGCTTACATTCTGCGGCGGATCGGGGCCGGGATCCTGATCCTCTTGGTGGCCAGCTTTCTGATGTACTTGCTCGTCTCCGAGTCCGGGAACCCGCTGGCCCAGCTCATGGCCAACCCGCACATCTCCCGGGCCACGATCGCGGCGGCCCGGGCACAACTTCACCTCAACCAACCGCTGCTGCAACGCTACTGGACCTGGCTGGTCGGCTTGCTGCACGGCAACTTCGGGATCAGCACGACCGGCCAGCGGGTGGGCCCGCAGCTATGGCCGCGGATGCTGGTCACGCTCCGGCTGGTGGTCCCGGCGGTCATTCTGTCGGTGATCCTGGGCATCTTGCTCGGCGTGGTCAGCGCGGTCAAGCAATACAGCTTCCTCGACCACATCTCCACCGGACTTGCCTACGTCTTCTACTCCACCCCGGTGTTCATCATCGCCATCCTGCTCAAGGACTTCCTGGCCGTGGACTTCAACAAGTTCGTCGGCCGCACCGTCCTCTACACGATCGGCGAGAACACGCCGGGGACCGCGCCCGGCCTCAGCGCCGTCGTCAACTCGATAGCGCACACCGTCTTGCCGGTGCTCACCCTGGTCCTGATCACCTACGCCGGCTGGAGCCGCTACCAGCGTTCGTCGATGCTCGACGTGCTGAACGCCGACTACATGAGGCTGGCCCGCGCCAAGGGGCTCAACCCGCGGCGGGTGCTGTACGTGCACGCCCTGCGCAACGCCCTGATTCCGGTCACCACGGTGATCGCGCTGGACTTCGCCGCGCTGCTCGGCGGCGTGATCATCACCGAGACCGTGTTCGACTGGGAGGGCATGGGGCGGTTCTTCATCGAAGGACTGACCGGCCCGGTCAGCCCGGACGTTAACGCGGTGCAGGCCTGGCTGATTATCGCCGCCGCCGCAGTCATCGTTTTTAACATCATCGCCGATGTTGTCTACGGCCTGCTCGACCCGAGGATCCGCTATGCCTGAGCCAGCTCCTGAGCCGGTCAAGACCGGCGAACCCGCCCTGCTGCCGCCCCGCCTGACCACCGGCGAACTGGACGAGGCCGACGCTGTCGCGCTGCAAGTCGCCCGTGAGGGACTCGCCGTCGAAGCGCGTAGCCAGTTCCAGATGGTGCGGGAGCGGTTCATCCACCACCGGATGGCGTTGGTGGGCCTTGGCACCTTTGTATCCATGCTGCTGTTCTCCACGATCGGCCCGGTGTTCTGGCACTACGGCTATGCCAAGATCACCGGCGAGTTCGGCACCGGACCATCGGCGGCGCACCCGTTCGGCACCGACCCGATCGGCCACGACCTGTTCGCGCAGGTCATGTCGGGTACTGCGACGTCAATCAAGACCGCGCTCGTCGTAGCGGCGCTCTCCACGGTGGTGGGATCGGTCATCGGAGCCGCGGCCGGCTACTACGGCAAATGGGCGGACTCGCTGCTGATGCGCTTCACCGACCTGGTACTCGTCGTGCCGGTGCTCGCCGTGTTGCTGGTGTTGGCGGCCGGCGTGAGCAACCTCGCCAACAACTGGTTCATCATCGCGCTGGTGCTGGCCGCGCTGTTCTGGACTTACCTGGCCCGGCTGGTGCGCGGTACGTTCCTGTCGCTGCGAGAACGGGAGTTCATCGAGGCGGAGTGGGCGATCGGCGCCAGCGACCGGCGCGTCATCTTGCGGCACCTGATCCCTAATGCGATGGGCCCGATCGTCGTCAACGCGACCCTGACCGTGGCGAACGCGTTGCTGATCGAGTCTTTTCTCTCCTTCCTGGGACTAGGCATCCAGCCGCCCGCGGTATCGCTGGGCAGCCTGATCGCTTCGGGCGAGGGAGATGCCACCGTGCTGCCCTGGCTGTTCTACTTCCCGGCCGCGTTCCTGGTCGCGGCGATCCTGTCGGTGAACTTCATCGGTGACGGGCTGCGCGATGCGCTCGACCCCACTCAGCGGGTGCGCGCATGACGCCGTCGCTGCTGGAGTTGACCGACCTGTCGGTGGACTTCCACACCAGGGAAGGAACCGTGCAGGCGGTCAGGCACATGAACGTGCGCCTTGACCAGGGCGAGACGCTGGGCATCGTCGGGGAGTCTGGGTCAGGAAAGTCCACGATCGCGCTCGCCACCCTCGGCCTGCTGCCCAAGAACTCGCGGGTCACCGGCTCGGTCCGCTGCCGGGATCGGGAGCTGCTCGGGCTGTCGGAGAAGGACCTGGCTCGCCTCCGTGGCGGCACGATCGCCTATATCCCGCAGGATCCGCTGAGCTCGCTCAACCCGGCCTTCACGGTTGGCTGGCAGGTGGCCGAGGCAATCTGGACCCGCCAGGAGGTGTCCAAGGAGGCGGCGCACAGGCGCGCGGTGGAGCTGCTCGAGCTGGTCGGCATTCCGCAGGCCGCCGAGCGCGCCCAGGGCTATCCGCACGAGTTCTCCGGTGGCATGCGGCAGCGCGTCGTGATCGCCATCGCGATGGCCAATGACCCGGACGTGATCATTGCCGACGAGCCCACGACCGCGCTCGACGTGACCATCCAGGCCCAGGTGCTCGAGGCGCTTCGGGCCGCCCGCGACCAGACTCACGCATCGCTGGTCCTGATCACGCACGATCTCGGCGTCATTGCCGGAATGGCTGACCGGATCATGGTCATGTACGCGGGGAAGGCCGTCGAGACCGCGGACGCCGACGAGGTCTTCTACAACTCCAGGATGCCTTACACCCTCGGGCTGCTCGGCTCGCTGCCGCGGCTCGACGCGCAGAGCCGGGAAATGCTCCGCCCGATCCCCGGTGCCCCGCCCTCGCTGCTCAACCTGCCTCCCGGCTGCCCGTTCGCGCCTCGCTGCCCGATTGCCTTCGGGCGCTGCGTGCACGAAGAGCCCGCCCTCCTGGTCGTGGCGGCGGGGCATCAGGCTGCCTGCCACCGCTCGGCGGCACTGGCCGACGTCGGCACCGAGCTCTTCGTGCCGACCTGGACCGACACCGGCGAAGTCATCCCGAACGGGTCAGCGACGCGCTCGGCTGCCGCACCGCCGGCACCGCTGGCCGGGCTGCCGGGCAGCACGGTTGTCGAGGTCAGGGACCTGGTCAAGCACTTCCCGATCCGCGGCGGCAGGGTGATCCGCCATCAGGTCGGCGAGGCGCACGCGGTCTGCGGGGTGAGCTTCGAGCTCAGGGCGCATGAGACGCTTGGCCTGGTCGGCGAGTCCGGTTGCGGCAAGTCAACCACCGCGCGCACCCTGCTGCAGCTATTGCGGGCGAGCGCGGGCTCGGTGTGCTACGACAGTCATGAGCTCACCACGCAGAGCCGCCGCCAGCTACGCCCGCTGCGGCAACACATCCAGGTGGTGTTCCAGGACCCGTATGCCTCGCTCGATCCCCGGATGCCGGTCGGCGAGATCGTGGCCGAACCGCTGCGCATCCACGGACGTTGGGACCGGCGGACCGGGCCACGCCAGGTGTCCGAGCTGTTCCGGATGGTCGGCCTCAACCCTGAGCACCGAAACCGCTTCCCGCACGAGTTCTCCGGCGGCCAGCGGCAGCGCGTGGGGGTCGCCAGAGCGCTCGCGCTCGATCCGAAGGTCCTGATTCTCGACGAGCCGGTCTCGGCGCTCGATGTCTCGATCCAGGCCGGAGTGGTCAACCTGCTTGAGGAACTGCAGGACCGGCTCGGGCTTTCCTACCTGTTCATCGCGCACGACCTGTCGGTCGTGCGGCACATTGCCGACCGGGTCGCGGTCATGTACCTCGGCAAGATCGTCGAGACCGGGACCAAGTCCCAGGTCTACGACACGCCGTCGCACCCGTACACTCAGGCCCTGCTGTCCGCGGTCCCCGTTCCCGACCCGGTCATCGAGCGGCAGCGGCAGCGCATCCTGCTCACCGGCGATGTGCCGAGCGCCGTCGCGCCACCGTCAGGATGCCGGTTCCGTACCCGGTGCTGGAAGGCCGAGGCCATCTGCGCTGAGCAGGAGCCCGCGCTGGTGGACCGGGGACAGGGCCACCCGGTGGCGTGCCACTTCGCCGAGTCCGCCAGCGTCGTCCCGACCCGGTGAGCCCCGCGCCCGCGCCGGTGCTTCCGGCAAGATTTGCCAGGCCGGCCGGACTGCACTATTTGCCCTATTTATCCGTTTGTTTGTCACGGAGTGGTTGCGGTTGCGTAAATGCACGCGACCGCTTCGCTGAGGCCGGTAGACGGCGGCGTCGATTCCGTGTACCCACAGAAGGGAATACGGACATGCCTGCGCTAAACCCCAGGCTAGAAGGAGTTCGCTCATGACACGTCACATCCATAGAATTGCTGCGTTGGCGACCGCAGGCCTGGCCGTAGCCGGGCTGGCCGCCTGCAGCAGTTCGGGCGCCGGCCCCGGCGGGGCCGGCAACGCCAACAAGCCGGTCTTCGGCGGAACCCTGAGGATTGTCGCCGCCTCGGGCCCCGACCACCTCGACTCGGTCCCGGCGTACTACACCGCGGACTACATCCTGGAGAAGGCGTACACGCGCCAGCTGCTGGCGTATCCGACCGTGCCCGACCCGTCGTTCTCCTCGGCGGGGTGGAAGACGGACATCACGCCGCAACCCGACGTCGCCACCGCCATCCCGACCACCGCCAACGGCGGGATCACCAACGGCGGCAAGACCTATACCTTCCACATCAAGCCGGGCGTGGACTGGAACACCAGCCCGCCGCGCCAGGTCACCGCCGATGACTTCATCCGCGAGTACAAGGCGTTCTGCAACCCGGTCAGCCCGGTCGGCAACCTCGGCTACTTCAGCGCGACGATCTCCGGGCTCACCCAGTACTGCGACGCCGAGACCGCGTTCTTCGCGAAGAAGTCGAACAAGCCGACCGCGGCCAACATCGCGGGCTTCCAGAACTCGCACGACATCTCCGGCCTCACGGCGGTCAACTCCTCGACGCTGCAGTTCAACCTGATCCAGCCCGCGGGTGACTTCCTGTACATGCTGGCGATGCCGTTCACCTCGGCCCGCCCGGTGGAGTACGACAGTTACGTGCCGGACAGCCTGCCGATGCGCAAGCACACCATCTCCCTCGGCCCGTACCAGATCACCTCGTACGTGCCGAACAAGTCGCTGGTCATGCAGAGGAACCCGGCGTGGAAGCAGTCCACCGACTCCATCCGGCACCAGTACGTCAAGACGATCACCATGACCATGGGCGTGACGTCGGCGGCCACCCAGCTCGCCGACATGCAGGCAGGAAAGACCGGCACCTACGACTTCGTCGATGACACCGGCGTCGAGCCGACGGCCATCCCGACCCTACTGGCCAAGCACGACCCGAAGTTCAAGATCTGGCCCTGGACATCCACGGTTCCTTACGTGGTGTTCAACGTCCGCAGCCCGAACAGCGGCGGCGCCATGAAGAACCTCAAGGTCCGCCAGGCGATCGAGTACGGCATCAACAAGGTGGCCGTGTCGAAGGCCACGGGCGGCCCGGCCGTCTCGAAGATCATCTCCACCGCGATCCCGCCGGGCAACGTAGGCTACGTGCCCTACAACCTGTACCCGGACAAGAACGGCCAGGGCGACCCCGCGAAGTGCAAGTCGACGCTGGCCGCGGCGGGTTACCCGCATGGCGTCAAGCTGACCTACCTGGTCGCGAACGACAGCGTCAACCAACGCATCGCCGCGGCGATCCAGGCCAGCCTCAAGCCGTGCGGCGTGAACCTGGTCCTGCGCCCCGAGCCTGGTTCGAGCTTCTTCGTCGACCTGGGCAACTCCCCGGTCAACAACAAGCCGGGCACCTGGGACATGGGTCAGGCAGGCTGGATCCCCGACTGGTTCGGCCCGAACGGCCGCACCATCATGGACCCGCTGTTCAAGACGCGCTGCGTGCTGAACACCAACAACTACGGCTGCTTCAGCAGCAAGCTGCTGGACAACACCATCAACCAGGCCGAGGCGGCACCCCTGTCGTCGGCCGCATCGCTCTGGCACAAGGCGGACCAGATCGTCATGCAGAACGCGGTGATCGTGCCGCTGGTTGACGAGCAGGCGCCGTTCTACACCAGCGCGCGCGTGCAGAACGCCGGCTCGACCGCCGTCACGTACGCGCCGAACATCGGCGGGCCGGACATCACCAACCTCTGGCTCAACCCGAACAAGCCCTAGCTGAGCTAGGCGAAAGACGGTCCGGCCGGGATGCCAAGCGCATACCCGGCCGGACCGTCGCCATGGGGCAGAAATGTTTGAGTTTCTCGAATATCGTCAAGTAGCTAATCGATCACATTTTGCGCGGTCGGCAGCCATCTGAGGTGGGCTCTGACGCTATGGCTAACTTGTGGAGGTATGGATGAGCCTGCTCGAGGTGACGGACCTGCGGGTGAGCTTCCCGACCGCTGACGGGGTGGTGCAGGCGGTGCGGGGGGTCTCGTTCGCGGTGGAGCGGGGCCGGACGCTGGGGATCGTGGGCGAGTCGGGCAGCGGCAAGA
>WNGQ01021377.1_pt1 | contig 10106 bp, 6 predicted proteins | sample 5407661 | NCBI WGS metagenome assembly WNGQ01 (sample SAMN13153382, study PRJNA577476) | soil metagenome | isolation source: 60 cm soil or saprolite under Garry oak tree replicate 2 | place: USA:California | collected 2016-06-15 | reverse complement strand
GTCGCCGTCATGCAGAAGGCAAAGATCGCGTCGTTGCCGACATCGTGCACGCCGCCTTTTCGCAATTGTTGCGGCGACAGCTTTGGGGTCTCCTCGCCGGCGGGGACCGGGGCTTCGCCGGCCTGCTGCGCCGTGATGAAGGCGGTGATTTCCAACCAGCCCATGAAATTCGCGATGAAGGCATCCGGATCTACATGCACAATCGCCAGATTGAGCGGCACTTTTCTCTTTTTCAGTTCCGCAATATCCGTCATGACTTGCTCGCTGATCGGCCTTGTTGTCCTTGTCGGGTTTCGCGCAATCGGTGACGCAACTCCGACACGACAAGATGCAGGAGAAGGGTTTGCCGTCACCTCAGCAAAACGAATGCCAAGACGATCGTAGTTTGGGGTTATTCAGTCGAGCTCTCAGGTCTCTTGCCCGAACTACGTTGACGTCGCCGCGCGCAGATCGTGAATGCGCTGGACGTGCCCGGTGACGTCAGTGATCTCTCAAGTCTGTTGCAGGAGCAATGGCGTCACGCGTGCCAGCCCAGCGCTGATGGCCGGTCCGTCACGAGGTCCCATTGCGTCATGACGAAAGCGGCTGCGATGGGAAGAACGATAGCATCAGGAGGTTCCGTTCGGCGTCGTCAGGCTACGTCGCCGCCACCACCCATGAGACATAACCCATGCCGAACCACGACGGACCAAGGATGGCTGGAGCCTTTCCAACATGCAGAAGTCCGGCGCCTGCTTCGAAGTGATGGCGACCGAACGGCAACCCGTCGTCACCCCGATGCTTTCGATCGTCAATGTGATGATGAGGCAAATGATCAGCAAATGTCATGGCGCACCATTCAGAATAAAGCTGCAAACTGTTATATTATTGAAATTGCTATATAATTTACGACGACTTAGATGAGTGGCTGACCATCTACCCAACAATAAGCGCGGTACGGCCGTATGGAGGGAATCAAGGCCGGGCCCGATCGCGAACCGTGGATGAAACCCAATTCGGCTGCAACCGACAGGTAAATGCATTAACGTATCGCGCGAACTCGCAACTGTGGTGGAATACCTTTGGTAAAAAGCCCCATACGAGCCGTGAGCGATTCAGCCGAGTTGTTCAGGCATATAAGTGTAGAGAAATCTGAATTTTACCGCTGCATCATGGACGTCTTCGCGGCAGCGAAACGCCAATACCGTCTGCAATTAAGGCCCGACGAAGTGTTGGGCGAGGCCGATTGGCCGGACGAACCACCGCGGATCGAAGACGTCAATGCCGCGCTCACCCAGCTCGCCGCTTGGGGCAACCTTGAATCGCATCCGGACACGGCCCGGGTTTCCAGTCTCAGCGACTTCTACCGCGCACGCTTCCTGTACCGTCTGTCGCAGGGCGGCGAAGCCGTCGAAGCGGCGCTGGCGCTCTTCCTGCAGACGCTGCAACGGCGCGCAGAACTGCAAACAGTGGCTTTGGAAGACATCGCCAGCCGTCTGCAGGCGCTTCTGGCACTCGCCGGCGAGGCCAACGCCGACGTTGCGAAAATCCACGAAACGCTGCGGGATTTGGTGCGCGTTTTCGAGGGCTTGGCAGAAAATGCGCAGGCATTCATGGCCGGCGTCGCGCGCAGCATCGAGTTGCAGCAGGCCGAAGCCATTGCGGTTGCGAACTACAAGCGCCGCCTGATCGACTATCTGGAGCGGTTCATGGGCGATCTGGTGCGCTCCTCCGACACCATCGCAAGACACATTCTTGCCTTGGAGCCGAGCATCGACGCGTTGCTGACGCAGGTGGCGGCGCGCGATGCACGCGACGCCGCCCCCGGCGATGCGGAGGAACGGGCCGACGCTCAGACCCTTCATTTTGATGCTTGGCGCGAACGCTGGAGAGGCCTTCGGGGCTGGTTCTTCCGTACCGGCCACGAACCCTCGCAGGCCGAATTGTTGCGAGCGAGGGCACGATCGGCGATCCCGCAGTTGCTGGGAGCGATCGCCGCGCTCAACGAACGGCGCAGCGGGCGCAGCGACCGTTCCGCGGACTTCCGCATGCTCGCCGGCTGGTTCGCCGACTGCGGCAACGACGGCGAGGCGCACCGATTGGCGCGCGCCGCCTTCGCACTCAACCCGGCACGCCATTTTTCGCTGAACCTAGACGCCGCCGCGGATCTACCCGCTTCTACGCGCTGGGCCGACGCGCCACCCCTCACGATTCATCCCCGGCTGCGCGAATACGGCGAGGCCGCCCCGCGCGGACCACTGCCCCGCGTACGTGATCGTGCCGAAGCCCGCGCGCGTCTGGCCAATGAACTCACTCAGGAGTCACTGCAGGTCGAGGCGGCGCGTACGCGCCTCGCCACCGGCCAGCCTATACGCCTTTCGGATCTCGGCGAACTCGACAGCAATGCCTTCGGTCTGTTCCTCGCACTTCTCGGTGAAGTGCTCACTGAACAAGCCGGTCCGGATACCCTTGCGGAACGGCAGACCGGCGACGGATTATTGCAGATTACCCTCGTTCCGCTCGCCGTCGGCGGCCGCGCCGTGATCAAGACGCCGCAGGGCGTATTTGCAGGGCGCGACCACTTGATCACCATCACGCCAACGCAAGGCAGCCCATAATGGCCATCGCTGGTACAGACAGCCGCAACATCGGCCAGCAACAGCGGCAATTCCAGAAGGAGGAATTGCGTGCCGCCGTGCGGGCCCTGCTGATGAGACCGCTAATGAGTCCGGATGACGACGATTTCCCCGCGGTCCGCCGCCAGGCCGACGCGTTGCGCGACTGGTTCGGGCGCGAAACCGGCTGGATGCTCCAGATCGAACACGAGGGCGCGCGACTCTATAAACGGCCGGCGGATCTCGCCAGCACCACGCGCGGCCTGCCCTTCTATGATCGTCGCCGTTACGTGCTGCTCTGTCTGGCCTGCGCCGTGCTCGAACGCGCCGACCCGCAGATCACGTTGCGGCTGCTGGGCGAACGCCTGCTGCAGTTCGCCGCGGAACCGACGCTGGCGGCTTCCGGCTTCAGCTTCACCCTCGGCTCGCCGCACGAACGGCGTGAATTGGTGGCGGTTTGCCGCACCCTGCTCGAATTGGGCGTGGTGCAGCGGGTCGCAGGCGACGAAGACGCGTTCGTGCATTCCGGCGGCGAGCAGGCGGACGCGCTATACGACGTGCAGCGCCGCGTGCTCGCCGGCATGCTGGCGGCCGTACGCGGGCCGTCGACCTTCCGTCCGGAAGACGCGCCGCTGTCGCTCGAGCAGCGGCTGCATGCCTTGGTCGACGAGCATGTGGCCGACAGCGATGAGGGCCGACGAACCGTTCTGCGCCGCCAAATGGCGCGCCGGCTGCTTGACGATCCGGTGGTCTACATCGATACATTAGACGCGGATTCCCGAGCCTATTTCGTCAATCAACGCGGCGCCATGGCGGCTCGCCTGTGTGACGCGACCGGGCTGATCGCGGAGCAACGCGCCGAAGGTCTGGCGTTGGTAGACGAGTCCGGCTCGCTTACGGATGTGGCGATGCCTGCCGAAGGCACCGATGCCCATGCCACTCTCCTGGTCGCCGAGTTCCTGGCTTCAGTCTACAGGCAGCAGACCGGTCCCGCCGGCGTACCCAGGCTGCAGGCCGGATTGATCCGGCACCAGGACGTCGTAGACTACCTGCGTGAGAGCAAGCAGCGATATGGCAAATACTGGCGCAAGTCGGCGCGAGAACCCGGCGCCGAGCGCGAGCTTGCAGAGATCGCGATCGAGCGACTGGAGAAGCTTCAACTGATCCTGCGTGAAGCCGACACGCTCTATCCGCGCCCCGCAATCGCCCGGTTCGCGCTTGGCGATGCCGAAGTCCGCGAGTTTCGTGAGCGTGACGCGCCGAGGGCCGTTGCCGACACCTTGTTTGGTCCGCCATGAACGACCGACCGGCGTTATTCACCGCGCTGTCGGAGAAACCAGCATTGCCGGTCCCGACACGTCAACGCTGGCAGCCGCTGCGGCTTGGACTGGTGGAACTGTTCCGGTACGACAGCGAGGAATTCTGGTTTCGCGACGGCCACCTTCTGCTGCGCGGCAACAACGGCACCGGCAAGTCAAAGGTGCTGTCACTGACGCTGCCTTTCCTGTTCGATGCGCAGCTCAAATCTTCGCGCATCGAACCCGACGGCGACATCGGCAAGAGGATGTCCTGGAATCTGCTGATGAACGACTACGATCGGCGGATCGGTTATGCCTGGATCGAATTCGGCCGCCTCGCCGAGGACGGCACGCCGCATTATCTTACGCTCGGCGCCGGGCTTGCAGCAGTCGCGGCGCGTCCCCAGGTCGAAAGCTGGTTCTTCGTGGTGGAGGATTCCGAAGGCGGCCAACGTATCAATCAGGGTCTCTGGCTGATGAGTGAGCAGCGGGTGGTGTTGACCCGGGAACGCCTGCGCGATGCGCTCCAGGGCTGCGGCCAGGTATTCGACACCGCCGTCAGCTACAGGCGTGCGGTCGACGAGCGATTGTTCCACCTCGGCACAAGGCGCTACGACGCCCTGATGGACACACTGATCCAGTTACGCCAGCCGCAGTTGTCGAAAAAGCCCGACGAAACCGCTCTCTCGAACGCGCTTACCGAGGCGTTGCCGCCGCTCGCGCCTGAACTGCTCGGCGACGTCGCCCAAGCTCTCGGCCAATTAGAGGAAGATCGTCGTCAACTCGAGGACTATCAGGCGCTGGCAAAAGCCGTTGTTCGCTTCGAACAGCGCTACCGGATCTACGCCGGCACCCAAAGCCGGCGGCAGGCGCGCGCGCTGCGTCAGGCCCAGACGGAGTTCGACAACGCCAGTCGGGCGCGCGCCGACGCGCAGGCAAAGCTTGAGACGGCCGAGGCCGAGGAAGAATTAGCCCGGACCGATCACGACGACGCGGAAATCGCGCTCAAGCGTGAGCAAGCCCGGCTTGATGTTTTGCGAGACCACCCAACTATGCAGGACGCCAATCGGCTCGAATCCACAGAGCGCGATGCTTTGGCGCGACAGAATGCATTGCAAGCCGCATCCGCCGCGGCCGATGAAGCCAAACGGCGACTGACGCGCAGCACCGAGGAGACTGCGCACACCGATCAGCGCATGACGCAGGCCGAACGCCGACTGGCGAAGCTGCGTCAGGACAGCGCGACACACGCAGAGGCCGCCGGTATCGCCAGCCTGCACGGCAGCAGCCCGCTTGCGATATTCGATGCCGCCAATCTGGCCGCATCGACGCCACAGGCGTTCGACAACGCGTGCGCCGAGCTTCGCGGCCTGAGCGTTAAGCGGCGCGAACAAATCGCGTTGTTGCGGCGACGTCATGCCGACGTAACGGCGGCCGAAGCCCTGCATGCACAATGTCGGAAAACCCGCGACGAAAGACAGGGCACGCTCGATGCCGCGGCAGATCGACGCGAGAAAGCTGATGAGGCGGTCGATCACGAGGGCCGAGACCTGGTACACGCCTGGGATCGCCATTTCGCCAACCTGAAGCAACTGCAGGTCAGCCCAGATGAAGGGCGCGCAGCGCTCGCGGTCCTCGCCGACTGGGTTGGCGGGCTGGATGGCGAAAACCCGGCGCTGCATTCTCTGAAAGCCGCGCAGCAGCGCGCCAGCTTGCGTCTAGCGCAGCGGCGCGTGCTACTCGACGGCCAGCGCCTGACGCTGGAGACGGAGCGCGATGCGCTTGAACAGGAACGCGACCGTCTCGAAGCGGGCGTGGATGCGGCACCGCCCCACCCGCATACGCGCGCCGCCGATGCCAGAAGCGCGCGCGAGACGGCCGGGCAGCGCGCAGGCCTCGAGGCCGCGCTAGAGGCATCGGGCCTGCTCGATGCATGGGTCTCGCTTGACGGCCGTCTGGAAGCCGGCGACGGAGCGGAACTGCTGCAGGACGTCCAAATGGTGCAGCGACGGCCACAGGCGCAATCGCTCGCCGGTTGGCTGCAGGCCGACGGTGCCGCCGATGGCGCGGTACCGTCCGCTTTCGTCGAGCGCCTTCTGTCAGGCATCGCGTGCGCCGACCGCGACCCCGTGGACTGCGAAGCGTGGGTCGCCCCGGACGGTCGTTTCCGGCTCGCCTCGCTCGCCGGCGCCTGGACCAAACCGGCGGCCGTCTATATCGGCCAAGCGGCCCGTGCCGCGGCGCGGGTGCAGCGACTGGCCGATATCGCCGGGCGCTTCAGAGAAATCGCGGACGAACTCACTGCCGTCGAAGCGCAGGACGCGCAACTCGCGCGTGACCAGGATCAGGCTGCCGACGAATGGCGCCTTGCTCCCGCCGAGGTGGCGTTGCGGAATGCTCACCTCGCGGCCGTAGCCAGCGCGCGCGAGGTTCAGATCGCCCGCCAGCAATTGACCGAGGCGGACAATCAATACCAGGCTGCCGAGCAGGCCCTGCAGACGGTGAGGCAACGACTCGCCACCGATGCCTCCGATTTGCGCCTGCCCGCATCAGCGGCCGATTTGCCGGCCGTCGAGACGGCGTTGAGCCACTATCACGATGCTCAATCCAGCCTTGCGCAGGCTGTTCACGAGGTGCGTCTTGCGCTGCCCGAGTTGCAGCGGCAGCGCAGCCGCGAGAACGAAACCCGCGACGATCTGAATAAAAGGCACGACCAATTCATGCTCGCCCGCATTGAGGCGGAAGAAGCCGCCGCCCGCCTCGACGTGCTGCGCGCGTCCGTCGGCGCCAAGGTCGAAGAGCTGCAACGGCGTTTGGCCGAAGCGCGCACGGCCGTCGAGGCCCGCGACAAGGCGTTGAGCACTGCGCGGGACGTCTTGGGCAAATCCGGCGAGGCGCGCGCGGTCGCGGGTGAAAAGTCGGCGACTGCGAACCTAGTGTTCGGAGAACGCAGCGACGCGCGCGCCGGAGCAATCTCGAAGTTTCAGCACTTCGCGTCCACAGGCCTGCTGGCGGCCGCGCTGCCGCGGACCGATCTGCCCGACATCGGCACCCCGTGGACGATCGATCCGGCGCTCACTTTGGCTCGCCGCGCCGAACAGGCGTTGTCCGAACTCAAGGACGACGACGAAGCCTGGACGCGCCTGCAGCGGCAGATCGGCGAAGACTTGACGGAGCTGCAGCGCGCCCTTAGTTCGCTCGGCCATCAAGCGCATGCGGAACAGAGCGACTGGGGACTTGTCGTCCGCATCGTCTATCAGAACCGGCCCGAACCGCCAGAACGCCTTGCCGCGCGCTTGGCCGAGGAGATCGCCCAGCGCAGCGAACTGTTGACGGCGAACGAGCGCGCCGTGCTGGAGAATCATCTTCAGGCCGAAATCGCCTCCGAGGTTCAGCGCCTGCTCCAATCGGCCGAAGCCCAGCGCGATGCAATCAACAAGGAACTGCACCAACGCCCGACCTCCACCGGGGTACGCTACCGCCTGTTGTGGCCGCCGCTCACGGAAGAGGAAGGCGCTCCGGTCGGCCTCGACGTCGCGCGCAAGCGCCTGCTCAACACCAGCGCGGATCTTTGGTCGGCCGAGGACCGGAGGGTGGTCGGCGACATGTTGCAGCAGCGCATCACCGCCGAACGCGAGCGGGCAGATTCAGGCGCCGGAAAAGATGCGGGAAGCTTGATAGAGCAGCTGGCCCGCGCGCTGGACTATCGCCGCTGGCACCGCTTTCGCGTCGAGCGGTGGCAGGACGGGCAATGGCGCAAGCTCTCCGGTCCGGCCTCGAGCGGAGAGCGGGCGCTCGGCCTCACCGTGCCGTTGTTCGCGGCGATCTCCAGTTTCTACAGTCAGGGGAGCTACGCGCTGGCACCGCGCCTGATGCTGCTCGATGAAGCGTTCGCCGGCATTGACGATACCGCGCGCGCCCATTGTATGGGGCTGATCCGCGAGTTCGATCTCGACTTCGTCATCACCAGCGAGCGTGAATGGGGCTGTTACGCCGCACTGCCCGGCGTCGCCATCTGTCATCTGCAGCGGCGCGAAGGCATCGACGCGGTGTTTGTCTCGCGCTGGAGCTGGGACGGGCGTGCCAAGACCCGAGAAAACGATCCGGACCGTAGGTTCGCGCCGACATGAGTCCGTCGCTCGATCCCCGTCTGCAGCGCCTACTCGGCGGCGAGCATAACTCCTTGCTGCGCAAGCGCCTCCGTCAGCGTTTCGAACGGGCACCGCTCGACGCCACGCTTGATGAATCTCGCCACGACGCGCCTTGAGCTGCAAACGATGTGGTCGGATGTGCTGGGCAGCTGCACTCACCGGGAACTGATCGGACTGCTTCAGGCCCCGGCGGGCATCGGACTTCTCAAGCGCCTTGCACGACAGAGCCCACCGGCGGCGCTCCAACTCTGTCGCCGCGTCGAAGCAGTATTGCGGCGCCTGCCCGCGAGCGGCATCACACGCTCGCAATTGGCCGCCGACGTGCTGGGCGACGCCCACGCGCTCGACAGCGGACAGCCCACGGCAACCTTGGCACTGACGGTCTGGCGTCAGGTAATCGCTCGGACCGATTACAGCAATGATGACGTCGATAACGAGCCGACGGGAGACAGGGAACTGGAGCCGGGCGGTGGTGCGGAGCGCGATCGCGACGTCTGGGCCAAGGCCGGCGTGCTGGTCAATGAATTGGCGCGCCCGGTGCTGTTCCTGAACCTTCCCATGCGCGACGCGGGAAATTACATTCAGCCGCCGGGAGAACCTGTTTACGCTTCGCTGCGGTCGCTGTTGCGGTCTCCACCGTCGTGGGACGTGGCGGATTGCAGGGTCTATGTCTGTGAGAATCCCAACCTGGTCGCGATCGCCGCGGATCACTGGGGCTCCGATTGCGCGCCGCTAGTCTGCACTGACGGCATGCCCGCCGCAGCACAGCGATGCCTGCTGTCGCAGCTGGCTAAAGCGCGGGCGCAGCTTTTCTATCATGGCGATTTCGATTGGCCGGGAGTGCGAATCGGCAACCACGTTATGCGCGAGCACGGCGCCCAACCCTGGCGCTTTGGGGCGAGCGACTATGAGGCCGCCGTCGAAGGAGCCTCAAGTCTTGGACAGGCTCTCACGGGAAAGGCTGCCCGTGCATTTTGGGATGAAGGGTTGATGATGGCCATGCAGCAACATGAACTCTCCATAGCCGAAGAAGCTTTAGCCGCTTCATTGTTGAAGGATCTCAGGGCCATATAGTAACTCGGTTCGCAGTTTTATTCTGAATGGCGGCATTTTGGCGCGCCCGACACGATTCGAACGTGTGACCTTTGCCTTCGGAGGGCAAACGCCTACGCTACCAATCGCGGAACACCGCATTTATTCGATCGCAAGAATGGGTGTTGCAAGCCCCCGGCAACCACGCCACAGCTTGCGTCCTTACTCCGCCTACGTTGCCTTGCGAAACCGCGCTATGTCTCTTTCATGACGTCGACCGCCAACGGAAATTGAAGGGCTGGGCCAGAACCTGGATGAGCCACGATCAGATTCCACGATTGGACGGCGATCAAGCCGAGCGGCGCGACGGCAATTTGCCCTTCGCTAGTCGCTTGATGGCAGTGTTGTCGATGACGGGCCATTGGGCGGGACAGTTTTGTCGAAGGCGGAATTCCCTTTTTGGCGGTAGCTCAAACGGTGGGTTTTGCTGTAGGAAGGTCGAAAATGCATTATCTTTCAATGGGGATTGACTGACACTCTCTCCGCCAAATTGCTGGCGCGGCGTTTTCTCCGTGGAATCTTCTTGGCGATGAAGCGCAGTGTTCGTAGCCATTTCCAATTTGAACTCTGGACATTTTTGATGTGGCCGCCGTCAAACAGCAACTCCGCGCCGCCACCGAAGCGCTGCACCGGAGGACAAGTGTCGCGGCCTAGCGTTCGACAAAAGCCTTCTCGATGACGAAATGGCCGAGCTCGGCATGGCTGCCTTCAGTGCAGCCGCGCTGTTCGAAGGTCTGGCGCAGATCTTCCAGCATGCCGGGGCTGCCGCACAGCATGATGCGGTCGGTCTCGATGTCCAGCGGCGGCAGGCCGATGTCGTGGAACAACTGCTCCGACGTGATGAGGTCGGTGATGCGCCCCCGGTTGCGGAACGGCTCGCGTGTCACGGTGGGATAATAGACGAATTTCTCGCGCATCAGCGGTCCAAAGAACTCGTCGTCGCCAAGGCTCGCCACCAGTTGCTCGCCGTA